>Ga0255056_10000277_pt1 | contig 14597 bp, 16 predicted proteins | sample Cases_109_1_MG_FD_183639 | JGI IMG/M metagenome (GOLD analysis project Ga0255056, IMG submission 183639) | Seawater microbial communities from Amundsen Gulf, Northwest Territories, Canada - Cases_109_1 | ecosystem: Environmental > Aquatic > Marine > Gulf | place: Canada: Northwest Territories... | reverse complement strand
TAGACGAATCATCAACCGTCGTCGTAGACGAATCATCAACCGTCGTCGTAGACGAATCATCAACCGTCGTCGTAGACGAATCATCAACCGTCGTCGTAGTCGAATCATGATCCGCTCGTGCTGCGGGAGCAGCCAATAGGAACATCACCGAAAGCGCCAACACTATGGCTACAAATATTGCCAACATCGTTCGCCCTGTTTGGGCAATCCCAGCCTGCATAGTTCTATCCCCTTTTCTTGTTCAGGACATGCCGGTCTCACCACTGGCTCCACCAGATCCAAGGTGACCGAATACAGATCTGGCTTCGATGCCTCCCAAGAATTTTCTTCGCCCTGACCTCCACCATAGTGGTAGTCAGCCGAATTCTCCCCCCCACACAGTCCGCTTGTCAATACGTCAAACAACTGCTCCTCAACATGGATGGCCGGGCGGCCATCAACTCCAACAGCGAAACCTTGAGAAAAGCCATGTCCCAAAACCGTCAGCTAGACGCTCCCGTCCGGCCACTGAAATGCCGTTCAAACAATATGGAAGCATCGACACCCAACCGAGACACTCCGCCCATAACCAGCTGGGAGTGATGATTGCGGCTGGTGTGGCTTCCACCGGTTGGGCGGTGTTCGCCGGTTGAACTGCTAATTCCAGTTCGGTCGGGTCACGGCCGCCGTCCCGGTGGTTTGCAACCCCTTTGGCCTTAGAACGAAAGGGGCGGCGATGAGAATCGTAGGTGTTACTGGTGGGGTGGACACTCACGCAGATACCCATGTGGCGGCGGCGGTTGATCACAACGGTGGGTTGTTGGGTATCGAATCGTTTCCGTCGACCGAATCTGGTTATGGGGACTTGTTGACCTGACTTTCTGAGTTTGGTGACCTGGTGAAGGTGGGTGTTGAGGGGACTGGGTCTTGGAGTGTCGGCCTGAGCCGGTTCCCGACCAATGCTGGTGTCGGGGTGGTGGAGGTGGATCGGCCTAACCGTCAGCAACGACGCAAGGTCGGTAAGTCGGATCCTCTGATGCGGTGTCTGCGGCTCGAGCAGCCCTATCGGGTTCAGCCACTGTCACGCCTAAGAGTCGGGATGGTGGGTGGAAGAGATGCGAGTTCTGCTGGTAGCGAGACGTTCCGGTCGGGAACAGCGCATCCAGTCGTTGAACCAGCTCCGGCATCTGGTGTTCACCGCCCCCGAGGAGATTCAGGTCATGTTCAAAAACCACTACAAGACTGGGCTGGTGTCTGAGGCAGCAAACATGCGGCCCCGCAAGGGTTCCGACCCGGTCGCCTACACGACCAACATGGTGATTAGGAACCTGGCCCGCCGCATCCGGTCACTCAACACTGAGATCAAAACCATCGACCAAACCCTGAGACTGCTCATCGAAGAGACAACTCCTTCACTGTTGACGCTCCACGGGGTCGGAACCGACACAGCTGCCTCACTTCTTGTTGCTGCCGGAGACAATCCAGACCGTCTCCACAGCGAACGTTCGTGGGCTCACCTCTGCGGTGTGACACCACTCCCAGCCTCCTCAGGGAAGTGACCCGACACCGGCTCAACCGGGGAGGAGACCGTCAAGCCAACGCCGCCCTCCACCGTATCGTCCTAACCCGCATGAGTGACCTGTCGACCCCACCAAACCACTTCTTGGCGGACCGTGTGACCCAATAAGAGCTTGTCCACCCGACCGGTGGGACCCAACCCTGTCCTGTCCACAAACCAGCCTCCACTAATTCCGGGCGGTAGTTGAGCAGGCCCAATTGGCCTAGATTCCGGTAAGTGCGGCGACGAAAGCCGTGATGTCGTTTTCGTCGTTGTAGGGGGCGAGTGACACTCGGAGCCGTCCACTACGGCTGCTGCATACGATGTTGGCCGTTCGTAGTCGTTCCGCAACAGCTTGCTGGTCGTTGTCGCCACCACGCAACGAGATGATGTGTGGTGAGGCCGCAGGGTCGCCGAGATGACGGAATGGTTGCCAGTCATGTCGTTCGACAAGTTCGATGAGCATCTGAGCCAGTCGCTCGGCGTGGTTCTGGATCTTTAGGACCCCGTTCGTCAGTATCTGGTCGATCGCCGCGGTCAGACCGGCCACCGACACATACGACATGGTCGATTGGGTGTATCGGCGGGCATCGTCCGCAAAGAGAACTTGTGTCGGGTCAAACTCGAATGGGTTGGGCGCGCCCATCCAGCCAGGCATCGCAGGAACCTCTCCGAGGAAGTCAGATCCCAGGGCTGCCACCGCCACCCCACCATGACCGCCGAGCCACTTATAGCCGCTAGAAACAACAGCGTCGGCACCCCAAGACTCGATTCCGGTTTGGAGTGCACCTGCGCTCTGGGTGGCGTCTACCACCAACCGGGCCCCGGCCTCGGCGGAAGCCTCACCTAGACGGGGTACGTCAATCAGCGTACCAGTCGCATACTGAACATGGCTAACGGCTATCAGGAACGTCTGGTCATCGATCCGGGCGATGAGATCATCCGTTAGATCCGATTCGGGGTTGTCATCGACAAACTCAAGAAGGTATTCCTGCTGCTCAGCCAAACGTAGCCAAGGACGGGTTATCGCCGGAAAGTCCGAAGACACAGATAGCACTTTCGTCCCTTTCGGCGGTCGCAGAATAAGCGGGATCTGGGAGAGCAATTCGCTAGCACTGGAAAGAACCGCAACCCGTTTCGCTTCTGTTTCAAACAACCTGGCGGCGTGGACACGAAGCGTGTCGAGCAAACCGACCTCATCGTCATCAGACAGGTACAGGTTGCCGTGGCGTCCGATATTGTCGAGCCATCCATGCATCGCCGTCACAGCAGGCTGGCCGACTAGCCCGAGAGACGCCTGATTCAGGTAGATGGCGTCCGTGAGAGTCGGATAGTCAGACCGGTTAAACAACGAAGAAACCAGATTGGCCTCCAAGGGTGTCCACCAGAAACACTCTATTGGGAAAAGGGCCGACCTGGACCAAAGCGTCATCACTTACCCCAACCCCCGGCCTCGACAAACCCTCGACGACATGACACCGTCAGAAAAACTCGCCGAAGTGTGGCAATGACCCCCTGAACTCGCAGCCCTCATGGGCGGGTAGGTTTGGCTAAGAAGAGGTCTTTGAGGCTGGCAAAGAGCCACTCTCTGAGTACAGTGACCACTATGCGTCGCAGTCTGGTGTTTGTCGCGGTCGCCCTCTTTTCGCTGGTGCTGGTGGGAGTGGCATTGGCCCATGAGCACGAGGCGCTGGAAAGCGAGGATTCCTCTGGAATGCCCCTTTTCCTCACTGGAGACAGAGACCTGCCGCCTGGTCTAGCCAAAAAGGACACTCTGCCGCCTGGACTAGCTAAGAAGCTCGACGACAACACGCCTCCGGGTCAAGCGAAGAAAGGCGGTGACTGGGTGCCCCCAGGGCTAGCGAAGAAGGGCGAGGATTGGCTGCCGCCTGGTTTGGCGAAACAGGGCAAGATTCCTCCTGGTCACGCCAAACGGCTTGGGGTCGAACCGACCACGGGCGGCTGACCAGCCTCCCTAAACTAACCGACAACCCGCAACTCGTGGCACTTATGGGCGGCTCATGCGACGGACTAGACCCCCCATTATGTGCGGGTCGGTTTCGTGTTTTCAGTTCGACATGTCGGTAACCGCGTAAATCTCCCATTCATCGGGTACGCCTTTGAGTTGATACGACCCTTTCTTCTCGAAGGTGATACCGGTTCCGACGACGAGATCCTTAACCGTTCGCGACACCAGCACTTCTGAACTCCCAGCAAGGGCGGATATGCGCGCAGCGATATGAACGGCGAGGCCGGCCACGTCTCCACTGCGGATTTCCATCTCGCCTGTGTGAATCCCACAACGAACTTCCATTCCCAAAGACTCCATCGATGCGGGAAGCGCTGTGGCGAAGCTGATCGCTTGTGTCGGGCTGTCGAAAGTGGCCAGCACGCCGTCACCAGTCGTTTTCACTTCCCGGCCTCGCCACCTGACCAACTCCCTCCGAACCACTTCGTCATGACGTTGGAGCAGGTCCCGCCAAGTCCGGTCACCTACCGAAGCGGCTAGTGCAGTCGAACCGACAATGTCGGTGAAAAGCGCTGTAGCCACGACGCGCTCGGATTCGGCGGGTCCCCTCTGGCCTGTGATGAACTCTTCGATTTCCTGAAGCAAGGGTTCTGGATCGCCTGCCCAGAAGAAGTGGTCGTTTCCTGGAATTTCGACCAGCTTGGAGTTGGGGATCTTGGAGGCGATGTACCGCCCTTCCTTAACATTCACGTCGAGGTCATCTATTCGGTATATGCAGAGGGTCTCCGCCTTAATCTCTGGCAGAAGCGAGGTCACATCGATGTTTGTGGAGCCGGTGTTGAGAGCAGCCGCTGCCTTGGGACTGGCTGCAAGACGCAGATAGCGCGAAAGCCAGCTAACAAAAGCCTCATCCTTGGCGCGACTCGGGGCGTAGTAATCGGCGATGGTCTGCGGCTCGGCCCAACTCGCCTCGAACGCTTCAGACTCGGCGATCCGTTGCTCCTTGGTCGGCGCCCACGGGTAATCGGCAGACCAAAGCCGCTTGGCGTATGAGAAAGCGAGGATCAGACCTTCCGTTCGGTCCGGATGATCGCATGCGAAACGGATACAGGTGCTTCCACCCTCCGAATGTCCGAATAAGAACGCACGCTCCGAACCCACCGCGTCCATCACCGCCGTCATATCCCGCATACGGATGTCAAGATTGGTCAGATCCTCAGCTGGCACCGGATCAGAAAGCCCAATGCCCCGCTTGTCGAAACAAATCAGCCGAGTGAAAGAGGCCATCCGATTAAGAAACCGAGCGAACCCCGGGTCCTCCCACATCACCTCGAGATTGGTCACCCAACCAGCGGCATACAAAAGATCGACGGGACCTTCACCCACAACTTGGTAGGCAATGTTGACATCGCCGCTCTTCGCATAATGGGTTTCAGGCATGGGCGACCAACTTCCGGGTAACGATCACAGTACAACGGCCCAACAGTGCCAGATTTCCAACGGCATAAGAGCGCAAGGCCAAACACTCACCCATACCGGCAGTACCTGCCGTCCGATGAAGCCGTCGGATAGCCGTACATAAGTGCCGTTATGTGCGGCCCGGGTTACGTTGGTGGGCTACCAAACGACAGGGCAACAGTGCCTTGGTGGCCGTGAGGTGTGGATGTGAGCAGACGAGCCAGTCCACCAAGGATCGATGAAACCTCAGCCGAGGCGGCCTGGTAGTCGGACTCTGACCGATAGGCAGCAATAATCATTCCCTCGCCCTCTCCAGTCTTGGCAAATTCGGCGAACAGCAACCCATCGATGGTTTCACTCCGGTCTCTCATCGACTCCGCCGCAGACAAAACATCTTGGTAGTCGTCTTCTTTCCAGTGCAGCCTGGTCATCCGTTAGAACATCGCCACTCCTCTCAATATGCCTCCGTTGGATTGGAGAAGCTACGCCAGAGATTCATGACAAGCCGGGACCACCAGATCAGCCACCCTTAAGTGCCGTTGTGCGCGTGGTTGGGGTGGTCCGCTTTCTCGGATGCGAGTTGCTTTGCTGCGGTAATCTCCGTGAGGTCGGAGGTCTATGAGGAGGTTCAGGTGTCTGATATTGGCCAGTCGATTGCAGGAGCAGTGGAGTATCTAACTGCCAACCCGGATAAGGCCCGATACACAGATTCGCCTGCCACAGCGAAGGTTGATGGGCTCCGGTCCACGGTATCGGGGCCGGATGGTGTCACCCTCGTCTCCGATATGCCCACTGGTGTCGGGGGGACAGCCTCAGCTCCGTCGCCAGGATGGTTGATGCGAGCAGCGTTGGCCAGCTGCGATGCGACTGTGATAGCGATGCGGGCCGCTACCGAAGGGGTCACTCTCGACATCCTCGAAGTGACCGTGGACGGTGAATCCGATGATCGTGGCCTGCTCGGCATGGACGACAACACCCCAGCCGGGCCCCTGCAAGCCAGAGTGCGTGTGCGAATAGGAGCATCAGGAGTCGATCCCGAACGACTCCGAGAGATCGTCGAATGGGCAGACCAACATTCACCAGTTGGAGACGCCACTCGTAGAGCCGTCCCTACAACGGTCGAGGTCGAGACCGTCTAACCGCCGCCCATAAGTGCCGTTATGTGCGGGTGGTCCAGCCGGTGGTGGAGCAATCTGATTGGCGTCATCCTCTCGCTCTCGTGAGGCCCGTCGACGGTTTTACGACTTCTGTCTGTGCTGACGCCGAGTTTCGCGTTAGCGCACCCGCGCCTACGACGAGCCCATTGTGGTTCGTGACGCTGGATCTAGGCGTACATAGGTGCCGTTATTTGTGGGGGTCTGGGGCTGATCGACGCCTATCGTTGGTGCATGGTTGCTGAAGCAGAACTTGAGGCTACGGACGTTGGAGTCGTGCCCGTAAGTCAGGGTTGGTTTGTTCTGAACGCCCACGACGCAGTTTGGAGCGAGAAGCCGGGACAGGGGTTTAGCTTGCCTCTGACCGGCGACAGTGAGTACGAGGCGGAGACGTATTTTCCGATGCTTGGGATGGCTATTCGGATTGTTGAACCCGGCGAGCCGACGACTACCTACCACTGGGAGAACGATCAGGAGGACTTCCTGGTCCTTGCAGGCGAGGGGGTGCTAATTGTTGAGGGGCAAGAACGTCGGCTGAAGCAATGGGATTTCGTGCATTGCCCGCCGGGAACGAAACATGCGTTCGCCGGAACCGGAGAAGGCCGGTTCGTGCTTCTGTGTGCGGGTTCCCGACAGTTCCAGAAGGACGGGCCGTGGGGTTCCTACGTCTCCGACGAGACTGCCTCCACTTACAACGCCAGTTCGCCGGAAGACACAGAGGATGGGTCTGTTGCCTATGCACGCTTCCCTGACCCACAACCAGTCCGCTACCCCGAGGGCTTGTTGCCGGGCTAGCAGCCCACACCAGACAGTTGCCACGCCCACAACCAGCATCATGTACCGCTCTGGAATTTCACAGCCGATTTCAAAGGTCAATTTGCAAGGAGAAGCTCAGTCTCAGCCCGGTGAGGTTTGAATAGAGGGGCTGAGAATCTGAACACGCCCACGTGGGCCCTGCATATTCTTTCGGTTATTGGCTCTTAGGCGATCGGAGTGTCCGCGAGGTGTCCGCATGACTGCGCTATTTCACGCGATTCCTAACTATCCGACGCGATGATGCAGTTTCGATGTACACCTAGGAACAGCCCGTGGCTATTGACGAAACCCCCTGTTACCAGGGGGTTTCGGGGTGGGCCCTAGAGGACTTGAACCTCTGACCTCTTGCGTGTCGAGCAAGCGCTCTACCAGGCTGAGCTAAGAGCCCCTTTGTCGAGGCGACGACCGGAATCGAATCGGTGTAACGGGTTTTGCAGACCAGATTATATGACGTGCGATGGGCTGGGCAAGGCCGGGTCAGACCGCAGAAGGAATTACTGCTAACTCCTGAGATGGGGAAGCAGCCACCCGAGAGTTCTTCTGCCGAATCTGGACACCTCGGGAGCACAGAAGACGAGATGGCGCAGCTGGTTGAGAGTTTGGATGCTCTGGTCAGGTGCCGACCTCCGCGCCACTATCAAGACCCTGATCTGTTCGACGGAGCTGTTCCTGGTCTTGGGGGTTACCGACGCCCCCCGACAACGCTTCTCGAGCCGCCGCCACCGCATCGGTCGGACCCGACATGCCTTCTTTGCGACGTTTCTGACGGTTATGACTATCTCTTGATAGTGGAGGAACCTGGTCAGACCGACTCCCCAAGATCCGGGGCCCTCAACACCCATCCGCCCCAAGCCGGCTGCGGGCGGTTTTTCCTCGACATATGGCCGCCGGGCTAACCCAGGCCGACGATCCGCTGACAGACACCGCCCGCTCCGACTGGTGCCAGAGCGGTATCACCGCAGGCGTAGACCTCGCCGTTCTCGTCCTCCCCGAAACCCTTCAGGAACAGGCCGTAGTCGCGGTCGTCGAGTCCGATCTGGAACTGCTCGATCGTGGGACTCGGACCCGTTGGATCATCGATGAACAAGAGGGTCCCGGAAGGTATGAAGAACGCTTCCGCGAAGTCGCCGAAAAGATACTTGCCGACCAGGCTCGAGGATTCCGAACCGCGGTAGACGAATCCTCCGATGACCGTGATACCGATCTCGGGGCTGAAGCCCGATCCCGGATGGGAGTACTCGACGATCGGGTCGAGCAGCGGTTCGCCGAACGGGCCAGTGTCGCCGCACGTTGTGGGCGGGGTCTCCGGGTTGAACGGGTCGAAGCAGTGGAACCCTTCCCGGATTACCCATCCGTAGTTGCCACCCCGTTCGATGATGTTGACTTCCTCGAACAGGTTCTGTCCCACGTCGGCCAGATAGAGGCCTCCGTCACCACCGGGGCCATCGTCGAAGGAGAACTTGTAAGGGTTTCGCAACCCATAGGCGTAGATCTCGTCGGCTCCGGTCGTGTCGGCGAACGGATTGTCCTCCGGGATCCCATAGAGCGCCGTTGACGTGTCGCCGGCGCAGGCACCGAGTGCGTCGCCATGGCGAAGATGCGCGTCAGTGGCGGCCGTTCCGAGCTGGAGCGTTCTCCCGCGGTGACAGACACTGCGATGATCAACATCGATTCGCAGGATTGACCCGAGCGTGGTCTCAATGTTCTGCCCGTTGCCGATCGGCCCGTGCGACGGTGGACTGTCGGCGAGACCGTCGTGAGCTCCACCACCGTCACCCAGCGTGAAGTAGAGGAACCCGTCGGGACCGAACGCAACATCGCCGGCGTCGTGGTTGAACTGCGGTTCGTCGACGCTGAACAGGACGACCCCCGAAGTCGGATTGGCCAGGTTGGGGTCTTCGGCCGACACTCGGTATTCGGCGAGGACTTCGCTGTGACACCCCCGCGACGTGCCGAAACACGGCTCTCCCGCCCCTCCAGTGCGCGGCACGCTGTACCGCACATAAAAACGTCCGTTTCCTTCATAAGCGGGATGAAACGCCACGCCAAGCAAGCCGCGCTCATCGAAAAACGCGTTCAGCGGCGGCAACAAACTGGAGATGTCCAAGAAGGGTGTTGGCAAGAGCGTCCCGTCTTCGACGACGCGGATCTGACCCGTCTGCTCAACGATGAACAAGCGACCGGACCCATCGCCGGCGTGGGTCAGCCCCACCGGTGCCGTCAGTCCCGAAGCGACCGTTTCCAATTCGACGATCGTGGGGCCGGAGGCCGCGCCTGTCGGCACCACGACCGCCAACGAGAGGGCCACTGCCGCCGAAAGGACCGCCATCTTTCGCATCGTTCTCATCGTTCTCATCTTTCGTTGGCGCCTCATCGCTGCAAACCAACCCTAGAGGATCAGCACGGAGGGTGCTCAGCGAACACGCAGCGCCGACGATACCAAGGCACAAAGATGGTCCAACAGGCCAAATTCAGCATCGATACCAGAGTCGACGTCTACTCCAGTGACCCGAAATCGCCTTGGCAGCGAGAATCGAACGAAAAAACCAGCGGACTACTACCCCAGTACTTCCAAAGGCACGACCTCTCCCACCATACCGAATACGATCTAGACCAGGCTGCCTACTCCTTGAACACCCGCCCTCAACAAACCCTCGGCGACATGCCACCCCTCTCACCGACAGGTGTTGCATCCACTCCCAGAGACCACACCCGGTATGTCCGGTCCGCTATCGACTCGTTTTGGCGCGGACGACGGGAAGGAGCGCCTCCCGAGAGAGACAGTCCTTTCTCGTCTATAAAGATGGCTGACTGATCCGCATTCGTCGGTGAGTCCAATGCCGGTTCTACGGTGTTGCGGGATCCGCTGCTTATGACACTGGGCAATGAATGCCTTGAGCATCGTTTTGGTTACTTGGATTTGGTGCCGAAGCCGAAGTTGGGCAAACCCCGGGTTCGCCGCTCCAGAAGTCCGACCGCCAGACAGCCGACTCGCCGGCGTCAGCAGCCGCGGAGGCCTGTCCGTCGTAGGCGATTTCGATGCGTACACGGTCCCCGACCCGGGGATTCTCATCGAGGCGACGACCGGAAGTCTGCTCATCGGCGAGGTGGTCAGTAGCCGAAGGTGCACATTCCTGACTTGGGCTGTCCTTGGCGTGTGACACATTGGACAAGGTCGCCCGGCTCGTCACCGATGTAGGCGTCGATAACGGAGTCGTCGACAACAACGAGGCTGAGGGCGCCGCCGAAAGGCAAGACCGCCGATCTGAACTCCTGATCGGCGACCTGATACCGCCAGACCGCCGTAGCGGACAGTTGATACGACCAAGACGTCGCGAAGAGGTAGCCGCCGTCGGGCGTCCATGCCAGATAGTCGACGTAGGTCGCCGGATCAGAGACCACAGATGTGTTCCCGGTGTCACGGTCGAGGATCCAGATCGCGTTGTTGCTATCGACGGGTCCGACCAGGGCAGCAAGATATCGACCACCCGGGGAGATCTGATTCGGACCGCGGAATGCCCCTCTACGGGCTACGAACCTGTCATAACCCTCGGGCGGGTCAAATTCCTCGGATTCGAGAGTCGTCGTATTGGTGATGACCAATGTTGTGCACTCGATCGTGCACCAAGCGAGCTCCACGCCATTGACATCAAACACAACGCCGGGACCATCCGCTGCTAGGTGAGTGATCTGACCGCTCGCCAGATCCCAAAGATCCAATCCGGAGTCGGCTGAGAGGGCCAGGCCACCTTCAATCCCAATTTCGGGTAACCCATCGGAGGGCAGAACTGTCGGTTCGGTGAGAGGCTCCCCTGACACGACATCGACCTGCCACACCTGCGGCTGTCCGAGGCCGATAAGTCCCCCGGGGAAATTTATCATCCATACACCGTTGGGGTCGGCTGCGGGAACGAAGATGGTGGCTTGGCCGAGCGACATGGCCTCTCTGGTTGCGATATCAACAGCGTGAATCTGAGCCCACCCAACAACAAGTTTGTCACCCACCCGGATCATCGAATACGGCTCGTCTCCTGCTCGCTGCCCCTCAACCGGACTGCGCTGGGCCAGACGACCGTCGGGGTCGACCGCGATTAGCCCTTCGAGGCCATCATCGAATAGGAATACCACACCGGTCTCCTCCCCGAAGATCGGACCGTCCGGCGGTAGAGACACTGTGAAGGGCGCTGAGGTGGTGGGGGGTGTTGGGGGTGGAGCGGTCGTGGCCGGTGGAGGCGACGTTGTAGGTGGCGCCGTTTCCGGGACCGAGGTTTGGTCCGTCAGTTCCCCCGTTGTGGGAGCCGCATCATCCTGAGAGTCGATTCCCGAGAATGGAGCTAGCCAAACAAGACCGACCACTAATGCCACCGCGGCTAAGGCGGCTCCCACCCAGCCGAAACCCTTCCTTCCTTTGTCGGGAGTGTCCGGAATCCGGGTCCGCGCCAACTCTGCTTTCAAATCGGCGGCTGCTTGCTTCAAGCGTTCATCAACCGTCGGCATGATCATCCAACTCCCGTCCCAGTCGCTGGCGCGCCCGGTCAAGATGCGTTTTCACTGACTCCTCAGAAATGCCGAGCAGTTGGCCGGTCTCGCTACGAGTGAATCCCTCTACGTAGAACAGGGCGACTACTTGCCGCTGCCTTCGAGGCAACCTACGGACCGCCTCCCACACCTCGACGTTCCCACCTTCGTCTAGACCACCCTGATAATCCCGGGCGGAAAGCCGAACCCTCGCTCTAGCTTCGGCTGCCAGCCTCCGAAACCGCGCCACCGACGAGTTCGACACAACTTTCCGAACCCACGCCCCAGGTGACTCAAGCTGCGAAACTCGGGACCAGTCGCGCAACGAAGCCTCGAAACCTTCCATGGTCAACTCCTCTGCACCGCCCGATCCCCACAGAGCACAAAAGCCAAACCCAAGACCGACCGGTACTCACGCCGAAAGAAGACCTCAAACGGCTCCGAGGCCGCGACAACCGGAGAATCATCTGACAGGTCCTGTCCAACTCATTGACATCCATCACCCAACAGGTAACACGAACAACCACTACCCCGCAGGGGACAACTATGGCAACAATGTGCCAACTCATGTACCTGTTTGACCTTTTTGACTTCCGGTCCACGAAGACTCGTACCCGTTCGCTAGCTAGAGCCACAAGCCATCCAAGAGCCGCCTACGACTCGCTCCGCACACCGCACGAGCCCTTTATCTCGTAGTCGGAACCCCCGAACAAGGACCCATCTTCACCACCAGCGGCGGAACACGACTTAACCGACATCAGGTGTCGAGGGTCGTTAGAAGGGTCGCCAATCGAGCAGGAATCGAGAAACGAATCAACCACCACTCCCTGCGACATTCCTTCATCACCGCAGCCCTCGACGCAGGAGTACCACTCAGAGACGTACGCAGACCCGCGCACCACATGCGATTCGACCGGGCAAGTCGGTCACTCGACCGCCACGCCACCTACATCGTCGTCACCTTCGTCGCAGGAGCCTCCAGATGACCGAATAGGCCGCCCATAAGTGCTTCCAGCGGCGGGGGTTGGCCCGTGGTCCGGTGCCGAGCTGAACTGTCAATCGCGTCCCCTCATCAGTGAGACGCGGAATGGTCGAAGCTCGCCGGTGGCATAACCGCCAGCTATGACTGGATCTTCGTCCATCACCCTTCGAGCGGCAGATTCATCAGGTGCCTCGAATATGAAGATGCCTGTATTCACCGAGCCGAGAGTCGGACCGGCAAGCACTAGCGTGCCCTCTTCGAGAAGCCGTTGGTACCGCTCGAAGTGCTCTGCCCACACGGCACTCTCCTCATCAGTCATCGTCTCAGCGAAGTCTGAGCGAGGGGGATGGAGGAAGTAGATCCACTCGGCCACATCCTCATTCTCGCATTCGGATCAAGCGATCGCAGTCTCTTGGGATTCGTGCTTTACGTGGTCCCCACACCATTGAGAGCAGTCTTCGCCAGACCGCACATAACGGCGGCAGCACTTATGGGCAGCTGAGTGGGGATGGATCTCGGGCTTGTCGGCGATTGTTTGGACGGTTGGCTCTTTTGGAGTCGAGCGCCTGATGTTGTCCTAGTTGTCGTTTCGTCTTCGGTGTGCGATCACTGCTTCGCGTGTTGAGCATTGTGTGGAGCAGTGGAGACGACTTCGGTTACGTGAGACATCGACGAATACGTCTTGGCATGTTGTGGAGTGACAGGAACCGAATCTGTTGATGCCGTGTTCGACGAGCACTGTGGCTAGACCCATAGCGGTTGTGGCGCTGAGCCACGATGTCATGGCGCCGTCTTGTGGTTCGAAGTGGAGGTGTGGGCTCCCGTTGTGCATCGAGACTCGGGGTGATGCCCCGTTTATTGCAAGCATGGCGTTCAAACGTTCTGACGCTTCTTGTTCGTTGGTGGACGTGAGTACAGCGCGGAGTTCGTCTCGTAGGTCATGTATGGCTTTGAGTTCTTGTCGTTTGGGTGGCTGAGCCACACCTCCCCACAAACCTGTGTAGTCGTCGAGGAATGCCTTCAAAGAGGCCAGGGTGTTGATCTCGTCGTCTTCTCCGACGGGACGTTGATCGGTGTTGACCAAAGCCAACGCGAGGTCTACAGGGTTGGTGCTGTAATGTGTAAAATCCATTTGACTTGTTACCGCTTCGCAGGTACTGTAATGATCATACGGGGGAACACCCCTTACGTCAAGGAGGCGGTTGCCATGCTCATAAGCACCTCAAATGCACTCAAACTGCACGAACATCGAATCAACGAGTTACGCCAATCAGCAGAAAAGGCGCGACTCACCGCCGGTCTCGCATCGAAGTCTCGCTCATTCGCACTTGGGAACTACCGACTGACCCTCGCAAAGGAGCCAGAAGCGCATGTTCCTCGCATGGTGTGACACCAAAAACCAGAACGTCCTCATCGGACCGTCATACATTCAAGGTCTCACCAACGCAGAACAAGGGATGACCCTCAGCTACATATGCGACTGCGGCGAACTCGGGCAAACGGTCACCGGGGCCGCCGCCGCCCCAATCGTAAGCGGACACACAACCCACACCACACCGGCCTCAGAGGCCCCCACAGCGGCCTAAATCCACCCAATAGACCTCCGCGGCCCACTCATGGGGGGCTTGTTGCTTTTCGACAGCGCGAGTTGTGGGTACGGTTTAACTCGCTAATTCGCCTCTGAGGGCCTGTGCGGTGGCATCAAGTGCCTGGAGTGCGGCCGGGATTGCCTGGGGCATCCCGTAGAAGCCATGGATCTGGTCGCCGAAGTGAACATGTTGGACGGCCACGCCGTTTGCTTCCAGCTTGTCGGCGTAGGCCAGCCCCTCGTCTTGGAGCGGGTCGTAACCGGTGGTCAAGACAAAGGCTGGTGGACATGTTGAAAGCACCGGGTCAGACGCATACAAAGGTGAAATCTGTGGATCTTTTAGATCGACATCAAGGCCGCCCAAATAGTGGTCCCGGAACCACAACATCCAGGCCTTGGTCAGCAGGAAACCCTCGGCATAAGTGTCGATAGAGGGAAAGCTGAATGTCATATCCAACGATGGGTATATCAGAACCTGGAGTCCGAACACACCGGGTCGCATCTGAGAAATGACCGCGGCAAGGTTGCCACCAGCAGAATCGCCCCCGACGGCAAGCAGAGCCGGGTCTCCACCT
>Ga0255056_10000276_pt1 | contig 14651 bp, 13 predicted proteins | sample Cases_109_1_MG_FD_183639 | JGI IMG/M metagenome (GOLD analysis project Ga0255056, IMG submission 183639) | Seawater microbial communities from Amundsen Gulf, Northwest Territories, Canada - Cases_109_1 | ecosystem: Environmental > Aquatic > Marine > Gulf | place: Canada: Northwest Territories... | reverse complement strand
CCGCGACCGCCAAACCCGGTTGCGTGGAGAGAACTCCGAGGTGCTCGGTCAACTGGAGACCGCTAGAACCGAGCACGACACCAAACGGTCAGCCATTGTCTCCGCAAGGGAGCGTGTCGCCGAGATCGACCTGAAACTCATCGAGCTCCGATTGACCCGCGAGGCTGTCATCGAGTCGATCCGTCGTGACGCTGACGCCGAAGCAGAAGCAGCCATCGGGGCGCCACGTCCTGATGCTCCCTCCGACGCTGATCTTGATGAGCTCATGCAGTCGAAGAGTGCTCAGCTGGCTCGACTCGGTCCGATCAATCCGTTGGCGGCGAAGGAATATCGAGACCTCGACGAACGTCATACGTTTCTGTCAGAGCAGATGGCGGATGTCGAGTCGTCCCGCAACGACCTAAGAAGGGTTATTTCGGCGCTTGACACCGAGATCGAAGAGCGTTTCCAGGCAGCGTTTGCAGAAGTATCCGATGCATATCAGCGTTACTTCGAGGTTCTGTTCCCTGGTGGGAGGGGACGGATCAGACTCGAAGATCCCGACGGTCGCTCCTCCGGTGTTGTCATCGACGCCCAGCCTTTGGGCAAGAAGGTCAGCTCGATGACATTGCTCTCGGGTGGTGAGAGAAGTTTGGCGGCCCTTGCCTTCCTCTTTGCCGTGTTCGAAGCTCGGCCGAGTCCTTTTTACGTGCTCGATGAGGTGGAGGCCGCCCTCGACGACGCCAACTTGCGTCGATTTCTCCGCATTGTCGACGAGTTCCGTCAGCGGGCACAACTTCTGATCGTGACACATCAGCAGCAGACGATGGAAGCCGCTGATGTGCTCTATGGCGTGACGATGGAACCTGGCGGATCTTCCCAAGCGCTCCGCAAGGAGATGACGGCTGGCGCTGCGGCGGGTGCTCCGGGAGTCACCGTCGAACAAGTGGCATAAATTCATCTGAGTGATGGACACACCAACCCTGACCATCCTGATAGTTGTTGCCGTCGTTCTGGCTCTCATCGGGTACTGGGCGTTGCGGCGGCGACGCCGACCTGTGACCCGGATTGAAGCTTCTGGACGACTTGGCAAGACCGCTGGTGTTCTGGGTGCGGCGTTGCGTGGCGCCTGGGATTCGGGTCTCGACGACTCAACTTGGGATGAGATCGAGGAGGGTCTGCTGGCAGCTGACGTTGGGGTAGAAGCGTCGACCCGGGTTGTTCAGGCGCTGCGGTCATCGAAACCGGAAACAGCAGATGATGCTCGTGAGCTTCTGGCTGTGCTGTTGGTTTCCGAACTCGACGATGCCCCCAGGATGCTCCACCTCGACAGCGAACTGTCCACTGTTTTGATCGTGGGAGTCAACGGCACGGGAAAGACGACAACAGTTGCCAAACTCTCAGCCCGTCTGAAACGGGATGGAAAGAAAGTTCTGGTCGGTGCGGCTGACACGTTTAGGGCTGCCGCCGGCGAGCAACTCGAGTTGTGGGCCGAGCGCGTTGGCGTCGATGTGGTGACAGGCCAGGAGGGGGGTGACCCGGCGGCAGTGGTCTTTGATGCGATTTCCGCTGCCAGGGCCCGTGGAGTCGATGTTGTCCTCATTGATACCGCGGGGCGGCTCCACGCCAAGAAGAACCTGATGGGGGAGTTGAAGAAAATTCATAGGGTGGCTGCTGGCGACGGTGAGGTCGACGAGGTTCTCCTGGTATTGGATGCCACCGCCGGTCAAAACGGCCTTGCTCAAGTCCGTGAATTTGCCGAGGCCGTGCCATTGAGTGGAATCGTCCTCACCAAATTGGATGGCACAGCCAAAGGCGGGATTGTGATCGCTGTGGAGAATCAACTCGGCGTCCCGGTTAAGTTCATAGGTCTGGGCGAGGGAGTCGATGACATGGAGCCGTTCGACCCGGATAGTTTTGTTGGTGCTTTGCTGGAGCGATCATGACATCCGATGAACTAGTTCAATTAGCCCGAGCTGCTGCCCAGGATTCGTACTCGCCTTACTCTCAATTCCGGGTTGGTGCGGTGGTTGTTGGTGAAGGTGGCGAAGTGTTCACTGGTGTCAACGTGGAGAATGCGTCATATCCGGTGTCATCTTGTGCCGAGGACACGGCGATCAACACTGCCGTCTCTCAGGGTGTTCGCAAAATCTCAGTCGTCGCGGTGGCATGCATCGACGCCAAAGATGTCGGCGGCGCCTACCCGTGCGGACGCTGTCGGCAGATCATGTCCGAGTTTGGCGTGGAGAAGGTGATTGTCACCGCGGGTGATGGATCGGCGGTGCGGGAGCACACACTCGATTATTTGTTGCCGCATCAGTTCGAGCTTTAGATCTCCACCGGACCTGACCAATACGGCCGGTTCTCCATACGAACCACAAAGCGAAGTCCGCCCCATGTGTCGTTGATGGCACACACCTGGAGTCCCGCTGTAATCGACCGTGAGCCATTGTTAACCGTCACGAAACAGGGTGCAGCCAGTTCAGCCATAAGATGTGTCCCTCTCTCCAAAGGAGCGTATGCACCGACCCGGGCTCGGCCCTGATTACGAGCACGATGCCTGTGGCGTCGGGTTCATCGCTGCGCTCGACCTTTCCGCCTCGTATCGGATGACCCGACTTGCCGTGGAATGTCTTCGACGTCTTGACCACCGGGGCGCTAGAGCCATCGATGGGACCGGTGACGGTGCCGGTCTCCTCACTCAGATTCCGTACAAGCTGATTGGCAAGGAGCTGAGAGCACATGATCTATCGATCGAGCCCCAGCGCTTGGGGCTTGTCATGTGTTTTCTTCCGCCAGATGAAGCCGCTCAATCTCGGTCCATCGTTAGCGAATCGCTGGAGGCCGAAGGTCTCCAGCTGATGTACTGGCGATCAGTGCCCATCGACCCATCGGTGCTCGGTGAGCACGCAGAACTTGTTCTGCCTCTGATCGAGCAGGCGATAGTCACTGGTGAACTCGAGGAGCATGAGTTCGAAAGGGCGATGTACCTTGCTCGAAAGCGGATGGAGCGCAATGCCAACACCGGGTTCTCTGTCCCCTCAGCCTCGGGGCGCACGGTTATCTACAAGGGATTGTTCACCGCCAGCCACATCGACGATTTCTATTGGGATCTGCGTGATCCGAACTTTGAGACATCGTTCGCAGTGTTTCACCAGCGTTTCTCTACCAACACGTTTCCAAGTTGGGAAAACGTGCAACCGTTTCGGATGCTTGCTCACAACGGCGAGATCAACACGATCCAGGCGAACCGGTCCTGGATGCAGGCCAGAGAGAACTCCGCAACACCCGGTGTCTGGGGAGATCGGCTTTCTGACCTCGTCCCCTTTCTTCAGCCGTCGCTCTCTGATTCGGCCAGTCTCGATAACGCCTTTGAGCTGCTGATACAAAGCGGTAGGTCACTGTCGCATGTGAAAGAAATGCTCATTCCGGCCGCCTGGGAGAACGTTTCTGACCTCTCACCGGAGCTCGCCGGCTTTTATCGCTATCACGCATTCTTGACGGAGCCATGGGACGGCCCAGCGGCGATTGCAGTCAGTGACGGCATCTCGCTTCTCGCGGGAATGGACCGCAATGGGCTTCGACCGGCGAGGTGGACGGTGACTCCCGACGTTGTGGTGGTTGCCTCGGAGGCCGGGGTCTGTCCCGAGGAGGAGGCCAAGGCGATCGAGACCGGCCAACTCGGGCCGGGAGAGTTGCTTCTCTTCGACGGTGAGACTGGAGCAGTCCGTCACTCTGATGATGTCAAGAATGGTCTGGCAACCCAACGGCCCTATGGGGAATGGGTCAAAACCGAGACTTTGGCGATCCAGGCACCATTTGATCCCCTGAACGATGACAGATTCGATGGTGGTGCGCTTGGCAGGGTTTTTGGATATACCGCCGAGGAGCGTCGTCTGATACTGGCGCCGATGGCTGAAGGCGTCAGCCCGACCGGCTCGATGGGAGATGACACGGGTCTTGCCGTTCTCGACGAGCGGCCTCGAAGACTCACTCGGTTCTTTCACCAGATGTTCGCCCAAGTGACCAATCCTCCGATGGATCCGATACGTGAGAAGCTGATGATGTCCCAGCGAATCCAGCTTGGCCGCCGGGGTCCGATCCTCGAGGACGATCCAAGCCAGGCTCATCTCATCGAACTGGCCAGCCCGATCATGTCCGATGCCGAACTCGAGGCCGTTGTGAGATCGGGTGATTCCCAGTTCTTCTCCCATTGGATTGCGGCAACTTGGGATGTAAAGGAGGGTCCGGACGGGATGGAGAAGCGTCTTGACGCGATTTGTGACGAGGCGGCTCAGGCAGTCACCCTTGGCTCGACGATCCTGGTTCTCTCCGATCGGGAGACCAGCTCAACGGAGGCTCCGCTCCCGATACTGCTTGCGGTCGGAGCTGTTCATCACCGACTCATCGATGAAGGTGTTCGTGGGAAGGTCTCGTTGGTCGTCGTTTCGGGTGAGCCACGTGACGCCCACGACGTTGCATGTCTTATTGCCTTTGGTGCTTCTGCAGTGAACCCCTATCTGGCGATCGACCAGGTGATCGACTTGGCCCGCTCCGGAATGCTGGAAATCGACGCGGTATCGGCACAAGAAAACTACAGGGTGGCGCTCGAGACCGGTCTGGCGAAGATCATGTCCAAAATGGGCATCTGCACAGTTTCGGCCTATCGAGGTTCTGAGCTGTTTGAGGTCATTGGACTGTCGGAGAGTGTGTGTGCCCGAGCTTTTCGCAACGCACCTCGCCGTCTGCGTGGTATCGGAATCGTCGAGATCGCGGCCCAAGCTCTCGTCCGTCACTCAGCTTTTGGCCTGGGAGGCATCGAATCAGGCGGCTTCTACAAACACCGCAGGGGCGAAGAGGTTCACATAACTGGACCGAAGGCGGTCCTCGATCTTCAGAAATCGGTCCGCTCAGGCGATTACCAAGAATGGCTCAGCTATCTGGAGACGATTGGGGACCGTCCAGAGGCATTGGTCAGGGATCTGCTCACTTTCGTGCAGCGCGACCCGATTCCGGTCGATGAAGTGGAGCCTATCGACGAGATCATGCGACGATTTACCACGGCCGCAATGTCGCTAGGCGCCCTTTCTGGCGAGGCACACGAGTCGTTGGCGGAAGCGATGAACCGTATTGGTGGCCTTTCCAACTCAGGCGAAGGAGGCGAAGACCCGACCCGTTACGGGACATCGCTCAATTCGGCGATCAAACAGGTGGCGTCCGGAAGATTCGGGGTGACACCTGCCTATCTCAACTCGGCCGAGGAACTGCAGATCAAAATGGCGCAGGGATCCAAGCCTGGAGAAGGCGGTCAGCTCCCGGGGCACAAAGTTACGGCCGAGATCGCCCAACTCCGTCACACCAAACCTGGGGTGACCCTCATTTCGCCGCCACCACACCACGACATCTACTCCATCGAAGACCTGGCGCAGCTGATTTACGACCTCAAGTCGTTCAAGCCGGATGTCCGGGTGTCGGTGAAGCTCGTCAGCGAGCCGGGAGTAGGCACGATCGCTGTCGGCGTCGCAAAGGCGGACGCCGATGTCATCACTGTGTCAGGGGCCGAGGGCGGCACTGGAGCGTCGCCACTGGTGTCGATCAAACACGCCGGTTCACCATGGGAGCTTGGTGTCGCCGAGACGCATCAGTCCCTGGTTGCAAAGGGGATGAGGTCTCGTGTCGTCCTCGAAACGGACGGGGGCCTTCGAACCGGGCGTGATGTGATCGTTGCAGCGATGCTCGGGGCTGAACGTTTCGGCTTTGGGACGCTCCCACTGCTGGCATTGGGCTGCAAGATGGTTCGCCGTTGTCACCTCAACACATGTCCGGTTGGCATAACCACCCAGGATCTGGATTTGCGGGCCAAGTTCAATGGATCGGTGGATCAGGTAGTGACTCTCTTTAGTCACCTTGCACGCGAGGTCCGTCATCTCTTGGCCGCTCTCGGCATGAAGTCGATCGACGAAATCGTGGGCAGGGCTGACCTTCTCCGACCTGTCGATCGGACTCATCCTCTGGCGACGGATTTGGCGACGATGCTTGTGAGGGCGCAAGCTCGCAGAAGACACGAGGGGTACAACGCAGTTCCGCTTGCCGATGTTTCCAGACGGATGGTGGCCGATGCCAGGCAAGCACTCGAGAGTGGTGTGCCGATCGAGCTCAGCTATCCGATCCGCAACGTGGATCGAGCTGTGGGAGCTCGTCTCTCCGGCGAGATCGCTCGACGATACGGAGACAGTGGGCTGCCCCCCGGAACTATCGAAGTGCGCTTGTCTGGTACCGCAGGGCAAAGCTTCGGAGCGTGGCTGACTCCGGGCGTCTCACTCTTGTTGGAAGGCCCGGCCAACGACTATGTAGGCAAAGGGATGGGTGGGGGGCTGATTGCGGTGATCCCCATGCGGGGTGAGTCGGTACCTCAGGGTGCTGGCAATGCAGTGCTTTACGGTGCGACTGGAGGACGGCTTTTCATCGCGGGTCGGGTAGGCCAGCGGTTCGCAGTTCGCAATTCCGGAGCCTCAGCGGTCATCGAGAGCTGCTCGGACCACGGCTGTGAGTACATGACAGGCGGCACAGTGGTGGTATTGGGTGAGGTCGGACGGAACTTCGGCGCCGGGATGACCGGTGGCAGAGCGTATGTTTGGGATCCGGCGACGGGGCTCAAGGGCAGGCTCGCTGAAACTGCTCCAGCAGCGCGGCGATTAGAGGACGACGACATCCCTGAAGTGCGAACCCTGATCGAAGGTCATGTCGAGTACACAGGGAGTCCGCTGGGCAGGGCAGCGTTGCAAGCGCTGGGAGAAATTTGGGTTGTTGACCCGGAGGGCCCTACCTCGTCTCCAGAGCCTCGATCAACTTTGGCAGGACCTGATGAACGTCCCCGACAACTCCAAGGTCGGCGACCGAGAAGATAGGAGCGTCCGGATCCTTGTTGATGGCGATGATCGTGCCTGAGTCCTTCATCCCGACGAGGTGCTGCATAGCCCCGGAGATGCCACAAGCGATGTATACGTCCGGCTTGACGGTTTTGCCGGTCTGCCCGACCTGTTTGGCATAGGGGACCCATCCCGCATCGACGATTGCCCTGGTGGCTCCTGTGGCGGCACGGAGTGGCTTGGCGACACTTTCCACCAAGGCGTAAGCCTCAGCGGAACCAAGTCCACGGCCCCCGGAGACGATGATCGCCGCTTCCCCGAGTTGGGGGCCTTCTCGTTCCTCGACCATTGAGTCGGTCACGGTTGCTTCGGAGGCACCCGGCTCTGGCAGTTCGAGTATCGACATCGATGGTGTGGAGGCCTCCGCTGGCTCCGCCACAAACGATTTGGGCCGAATAAGGACTATGAACGGGCCTTGTGTTGCTTCTGCGGTAGCAATCTGTGCGCCACCAAAGACTTCGTGCTCAGTCTCAACCCCGTTGTCTGTGAGTCGAACATCGGTGGCGTTGGAGAGGACGCCCACCCCGAGTCGAGCCGCGAGACGACCCGCTATGTCCCGATCGTTGTAGGCCTGGCCGAAGAGGATCAGGTCCGGCGCCCCGGCGCCGACCTTGGCTGCCAGGGCAGCAGCGGTTGGTGCCGATGGCAAACGGTCTCCGGTGTCGATGTGGATGACCGAGCTGGCGCCGTATTCGCCTATCACTTTCATTGAGTCGGCGGCTGCCTCCCCGAGAAGCAACGCGGTTACGTCACCCATTGTTCGTGCTTTGGTGAGCAGTTCGAGCCCTAATGTCGAGGGCGCACCGTTGGCCTGTTCCACGAATACCCAGATGTTCGCCATCAGATCACTTTCCGCTCTTCAAGGAGGGCGATGATCGCCTGATGGGCCTCTCCGTCGTCTTCGATGACTTGTCCGGCTGTCCGCTCGGCAGCGTCGGTTATGGAAACCACTTTTTGAGATGTGGCGGGTTCGACACCGAGATCACCGAGCGTCAGGTTGTCGACCGGCTTCTTCTTGGCGTCCATGATCCCTTTGAACGTCGGATAGCGCGGTTCGACCACACCAGCGGTGACTGACACAACAGCGGGAAGATCTGCCTTGACCACGTCGTAGCCGTCGGCCGTTTGCCGGTGGATCGTGACCGACCCGTCACCAGTCTCCACCGAGGTTGCATATGTCAAGGCCGGAGCGTCGAGGTACTCGGCGATCATCTGTGGGATGACACCGGAGTAGCCATCGGTGGACTCAGTTCCGGCTATCACGAGGTCGTAGCCTTCTCTTGTGATTGCTGCGGCCAGGACTCGTGCGGTGGTGAGTGCTTCAGACCCACGCAGCGCGTCGTCCTCAATCATCACTGCCTTATCGGCACCCATTGCGAGCGCCTGGCGAATGCCCTGGGCGTTCCCGTTGGGCCCCATGCTCACCAACGTGACAGTTCCTTCGCTGGCCTGGGCTAGTTGTAGACCCATCTCCACTCCGTAGCGATCGGTGTCATCGAGCACCTGGTCGTCGGGTCGGACGAGCCAATTGGTCCCTTCTTCGATCTTGTACGGGGTGGCAGGGTCAGGGATCTGCTTGACACAGACGACGACCTTCAATGCGGCTCCTTATCTGAGATGTGGCGGGCGATGGTAACGAGGTGTGGAGCTAGTGAATCCCCGGTCAAATCGAGCTGGCGTCGATCCTCTCGATGACCAAGGAAGGTGGTTCTGTCGGCTCGGGACCGATAACCCAAGCAGCGCCTAATTGGTCTTGTTGTGCCAGCCACCGTGAGTCATCTGAGTATCTGACTTTTGCGAGGGGGTCACCCGCAGACACGAAGTCACCGATCTTGGCAACAACGGTGATGCCCACACCGGGGTCGATCACGTCATCTTTTTGTTCCCGTCCGGCGCCAAGTCGGGTGGCGGCGATTCCGATGGTGCGTGCATCGCAGTTCTGGACATACCCGGCGGTGTTGGCAGTAATGACATCCTCGTGCCGGGCCATCGGGAGAAGTGAGGTGTCCCGAATCTGATCACTGTTGCCACCTTGAGCCTCGATCACCTCGATGAATTTGGTGAGAGCATCACCTGAGGCGATCGCTTCGTTGAGCCGCTCGCGTCCTCCATCGATCCCCGCTAACTCCAACATCACCTCACCAAAGGTGAGCGTCAGTTCTATGACATCATCGGGCCCGGAGCCTCTGAGGACGTCGACCGATTCCTTGATTTCGTTTGCGTTCCCCACTTCGCGTCCCAATGGTTGTTCCATCGAAGTGATCAAGGCGACCGTGTCGACCCCATAACTGGCACCGACGCCGACCATCGTTCGCGCCAACTCTCGGGAGCTGCCCAAATCTTGCATCTGCGCTCCCAACCCGGTCTTCACGTCAAGAAGGAGACCATCGAGACCTTCGGCCAACTTTTTCGACATGATCGAACTCGAGATCAGTGGGATGGAGGGAACCGTCCCGGTAGCGTCGCGGAGTGCGTAAAGCTTGCGGTCGGCGGGCACCAATTTCTGTGATTGGCCGGCAAGGACCAGACCGTGTTCGACCAACATCGAGCGGAATTGATCGGGCTCAAGAGTGGTAGTGAAGCCTTCGATCGACTCGAGCTTGTCCAACGTCCCTCCGGTGTGACCGAGACCACGGCCCGAGATCATCGGTATCGAGACACCACAAGAGGCGACCAAAGGCGTCAATGGAATTGAGATCTTGTCACCAACGCCACCGGTGGAGTGCTTGTCGACCTTGGCTGCCGCAACATCGGAGAAGTCCATGACATCGCCGGAGTGGAGCATGGAAAGTGTCCACGCACTCAGCTCGGCATGATTCATGCCATTCAGGAGAATCGCCATCGCCATCGCCGACATCTGATAGTCCGGAACCGACCCGTCCGTGTAGGCAGAGACCAGCCAGTCAATCGCGGCTGTGCTCAGCGCGCCGCCGTCGCGCTTTATCTCAATCAGCTCGGTTGCGGTAAACGCCACTAGTGGAATGCCACTACAGGATCCCGGTCAACTCGGGGAGGCCGAGAGCCAAGTTGAGATTCTGTACAGCTTGCACCGCTGCGCCTTTGAGCAGGTTGTCCTCAGCCCCGACGACCACGATGTTGTGACCGTCTTTGCTCACTTCCACGCCACCGAGAACAGCCCCAGTCAATCCTGTGCCGTCCCGCAACTCCGGGGCGCGCTCGCGGATCTCGATGAGAGGTTCTTCGGAATAGCGATCGCGAAACGTCTGCGCCACGTCCTCAGCTGTGGTCGGCCTTCCAACAGGGATATGAACCGTCACCAGAAGCCCCCGAAATGCGGGATGCACATGGGGCATGAATCGAACCGGGTGTTCGAGATACTTCGTCGCCTCGTGCTCATGGATGTGCTCAACCAGCCTGTAGGTCATGAGATTGTCTCGAAGTCGGTCCGGGTCGGTCATCGGCGATGGCGTGGTTCCCGACCCCGAGTAGCCAGAGACCCCAAAAACCGCCGGGACTCCGTCGAGTTCATCGACGAAAGGTGCGATGGCAAGCTGCATGATTGTTGCGTAGCAACCGGGATTGGCGATACGCCGCGCGCCAGCGATCTTGTCACGGAACAGCTCGGGCAACCCGTAAACCCAGGTGTCGTCGAAACGATGATCCGCTGAAATGTCAACTATGACGGTCTCCTCTGATATCGCCTCCACAAACGGTGTGCTCACTCCGTTCGGCAGAGCCAGAAACACCGCGTCCAGGGAAAGGTCGGCCAATTGGTTCGGGCTCAAGTCCTCGAAGACGAGGCCGTCGATTTCGGGTACTGATTGCCCGACCAGCTCTCTCGATCCGGCGTGCGAGACTTCGACCGCTTGGTGACGTTCGAGAATGGCCAGCAGCTCCGACCCGGTATGCCCGCGGGCACCTACGACGCCGATGCGATGTCTATTCACCATTGCCTTCCTCACTGAATTTGCCGGCCTCATTGAAGTCCGCGGGCAGGTCGGAGATCAGCTTCACTGTCCGAGCGATACGATCGAAGTCGGTCTCTCCGACCCAAAAGATGGACCATCCACCCGTGTTGACAAAACCATCTGCCTCTTTGATGTAGAAGGCGTTGAAGGTGTTGTCTTGTCTTGATCGCCAGAAGAATGACGGATAATCCCGAACCATCTGATCCCAGACCGTTCTCGCCAGGCCCTCACCACGAGCGGTGTCGTCGATGGCGAACTTGTCGAGGTAGGCAAAGTCGTCTCGTTCTGTCACCAGCGCGGCTGCCCTGCCAGTGTCAGAGATGTAGGCGGTCTTCAAATCGAGCGCATCCCACCAGCCCGGTAGGAGGCTTTTGCCGAATGCGGAGTCGACGAGTCGGGCGATTTCAGTTCCGTCAATCTCTGACTTGGATTCCTTTTTCAGGATCTTTTCGCCTTGCCGGATCAGTGTGCCGGCACCGCCATGGGTGAAGAGTTCCCGGATGAGTGCCGAAGGGGTGGTGATCGAGACCGAAGTCTCCGGTGGAGAATCGTTGAGGAGTTGTTTGATCTCGGCAAGTTTGAGTCGCATCCCAGAGTGAACCCAGCCCTGGGACATCAGGTCGTCAAAGTCAGAAGCGAGGTTGATCGAGTCGATGATCTGATCACTTTCGTCTCGCAGGCCGCCCGACTCGGTGAGAAAGATGATCTTCATCGGTTGTACTGCGTGTACTAGCTCTCGTGTGGCTGAGTCGGCGTTCATGTTGACGAGCTGTCCGCCGGGAGCGACCCCGAGACATGTCAGGATCGGAATCGCCCCTGAGCCGACGATTGAGCGGATCAGATCGAGATGAACCTTGGTGGGCTCGCCGACGAACCCGTAACGTTGCTGATCGAGCAGTCTGGCGTCGAATGCGCCCTGCGTGAGGCCGTGGGCCGAGACACCTTGTTCTCTCACCGCCTCTACGAGTTCGATGTTCTTGGCGGTAAAAGTGTCCCGTGCAACGTCTAGGACATCGCTTGTGGTTACTCGAAGCCCGTCGATTCTCTCGGTTTGGATGCCCGTTGCTGCCAGGTCTTCGTCGAGTTGAGGACCACCACCGTGGAGCACGATGGGTGTCAGCCCAACGGTGTGCAGAAACGCCAGCGAGGCCGCGGTTTCGTCAAGACGGTCGCGCAGGATTGCCCCCCCGATCTTGATGACGGCGAAACGGGACTGGTCGATCGACGAGAACCTCTGCAGATAGGTGCGGATCTCCTTGCCATCGCTCATGTTGGAGAGCAGCTGAACGATGGTCTGGCGTACGTCCCGGTTTGGTGCCATCAGGAATCCTCGAGCAGAGCCTTCATAATCGCTTTTTGGACATGGAGACGATTCTCAGCCTCGTCGTAGGCGAAACAGTCGGGTCCGTCGAAAACCCCGTCGCTCATGATCACGTTGCGTCTCATCGGTAGGCAGTGGCTGACCAACGCACCGTCGGCAAGGGCCATTTTCGCTTCATCGACGATGAAGTGGCGATAGTTGTCCCGGATCGGCTTCTCGTCCGACCATCGTCCAAAATAGGGAAGGGCCCCCCAGCTCTTGGCGTAGATCACATCGGCCCCCACATATGCCGACTCGATATCGTGGGTGACGGTCAGGCTTCGGCCGTTCGCCGACGTGTCACTTGCTGCGATATCCATATACCGCTTGTCCAACAGATAATCCTCGTTTGGGCAGAGCAGGGTCACATCCATCCCGAATTTGGCTGCGATCATCAGTGCCGAGTTGGCCACTGCGGTGTTCAGCGGCTTGGGGTGATAACTCCACGTGAGGACAAACTTCTTGCCATCCAATTCTCCAAGCTGTTCCTGGAGCGCCATGGTGAGCGCCATCTCCTGACACGGATGGGTGATGGTCTCCATGTTGATGACAGGTACATCAGCCTGTTCGGCGAACGAATTGAGGATGAGGTCTTTCCGGTCCTCCTGCCAGTTCTCAAACTTGGGGAACGCTCGAATCCCGATGAGATCGCAATATCTGGAGAGGACTTTGGCAGCCTCGGCAACATGTTCCTCGGCGTCGCCGGTCATGACGGCACCCTTTTCGAATTCGAGTGGCCACATACCGCCAGAGGGAGTGAGCACAACTGCATGTCCCCCCATCTGAAAAGCGCCGACGTCGAAAGATGTGCGGGTGCGGAGGGAGTTGTTGAGAAACAGAAGTGCAATCGTCTTGCCCTTCATCGCATCGCCGAGGGGAGACTTCTTGAAGACACGGGCGTCATCGATGAGAGCCTGTAGATCTGGTCTCGACCAGTCGTAGGTGTTGAGGAAGTGCCTGATCGCTTCAAGTGTCGTGCCCTGTGGGCCGCCGTTCAAATCACCCAGGTCACCTAGATGCTCACCCGGCCCTTTACAACCAACACCCCGTCATCAGCCAGAAGCCGTGCCTGTCTGGTCCAATCGGGTGTCCGGAGATATCCGCCGGCACCGACGACACGCCACCAGGGGATGTCGACGCCGGCCGTCCGAAGCAATGTGCCGACTGCTCGAGCCGCGCCAGGGTGTCCTGCCTCAGCTGCTACTTCTCCGTAGGTGACAACATCGCCTGGCTCAAGACCGGAAATCACCTCGACTACTGAATCCTCGAAATCGGTCAAACCGTCCCGAAAAGACGGTCGCCCATGTCTCCAAGACCCGGGGCGATATAGAAGTTGGCGTCGAGCTCACGGTCGAGGCTGGCCGCGACGATGCGGACATCAGGATGATCCGACTTCATACGCGCAACCCCATCCGGTGCAACGACGACGCACACTGCGGTGATGTCTCTTGCACCATTCCGTTTCACATTGTCGATCGCCCAGGAAAGCGACCCGCCTGTAGCGAGCATCGGTTCGAGGATGAGGACCCGAGCGTCATCGAGGGCCGGGAATTTGGTGTAGTACTCCATCGGCTCTGCTGTCTCCTCGTTGCGTTGAACCCCGGCGAACCCGATGGCGGCGTCGGGTACAAGCGTCAGGACGGATTCGAGCAATCCGAGTCCGGCTCTCAGCACTGCGACAGCAACTACTGGCCGGCGAAGGTGCTGACCTACGGTGGATTCAAGGGGTGTGGTGATCTCCACATCTTCAGTCGGCATATCCGAAAGTGCTTCGGCGACAAGGAGATACCCGAGACGTTCTGCGGTTTGTCTGAACTCAGGCGGCTCTGTCTCGACCCTTCGCAGAACGGTGAGCAGATCGGTAGCGAGCGGGTGCTCCAAGATTGTGATTGGCATGGGCCTGGAGCCTACGGACCCAATTGGTCAACGTGCGGCCTCGCCTTCTAGCCGGAGCCCGGCGGACTCCCAATCGGCCAAGCCGCCCGCATAACGACGAACGTTCGTGTACCCCTTCTCTACCAGTCCCCTGTAGGCGTACTGGCTGGCGACACAGTCCACATTTGAGCAATAGACCACTATCTCGTCTTCGATGTCGAGTGCTTCGAGGGCGTCTTCGACCGAATGGAAGTGAATTGACCCGGGGATGTGGAGAGCACGGTACGCCCAGTCGTGAAGGGTCATCACAAGCTTGAACTCGTCTCCTCGGTCCAATTTTGCCTTCAACTCTTCACGATCAATTGTCACGATGTCCACGACGTCCCTTTCTGCAAGTTTGAAATCAACCCTAGAACTGAGTGTCAAGCCCCTAGCCGGTGTTGCGCATACCTGCGGCAATCCCGTTGACCGTCAGCAGCAAAGCCCGATCCAGATCATCGGACTGCTCACCCGTGCGACTCCGCCCTAGGAGTGACACCTGGAGATAGTTGATCGGGTCCAGGTATATGTCCCGAACAC
>Ga0255056_10000273_pt1 | contig 14681 bp, 19 predicted proteins | sample Cases_109_1_MG_FD_183639 | JGI IMG/M metagenome (GOLD analysis project Ga0255056, IMG submission 183639) | Seawater microbial communities from Amundsen Gulf, Northwest Territories, Canada - Cases_109_1 | ecosystem: Environmental > Aquatic > Marine > Gulf | place: Canada: Northwest Territories... | reverse complement strand
GCATTAGCGATAATAGGGCAAGTGAGGCTAGACCTGCCTCATAGGGGCTTAAAGCCTCTATAATCATAAAAATTCATAGGAGTAAGCTAATGGACGAATTTGTAAAGACAATGTTAGTAGTGGCTGCGATGGTAATTCCTTGCATCATTATTGGTGTTGCTATTATCGGCAAATTTTAACCGCTAACCTGATTCTGTATTAGGCGCGGTATTCTTTCGCGCCTAAGTCACAGATAATTATCTTCACTGGTCTTTTTTTAAACCATATAATTGGCATTATATTGAATTCAATAATATTCAGAATTGCTACTGGCTGCTTGTTAAGTATGAGTTTCTGTGCAGCTTGTCTCTCATTGCCAAAATCCAATGAAGAAGTGCAAGCAAAATATAGTCACACTGAACTTAGTGCAGGAAAACATTATTTAGCATATAGCGGCATGTTGGCGATGACTTTAGAAACTGCCAATGAAAAGTGGTTAGCCAAAGCAGAGAAATTATGTACGTCACGAGTATTCGAATATGAATTTGATAAAGAGGAATTCCGTGGCAAAGACTTCTCCGAAAATAAATACCCATATATTGAAGGGATATTATTTTGTAACAAGAGCGAATAATTTTTGATTTTTTATTCAAGAAATCAAGAGTGTTCATTGAACCTATTCCTTAGCGTTTTATCTATTCTTATTTAAATTGATTCTCGACATAAATAAAATATAGTCGAAACATCAGTTATATTTAGTTACAATAATTTACTGCTTGAGTGCAAGCATGCGCTTTAGTGTATATCGATGAGTTTCGATATTAATCATTATTGTTAGGAGTTGGGTTGTGGCTATATGGCCATCGCGTTCAAGTAAAAGTAGCTCAAATAAACATATTGGACAGTCTAAGAAAGTCGGTAACATTCGTCCTTATCACTGTGTAGAAGTAGATATGCCTTATGATGCTTGCGAAGAAGTTCTCAAGCTTCATAGTGTGCGTTTTCTACCAGCCGAAGCTCCCATATTGCCTTTATCTGGTTGTGATCAACACTGCACATGTAAATATAAACACCATAATGATAGACGTCAGGGTGAGAGGCGCGACGTGTTTAGCGCAAGTGGAATCCACTTCAGTGGAGGGGGAAACCGTCGTCTAGGTGATGATAGAAGACATAGTGCTCACAATCATATCAGCTTGCGCTGAGACTACGTTGTAGTGCGCTAGCTAGTGCTGCATTATGTATCTTTAACTATCAAATCAGGTAGATTTTCTATATCTTGATCAGCGCTTTGTTGTTTATTGTTAACTGATTGTTGCTCCTCGGTGAGATTTTTTCTATTTCAATTTTATCGATATCAAAATCTACCGGTTTTAGGTTTAATTTGTTTGAGATATCTGCAAAAGCAGATTCAAATGCAAGTACCATAGCTTTATAGATTGTTTGCCCATAAATATCTTGAGTTTCACGTTTATTACGAACTATTTTACTTTCTTGGCCCTCGCCTTCAGCAGTAAATACGCCTTCGTATATTCGATTCTTACCCGAATCGGTTAAGAATACTTCGATTTTAGTTTTTGCGAGCGGTTGCATGCGTCCTTTTATAATGCGAATGGAATGATCTAATTTATAAATTCGCGCATGAACATTGAGCAATGGCAGATCAGTATGTTCACCATCATCCTGAAACCAACGAAAGATACTTGCATGACCAGCAAGATTTAACATTTTGTTTTCGAGGATTACAATTTTAGTTAAATTACGATTATCTGCATTATCTGCTTCTACTTTTCCAGTACGGCTTTGTGCCTCGGGGTAAAAATGTACCTTAGCAAGGTAGGGTTTAATCGCTGGTAAATCTTGCATGGCGGTTACAAGTTGCTCGGCATCGGCATCGGCTTCGTATTGTGTTGCGCAAGCAGAAAAAGTAAGCACAATAGCTAGGCCTAAGAATGAATTAGATAGTCTGATTAGCTTGTTAAAATTGCTGTATTGCATTGTTGTCCAGCCTGCAAATAACTCTTATGTAGAGTGTAGCGAGTTCATGCAACAACTCGAATATGTAAATTAACCATTAGTAAGCTAGAAATAACTAACTGTCAGGATCTGGCTCGGAGAAAGACTAGAGAAGGCGGGGTTTTAAGTATACCTATGTATCTTGTTCGACGATGGACTCTAATTGATCTAAACCGTCTTTAAACATTTTCCCAATAGAGTATTTCATATATAGAGCAAAGTAGCCGCCTATGATTGGCATTTTCATATTACCTTGCAAAGCCCAATGCACGCGCGTACGTGTCTGTGAGGTGGAATCATATTGAATAGCACTTTTGCATTTGAACTTACCACCTTGAAAAAACAAATTATACTCGATACCTTTTTCTGGCGACCAGGAAGTAAAGGTCAACGAACCGCCGCCGTATTTATCCATCCAGCTCTGACTGGCTCCTATACCTTTAGTTTTTTCACCTATTGTGATTTCTATTTCTGATTCTTCACCTTTCCAGGCTGTCCATGTTTGCCACTTATTGAGGTCACCAACGTATTCATGTATGTGGGCAGGCGTAGATGAAATGGTGACTGTTTTGCTCACTGTGAAATTGGTAGGCAAGAAATAGCCAACAATCCCCAAGATCAGTAATAGTAGAATGATAAATGAAAGAAATTTTCTCATGTTTAGCTCATGCGTAATTGCTTTTTGACTTATATATAAACGCAACAATTATTCCAGCCAAAACTAATTCAATTAACGTACTAACAATCAAATTAATTAACAGACTTGTGGGGTAAGGTGATACTGCATACCAAATTAATAAATTACCAATAAATATAATTGCTACTAAGAATCCAAATATTGCCCCTTCCGCAAGTCCGCCACGTTTAAATGCTTTCGTGAATAAAGCGACAAATCCTATTGAGATAACAATTTGACCTAAAGTCAGCCAGACCATATATCTCTTCATTGCTTCTTCAGGTGGCCACAAATTAGCGATTTCTTCATAAGTATTTTTCAAATAAAAACCGTGAAACAAAAAATCAAAAAAGAAGATAAAACAAAAGCGGCAATGGAAGCAATAGCAAATTTTTTAGCATTCATAATGAGTACCTTTTTTAAGTGCTATGTTTCTATGGGTGGAACATAGCTCGGATCGTTAGGATTTAAAAATACGAAATGAAATTGCTTAGGCTCTAGTTCAATATAATCAAGTGTGGTGCCATTTAATAAACCAAAGCTTGAATCTGCCACCACAATTTCAACCCCATTCGATTCAAAGGTATGATCTTTTTCACTATTAGAACCAATGTCATCAAATCCAAGGCCATAATGAATGGAGTCATCACTGTTACGCGTTGCTGCAATGCGTAATGGGGTGTTTTCTAGTTTTGATTCGATTGCGGCTTTTTTTATTTGATTGGCTGCGGTTTCAGTTACTTCAATTGTCATAGAGGCATTAGGTTGTTATTTTGTATGGGCTTGTAATTGTAGTACATCCACTAATTTAGAACATCTAAGTGTGGGATTTTATAAAGTCTAGAAAGCTTAAAATCCATTGATTTTGCTGAGTATTTCGCTGGTGGGTATAACAAGCCAGTAAGTTTTTATACACAATGCCATCGTTTTGGCCATTTACGCCAAAGCCGCGATTCACTTGATAGGCGTAGTGGGTGTCGGTTGGGGGATTAAGCAGCTTTGAATAGTGAAATTCGTGTCCAGGAATTTCAGTTTTACTATTAGGATTCCATGGGTGATGGGATTTATTTTGCAATAATGTGTAGCCACGTCCAATGGGCTTTTTATGCATTTCACAATCCGCATGAATAATACCTATCATCTCAGATTGTTTGGTTTCATATTTAATAGACTTGCTTAAATACATCAAACCACCGCATTCTGCATAGGCCGGCATGCCATTTTCAATTGCGCTTTGAATGGCTTGTTTCATTTTTTTGTTAGCGGATAGCTCATGCATGCGCTTTTCAGGGAAGCCGCCGCCGATAAACAATGCATCCGCATCGGGTAATGCTGCATCATGTAAAGTGTCGAAAGGAATGAGTTGTACGCCATATTGACGAAAAGTATCTAAATCATCTGCATAATAAAATCCGAAGGCCTCATCTTTTGCATAAGCAATTTTTAAATCATATTGCTTGTTGCGTTCCTCTCTTCTACTAACTTGAATGTTGCTTGTAATATTTGCAATAGCAATAATTTTTTCCAGATCTACTTGTTTGGCAATAATTTCTGCAATGCGCGAAACTTTAGTATTTGCATAATTATCTTCATTACTTGGCATCAGCCCCAAATAACGTTCGACTAATTCCAATTCTGCGCTACGTTGCACCATTCCTAAAATTGGAATATCGGTATAACGTTCGATCACTGCCTTGAGTTTAGCAGCATGCCGTTCACCACCTACGAAATTTAAAATCACCCCTGCAACATTTACTGCTGGGTCGAATTGTTGATAGCCAAGCAATAAAGGCGCAACACCGCGAATCGTGCCACGGGTATCTAAAACAAGAATTACTGGAGCATCAATTAGTTTGGCTAACGCAGCATTGCTGTTACTGCCATCAGCCGCGAGGCCGTCATGTAAGCCTTTATTGCCTTCAATAATACTGATATCAGCATACTGGTTGTGTGTGCTAAGTGTGGATTTAATTTCATCATCAGACTGGGTCCAAAAATCCAGGTTATAACAATTGCGCTTGCTAGCTTTTGCTAGCCACATGGGGTCTATGTAATCAGGGCCCTTTTTAAAAGCTTGTACTTTTAAACCACGTTTATGTAATGCTGCGCTGATGCCCAGGCTGAGTACCGTTTTGCCAGATGATTTATTAGCAGCTGATATTAGTATATGTGCCACAAGTTAAAGTTAGCACGATAGTGCCCCATATGGCTTAAGAAGATTTTGCCGTACTAAGTTCTAGGGCTTTGTCAGAAAGGCTTTCTGGTAAGAAATCTAAAACGGCAACACCCACTATAACAATTAGTAGTGCAATACACGTGCCGCCGATGCCCAGTAAGATTTCCCAAATGCTTGGAGTATATTCTGCAATGACACCATCATAGAAACTACTGCTGACTTCCATGCCCGGGAAAAGTACTAAAGGATAAGCTTGGCCCCCGATGATAAGAACATATAATTGCGCCAAGCCACCGATAATGACAAGAATAGAAGCGATGGTTAAACAATTGCGACTTTGGTTCATGGGCCTGATAAAAATAAGCGCTAATGGAATAAAGCATCCCAATATAATTTGCGCTATCCAAAATAAAAATGTGTAGATGCCACCCTTCATTAAAATGAATGCTTCGACTCCATGGTGCTCTGTCGCATAGAGGTTGGTGAGGTGATAGGCGATTACAAAGTAAAGCAATGTAGCTACAAATATTCCTAACAGCTTTCGTAGTTTATCCAAAATTGCATCGCCAAGATTGCGGTGGCTCCATTTATAGCTAGCCTGCAGCACTAGAATGAATACAGCCATACCAAAAGCAAATGACATTATAATGAATAAAGGCGCCATGATGGCAGCATCATATGCTTGGCGAGCCACTAAGAAGCCAAAGATTGAGCCGGTACCAGTGGTGAGTATCAGTCGCCAGATAAATGCAAAGAACCCCGCGGAGTTACTGAATTTGTTCATTTTGCGTTCCATCATCATCCATAGGTAGATGCCAGTAATGATGATAAAACCGGTATACAAGAAAATATTCCAGGCAAAAATTGATTTAAAATTATATTTGGTCATCGCCACGATTAAGCGATCCGGTCTCCCTAAATCTAAAACCAATATAGCTAATCCACCTATTAATAGAGCGATCGCTAGTAATGCTGAAAGTCTTGCCAGCGGTTTGTAGTCATATTTTCCAAATACTGAAGAAATTGATGCGACATTCAGTGCACCCGAGGCCGCTACAATCAAAAAGATGGCAATTACATGGGGAAAGCCCCAAACAATTTGGTTGGTCATTCCTGATATGTAATGACCATGAGAATCCATATGATGTGAAGATAGGTAACCCACCACGGCAGCTAAGCCTAATACTGCTAATAAAATCCAATACTGTACAGATTTTGCTTCTAGTGAGCTGAATCGAGTGGTTTCAATCATTTTTCTTGTTCTTTAACTAAAAAACTTATTAATTTTATAAGCCTTGGTAACGGACACCAGTGTTAAGGTTTAAATCAGCACGAATTTGCACACCGCCATGTTTTTCTAATTGCTTTGAAATTTCACTGTTTGGATCATGCAAATTGCCAAACAATAGTGCTTGGTGTCCATCTTTGGCACAGGCTTCTGCACATGCAGTGTTGTTATCGCCGCGATCTACTTTGTGTACGCATAGTGTGCAACTTTCTACACAACCTTTGCCACGTGGTGCATGAGGCAATTGGTCTTCAAGAGGTTCATGAATAAAAGAGCGTGCCTTATAAGGGCAAGCCAGCATACAGTAACGGCAACCAATGCAAGTATGTGCGTTGACCAGTACGATACCATCTTCGCGTTTAAAAGATGCGCCGGTAGGACATACATCTACACAAGGTGGATGCTCGCAGTGCTGACACATCATCGGTAAAGACGTAACATGACCTGTTGTGATGTCTTTAACGTTTAATTTGCGAATCCATTGTGCGTCGGTCTTGGGTCGTCCTAAATCCCATAAGCCGTGTTCTTCATTGCATGCTGTCACACAAGCATCACAGTCTTCTTGGCAGACATTGGTGTTTATTAACATACCCCATCTTTGTTGATTGCTTACTGCTTGTCCCGCAGGTTTTGCGGCAGCGGTTTGATATAGCATTACACCTGGGGCGATGGTTAATCCACCTATTGCTGCGGCACCACGTAAGAATTCACGTCGATCTGTATTAACCTCTTCAGTTGTATCATCAAGGTCTAAGTCGAGTTTTAATTTGTAACGCATGTTTAAATGGGTTGTCTTGAGGGTTTATTATTTTAATACAAATCGAATCTTAATGAGAATCTATATTACTAAGTTCAAGATAGTCTTTTAGGGTTTGTTCTGAATGATCTACTGTTTTATTTGAATTCTTCGCTTTGCGAATCGCTTCTTCAGGTCGATCAGCATGGCATTGAAAACAATCTATATTCACAGCTACAAACTGGTGGCAGCTTGCGCAAAAATGTGTGTCATCAGAATAGCGCGAATATTCACCCTGAGCATTTGCTGTAATATGACAATCGATACACTCGTTTAAGCTGTGTTTTTTAGTACGTATACCTTCGATTACGGTTTTATCACGATGACTTAGCACAAACTCAAAGTGCTGTTTACGCATAATCTCTACAGGCTCAACACATAGCGTTTCTTCACTGTAATTTTGTTTAGGTGGCGGTATGTCGACTTCAGGACTGCCAGCGGATGCTGCAAGTGCTGCTGTACAGCTAAGAGCTAACAGCAGACTTAGTAGCTTGTGGTATTTCTCGAGCAGTCCTTTCATTGTGGTTTTATTATTTCGTCGAGTGAAAGCGCGCTTTTAATGGCCTAAAGCCATATCAATGTAGCCAGTAGGGCAAACATCTGCACAGATGTGACAACCAATACACTTACTGTAGTCGGTATCTACATAACGTCCAGTAGTGGACTCATCTTTCTTTACTCGGAATACAGCATCTTGCGGGCAGTACACCACACAGTTGTCACACTCAAAACACATGCCACAACTCATGCAACGACCCGCTTCTTCTATGGCTTTTTCGTCGGTGAAGCTTTTCATGCGTTCTTCGAAATGACCTAATACTTCTTCCGCATCTGGTCCGTGTTCTTCGCGTAATAAACGAGGGGTGTAAGGGAAGTGTCCTAGGAAAAGTTCATCATAAGGAATGATCTCTTGTGCAGCGCGATCCTCAAAGTTGTGTACTGAGAATTCAGACTTATCAGTGCCCCAGTATTCACCTGGTTCGTATGCTTTTGGTTCTAAACCTGATTCTTGTAATTTTTCTAATAAATCAAAATGGTGAACATCCACTTTAGGACGTTTTCTGATTTCAGTATCATTGAAATAGTAATTAATACTTTCCGCTGCTATCGAAGCCTGACCAATCGCGGTAGTCAGTAGGTGAGGACGAATGATGTCACCGCATACAAAGTGACCTTCACGATTTGGTACGGCATAGAATTTATCTGCATCAATTAAACCGCGACCATTATCAAAATCTTCAAGGCCTTCTAAATCACCACCTTGACCAATCGCTGAAACGATTAGATCACACTCGATATTAAACTCAGTGCCTTCAACAGGGGTTGGTCGATTGTCTACTATTTCGCATTTCGCCATACGTAATGCAGTGGCGCGACCGCCATCATCTAAAATAACTTTAACTGGCATTACGCCATCTTTAATAGTTACACCTTCACGCTGAGCATCATGTACTTCATGCTCCGCTGCAGTCATTTCTGCTTTAGGGAATAAAGAAGTAAGTGTTACTTCTGCGCCTTGACGTGCTGCAGCATAAGCTGAGTCATGCGCAACATAACCACCGATGACATGCTCCGGTAATTCTTCTTTATTTAGTTTTTCAATACGGCCTAAACGGCGTGCAACCGATACTACGTCTATAGAAGTATCACCACCACCGACGCATACCACGCGGTCAGCGGTTACTTGTAAGCGGCCCGTGTTAAACGCTTCTAAGAACTTCACACCAGCAACACAATTAGGTGCATCGCCACCTTCGACTGGCAAGCCACGGCCTGACTGACAACCTAATGCCCAAAGTACGGCATCAAATTCTTTTTCAACTTCTTCTACCGATACATCTTTACCCACTCGTGTCTGCATGCGAGCTTCAATGTTGCCCATATCAAGAATACGTTGAATTTCATGATTAAGATGAGGGCGCGGAGTACGGTAACCAGGTATGCCATAACGGAACATGCCACCTAGCTCTTCATGGTCATCAAAAATTACACTGGCATGACCCATGCGACGCAATTGGTATGCTGCGGCTAAGCCCGCAGGCCCGCCACCAATGATGGCTACCGTTCTTCCACTAAGTTTTGCAGGGGCTTCAAACTTAAACCCTTGTTCAACTGCCGTGTCACCAATGTATTGCTCAACAGCATTAATACCAACAAAGTCTTCTACATGGTTACGGTTACAACCATCCTGACATGGTGCAGGACACACTCGACCCATCATAGAAGGAAAAGGATTGGCATTAGTGGAACGCAAAAATGCATACTCTTGCATGCTCATGCCTTCTTTTTGTGGCTTTTCTATGCCGCGTACAATTTGCAACCAACCACGAATGTCTTCACCAGACGGACAGCTACCTTGGCAAGGTGGTGTGCGGTGTACATAAGTTGGACATTTGTGAGAAGTATCTTCTTTAAAGATCTGGTCACCAAAATTACCCCAGGTATAATCACCGTCATCAAACTTTCTAAATGTAAGTTTATGGTCCATTTCTTCTTTAGAACTTGCCATGCTTAGCTCCTAGCTCTTATATATTTCTAATTAAAAAAAATAAAAAAATTGTTTAAGCCGCCTCGGCTTGGTTTCCGTCATTTGTATTGTCGCCATTATCATCTTCAGTGGCATTTTCTGGTGTTAACACAATTGCGTTACTTACCAGTTGATGCAGGCTGATAATTTGATCCATTGTGAAATCATAATATGGGAATACTTTAGAAAACTGACTCTTACAAATGGCGCAGATCGCAGCCATGTGAGTTACACCATATTCATCTACTACATTTTTCAATGCTTCCATACGTGGAAGCGCACCTTTAACACGTAACTCGATTAAATCGTCAGTTAATAGACCACCACCACCACCGCAACAGTATGTACCTTCTTTAATCGAGTAACTTGGCATGTCTACATAGTTGTTGCATACCGCTTTAATAATTTCTCGTGGGATCTCAAATTGGCCGCCAGGAGTGTCACCCATGCGTGAAGCGCGCGCCACATTGCATGAGTCGTGATAAGTAATTACCATGTCATCATTTAGTGATGGATCTAAAGTTAATTTGCCTTCTTTGATTAAACTATGCGTGACCTCACAAATATGTTGCGGCACCGGGTAACTTGGATCAAGAAAATCAAATGGACCTGCCAGCGTGTTTAAAAATGAATATGCAACGCGCCATGCATGACCACATTCACCAAATACAATTCTTTTTACACCTAGATCAATTGCTGCTTGACGAATTCGTAGTGCAAGTTTCTGCATGTTTTCATAACTACCGATAAACATGCCAAAATTTGCAGCTTCGCTAGCAAATGAACTTAATGTCCAAGAGATGCCGGCTTGATGAAATACTTTTCCATAACCAATCAAACCGTCGATATGTGGCTCGGCAAAGAAATCTGCAGAAGGGGTTATTAATAATACATCAGCACCTTTCTCATCAACTGGGAAACGAACTTTTACCCCAGTATCTTCTTCTACATCTTCTTCTAAGCCTTCTAACGTGTTGAGTAAGGCGGGTTCCGGTAAGCCTAAGTTGTTACCAATGGTTTGTGCTTTACCAATAATTTCGTTGCAGTATTTTTGTCCTTTGCCGATAGTGTCCATAACCTCACGTGCAGCCATAGATATTTCTGCAGTATCAATTCCGAAAGGGCAATACACTGAACAGCGACGACATTGCGAGCATTGATGAAAATAGCTATACCAGTCATCTAGTACTTCTTCGGTTAAATCTTCTGCACCAACGAGCTTAGGAAATAATTTGCCCGAAACAGTGAAGTAGCGACGATAGACTTTGCGATATAAATCTTGGCGTGCCACTGGCATGTTTTTAGGATCGGTTGTGCCTAAATAGTAGTGGCACTTGTCAGTGCATGCACCACATTTCACACATGAGTCTAAAAATACTCCTAGCGAGCGGTATTTTTTATTTAGCTCACCCATTTTATTGATCGCGACTTGCTGCCAGTTATCTACTAGCTCGCCAGGGAAGCCTAATTTTTCTTGGAACTCAGCTTTTGCAGTGTAGGGCTTGCTATGCTTCATAACGCCTTCTTGCAGGCGTGGGATGACTGGATATTCTTTAAGTTTTGGAGTATCGAATTCTGCAGCTGCCATAATTAACTCGCTTTATTATTATCAAGTTTAGTTGCCCATTCTGCAATGTGTCGTTGCTCGCGAGGATTATCCACTTGGTTACGTGTAGGACTAAAAAAAACACCAGGTGCGTGTAACAGTTTGCTGAATGGAAAAATAATCATTAATAAAATAACTAAGCTCAGATGCACAATAAGAATTAAATCATTAGGCATTGGGGCCAAACTTTTTGAAGCCCACGCAAATGTCATTAAGCCAAGTAAGAATGATTTCAATGCAACAATGTCCGTATGCACGACAAAAGTCATCAGCGCACCGCTTGCGCCGATAGCAATGAGTAGTAAAAGCATTAGATGATCAGAGGGTGCGGAGATATAACGCACACGGTCAACAAAAATTCGACGTACTAACAATCCTGCTAAACCTATCAGCATCATGAAGGCTGCATACTTACCGAAGGGTTGCAAGAATGCTACCCAACCCCAAACAGGGTCGGTGAAATAGCGAAGGTGTCTAAGTAATACTAAAAATAATCCGAAGTGGAAGATCCAACCAAACAGCCAAATCCATTTATTAGCTTTAAATAAGCTTTCAAAGATGGTGAGTTCTTTTACCATCCGAAATACAACACCAGAGCGTGTTGTGGGGGCTGGTGTAGTAGGAATTTTTAGTGGTGCAGGTGTTTTTTTGTAGATCCAGATTTTACGCGCAACAAATATTACTAATATAGCGGTGGCTATATAGAATAAAAATGCGAATGTTGCGGTTAAAATTGTCATGAATTGTGAATCCTAGGTCACACATGTTTCGATAAGACATGGTGACGACAAAAAAACTATGTTAAAACGAAGAGCTATACCGAGGAGTGTTTGAGAGCAATCCCCGGTAATAAAACTTCTTGTTTGCTAAACGCAGCCAGTTGGCTTAGGCAAACCTGCATATTTACAAGCTTGCTTAGCAGGGCCGTAAGGGAACAACTCGTATAGATACTTGCTGTTACCTTTGTCTTTACCAAGTTTTTTACCAATAGCTTTGGTAAGTACACGTACTGCTGGAGCAATTTGATATTCTTCATAGTACTCACGTAAGAAATTAATTACTTCCCAGTGATGTTCGCTTAACTCAGCACCGTCTGCTGTAGCCATTGCTTCAGCTAGGTCTGGTTGCCATTGGCTAAGGTCTGCTAAATAACCTTCTTCATCAGTCTCATAAGACTGACCATTTACTTCTAAGGGCATACGACTCTCCTAAATTACCTAACGTTATAAAATGATTTAAAGCCAAGACTGAACAGTGTTGTGTTCGGTCGTTAGATCTACAAAGCCGTCATAATCGATTACGTTGATCCCATCAATTATATTGCCATCGTTCAGGCCACGGGCTTTGATATCGGGACCTAAGGCATAAAAAGAAATATCGCTCATTGCTTTTGCAACGGCATCAGAATGTTTGGTGTTTTTCATCGCGCCAATTACACCATCTTCAAATAAAAGCACTGCGCTACCTTTAGCAGCTAGACGTAAACAAGAATCTAATGAATTACGTTCGAAAGGAGATTTATTAACGATATGTAATGCTGACATGATTAATTCCCTTTAAAAACTTAGTACTACGTCTTGTTCGTTGATAATTTTTGTAAGCTCTTCACTACCAACAACAAATAATGAATCTTTTTCAACCCAGTCATCATCTTCATCCTCATACTTTAAAGCTTGGAGATCATCGACAGATAAGCCGCGTTCTTCTAAAGATTCTTTTTCTACGTAAATCTTTTTAATATCGTAGTCACCAAGTGCGCTATAGGTTTTGGAGAAGTTCTTCATGCCAATGCCATCAGTTTCTTGGTTTTTAGTTAGCTGATATACGCCATCATCTGCAAAAACTAAGCTGATGTCTTGATCAAATGCTGCAGCAATCAAAACTACTTCTAATGATTCAAGTGCATATATTGTTCCGTAAGGTGCTTTACGATTCATATAACAAAACTTCTTAATGATACCTTCACCGTCTTCCATGCTTAATCTCCAAAAGTAACTAGGCGATCCGCTTGGATACCGGCTTCAATTAATTGACCTAACCCAGAAATACGAAAGCCTTTGACTAAATTATTTGAATTTTTGTCATGACGTTTCATTTCATCTTCATCAAGCATGCCGCGACGTTGTGCTGCAGCAACACAAACAACCAAGTCTAAATCGTGTTTTTCAGCTAGTTCAGACCATTCGTTAGGAAGATTACGATCATCCTGAGGAGGCACGCCTAGACTGGTGCCATTGTTTACGCCGTCATGATAGAAAAAAACACGAAATATATCGTGTCCTTTTGCTAAGGCTGATTTGACAAATTGTAGTGCCGAATCAGAAGATTGGTGCGTATACGGTCCTTCATTTATTACAATTCCAAATTTCACATCGACCCCTCATTGCTAAAAGCGAATATGGGTCGAAGCGTTTAAGCTATGACGCGCACCACGCCAGTTATCGATGTGGAATTTTGTAAACGGCAAGCCTGTTTTCTCAAAAAATCGAGGCCAGCCAATACGCTCTACCCAGTCATTCATACGCTCCCAATCTTTTGCATCATCACGATAAGTACGAAGAATGCGCTTAACAATCGCAGTGGCTTCAGGCCAACGCGGTGGGTTGTTAGGAATGCCTGCAGCAACTAATTTTTGGAAAGTAGGTTTGCCACGTGCATTAGAGTGGTTACCGCCTACCCATACTGCAAGTTGAGTGTGCTCAGCATCATTAATTTGCATAGGGGGACATGGTGGGTAACACGCACCACAACAGATACATTTTTTCTCATCTACTTCTAATGAAGGCTTCCCGTTTACCATTGCAGGACGAATCGCAGCAACTGGGCAACGTGCAACGACTGAAGGTCGCTCACACACATTCGAAACTAAGTCATGATTAATTTTTGGTGGTTTGGTGTATTGCACATTAATTGCAATATCACCTTGACCGCCACAATTAATTTGGCAACAAGATGTTGTCATGTGTACACGGTTAGGCATGTTATTTTCGCGAAACTCATCTATGAGTTCATCCATCATTGCCTTAACAATACCTGATGCGTCGGTACCTGGAATGTCGCAGTGCAGCCACCCCTGTGTATGAGAAATCATGGCTACTGAATTCTTTGTACCACCAACAACAAAACCTTCCGATTCTAATGTATCAATCAATGGCTGTACTTTTGCCTCATCGGCAACCATGTATTCAATGTTACTGCGAATTGTAAAGCGCACATGTCCATCAGCATACTCATCACCAATGTCGCAAAGCTTACGCAAAGTAAATACGTCTAAAATACGTTGCGTACCAGCGCGCACCGTCCAAATTTTATCTCCGCCTTCTGCTACATGAAGTAATACTCCTGGACGCGGATGTTCATGGTATTCCCAGTTACCATAATTCTTACGCATCAAAGGATGCATGTATTGAAATCCGTCTGGGCATCCTGATTCAATTGGTGGGCGATGAACTTGCGCCATTATTTTCTCCTAAACTTGTATCTCGAACTTTGAATTGTGTGAAAGATTAATCAGTAATGATTAACCTGCGGCAGCTTGCTTTTGCTCAGCTTTTTGTTGGAACCATTTTTCAGCTTCTTCATCCCAACCATCTGAACGCATATAGTTACTCTCTCGT
>Ga0255056_10000268_pt1 | contig 14817 bp, 11 predicted proteins | sample Cases_109_1_MG_FD_183639 | JGI IMG/M metagenome (GOLD analysis project Ga0255056, IMG submission 183639) | Seawater microbial communities from Amundsen Gulf, Northwest Territories, Canada - Cases_109_1 | ecosystem: Environmental > Aquatic > Marine > Gulf | place: Canada: Northwest Territories... | reverse complement strand
GACCGGCAAATCTGCCAGCAAATCGGCAATCGCATCAGTCAACTGGATTTCACCACCGGCGCCACGCCCGGTCGTTTCCAGTTTGTCGAATATCTCGGGTACGAGAAGATAACGCCCCACTACGGCGAGATTCGACGGCGCATCCTCGGGTGCCGGCTTTTCGACAATATGCGACATACGATTTTCTTCCTGGCTGTCCAGGGCAACAATTCCATAACTGGACGTTCTGTCCGTTGGCACCGTTTCCACCGCTACAACGCTCCCGCCGTGCTTCTCGTACTGCTCTTTCATTTGCAACAAACACGGCGTTTCATCGGCAATCAGATCGTCTGCCAAATGAACAAAAAAAGGCTCATTACCGACGGCCGGTCGCGCACACAGAACAGCATGTCCAAGGCCAAGCGGCTCGCCCTGGCGGATATAAATACAAGTCACACCCTTTGGAATGATTCCCTGAATTGACTCCAGCAACTCGCGCTTGCCGGAGTTCCGTAGCGCCGATTCAAGCTCGGGGTCCGCATCGAAATGGTCTTCAATCGCCCTTTTCGAGCTGCCGGTGACAAAAACCAGTTTCGTGGCGCCCGCCGCAATCGCTTCTTCGACCGCATACTGAATCAATGGCTTATCGACAACCGGAAGCATTTCCTTCGGGCTCGCCTTGGTAACCGGCAGGAATCGAGTTCCACGGCCGGCAACGGGAAAAACGGCTGATCTGACGGGCTGCTGCAAGGGGGCACCGCTGTTTTGAATAGGCCGGCAATCATAACGAAACCACGTTCGCAGCGGGAGTCCGATGATCTGGTCTGTGACGACGGTCAAGGATAACGGTGTGTTGGCACGAAAAAAGGCCGCACCGACTGTCGCCGATGCGGCAAAAACAGGCCTCAAAGGTAGTGCCGGGCTTACTTGGCTTTTTCCTTGGCGGGTGAAACCAGAATATTATCCTGATTTATCTCAACGGTCCGATCGCCAATTCCCTTCACCTCGGTGAGGTCGGTGGCGGATCGAAACGGCCCATTGGCTTGTCGATATTCGACGATCGCCCTGGCCTTGGACAGACCAACGCCTTGTAACTCGGCCGATATTGTTTCGGCATCTGCGGTATTGACATTGACCGGACCTGCCGTAGCGAGAAGTGGCAGCATCAAGGCTACAGCTGCACCGACCATATAGCGTCTGATAGTAATCATTGAAAGCTCCTGCGATTAGATTGCGCCGATCAGATTTTGTCGGCGATCCAGGAGCTTACGATTACGACAGGAGATTATCTGCCGCCAAAATTGTCGAATTTGAGCCGAAATGCCGGCTGTCAGGAAGCGCTACTACGTTGCAAAACAGAATCGAATCTCACTCTCGAATGTGGTCGTTGAGTTTCCCAATCCTTACAGCTCGGACACTGCCACAACAATTTTTGCGACGAAAAGCCACATTCCTTGCACTGATAACGGGGCGTCGCGGCGGCCAGTTTGCTCAACGCCGAACGCACTTTGACCATTGCATCGGCCCGCGCCACAATGTCGCCCTCGATGGCACTTTGCAAGTCGATAAACTCGCCAAGCGTGGGCTCATTAAGCATGTAGTTTTCAACGCATCGATCAATTACTCCAATGCCACCAATGTCGTTGGCAATCGCAGTGTAGGCAATGTCGGTGCCCATCTGCGGATTCTTGCGCAACATGGCTTCGAGATTTTTTTCCAGCTTGTCGACGGATCCCTCACTGCTGTGAATCTTGACAATGCGCGGCAGCGCCTCGGTGATTAAGTAGGTGTTTTCGTCGATGATCCGCTGATAAAGTCGCAAAGCGGTTTTGATGTCGTTGGTGTCACGTGCGATGTCGCCACGCGTCAATGCTCCACGCAGCGTTCGTGCCCTGCCGCTTTGTGCCTTCTTTACAAATGCCCGAGCCTGGGCATAGTCGCCGTTGCCAGCCGCTTGCTCGGCCAGCTCGCAATAATAATGTGCGATCTGAAGTTCAAGAGACCGACCGCTGAGCGTTTCCAGTTTCTGACCTGAAACTATTGCCTTTTGCCACTCATGCTCCTGTTCATAAATTCGGCATAGTCGCTCCAGAGCCTCCACCTGATATCGCGACCCCTGGGACAGGCGCACAAACATATTTTCGGCACGATCCAGCAGCCCTGCTTTCAGGTAATCCTTGGCAAGCGAAAACAATGCCTGGTCGCGCTGTTCTGCGGCAAGGTCGGGGCGCGCAATGATATTTTGGTGAATGCGTATGGCTCTGTCTATTTCGCCTCTGCGACGAAACAAACTACCCAGGGCGAAGTGAGTTTCAATTGTGCGATCGTCAACGCGCACCATTTTCAGGAAATGCTCGAGCGCCTGATCGGTTTGCTCGTTCAATAAGAAATTCAGCCCCTTCAGATAATCGATATTGAGCGGAGGAGCCGGCTCTTCACCGTCTCGTTCGTCAAATCGGCCCAGAGCCCATCCGGCCGCTGCCAGCAGCAGAAACAATCCAGCGAGAAGGAAGCTTGACTCAGTCGGCATCCGCAATTGGCAGACTTCTCAGACTGCTGACCTCCGATTCTGAAATTCGCAATGCCTTTCTGAGGCGTCGACGCTCGTTAACCAGTCGGACAATGAACACTGCTGTACACGCAAGACCAAATAGCCAGCCCAATACAAAGGTCACAGAAAAGGCCATCGGAATAGACGGCTCGATCGTTCCAAATGCCAGATCGATGCTGATCAAACCGGGATTGATGCGCGTGAACCAGAGCATTAGCGCGAAGATCACCACTATGAGTAATGCGATCGCCGTCTTCCGGATCATTCGTCTCTCCAGATCAAATTGCTCAATGTGGCGCTATCCGGCTGACGATAGCGACCTGAATGTCAATCGAGAATATGGTAACTGGCGGAACGCCAATAGCTCAATCAAAAACCGGCTTGCCTAGCTTTTGATCGGGAACTCGCGTGACTCATTGACGCGTTCGCGCAAATCTTTGCCCGGCTTGAAGTGGGGAACGTATTTGCCCGAAAGGGCGACCGCCTCGCCCGTCTTTGGATTGCGACCGATACGCGGCGGCCGAAAATGCAGCGAAAAACTGCCGAAGCCACGAATCTCAATACGTTCGCCCTTTGCAAGTGAATCACTCATCAGATCCAGCAGGTGCTTAACCGCCAACTCAACGTCCTTCGCCGGAAGATGCTTCTGTTTCCGGGCGATCATTTCAATGAGTTCTGATTTAGTCATAACACGCTTCGCTTATTTTTTTTAGTCTGGGCTGTCTAAGCTACCGATTATAAAAGAATTATAGCCCGGACCGCGAGCGTCCGGGCTAATTATTTTATTTTTGACTGCCGCCAGACATCTTTTCCTTCAGTAACTCGCCGAGCGTCGTGCCTGCCGGAACCGCGCCAGAGTCAGATTGATAGCTATTCAGAGCCTCAGCCTCCTCGTGGACCTCCTTCGCCTTGATTGACAGCGCGACCGTACGGTTTTTGCGATCAACATTGGTGAATTTGGCCTCAACTTCGTCGCCAACCTTGATCATCGTGCGGGCGTCTTCAACCCGACCACGCGCCATTTCGGAGGCTCGCAGCGAACCAAATACGCCGTCGCCGAGATCCACCATAGCGCCTCGGGCGTCCACTTCCGTGACAGTGCCCTTGATCAGTGTGTTTTTCGGGTGGTCGGCAAGCCATGCAGAGAACGGATCTTTGTCAAGCTGCTTGATGCCGAGTGAAATTCGTTCCCGCTCAGAATCAATGGCAAGGACCGCTGCCTCAATTTCCTGACCTTTCTGGTAGTTCCGTACGGCTTCTTCGCCAGGCAAATCCCAGGAAATATCGGACAGATGGACGAGACCGTCTATGCCACCGTCAAGTCCGATGAAGATACCGAAATCGGTGATCGACTTGATCTGACCCGATACCTTGTCGCCCCGATTGACGGTTGACGAGAAATCGGCCCATGGATTGCTTTGACACTGCTTGATACCGAGTGAAATTCGTCGGCGTTCCTCATCGATTTCGATGACCATCACCTCGACTTCTTCACCCACTTGAACGACTCGCGCCGGATTGACGTTTTTGTTCGTCCAATCCATCTCCGAAACATGCACAAGGCCTTCAACGCCTTCTTCGATTTCAACGAAGCAACCGTAGTCCGCGATATTTGTGATTTTGCCGAACAATCGCGTCTGCGGCGGATAACGTCGCGCAAGATCGTGCCACGGATCGTCACCCAGTTGCTTGATGCCGAGAGAAACCCGCTGACGTTCCCGATCGAACTTGAGAATCTTGACATCGATTTCTTCACCGACGTTCACAACCTCAGACGGGTGCTTGACTCGCTTCCAGGCCATGTCCGTTATATGCAATAGACCGTCGATTCCGCCGAGGTCCACAAAAGCGCCGTAGTCCGTCAGGTTCTTTACGATACCCTTGACCGAGTTGCCTTCCTGGAGGCTTTCGAGCAGTTGCTCGCGCTCCACACTGTGCTCTTGTTCAACGACTGCACGTCGAGAAACAACGACATTGTTTCGACGTTGATCCAGTTTAATAACCTTGAATTCGAGGCTCTTGCCCTCGAGGTACGCGGGATCGCGCACCGGCCTTACATCAACAAGCGATCCGGGCAGGAATGCGCGGACGTTGTCGATTTCAACCGTAAAGCCGCCTTTGACGCGACCATTAATGATGCCAGTGACCACCTCGCTTTTTTCGAAGGCTTTCTCAAGGTCGATCCAGGTACGCGCGCGAACCGCTTTTTCACGCGACAACACTGTCTCGCCAAAACCGTTCTCTACCGCGTCGAGTGCTACCTCAAACTCGTCACCCACGGCCACAACGGCTTCACCCTGCTCGTTATGGAATTGGTCGATGGAGATTACGGCCTCGGACTTGAGGCCTGCGCTGACGAGAACGACATCGTCGTTTACTGCGACAACGGTCCCGATGATGATGGCACCAGGTTTTATGTGTTGACTGGCAAAACTTTCTTCAAATAACTCTGCAAAACTTTCAGACATTAGATTAATACCAAGAGCGCCCGATTTATCATCAAAGACACTCACCCAATCGTCCCACCACATCCGTTGGCAGACGGTTAAAGAAAAAAACTGGTCTTCCTGACCAATTCCAGGATAACAAAACGTAAATCAAAAACTATTTCGCAAGTTCGAACTCGCCTGCCCAATCGATGACAATCCGGCTAACTTCTTCGATGTTCAGATTGCTGGAGTCCAGCACTCGGGCATCATCCGCAGGACGTAACGGGGCAACCGATCTCTCGGAATCCCGCCGGTCACGATCCTCAATGTCCCTCGAAAGGGCCGGAAGGCTAACATCAATACCCTTGTCTTTCAACTGCTTATGGCGCCTTTTAGCGCGTTCACCGGCGCTCGCCGTCAGAAACACTTTCAGGCCCGCATCCGGGAATACCGTGGTGCCCATGTCCCGGCCATCGGCCACCAATCCGGGGGCCTGTCGAAAGCTGTGCTGCAACTGCATTAGCGCCCGTCGAACCGCCGGCAGTGGCGCGATTGCGGATGCGTCGAGGCCGCACTGCTCCATGCGAACTTCGCGGCTTACTTCATCGCCGGCCAGGTAGATTCGTTCCTCCCCATCGGCCGAACTTGCAAACCGGACGTCAAGTTCAGCAGCAATCCCCGCCAGCTCCGTTTCACTCAGATCAGCGACGCCGCCGCATCTGGAGGCAGCCAGCGCCGTCAACCGATACAGCACGCCACTATCCAGTAGATGCCAGCCAAGCGTTGCCGACACTTGCCGGGCAACCGTGCCCTTACCCGAGCCGCTGGGCCCGTCAATTGTAAGGACAGGAACGTTTGTGTCCGATGTCTGACCGGCCACGATTAAGGATCCAAATCCGTCTTTATGTTAATTCCAATACCTCGCATGCAGTCCGCAAACCCGGGAAACGATGTATTGACAGCATCCGTGTCCCTTATTTCCACGGGCCCGGTCGCCCGGGTCGCCGCAATCGAAAACGCCATCGCGATTCGATGGTCCCCATGACTCTCCACAGAACCACCACTGAGAACCCCTCCCGCGACGGTAGCGCCGTCGTCAGTCTCGGACACCCGCACTCCGAGGCGAGCAAGGCCGCCCGCCATAGCCGCGATTCGATCGCTCTCTTTCACCCGCAACTCACCGATGCCCGAGAATCGTGTGCTGCCGCGAGCCAGCGCTGCGGTCGCGAATAGTATCGGAAATTCGTCAATAGCCAGCGATACAAGTGCCGGATCGACGTCTATGCCGGTCAGTATGGATGACCGGGCCGTGATATCGGCCACCGGTTCTGCGCCCCACAAACGCTCATTATTCAGCTCTATGTCCGCGCCCATTTCCCTCAGGATTTCCAGCACGCCCGTCCGCGTCGGATTGACGCCAACGTCAGGGACCGTCACTTCACATTCATCGGCAATCAGCGCTGCGACCAGCGCAAACACCGCAGACGAAAGATCGGCCGGTACATTTATGTCGACCGCCGTTAGTGACTGACCGCCCGCGACCGCTACTTTGCCCTGCGATCGCACCAGCACAGCCCCCATGGATTCAAGCATTCGCTCCGTGTGATCGCGGGTTTCTGCAGGTTCGCAAACGCTTGTGGTCCCGCTTGCGTAAAGACCGGCCAACAGCAACGCAGACTTCACCTGTGCGCTGGCTACCGGCATGTTGTATTCAACTCCGGTCAAATCGAGCCCGCCGACAATATTCAGTGGTGGCCTGCCGTCGTTGGAGTCTATTCTGGCGCCCATGTACGACAGGGGCTTGATCACTCTGTTCATTGGGCGCACCGACAACGATGCATCGCCCGTCAGCGTTGTGTCGAACGACTGGCCGGCCAGCAGGCCGCAAAACAATCGCATTGCGGTACCGGAGTTGCCCATATCCAGAGGGCGGGCGGGCGCCGCCAGCCCGCGCAATCCCTTACCATGAACGATAACGTCGGTGGTATCGGGCCGGTCGATTGCAATTCCCATTTCCGAAAGCGCTGCCATCGTGCAAAGGCAATCGTCACCTGCGAGGAAACCACTGATTCGACCGCTACCCTCGGCCACTGCGCTCAACATCAGCGCCCGATGGGAGATCGACTTGTCGCCGGGTACGCAAGTCTTTCCGCCAGCGGGCGACGACGGCTGTACGATGAAATGCACGATTCTGTCCGGAGCTAGCTGACTGCTTTCGGGTATGCGCCAAGCACACGATACAAGGAACTGATTTTCTCGAGTGCTGCAAGTGCATCCGCAAGCGGCGCTTCGTCGGCGTGACCATCCAGATCGAGGAAAAACACGTAGTCCCAGTTCTGACGTCTTGACGGTCGGGATTCGATGCGCGTGATGTTCACCTTGTGCGTAGCAAATGGCAGGAGCAGCGAATGAAGAATGCCCGCGCCGCCACCGGTATCACTGGTTGATACCAGTATCGTGGTTTTGTCGTCGCCACTGGCGGCCAGCAATTCCCGCCCGACCACCAGGAAGCGCGTCGCGTTGTCCGTGCGATCCTCGATCTTGTTGACCATGATTTTGAGGCCATAGACGTCTGCAGCGGCATCTCCGGCGATGGCCGCGGTCGCGTCTTCATCGCGCGCCCGTCTCGCACCGACCGCATTGCTGCTGACACCAATCAATTCGACATCCGGTAAGTATTCCCGGAGCCAGCCCCGGCATTGGGCAAGCGCCTGCTCGTGTGCGCATACCCGCTTGATGCTCTGCAGGGACTCCATCCGTCCGAGCAAATGATGCTCAATACGCAATTCGACTTCACCGCCAATTTTCAGAGGGGATGTCAGAAACATGTCCAACGTGTTGTTTACGGTACCCTCCGTGGAGTTTTCGATCGGCACAACACCGAAATCGGCCGCGCCGCTTTCCACCTCCTGAAATACTTCGTCGATTGTGCTAAACGGCAATGCGCGAACGGAGTGGCCGAAATGCTTTTGAACGGCCGCCTGTGTAAAGGTACCTTCCGGTCCGAGGAATCCGATCTTCAGTGGCTCCTGCTGCGCGAGACAGGCCGACATGATCTCCCGAAACAGGCGTAACATTTCTTCGTCACGAAGCGGCCCAGCGTTGCGCGCAAGCACAGCGCGCAACACCTCCGCTTCCCGCTCGGGTCGGTAATAGTCCACCGCCGACGCCAGTTCACCCTTGGATACACCAACCTGTTGGGCAAACGCTGCGCGCTCATTGATCAGCGATTGAATTTGTCGATCAACCTCATCAATACGGTTTCGTATTGATTCCAGGTCGGTCGGCGCCACTTTCGATTTCGGCCCACTGACCATATGATTACCTGATAAAATCCGTACTTAAGAAACTTGCATCAGTAATTGAAGCAAATTCCGCAACTTATGACATTATTTTTCTTCGGGCACGGCATTTGCAGCGATCAGCGACGGTCAGCTTTGGGGTAAGCCAAGCTCTCTCAGCCTCAATACGCCATCGATCGAACAAAGTTTGTCGCGGGTGGCCTCCGGCACCGGACCTGACAGATCGACAACTGTATACGCGACGCCGGCCAGCGACTTGTTCAACAGATCTTCGATATTCAGACCTGCCTCGGCGAGGCAGGTGGATATCTGGCCAACCATGTTCGGCACGTTTGCATTGGCGAGAGTAATTCGGTACGCGTCCGCCCGTGGCATTATGGCTTCCGGAAAATTAACCGAATTCCGGATATTGCCGTTCTCCAGATAATCCCGAATATTCTCCGCGACCATTACGGCACAGTTTTCTTCGGCCTCTGCCGTCGACGCCCCAAGATGAGGTAACGCGATTACTTTCGGGTGCTTTATTAGAGCCTGCGTTGGGAAATCGCACACATAGGCGTGCAATTTGCCCTTGTCCAGCGCCTGTATTGCTGCTGCCCGATCGACAATGCCGCCACGTGAAAAGTTAATCAGCACACCGCCGTCTCGCATTAACGCCAATCGGTCGCCAGTAACAATATTGCGGGTTTCATCGACCAGCGGCACGTGCACCGACACCGCATCTGATTCTTTGAACAGGCGGTCAAGCGTCTCAACCTGGCGGACCCCCGCCGACAATTGCCAGGCGCGCCGCACGGTAATTTTTGGATCGAAGCCGACAACCTTCATTCCCAGCGCCAATGCAACGTTCGCAACCTCAACGCCAATGGCGCCAAGACCGATGACGCCGAGCGTGCGTCCCGGCAGTTCGAAACCCACAAAGAGCTTCTTGCCCGATTCGACGAGCTCGTCCAACTCGGCGCCGTCTGCATCGATAGCCCGAACATAGTCACGTGCATCGCATATATTTCGTGCAGCAATCAGCAGACCCACCACTGCCAGTTCCTTGACCGCGTTTGCGTTCGCTCCTGGCGCATTAAATACCGGTACGCCGCGTTCACTCATACGCTCCAGCGGAATATTGTTAACGCCGACACCAGCCCGGCCGATCGCGGAAACCGATTCGGGTATGTCCATTTCGTGCATATCGCGTGAACGAAGAATGATGGCGTCAGGTGTCGAAATATCGGAAGACACTTCATATGCATTGCGCGGAAATCGGCGCAGTCCTGCCACAGCGATGTTATCGAGCGTTTGTACTTTGAGCATTTTTTTCAGCCATTAGCCTTTTCAAATTCTTGCATGAACGCAATAAGGGCATCGATGCCATCTTCGGGCATTGCGTTGTAAATAGACGCACGCATGCCACCTACTGACCGGTGCCCCTTGAGATTCTTCAGGCCGGCCGTGTCGGCTTCAGACAGGAACTTCGCATTCAGATCGGCATTGGACAACGCGAATGGCACGTTCATCCAGGAGCGGCAATCGATATTGACGGGATTGCTGTACAGGGCTGACTGGTCGATGGCCGCGTAAAGCTTCTTCGCCTTTCGATGATTGATTTCGCCCATAACATCCAAACCACCACGCTTTTTCAGCAAATCGAAAACCAGTCCCGCCACATACCAGGAAAATGTTGGCGGCGTATTGGTCATCGAACCCGACGTCGAAAAAGCCTCGTAAGTTAATAATGTCGGGGTCAGGTCCCGGTGTTTTCCGATCAAATCCTTTCGAACGATTACCAGCGTGATGCCGGCAGGACCGATATTTTTCTGCGCGCCTGCATAGATCAGTCCGTAGCGCGAAACATCAATCGGGCGCGAGAGAATGGTACTCGACATATCGGCCACCAGCGTCTTGTCGCCAACATCGGGCACGAAATGATATTCAACGCCGTGAATTGTCTCGTTTGGCGTGATATGCACGTATGCCGCGTCATTACTCAACGCCCATTCATTTTCGGGTGGAATCGTTGTGAATCCGGAATTCGAACTGTCGGCCGCAATGTTGACCCGACAAAAACGCCCCGCCTCGCTTAGCGCTTTTTTTGACCAGCTACCGGTCTGCACATAGTCGGCGCAATCGTTACTGTGCGCAAAATTCAGAGGAACCATGGCGAACTGCATTGTTGCCCCGCCTTGCAGGAATAACACACAGTAATCGTCGGGAATACGCAGCAGGTCGCGAATATCCTGCTCGGCCTTTTCCGCCACCGCCATGAATTCCTTACCGCGATGGCTGACTTCCACGACGGACATTCCGCTGTTTTGCCAGTCTGGAATGTCGTCCTTTACTTGCTGCAGTACTTCACGTGGCAGCACCGCAGGGCCGGCACTGAAGTTGTAGACGAGGGTCATCTTGACTTGGGTCCGTGAGAAAAATGAATGGAAGTCGTGATCGGGAGCACGCAATGCTAACCGCATTTCCGCCTCAGATCAGCATCGACTCTTACCTTTTTGTTAGGTCATCAGTCGATTTTGTTATTCGTCTTCGTCAATGGACTCGATGATGGATTCAATTTTTGCCAGCCCGACGAGCCGTTTTCCCGATTCAACGCGAATTAGCCGGACACCCTGGGTGTTGCGGCCCAGCACAGAAATTTCGCCGACCGACGTTCTGACCAACGTGCCGCTCGAACTGATGAGCATTATTTCATCGTCTTCAGAGACCTGAATCGCCCCGACCGTTCGGCCATTACGCTTTGATGTCTGGATGGCAATAACGCCCTGACCGCCACGACCCTGAACCGGGAAATCATCGATCGGCGTACGTTTGCCAAAGCCGTTTTCCGTGGCAGACAGGAGCAATCCGTCGCCCACAATGTTTAGCGCAATCACTTCGTGCCCAGCCGGCATCCTGATTCCGCGCACACCCGCTGCGCCCCGACCCATCGGGCGCACATCTTGTTCGTCGAACCGGATAGCCTTGCCGTTGCTCGCGACCAAAATAATCTCACGGCTGCCATCGGTAATTGCGACATTGACCAGTTTGTCGTCATTCCTGAGGTCAATCGCAATAATGCCGCTGGCCCGCGGCCGGGAAAACAGGCTTAGCGGCGTCTTCTTGACGGTGCCTGCGCTGGTCACCATAAATACGAAGCTGTCGGCGTTGAACTCGCGAATTGGCAGAATCGCGTTGATGCGCTCGCCATTGCTCAACGGCAATAGATTTACGATCGGCTTCCCGCGAGAACCGCGGCTTGCCTGAGGCACCTGATATACCTTGAGCCAGTACATTTTGCCGCGGCTGGAAAAGCACAAAATCGTGTCGTGTGTGTTGGCCACGAACAGCTTATCGACAAAGTCCTCGTCTTTGACCTTGGTTGCAGATCGACCGCGGCCGCCGCGCCGCTGGGCCTGATAGTCATCGACCGGCTGGGCCTTGGCGTATCCTCCGTGTGACAGGGTAACGACCACCTCTTCTTCGGGAATCAGGTCTTCGTCCTGCAGATCGGAGTGATCCCGGTTGATCTCCGTTCGACGCTCATCCCCGAACGCTTCGCGAACCTCGTCGAGTTCCGTTTTGATCACGCTCAGCAGTTCGTCCGGGTTCGATAATATGTTAGAAAGCTCTTTAATTTTACCTAATATCTCTTTGTATTCTTTGACTATTTTTTCTTGTTCAAGTCCTGTCAGACGATGTAGGCGAAGATCGAGAATTGCCTGGGCCTGAACCACCGAAAGGCGATACTCGCCGTCAATCAGCCCAAAACCCTCGTCCAGCGCGTCTGGGCGCGTGTCCGTCGCGCCGGCCCGCTCCAGCATCTCGTTGACCTGGCCGGGCGACCAGTTTCGTTGCACCAGCGCTTCACGGGCTTCAGCCGGCGATGCTGAGGCCTTAATCAGCGCAATTACCTCGTCGATATTCGCGAGCGCAACCGATTGCCCTTCCAGCACGTGGGCCCGGTCTCGCGCCTTGCGCAGATCATAAATGGTCCGCCGGGTAACAACTTCGCGGCGATGCGAAAGGAATGCCTCAAGTATCTGCTTGAGATTGAGCAGCTTTGGCTGCCCCTCGTGAAGCGCGACGAGGTTTACGCCAAACACGGTCTGTAAAGACGTTTGCTTGTAAAGATTATTCAGGACGACGTCGCTGATTTCACCGCGCCGCAGCTCGATGAAAATGCGCATACCATCCTTGTCCGACTCGTCACGCAATTCGCTGATGCCCTCGATGCGTTTCTCGCGAACCAGATCGGCAATTTTCTCGATCAAACGCGCCTTGTTAACCTGATACGGCAACTCGGTGACAACGATTGCTTCCTTACCTCGCTGATCATTTTTTTCGATATGGACTCGTGCCCGCATATGCACACGCCCACGACCGGTTCTATAGGCCGCATAAATTCCCTGTGAGCCGTTAATGATTCCCGCTGTCGGGAAATCAGGCCCTGGGACATGCGCCATGAGGCCTGCAATATCGATTGCGGGATTCTCGATCAGCGCGAGGCAGGCACTCACTATTTCAGTAAGGTTGTGCGGCGGTATGTTGGTCGCCATGCCAACCGCGATTCCCGATGATCCGTTAATCAGCAGGTTGGGCAGGCGCGTCGGCATGACCGACGGCTCCGATTCCGAGCCGTCATAGTTTTCAACGAAATCGACCGTTTCCTTATCGATGTCCGCCAATATTTCATGCGCGACTTTGGACATTCGCACTTCGGTGTAGCGCATGGCTGCCGGCGCGTCCCCATCGACCGAACCAAAGTTACCCTGGCCGTCGACGAGCATGTAGCGCAATGAAAAAGGCTGCGCCATGCGAACAATCGTGTCATAAACAGCGGAATCGCCATGCGGGTGATATTTACCGATTACGTCACCCACCACGCGGGCGGATTTCTTATAGGCCTTGTTGTAGTCGTTGCCAAGCTCGCGCATTGCATGCAAAACCCGTCGATGCACAGGTTTCAGGCCGTCTCTTACATCGGGCAAAGCGCGTCCGACAATTACGCTCATTGCATAGTCGAGGTAGGACTGCTTCATCTCCTGTTCGAGGCTAACCGACAGTATTTCCTGTGCAACTTCAGACATATTGGCTCACAACGGTCAGACCGTTTCCGGGTGATAAACGCGGAATCGCAATCCGATTAGACTAAGTGATAATCCGGGAATTTTCTTGATTTCGCCGGTTAGAATCCAAGCGTCAAAATATGCTGGATCAAGGCGCTGATAATACCACAGCAATGCCCGTTACATCAGGCTTTCAGCCTCGATTTGAGCATTAAAAAACACCGCTGGAACTGCCGGAAATCGGCGCTATACTGGCCGCTTCTTTCAGGCCCGGACCAGTGCAACAGAGCTGGCCAAATCTTTCCATGCAGCAATGTGACATTCTGATATTTGCCGGCTGGTGTATACCCGTCGAGCCGACCGCCACCGTGCACGCCGATTGCGCGGTTGCGATCAATGACGGGCGCATTGTCGATATTTTGCCAGGCGCCAATGCGCGCCAACAGTACCGTGCGGGCGTTACCGTTAATCGGCCGAATCATGTGTTGATTCCGGGTCTGGTGAACGCGCATACACACGCGGCGATGACGCTGTTTCGGGGTCTCGCAGACGACATGCCGCTGGAGCGCTGGCTTCAACAGGTGATCTGGCCGGCAGAACAGCGATGGCTGAGCGTTGAAATGGTGCGCGATGGCAGCAAACTCGCAATCGCGGAAATGCTTCGAGCTGGCATCACTTGCTTTAGCGACCAATATTTCTTTCCTGAAACAGTGGCCGAAACAGCCGCAGACAGTCACATGCGCGCAATGGTCGGCACACCGGTCGTCGAATTCGAAAACCCCTGGTCGAAATCGGCCGCCGATGCGATCAGCAAGGGCACCGATCGAGTGCACGATCGCTATGCCGATCACCCGCTGATTTCGAGCTGCTTTGCGCCACACTCGACCGCTGCGGTTTCGAATGACGCCTTTCATGAACTGCGAGTTGTCGCCGACCAGCTGGATTGCCCGGTGCAAATCCATCTTCATGAGTCGGCGGCCGAGATAACCGAATCCATTGAGAGGACCGGCATGCGGCCGATTGAGGTTCTCGCGGACCTCGGCATGCTCAATTCGTCCCTGCTCGCGGTGCACGCCGTTCACGTAACAGACGCGGATCTGGAGGCATTTGCCGCATCGGGTGTCAACGTAGCGCACTGCCCTCGCTCCAACCTGAAACTGGCTGACGGATTCGCACCGGTCTCGCGCATGCTCGACCATGGGATCAACGTTTCGCTTGGTACCGATGGCGCTGCCAGCAACAACGTGCTCGATTTGCTTGGCGAGATGCGAACGGCCGCGCTGATTGGCAAGGCGCTTGCGAATGACGCGCAAGCGCTGGCCACCGGCCAGGTCTTACGGATGGCAACGCTGGGCGGCGCCCGTGCGTTGGGGCTTGCCGATAGCGTTGGCTCGATCGAAATTGGCAAGTGGGCCGACCTGACCTGCATCGATCTCAATCGACTGCACAGTCAGCCGGTTTACGATCCGCTCTCGCAGATCGTGTACACCGCAAATGCAGAGCAGGTC
>Ga0255056_10000265_pt1 | contig 14868 bp, 14 predicted proteins | sample Cases_109_1_MG_FD_183639 | JGI IMG/M metagenome (GOLD analysis project Ga0255056, IMG submission 183639) | Seawater microbial communities from Amundsen Gulf, Northwest Territories, Canada - Cases_109_1 | ecosystem: Environmental > Aquatic > Marine > Gulf | place: Canada: Northwest Territories... | reverse complement strand
CCCGCTCCACGGCGAGCCACCCATTGGCGGTGAGTGGACGGATCGTCCCAGGCTTCTCATCTCGGATCTGTGGTGGGCGGCATGGATCGCCGGAAACATCGCTACGGGCGTCGAGACCTCGCTGGCAGAGATCAGCAGTGGTGGCGTGATCGCCGTCTGGGCGGCGCTGGGAGCGGGACTGATGGCGGCGGCGGGAGTGCTGCTCGGCTTCACCGTCCTCACTATCGGTCGTCGCTTCGACGATCCGGACAGCGTCTGAGGCCTTCGAAGGCTCTCAACAACTCGGTCGGGTAGCATCCTTCGATGCATTTGATGGGCCGGATCCTCGTCGCAGTCATCCTGTCTTCCGCTCTTGCTGCCTGCTCATCGAGCGCGAGTGAGGTCACTGGCGACATCACCAAGCTCGATCGAATGGCGCTGCCAGCCGGCACCCTCGTCACGGTCGAACTTCGCGACACGTCGCTTGCGGACGCTCCCGCGGTCACGATCTCGACCGACAAGATCGAGCTCGAAGGGAATCAGCTGCCGGTGCCGTACGTGCTCGAGTACGACGAAGATGAGATCGTCGAGAACAACACTTACACCGTGTTCTCCAGGGTCACAGACGCCGACGGCACGCTCATCTACATCACCGACACCGCCTACCCGGTGATCACGCGCGGAAATCCCACCGACGATGTCGAGGTGCTCGTCGTCCCCGTCGGCTGAGCGACGAGGCCTCAGGCCCACCCGGTGACCGACCAGGTGTGCCCGTCCGGGTCGAAGAAATGAGCGGCCAGAAGCGAGCGACCGTCCTGTTCCATCACCGGTCGAAGTTCGATCTCGAAGCCCACGCCCCGTCCGGCCATCTCGTCGTACGCCGCGGCGACGTCATCCACCTCGAGCGCGATCTCGGTCAGGGAGTTGTCTCGCTTCTGGTCCGGATTCGCATTGAGGGCAATGCTGATCGATCCACCGTCGAAGAAGGCGAAGGCCGGGCTCTGCGACACGAGGTCGAGCCCGACCACGTCGCGGTAGAAGGCAATCGACTCGTCCAGATCCTTGACCCGCAGGATGATGTGGGCGACCTTCACCCAAGCCACGCTAGCGCCTAGGTTGGGAACCATGGCAGGGCATCGCACGATCGGAGTGTTGGCCGTCGTGGTCGCGATCGCGGCTACGGCGTGCACGAGCTCCACCAGCGAAGATGGAGATCCGCCAACCGCCAGCATCCCGCCGACCACTACGGCCACCACCACGTCGACGCTCATCGGCGACGAGATGGATCCGTCGACATCGACCACCACGCCGCCAGAGGCGCTCCCGCTCGCCGCGACGCCCTCCCAAGGGGAAGGCCCCTATTACCCGGTCGACAAGCTCGACGACCAGGACAGCGATCTCGTCACGGTGACCGGCCTTGAAGAGCACGCGGCCGGCAACGTGCTCCTGCTCACCGGCGAGCTGCTGAGGACCGACGGGACACCAATCGCCGGTGGCGTCATCGACATCTGGCAGACCGATGCCAACGGCATCTACCTCCACCCCGGTGATCCCGGGGTCGCCGATCGGGATCCGTTCTTCCAGGGCTCCGGTGAGGCTGTCGCCGATGCGGGCGGTGCATGGGCTTTCCGCACGATCGACCCGGGGTACTACGAGCCGCTGCCGCGCCACATCCACGTCAAGGTGTGGGTCGACGGGTCGGTGCTTCTGACCACTCAGATTTACTTCACCGACGATCCGCAGGCGGCCGGCCTTGACGAACTACTCGTCACCACCATCGAAGAAGGTGTGGACGCCGATGGCAGCCCGGTGCTTGTCGCTCACCATCGCTTCGTCCTGCCCTAGTACAGGAACATCGGCTTGCCGAGGACGTGGCGGACCTTCGGCCGGTACTCCTCGATGTCGTAGAGCTCGTCGACGTCGACGCGTTTGTCGCCCTCTCCCGTTGCCTCGAGGGGGACATGGGTATAGCTGCCGCCGTCGAGGGCAACCATGCGGCCGCTTGTGCCGTCGATCGCCAGATTGGTGGCCATCACCGCGTAGTTGGTCGCCACCATCTGATCGAGCGAGTCGGGTGGTCCGGATCGCATGAGGTATGCGACTGGCTGGTACAGAACATCCTGGCCAGTGAGCTCCTTGATTGCTGCGGCGGTGATTGCGCCGACGCCACCCAGCTTGCGATGGCCGTATGCATCCGCGTCTCCGGAGAGCTGGATGTCGCCCGTCTCCATCCGTGCCCCTTCCGAGATCGTCATCATGGCGTAGTGCGACGGGTTGGCCGCCTGGTCGCTGAGCAGTTGCTTGGCGAGCCGATCCGGATCGAAGGGCACCTCGGAGATGATCGCCCGGTCGACGCCGGACAGATAGGCCGTGATGAGGGACGTCTCGCCGCTGTAGCGGCCGAACAACTCGACGACGGCGATGCGCTCGTGTGACCCCGCCACGGTGCGCAGGCTGTGGATCGCCTGGACGCCGCGCGTGACTGCAGTAGAGAACCCGATGCAGTAGTCGGTGCCGTTTACGTCGTTGTCCATCGTCTTCGGGATGGCGACCACCGGGAATCCTTCCTGATGGAGCCGGAGGGCGTACGACAACGTGTCGTCTCCGCCGATGGGAATCAGTGCATCGATTTGCTGGTTCGCCAAGACCTGGAGCACCTGCGGGGTGAGGTCGTGCGGCCCTTCCCCGCCCAGCCCGGCGGCGTGATGGGGGAGATCGTCGCTGCTGACGCTGCCCGGGTTCGTGCGCGATGTGTGGAGGAAGGTTCCCCCGGTTCGGTCGACCGTACGGACCGCGGCCGGGTCGAGAGCAACCATGTTGGCCTCGCCCGATGCCGGGTCGTCGGGGTTGGTCGAGGCCAGCCCGCCCCAGCCGCGCCGGATGCCGACCACGTCGTGTCCCTCGCCGGCGGCATGGTTGACGACTGCCTTTATTGCCGCATTGAGGCCGGGGACATCTCCGCCGCCGGTTAGGACGCCGATGCGCATGATCTCCTTTGCGGTGCTGGAACCTGCGGTGAGCGTACCGCGTTGGACGCAACGACGATCACGGTCTTTCATGCATCATTGAGGATCCGTAGGATGGGTGCGGGGGAGGAGCGAGCATCGTGGCCCAGCAGCCGATCGAGATGATTCTCCTACACCTTTGGGCTAGCTATATCGCAATCCCGATGTGGGTGGTCGATGTCGACGGCAACCTTGTGTACTACAACGAACCAGCCGAGCAGCTCCTGGGCAGGCGTTTTGATGAGGCCGGAGAGATCAACGCCAACGAGCTCGCCGAGATCTTCGTGACCACTGATCTCGATGGCGAGCCGCTCGCCGCCAAGGAGATCCCCCTGGTCATCGCACTGTCCGAGCGTCTTCCCGCCCACCGCCAGCTTCGGTTCAGGGGTTTCGACGGGCTCTGGCACGACATCGAGGTCGCCGCTCTCCCAATCGAGGGTCAGGGCGGCCGGCTCCTCGGTGCCCTCGCCGCTTTCTGGGAGATGGAGCGATGAGGGTCACCCTGTGGGGAACCAGAGGCTCAGTCGCCCGGGCCGGGATGCAGACAGTGCGCTATGGCGGCGACACCTCGGTCGTTGAGGTCGAAGCCACCGACGGGACCCGCCTCATCCTCGACGGTGGCTCCGGCATGATGCGGGTCACGCCCGGTTTGGGGAGCTTCTGCGAGCGAATCGACGTTCTGCTCACCCATCTGCACATGGATCACATCCAGGGTCTCGGGTTCTTCTATCCGCTGCGGGATCCCGACATCCAGACCCACATCTACGGTCCGGTGTCGACGACGATGGGGCTGCGAGATCGCTTGTCCAAGTATCTGTCTCCTCCCCTGTTTCCCGTTCGCCTTAGGGATCTCGAGGCGGTCCAATTCCACGACGTCGGCCCCGGCTCGTTCGAGATCGGTCCATTCACCATTTCCGCCGACCTGATCTGTCATCCCGGCCCCACCCTTGGCTACCGGATCGAGGAGAACGGCAACGCCATGGCCTACCTCCCCGACCACGAGCCGGCGCTCGGGCACCGCGAGTTTCCCGCCGACGCAAAGTGGACGTCGGGATTCGACCTGATGAAAGACGTGGATCTGCTGATCCACGACGCTCAGTACACTGAGGAGGAGTACAGCGGCCGGGTTGGTTGGGGTCACAGCACTTTGAAGCAGGCAGTCGCAGTTGCCTCACAGGCCGGGGTCAAGACCTTGGTGACCTTCCACCACGATCCCGAGCACTCCGACGAGATGCTCGACGAACAGCTGCAGAAGGCGCTTGCCGAGGATCTTTCGCTCGAGCTGGTTCCGGGCCGGGCTGGCTCCGCTTTCGAGGTCTAGCTGTCTCTCCCCCCGTTGGGGGGAGTCCCGCCGAAGGCGGGGAGGGGGGCTACTCCTCGAGATGGATCACCCTGACGGCGGTTGGGAAGTTCAAGCTGCCGGTGGCCGAGGCGACGTGGTTGACATAGATCGTGTCGTCGGGCCCAATGGCGATGCCGTTTGGGAGCGAGAAGCTGGCAACCGACGCCGGCCCATCCTCGATACCTCGCTCACCACTCCCTGCGAGCACCTCGACCGCCCCGTCGAGGCTGACGGTGAAGATCTGGTGTGCTCCGCGCCCGACGACGTAGAGCACGCCGAGGTGGTACGCGATGTGGCCGTTGTTGTCGCCGGGCACGTCGGCCAGCTCTGTGACCGCACCATCCGGCGTCACCACGAGCACGAGGCCGTTGCCAAAGTTTGCGACGTAGAGGTTGCCCGCGTCATCCTGCGTGATGCCGTTTGGACAGGCGAAGAGTGGGTCGTCGGCAAAGTCGGTGGCCTCACCATCGGCCGAGATCGCGACCACCGTGTTTGCGGCGCAGTCGGCGACGAAGAGTCCTCCCGAGTCGGCGTCGATGACGACTCCCACCGGTCCGACGACGCCGTCGTTGGCAAACTCCTCAACCGTCCCGTCGGGCGTGATCCGAAGAATCGCCCCGGCGGTGATGGCCGACTGGTACAGGTTTCCGTCGGCATCGATCGCGTTTCCCGAGGCGCCGCGGAGGCGATCGTCCTCGACGAAGAGGGTCGCCTCGCCATCCGGCGTGATCCGGAACACCCGCGTGCCCCGCCGCCGAGGGGCGGGCCCGATGTTTGCTACGTAGACGACGCCCTCTGCGTCGACGGCAACCCCGCCGGTTGAGATGGCGATCTCAGCGACAAGCGTGGACACGGAGGCGCCCTCGACCACGTGCGTCGTCGAGGTGGTCGGGGCAGCGGCCACAATGGTGGTGGCTGATGAGCTGGGAGGGCCTGTGGTCGTGGTTTGCGGGGCGTCGTCTGAGCAGGAGGCGGCGAGAAGGGCGGCGACGGCAACGATCATGCCGGTCCGTGCGAACACTCGCCCGCTCATGGTTGCTGGCCCTGGTGCTGAAGCCAGGCGATGAAGCGCCGCGTCTCGTCCTCTTCGGCCGCGGCGAGCGGAGTACCGTCGTAGTTGAGCGTTCGATGATCCGGCGGATCTCCCGCTGGTACCGGCTGCTGTTCGAGCGCCTCCGAGAGCGCCTCGTCGAGCCGGGCCAGCGACCACCGCACCTCGTCGACCGCGCCGCCCAGCGAATCGGTCACCCGGCGCAGCGCTGCCCCGAACGGCGGTGCGGTCGTTTTGTGTTCGCTCCGTCCGTCCTCGTTGAGCTCGACAAGAACGGATCTTCCGTCGTCGGGGTTTGGGCTGCGCAGGAGATGGCCGAGCTCGTCGATTTTGGCCAACAGTTTCGAGGTGCTGGCGGGGGACATGGCGATGCCGGCGGCCACTTCGGAGACCGTCGCCGGCCCGTTGACGACCAGGAACGAGTAGACGGCGAAGTCCGTGCCTGAAAGCTGGTGGTCGGCGAGCGATTCCTCAACGAGCCGGTCGGTGAGGTAGGCGACCCGGTGCACGTCGTAGAGGAGCGACAGTCGAGACATATATAGCTACCCTAGCAACTAATTTAGCTGCAAAGGCGCGTAGAGCTGCAGTTCGCTAGACCTTGAGTGCGAGGGCTCGAGGCACAACCGATCCCTCGATGTTGCCTCGCCCCAGGTATTCGCCGTCGGCTTCGATCGGCCAGTCCGGTTCGGCCTTGATCGAGAACTTCTCGCCGCTCAACAGGGCCACGTTCGGATGGTCGAGATGCTTCCCCCGCTGCACCATCGGCTTGAGGGTCAGGGCCAGGCGCTTCGGGCCATGGAAGATCTGCATGTTGAGCTTCCCGTCGGCCGGGTCGGCATGAGGGGCCATCTTCATCCCGCCGCCGAGGAAATTGGCGTTTGACATGATCAGCATGAGCGCGTCGCCGTCGAAGCGGTCATCGCCGCATACCACCTCGACCCGAGCGTGCGGAAGTTTGACCAGAGCCGGCCAGATACCGAGCTGATAGCGGGTCGCCCCCCATCCACGCGGCATCTTCTCCACCTCCTCGACCACGCCTCCCGTTAGGCCGCTCCCGGCCGAGTTGACGAAGTACCGCTCGCCCCAGGGGCCGCTCATGTGGACGGCGTCGAGTGGCGCCGTCTCGGAGCCAGAAAGATGTGTTGCGGCTTCCTCCAGATCCTGCGAGATACCGAAGCTCCGTATCAGGTCGCACCCGCTGCCCGCAGGTAGGACACCGAGAAGTGGCGGCTCCTCCCAATCGGAGCGGAGCATCGCATTGACCACGAGGTTGACGGTCCCGTCGCCGCCGACCGCCAGGAACCTTCGATATCCGTTGGCAACACCCTCTTCGACGAGGTCGGCGACATGCGCTTCGCTGTCGCTGACCTGAAGCTCGGCGCCGACACCGGACGCGTCGAGCGCGGCTCTCACCCGATCCTGGTGGTCCTTCTTTCGCCCGGCGGCGGGGTTGACGATTCCCCACCAATCATCCGAGGCGCCGCTTCGCTGCTCCTGTGTCACGGGACGGGTGGGCTCTCTTCTTCGAGCAGCATTCTTGGCCCATCTTTGACGAAGCGGAGCCTGCCCTGGGGCACCTTGCTGGTGACGGCGAGGGCATTGGCATCCATTGCGCTCCATATCTCCTGGAAGGGCACGCGGTCATCGACCCACTTCTCGGCGATCATCACCCCGTGGCCCGGGAGGACGGTGAAAACGACGGTGCGAGAATCCGACGGGTCGCGCAGGGCCTGTGATCGGGAGAAGGCTTCCTTGACTCCCATCGCCTGGGCATCGGAGGCGCAGGAGACCAGGTAGTCGTAGTACGGAGGGTCGAGCGGGACGAACTCGACTCGCTCGGGATCGAAGGCGACGATGCCGCGATGGCCGTGGAGCTTGGAGCGAAGCATCGGCACCTCACCCTGGGTCTTCCAGGACTCGGGTAGCGTGATCCTCGGCAGCAGCTGATCCATCGCCATCAGCTCGACGCCCTCAGAGGAGGGCGGTGTCGGCTCCAGCCCTTCGATCGGTCGGAAGAACGCGCCCTTCCCGTTCGGGCGCAGCCCGGCGATCACGGCGAGGTCGTCTTTGGTGACTTGCCCCTTGTGCACCGGTCGGACACTCCCGGTGACGGTGGTGATCAGGCCGGAGACCTCGGACTCCCAGGTACCGAAACATCCCTCGCTGTAATGGTCCGCGACAGCTTTGGAGACCGAGGGAACGTTGACCAGATCGGCGATGACCACCGGCTCGGTAAAGAAGCCGCGGCCGCCCAGCTCCGCCGATGCCACAGACATCGCTGCCGGTGTGGCCAGCTGCCTCCACAGGTTGCTCGGAACGAGCTCCGAGATGGCTTCGTGCTCGGCGACCTCCTCCGTGCTCACGGTGGTCACCATCCGCAGCACGACGTTCTCGACGATCTCGGCGGGGCTGCCAACGCTCTGCGGATGCGCTCCGACCAGGTCGAAGTGGAAGACGCGTTCGGGCCGGTCGTCACCGACCGCAAGCAGCACACGGATGCTCTTCACCTGGGCCTGCACGGTCCGTTCGAGCGCAAGGATCGGGCCACCGCGCCTTCCTTGCTCGTGGAGCACTTGGTAGGCGGCGTCGTTGAGACCATCGAGCTCGAACTCGGCGGGGTCGGGCACATCGGGTTTGAGCGCTACCTCGAGGCGGTCCATGAGATCCTTGAACTCCGCCGTGGTGGCGTGCACGAGGCTGTAGACGACCGGGCTGTGGCGGACGCCGTATTCGGGCCGCAACCGGAAGATCGCCGCTTCACGCAGCGAGAGGGCACGGCCAAACGGCCCGGTCGTCAGCACGAGGTCGGTTCGCTCATCGGGTGTGTCCTGGACGACGTGGCCCTGACGGCGGAACTCGTAGCGAAGCATCGGCAGCAGGTTGTCGACGAGCTCGCTTGACTCACCGGGGAGGAACGCAACGTGGACGGCGGGCAGGATCGGGCGACCGTCGAGCCAGCCGGCGGCTGCGGGGTGTCCGGTGGCGCTCATTGGTCTCCCTCCTCGACGTACCAGCCCTCGAGTTTGAGGACCCGGAGCGAAAAGTCGGTGAGGCGGGGAAAGACGTTGGCCAGCCAGACCAGCGGTTTGGCCCGGTGCGGCAGGATGATCTCTGCCTTGTTGCGCTCGATTGCCCTAACCGTGGCTTTCGCGGCGCGATCGACCGGCATCGCCTTGCCCATCAGTGGAAAGGCCATCCCGTCGACGAACGGTGTGTCGACCCGCCCGAAGAGGATGGTCGAGACTTCGACCCCGTGCGGGCGGAGTTCCTGACGCAGCACGTCGCCAAAGCCGACCATGGCGAACTTCGAGGCGGCATACGGGGCGTCGAGCGGCAGACCCTTCTTCCCGTCGACCGACGCCATCAGCGCAATGTGTCCCGATCCTTGCTCGATCATATGGGGGAGCGCGGCAAGGATGACCCTCGCTGAGCCGAGGAAGTTCACATCGAGGGCCTGTTCGAGGTCGTGCAGCGTGACGTCGACGGCTGGTCCCCGGATGTATTGCCCCGCATTGGCGATGACGACATCGATGCGGCCCCACGCGGCGATGACCTTCTCGACGAGTGCTTGTACCTGTTCGTCGTCGGTGACGTCGGTTGGGATCACCAGTGCCGTGCCGCCGAGTGATTCCACCATCCGTGCGGTCTCGTCGAGCTCACCGGACCGCCTGGCGGCAAGCGCAAGCCTGCCGCTTCTCCTGGCGAGGTCAGTGGCAAGGGCGCGCCCGATGCCCGCGGAGGCGCCGGTGATGATGACGACGGGGGCGTCGAGGGTGGTGATGGGTCCTCCAGACTCGCAGAGAGGCTAATGGCGTGCGTACCAGAACGCCCCCCGGCGAAGGGTGGGTGACGGTTGCTCTTGTATACGACTCCGCGACAACGGTCTCGGTTTCGTTCACAGCAGATGTCTGATATCCGAAATTGCGCGAATGATTCCGGCGGCGAAAGCTCCGACCGTGGTTGCATAGCCCAGAAACATCACGTATCGGCTTGGGACTCCTTCGGGATCTCGCAGCCCGGGCAGCCACCACGCCGCAGTGCTGAGCAGCATCCCGATAGTGAACAGTCCCATCAATCGTGGCGGATCGCACTCACAGAAGCTCTCCACGAAGAGATTCCCAAGCACCGCCGCGAGAAAGAGTACGCCTCCAACCACCATGGCGATGTAGCCCGGGATTGAATCGATGGGTCGTTTCGGGTCAACGGCGGGAAGCCGCCGGTCGAACACGCCCAGCAGGCCGACGAGGATCGGCCCGAAGGCCAGATACAGCACGATCAGCATGATGACGTTGCGCGGGTCGTTGCCAAGGATGCCGAAATCGAAGTTGGCCGGGTCGAGGATGGCGATGCTGCCGACCGCCAGGAGGAACACGCCGAACACCAGGCCGCGTAGCGGCCCTGCCCATGCCAGCCACGGTTCCGAAATCGTGTAGATCACGGCCCCGGCGCCGCCTGCAAACACGCCGATGAAGAGAATAAACGCCAACGATCCGCCAAAGGTGATCTCGCCTACGACGGCTCCGGCCTCGGTGAGTGCGCCGACCGCGCGATCGGGGGCGATCATCGCGGAGATCCGCATGAAGATGCGACCGCCGATGCCGCCCACCAGCACGCCGGTGACGAGTGCAGCGACACCGATAAGGCCGACATGGCGGAGGGCCTCGGCCGCGCGGAGCTCATTCCAACCAGCGCCGACACGGCTCGGCACCTGCGCGCTCATGTCTCGAAGCTAGCCGAGGTCGATGGCGATCGGAAGGGATCGCACACTCTCAGGGAATCTCGCATACACCAAACGTACAGCCTCAACGCTGGTTGAAGTCAAGAGGACATTGTCGCTTGCGCAAGCTCGACGAGGTCGTCCACCGCAAGAGTCCGCCCCTGCGCCTCGAGGCGCTGGTACTCCCCATCGCCGAGACTCGCCCGCGCTGCGGACATGGCGTTGGCGATGTGAGGCACGATCTCCCACCATCCTCGCACACCAAGGCGATCCCAGATTGCCTCGCAGGCTCCGTGGATGAGCACGGCCGGCTCCCACTGCTCGTTGCTTGCGGCGAAGATCGCCACGTTCTCGGATGCCGACGAGATTCCCTCGTGGTAGCGGAGCGCGGCGAACGTCTCGAACGCTATCCGATTCTCTTCTGCTGCCTCGTCGATTCTGCCAAGCCCCATGAGCGCATTCGCGAGATTCCAGTGGCTCCACGCTACGACCTCGTCGTACCCGAGTGCTCTTGCGTCCTCGAGAAGCTGCCGTCGGAGCTCGAGCGCCCGCGGGAGGTCGTCAGCCTCCACTACCTTCACCGAGGTGAACAGCAACGCCAAGAACTGCCCGAGGTGCTGGTTTTCGGCTCGGAAATACGCGTGCGCGTCCGCCAGCATTGCTTCGCCCTCGACTGGATCGGAGAGGGCGCCGACAAACACTCTTGACAGTGCGATCCCATACGGATCTTCGTTCGCCTCGAAACCGGTTAAGGCGCGCTCGAATCGATCTGCGGATTCAACGTAGTCGCCCGTCTGGAAGGCGAACATGCCATGCAGCCAGTCGAGCTCGGGAGAGACGGGATCCTGGTCAACACGGTGCAGCCAGGCTGCTGCCTCGCCGGCCCGGTCCCCGTTGAACCACACTGGCCATAGGTTGTACACCACCCGCACCATGTCGTCGCTGCGCCCGGCGCCGAGGCTCCACTCCATAGCACTTGCCAGGTTGGAGTGTTCGGCCTGCGCCTCGCGCAATCCGATACCCTGCTCGTCGGACCGCCCGATGGCCTCGGCGGCGGTGAGATAGTGATCGACCAGTCGTGACCTGGTGGGCTCGGAGTCGCCGGACTCCAGGAGCCGCTGGGCCGCATACTCACGCAACACCGTCAGCTGGCGAAACCGGGTGCCACCGGGCAGATCGGTGATCACGCTCACGAGTGAGTTGTCAACCAGCGCCGACACCAGGTCGAGAGCATCGCCATCGAGCCCAGCAGCAACAACGCTCTCGATCTCCTCCAAGGTGGCTCCTGCGGGGAACACCGACAGCCGTTGAAACAACATTCGTTGATCGGGCGAGAGCGTGTTCACGCTCCAGTCGATCGTGGACTCGATGGTTTGCTGTCGTTCGGGGAGATCGGCGGCACCCCCGCCCACAACCGCCAGGGACTGGCCCAGCTTGTGGTCGAGCTCGGTGACGCTCAGCAGCCGGACCCGGGCCGCCACCAGCTCGATGGCAAGGGGGAGACCATCAACCCGTTGCACGATCGATCGCACCGCATCGCCCTCCGGGCCATCGGGGTCGATGTCAACGCCGTGTTCGGCTGCTCGATCGACGAAGAGCCCCACGGCGGCGGGTACTGCGCCGTTCCCCGACTCGACACTGAGGGGGAGCATTTGATGAATGGCCTCCCCCTGGATCCGAAGTGGCGTGCGGCTCGTGATGAGCAGCGTAAGAGCGCTGCACCGCGCGATGAGGTCGGCGATGGTCCTGCTGCCGCCTATGACGTGATCGAAGGTGTCGAGTACGAGCAGTGTCGGGTCGGAGATCTCGGCGATCACGATGTCGATGACCGATGCGGTTCCCTCGGGGTGGACGCCAATCGCCTGGGCGATCGCCATCGGAATCCCCTCTGGCTCTGCGATCTGGACGAGGTCGGCAAATGCGGCACCACCCGGGAACTCAGCGGAGACGTGGCCGGCCGTCTCGGTGGCCAGGCGGGTCTTGCCGATGCCGCCGGGGCCGAGCAGTGTAAGAATCCGCGTGCCGGGATCGACGAGGCGACCCGAAAGATCGGCCACCTCCGCCGACCGTCCGACGAAGGAGGTGGCGAAGGCTGGGAAGGCTGCCCGGCCCCCGGAGACGGTCCGAGGAGGCGGGAAATCGTCGGCGATGTCGGTGGCGACCAACTGATACACGCGCCCGGCCGGATCAGCCCGCGCAAGGTGTGGACGCCGAGGTCCCGAAGATCGACACCGGCTGACAAACCATCGATTGCCAGGGCCCTTGTGGCTTCGGACACGAGCACCTGTCCGCCGTGTGCGGCGGCTTCGAGCCTGGCTGCCCGGTTGACATCGGGCCCGAAGAAGTCGCCGTCGCGCGCTTCGGCGGTTCCGCTGTGCAATCCGAGCCTCACCCGGAGCTGACCAACCGGCTCGTCCCACGCGGCATCTCCTAGATCTCGCTGGAGTCGCAGGGCTGCCGCAACCGCATCCCCCGCGCTGCCAAAGACAATGAGGAAGCCGTCGCCGCGATCCTTGACGATCGAGCCGCCGTGATCGCTCACGCCTCCCTTGATCACCTCGTTGTGCACCGCCAGGGCACGGCGCATCGGCTCCGGATGGCGATCCCAGAGCTTGCTGCTGTCCTCGATGTCGGAGAACATGAACGCCAGAGTTTCTGACATGCGGGGCGATCTTATGCAAACTGCCGGGCGATGACACGCCCACCTTCGGAAGGATCGCGTTGCTCCGAGCGTTCCCTCTGGCATGGATGCGTTCGTTCTCACCGGCGGTGGCAGCCTGGGCGCCGTTCACGTCGGAATGCTCCAAGCGCTGTACGAGCGCGACATTGCTCCCGACCTCATCATCGGCACGTCGGTCGGTGGCATCAACGGTGCCTATATCGCTTCTAGGCCGCAGACGTTCAAGACCGCAACAGCGCTTGGCGATATCTGGCGAGGGCTGGAGCGACACCATATCTTCCCGGTCGGCTTCGCCGGCGGGTTCCTCGGCTTCGTCGGACGCCGGTCCCATTTCCTGTCAAACCGGGCTCTCCGCCGCTTGGTTCGCACTCATGCCGAGTTCGACGATCTCGCTCAGGCGCCTATACCACTTCACGTGATTGCGACGGATGCTGCGACGGGCCAGGAAGTCGCGATATCACGAGGCAACACGGTCGAGGCGGTGCTGGCCACGTCGGCGCTCCCCGGGATCTTTCCTCCGGTGCGGTGGGATGGACGTTTGCTCGTCGATGGGGGAGTGTCCAATTACGCCCCGATATCGCATGCTCTCGACCTCGGTGCGGAGAACATCTATGTGCTCACAAGCGGCACCGCGTGTGACCTCCCCGAGCCTCCGCAGGGTGCGCTGCCGCTGCTGCTGCACTCGATGTCGATCCTGATCACCGGCCGGCTCGTGGTCGAGATCGACCATCTCCAGGAGAAGGCGAACTTCATTGTTCTGCCACCGCCCTGTCCGGTGGATGTGCCTCCCCACGACTTCTCACAGGCCGCGTCGCTCATCGACCGGTCCTACGAGACCACGAGCGCATACCTCGATGCTCTCAGTGGGGACGGCCCGGCGCCGATGCCTCAGCACCTGCTGCGTGCCGGGCCGCACCGGCAGTAGCCGGCTAACTGCGCTCGAGGATCATTGCCGCCGCAGTGGCTCCGGCGCCACAGATGCTCACCAGCCCATAGCGAGCCTCACGGCGTGCCATCTCGTTGGCGAGCTGGGTAACGATGCGAGCTCCTGTGGCTGCGAAAGGGTGTCCGATCGAGATCGACCCGCCGAGCTGGTTGAGCCGGTCCCGGTCGATCTTGCCGATCGGGTCCTCCTTCCAGCCGTGTTCCCAGGCCGCCAGGTTGGATGCGACCTGGCCGCCGAATGCCTCGTGCATCTCGATCAGGTCGAAGTCATCGAGGCTCATCGCGACGCGCTGCAGCATCCTTGGCACTGCCACACCCGGCCCCATCAGAAGGCCGTCGTCCGGGTTGATCGCGGCGAATTCGATCGCCTTGATGAAGGCGAGCGGCTCGTAGGCGTGCGTGGAGGCCGCAGACTCGGACATCAGCACCACCGATGCGGCTCCATCGGTGAGCGGGCTGGAGTTGCCGGCGGTGAGGGTTCCCGTCGGGGTGGGGTCAAACACCGGAGGGAGCTTGGCCAGCTTCTCCATCGACGTGTTGGGACGGATGATGGTGTCCGAGGTGATCCCGTCCAGCGGATGTATTTCGGCGGTCAGGCGGCCGTCCTCGGTTGCTGCCATAGCGTTCCGGTGGCTGCGCAAGGCGATCTCGTCTTGCTCGCTCCGAGAGATGCCCCACTCATTGACAGTGATCTCGGTGTGCTCGCCCATCGACAGGCCGGTCGAAGGCTCGGTGACTCCCGGCGGCCTCGGGATGAAGTCCCGCGGGCGGAGGCCGGTGAGGAGCCGGGCCCTGTCCCAGACGGTCTTGGCGTTCTGCACGTCTGATAGCACACGCGTGGCGTTGCGGCTCCACAGCACGGAGGGGTTCGACATCGATTCCACGCCCCCGGCGATGCCAACACCAACCCGGCCGCCGATGATGGCATCGTGGACCGACTCGATAGCGCTGATGCTGGTGATGCAGTTGTCGGTGATGCTGAGCGACCGCACCGAATCGGGGAGTCGGCTGGCGAAGTTGATCTCGCGAGCGAGGTGCGGGACCCGTGCGTCGAGGGTGACGATCCCATAGGTGAGCTGCTCGACGAGATCGGGATCGAGGTCGAGTTTGGCGAGCACGCCGTCGATCGAGTGTGTGCCGAGCTCGAGG
>Ga0255056_10000261_pt1 | contig 14945 bp, 12 predicted proteins | sample Cases_109_1_MG_FD_183639 | JGI IMG/M metagenome (GOLD analysis project Ga0255056, IMG submission 183639) | Seawater microbial communities from Amundsen Gulf, Northwest Territories, Canada - Cases_109_1 | ecosystem: Environmental > Aquatic > Marine > Gulf | place: Canada: Northwest Territories... | reverse complement strand
AATACTTTCCCAAAGGCACCAACATGACAGCCCTCACCCAAGAAGACCTCGACAAGACAGCCCACTCCCTCAACGGAAGGCCTCGACACACCCTCGGAGGGATGACACCATCAGAGAAACTCGCCGAAGTGTTGCAATGACCCCTTGAGCCGGCAGGCAATATGTACGCCTGTCGGGTGTCACGAACCGTACATAATGCCCGGCTATGGGCTGGGGGTGGCGGTGAACCTTTGTTGTCTGGCGGAGCAGACGGCAACACCGCCTTCGATGTTGTGTACGTCCATGAAACAGTGACGGCGGCACCTCCTCTTGTCGCTAGCCTGTGGCGCTCGAAGGTATGGAGAGGGCTCTGCAGGTCATATGGGCGAACCCCATTTTGGGTGGAATGACACCTAGATCTGATGTAACGAATAGGCCGCCCTGAAGGCGGCCTATTCGTTATGGGGGAGGCGGGGGCCCTATTTGACCCCGCCTCCATGTCTATCGACTGTCCTAACGAGGCCCGCCTGTCTGCTCGGTGTGTCGGGCAATCGGGTACTCGAGTGAAGCGATGTTCCAGTTCAGGAACTCCTCACTAGCAGTGCTGGACGTCTGTCCTTCGACCGAACCCTTTTGGACCAGACCGTTCAAGGCATCCGTGTTCCAGTACAGGAAGTTGGAATCAACCGCGCTCTGGGATCCGATAACAGCTCTTGAGACCGTTGGAACGAGACCGTCGTAGGAGGTGGTGTTGAGGTGTATGAAAGGATCAATCACTGCTGCTGAAGCCGCCGGGACCAGCGCATCGAGGGCCGTGGTGTTGATCTCGATGAACGGGTTGACAGCTGCCTGAGCCTTAGTCACGGCTACCGGAGCCGCTGGGACCAGTCCGTCGTAAGCCGTGGTGTTCAGTCGAATGAACTCGTCCTGTGCCAGGCCAGCAGGGGGTGCCGCCGAGTTGGAGGACGATTCTGTCGCCGACTGGCTATTGACGATGCCGAATCCAACGGCGACTCCGAGAGCGAGTCCAGCGGCCATCATCCCGATTCCTTTGGGCGAGAAACCTCTCGCGGGGACTGCACCTTCGTGTGCGATTGTGCTCAAGAGTGACATCAGACTCCTCCTTGTGTTCGTTTGCCGGTCACGTTTCCAAGGTATGGAGAAGTGCGTCTGCGGTCATCGGGGTGGACTACTCATATGACGACTCAACACCACCTAGATCTCGTCACAGATCATGGGAACTACCTAGATGGCCGACAAAATCATCAAGGGATCACTGAGCAAAGTCGGGATACCGGCAATGGCTGAACCCTAGGGATGGGCGACCAAAATTCCCTCGTCATGGGCTCGGGTCACGGCTTCCTTCCGGGTGGATGAGTCCAGTTTCATCATCACAGCCGAAACGTGGTTCTCGACTGTCCGCGGTGAAACGAAGAGCCGATCGGCGATCTCGAGGTTGGAGAGACCCTCGTCGAGAAGTTTGAGTACTTCGGATTGTCGGACGGTGAGTCCGGCGGCGTGACGTCTGGTATCCCGAGTTTTGCCGCGTGGGATGGCCACACGGGCATCTCGTAAGGCATTTCTAAGCTTGGATGCGACAGCAGTTGCTCCAAGTGCCTCGGAGATCTCTAGGGCTTCAAGTCGAGCGGTCTCGTCGCCGTGGGCGAGTGCCAAAGCCTGTTGGTAGGGGATCCCTTTTGCTTCCCAGATGGCGGCAGCCTCGACGGGTTTGCCCTCCATGACCAGCCGATACGGTGCGGCGATCCCTTCGGGTATCTCCGGCAACTCGCCTAATTCCCAAAGCCAAAATGCGAGTTCTCCGACGGGCCAGGGCCACTCGATTAGTGTTCCTTTGTCGAGAACCTCTCGGAATTGGATCAACCGGTGTGAGTCGATCTCACCGGTCAGCCACATGTACTCGGCTAGAGCGGCTGCGGCCGGGAGTAGATTCTGCATCTCGCCTCCAGCTTCTGCCTCTGACCAAGCACGGGTGAGCGTGGCGCTCGCGTCCGGATGGCCTTGCCGGGCCTGCAGCGTCCCTGTCACGCATTCCAGCATCCGTCCAGCCAGCGTGTCGCTTCGAGAGTGAGACTCGAGAACCTCAGTGGCAACGTCTTCGGCGGTGGCCCATTCTCCTTTCCAAAGCAAGATATCCGCAAGAAAAACTTGGGCCGTGAGCTCCACAGATCGAATCTCGTAGCGAACTGCGAGGTCGATGGTCCGCTGCACCACGTCGCTTGCCAAATCCAAGTCGCGACGGGCAGCAGCACATCCCCCCATGTTGATCATGGCCACAGTCTCCTCAAGCAGGTATCCCCCCCGTTCAGCACGATCTCGAGCCTCCTCCAGCAACTGCAATCCACCGGCGTCGCCCCGTGTGTACATCGCGGTGCCCTTGGAATTGAGAGCGTGAATCAACGTCTGCTCAGCGCCAGTCTGTTCAGCGAGTTCGATCGCCCGATCAGCAAGTTCGATGGTTTCCAACCAATCGGACCGGATCATCGAGAGCCAGGCACTCTGGCTTACCGCGAAGGCAAGGTCTGTACTAGGTGGATACTTCTCGAGGATTGCGATCGCCTCCTGCGAGGCTGCTGTGGCCGACGCGGGGCGTCCGCTTATCTCGTTGAGACGAACCGCAGCCGTCAGTGCACGTGCCAGAGCGTTTTGGTCGCCCACGGATCGGTGGAGCTTGATGGCCGCGGCCGAAAGGTCAAGTGATGACTCAATGTTGTCAAGGAAGAACTCGTTACGCGCCCAATCATCAATAATGACGACCCTGTCGGCATCGGCGAATCGGTCCAAAAAGGGTTCGAGTGTCCGAAAATGCTCCGAAGCCTCCCGGTGGCTCCCGATGGCGATCGCCCAACGAGCCGCCTGGGTGCGAATTCGATGATCGCCTCGACATCATTGGCCTCCCTGGCATGGTGGACCAGGCGGGCAAGGCTGCCTTGCTCACGAAGCGCGGCGAGGACTTCCGCGTTCAGACGACGGCTGTCGGAGGGGCTCAGAATGGATTCGACCGCTCGACGGGCCAATTCATGGTGAAAGGAAACGATTTCGTCTTCGACTCGGAGAAGACCCTGACGGACACATTCGGTCATCTCTTCCTCAGTCGGCTCAAGGATGTTTTCAACAAGGGACCGTTCCGCCTCCGCAGGGATCACCGATACCAGGTCAAGGACCTGTCGGGCTCCCGGCGACAGCTTGGCGGCCCGAGTGAGAACGGAGTCCTGAACCGACGACGGAACTCTCTCAACCCCCGACGCTGCCACTTCAGTGACAAAAAGGGCGTTTCCGTCCGTTAGGGCTAGAACCTCCTCAGTGTCAAGGTTGGTGTCGTTTACCATTGATGCGACCGCTCCCGCCGAGAGCCCGCCAAGATGCAACCGCACCAGAATCTGCGGTGCCAGAGCGCCGATCACCTTTCTCAGAGGGTGGTCGTAGTCGACCTCGCCATCCCGATAAGTGAGCAGAAGCAGCCCGTTGGTTTCGGCGATTCGACGACCGACGCATGTAATGACGTCAAGGGTTGCCTCGTCGGCCCAATGGGTGTCCTCGAGCACTAAAATCGTAGGGCGAAGTGTTCGAGACAAGAGATTTAGGAGAGCCTCCATGACGGCTCGACGATCACCGCTTTCGAGAGGGGCTACAACGGTGGGCTCATCGCGTCCAACGTCCCAGATAGGCCCGAGCGGCTGCGGTGTCAGCAGATCGTCGCACAAACCTAGGTAGATATGTGCGTCATCGCCACGGGTCTCGATGAATCCGCGGACTAGAGAACTCTTACCGATTCCGGCCTCACCACGAATCAGGACGACTTTCCCACCGGTTGTGTCCAACATGGCAAGAAGATCGTCGAGAACCCCGAGTTCTGATTCCCGCTCGAGAAGCATCGGGACGAGGGTGACGATTGCCAGAACTCGTAGCGCCACGAACTCAAACGGGCGCACTCCGCTCCTCCTCCCGAGATAAACTCCAGCCTGACCGAGAAACATGACCCCAAACCCGACAGCGATGATCAGGTTTCCTTCCCAGCTGAACTCTGGATGGCTAGAGATAAACCTCACCCAGATTCGGGCCACAACCCCCAACACTGCTCCCATGAGGAAACCAGCGAACGGCACCAAGAGAGAATGTGCACGGTCGAGGGCCGACACCACAGCTTCATGCAGCAATTGGGTAGTCCGAACTACCGACACCTCCCACCACCGGGCCATCCATCTCTCCGCTGCCACAACTGCCTCAAGGTTTCGTTCAACCTCTCACGAAACAGACGAACAACAGGCTGTAGCGGGTGACATGACTCAGCGCCTTGGAGTGGGGAGACTTCTTCGGAACGTTTCACGGCTTCTAACCCTGGAAACCGGCTTCGGTCTCAGGTGTCTTGTCTGCGTGATCCCGGCGAACTGTCGTCGTCTTGATCCGAGTCTGGTGTTTGTGCTTCTCCCCACCAAAGAGTGCGCTGAGGAAACGAAATAGTAAGCCCGTAGTCGCGACAGGCACGCTCCAATGAGCGGGCAACCTGATCGGTCGTCTCGTACTCTGACTGGAAGTCGGATGCGTGCCAGAACCAGACGAGAAAGTTGATGCTCGAGTTGGCGAATTCAGATACGAACACTTCGGGCGGCGGAGTGGCCAAGACGCCGGGCACTCCTACCGTTGCGTCACCGAGCACTTGTCGTGCTCGATCGAGATCCGTTCCGTACGCAAGACCCACAATCAATTCGCTGCGTCGCTCAGGGCGCTTTGTGAACACAACGAGTGGGTCAGCCAGCACCGACACGTTGGAGAGGATTACGAGACGACCATCCAGGGTCTCCAGCTTGACTACCCGCGAAGACACTTCGAGAACCTTCCCCCTGTGATCCATCATCGCAACCTCGTCGCCGGGCTTGAAGTTCCCTTCAGACTGAAGCACGACCCCTGCGCCGTAGTTTTCTATCAAAGTCCTTCCACTTACCACCATTACTACCGCTGCGAGAATCACGAGGAAATAGACCGGAGTGACGTCGATTCCAAGGAGCGGCATGGCGAAAACGATTGCTATGACAATGACCGTCCACCCAGCGACCTTGGCCAGCAGATTCACAGTCCCCGGCGGGAGACTGGTCGAAGCCAGTCGCTTCCGAATCAGCCGACGGGCGAGACTGGCAATGGCAATACCGCCGGTGATGAGCAAGACCGCCCAAAGCACATCCCAAGCGGTGACATTGGTGACATCGACTAGCTCGTCGATATTGGCTCCGGTTTGCGCGAGAACAATCGACATGGCCACGCATTATCACAGGGGCGCTGCGGCTTGCAGGCCACCCACCATCCGCCAATCGGTCTACGCCCCCGTCCCAATCCCGACCCGCACATAACGGCTGCGACTTCAAGTGGTCATTGCAAGGTTTCGGCGAGTTTGTCTGATGGTGTCATGCCGTTGGGGGATTGTCGAGGGCGGGTGTTGAGCGAGTAGGCGGCTTGATCGAGTTCGTCTTGTGTGTGTTGGGAGAGGTCGGTGCTTTTGGGGAAGTGTTGGCGGAGTAGTCCGTTGGTGTTTTCGTTGGTTCCGCGTTGCTACGGTGATGCAACGACCCCCTGAATTCACACCGGTTATGAGCGGCTCACGCTCCGAGTTCGGGTCAGTCTCTCAGGAGCCAGGCGACAGCTTCTTTCTCATGATCGACAAAAGGGTCACCACTGACGTCTATGACCACTCTTTCTACCTCACCGTTTCTGAATTCGTATACATCGTGATAGTCAGGGGAGACCGGTGACCCTGAATCGCGCCCAATACTCAACCCATCACCGCTAAGGGCGAAGAATCCTGGCTGGGTTCGGATCTCCCCTCTCCCGACTTCTTCGGTGTCGATATGGAGGATAAGTGTGCCCAGCGCACTCCCGGTTTCCGGATCGTCGCCTGTCTTCTGAAATTCGGCGATGAGCAGATGCTTCCCTGCCTCGACCCGCCTGTTGGACGTCACCTTTTGATGTTCTTCGGCCAGCCAGTTGTATATGTAATGGAGATGTCCATCCTGCACATAGAGGGCGTGACCTCCGCCAGCACCGCCATGTGCGAAGAGAACACCTTCGGCGTCCTCCCCAAGGGTGACGCCTGCTGCAATTGTGTATGAGCGTCTTCGGATATTGACAGCAACCATTTCGGGCACGTCCGCACTGTTCGGGTAATAGACGTACCGGTTCCTAGGTTTCGACGGTTGAGGACGCTCAGTGGCCAGTATCTCGCCTGCGGTGCGATCGTCGAGTGGTAGACCGTCATATTTGCCTGCGTTGAAGAACCAAAGACCTTTGAGTTCCTCCAACTTTTCGGGGTATTCATCGGCGAGATTTTTCGACTGGGTGCGGTCCTCTGCCAGGTGGTAAAGCTCCCAAACGTCCTTGTCGAATCCCGACCATCCAGACAGGGGCGGATGCAACGTGTTCGCGAGCCAACCCTTGTGATAGATAGCTCGCTGTCCCAACATGGAATAGAACTGCGTCTCCTTCTCGGGGGCGTCGGAATCGGTGAGGGAGTCCACAATGCTGGCGCCTTCGATCGGGTTTTGGGTGTAGCCCTTGAGCACATCAGGTGGGGTCACTTCGAGGAGGTCGTAAAGCGTCGGCACAATGTCGACCGCGTGGGTGTACTGATGGCGTATTTCACCCCTTGCCGCGATCCCATTAGGCCACGAGATCAAGCAAATATCGGCTGTGCCACCTTCGTAGCCGGCGAAGCGTTTCCAATATGGGAAAGGTGTGTCGAGTGCCCACGCCCACCCAGTGTTGTAGTGGTTGTAGGTGGTCGGATCACCAAGATTGTCGAGGTGTTTCATGTTCTCCTCAATGGTGTCCGGAATGTTGTTGAAGAACCGATTCTCGTTGTACGTTCCGTTCGGTCCGCCTTCCCCGCTCGAACCGTTATCCGAAACAACGACCACGATCGTGTTGTCTAACTGTTCGGACTCTTCCAAATAGTCGAGCATGCGTCCTATCTCGTAATCGGTGTGTGAGATGAACCCGGCGAAAACTTCTGCCATCCGTGCGAAGAGACGTTTCTCGTCGTCGCCGAGAGAATCCCAAGGCTTAACGAAGTCGAGTTGGGGCCAGGGCTGGCCTTCGGGTCCGGTGATCCCGTCAGGTTCGCCATGAGGGTTGATTGGGGAGAGGTTCGTGGTCTCTGGAAGGAGACCCATTTCCTTCTGGCGAGCCAAAATGGACTCCCGAATCGCTTCGTAGCCTTCGTCGAACTTGCCCGCGTATTTGTCTGTCCACTCTTTAGCTACGTGATGAGGTGCATGACCGGCCCCGGGACAGAAGTACATAAACCAGGGTTTGTCAGGAGCGACAGACTTCGAGTCGCGAACAAATCGAATCGCCATGTCAGCGAGGTCCGTCGAGAGGTGATAGCCCTCTTCGGGTGATGTCGGTGGTTCAACCGGATGGTTGTCATACACCAGGTCGGGATACCACTGATTGGTCTCACCCCCGAGGAACCCATAAAACCTCTCGAAACCTCTACCGAGAGGCCAACGTCCCTTCCAACTTGAAAGATCAGTTTCCTCCCCCGGAGTCAGATGCCACTTGCCGACCGCGTAAGTGTTCCAACCTCGCTCATTCAGTACTTCAGATATGAACCCGTTCTCAAACGGAATTCGAGCTGAGAAACCTGGAAATCCGGAAGACGCTTCAGTGATAGCAGCCATGTTGTTGCTGGTTGCGTTTCTCCCATTGAGAAGGCTTGAACGAGTAGGCGAACACAACGCAGTCGTGTGAAAATTCGAATAGCGAATACCAGCGTCGGCAATCCGGCGCATCGCCGGTGTCTCAATCGGACCACCCATCACATCCAACGCCGCGTACCCAACGTCATCCCACACAATCACCAAAACATTGGGAGAACCCTCAGGAGCCTGAGGCTGCAAGTACGGAGTCCAATCAGGGACCGAATCCCTAATATCCACATTCACTACACCATCGAACGCTTTTGCCATCAGAACCACCCCTACTCGAGTTTGCCGCACTGTAGACAAGCCAATCAACATCGGCGTGCGGGTCGGTCGATGCATTGAGTGCCTGACTGGCAACGTTGTCGAACAGATATACCAGCCATGGCATGGCTGCCACTGAGGCTACGACTGCCATCTTGCGATCCAACACCGGTCTGGTGAATAGAGATCTGACTCGCGGGTGGAGCAACGTCAGCAATCCGAAGGGGACAACGACGACTGCCACCTCTTCGATAAGCCACTCCTGCGTTGTGCCACTCAACCCGTACACGATCGCTCCCAAAGCGGTGATCGCAACAATTAGGGAGAGTTGAGCAACACGTCGCTCCGGTCTGCGCAATTGGGCGAATACTGTGATCACGACGGCCCAGGAAACAATTCCAATCGTCATGAAGTGGCTTCGGTGACTGTTGAATTCGGCAATCTCTGCTGCGAGCTCAGCGTCGGACGTCCCGGAAGCACTGTCGCCGACAAACGCTGCGATGATTTCGACGGGAAGCCACATAAGGACAACTTCCATCAGGCCAAATATGTGCAAAGTGAGTGTGAAAATTGCTACGACGATCGCCACAGCCCGAAAGGCGATTTTGCGGGCTCTCGATGCTTCCTGGACCTCGTTGTTCGGGATGGTCTTCACGCCCTGCGCATCCATGTGCAACCTCTCTGTAGACATGGGAGCAACGTACGGCAGGCTTCTTCCCGCCGTCATGAGTGCAAGTTCCCATTGACGACGGGAAATTTGGGCGACGAGAAGAAAACAGACGATCTCGACGACGCAAGCGGCGGTCCCGAAAACGGTGCCGTCACCAACGCCGGCTGTGACGGACTCAACGGCTTAGACGGCGGAGAAATTGACGAGCGAGACCTTCCAGGACGTAGACGGAGGCAGGAGCCGATTCTAAACGACGGCTACTGACCCACTAGAAGACGTAGACGGCGGAGACACCGTCATCGGCCCCATCCACGATCCTCTGGTTGTCGCGCCTGACTGAGCCATCGTGAATGGTGGGACTGGTGGGAGGCTGGGATAGTGACTGAACCGACGAGTCGAGGGTTTCCCGCAACATTTCTGGACTAGATCACCCGCACATAATGCCGGTTATGGGCGGGTGCTGGCTGTCCAGGTTTCTGTTTGGTGTCGCACAGTCGTGTCTTATGTGGCTTTGCTGACGGTGGCTTGCACTTCCTCTTGTGGTGGGTTGTTTCGTGCCTTGAGGAAGTAGGTTTCCATGACGCCTTTCCCTTTGATTTCCACAGGACCGCGGATAGCAAATCGGTATCGGTCTTTCAGCCTCCGATAGACGGCTTCGGTGACCTGGATCTCATCCGGCACACCGTGTGACTCCATCCGAGCCGCCGTGTTCACGGTGTCGCCCCACAGGTCGTAGCTGAACTTGCGTTTGCCAATCACCCCGGCCACAACACTTCCAGTGTGAATGCCGTAACGCATCTGAAGCGGTCCAAAACCTTCCACCGTATGCTGTGACAGTTCGGTCCGCATCGCCAACGCCATATCGGCTATAGCCTCGACATGGTCGGGTCGGGCGGTCGGCAACCCGCCCACCACCATGTAGGCGTCTCCGATAGTTTTGATCTTCTCTACACCCAGATCGTCGGCTAGGTCATCAAACGGAATGAAAATCTCGTTGAGAACCTCGACCATCTGATCTGGGGTCAGCCGTTCCGACAGAGGAGTAGAACCCACCAGATCGGCGAAGAGAATCGTTACGGCCTCGGCCCGGTCGGCTATGACCGCCTCGCCCGCCTTGAGACGGTCTGCGATCTCCTCAGGGAGAACGTTGAGCAGCAGTCGCTCCGACCGTTCGTTTGCTTCTCCCAAAGCCTCTTCGGCTCGATGTGACAGAAGTCGCTGATACCTTGCGACGGCAGCCGCGAACAAGATCATTAAAACGAATTGTCTTACGGGAGAGACCCTTTCCGTCGCTGTACCTGCAATCGATTCCGGTCCCTCCGGGTCGATGATTGCCAGCACGACATAACCCACAATCGAAACACCAAGAAAGAACCATCGAGTAGCCCGGTCTTCAATACGGGTGATCAAAACAGCACCGAGGGCAATCACCAGGAAGAAGGGAGCCGGACCCTGAGTGAAGCCTGCAATAAGGGTCGTCAAGACGATCTGAATGATCCCGGTGATCAATACAAGCCATACCGCCACTTCGACGTGCCCCGCAGCGTTTACTGCGAATGTCGCAACGTATCCGCTGATGAACAGAGTGGCGACAGCGACGACCAGCGCCGACGAATCAGGATCGACGGAAAAAATGTAGAAGGTGGTCGTCAGGACCGTCGCCACCACGGCAATCACGGCAATCACATTGATCGTCCGAACACGCCGCGCCTCGACCTCACCGAGGCCCTCCGACACGCCGAAACTCACTACCCGACGCACGAAACGGATCACAAAGAAAAGCTACTCAAATCCGTGTCGCTCTGCAGAGCTATCCGCGCATAGCGGCACTTATGCGTGGCGTAGATGGGTGCTCCCTGGTATGGCAGTGTTCTTGTTCAGTACGGTCGCGAGCACACGACAAGCTGGAGGAAAAATGATCCTGTCGATCGCCCACGCTCAGGTAGACGAGGCAACAAATGCCAACGTGTTCGGTGCTTGGTCCAACCCCGTCATCGGAACACGCCCAGACGGTCTGATTAACTGTTATCTCACCCAAGGGGAAGGCGTCGTCCAGATCGCCGCCATATGGGAAACCTCTGAACACCATGACCGCGCCATTAGCGAAGAGAAGTCACACCCGGCGTACGTTGTCTTCGAAGCGTCAGGCTTGGACCCAACCCACGCCGAGTACAAGATCGTGGGCAGTCTCCACCCTCACTAACTGCACATAACGGAACCTAGATTCTCCTAAGAGAGCCGCACATAATGCCGGTTATGGGCGGCATTCGGGTGCGATGCGTAGGGTCGGTGGTTAGCCGGTGGTGAACTGTCGATGAAGGGGAGCCGGATGGCGTTAGCTGTTACCCACCATGTAGATCATGACTTCGGTGAGATGCATCGACGTATGCAGTGGTATGTCGATGAGGAGTTGTTGTCGTGTTGTGCGACTGTGGTGATGCATGGCGGCGACGTTGTGGATGTGGGCTTGTTCGGGTTCATGGATGTGGGATCCCGGGAGCCGCTTCGTTTGGATGGGATTCATCGCATCTATTCGAATACGAAGTTGATTACGTCGGTGGCAGCGATGATGCTCCACGAGCGTGGCCTGTTCGGTCTAGATGACCCGGTCGAAGAGTATTTGCCTGGATTCGCTGACATGGAGGTCCTCACCGAGGGTGCTGCTTCGTTGGACGACACTGTGCCTGCTGAACGGTCGATCACTCCCCGCCATCTTCTGAGTCATACGTCGGGCCTGTCGTATGGGTTCGTGGAGCCTGACTCTTTGATAGATAAGGGGTATACCGCAACCGGTCTGGGCGACTCTGACCAACCCCTTTCAGACCTGTGCGTACAACTCGGTGACTTTCCACTTGGTGTTTCAGCCAGGAACACAATGGCGGTACAGCTTCGCCACCGACGTTGTGGCACGACTTATCGAAGTGCTGTCGGGTGAGTGTTTCGATTCGTTCCTCGAAACGTCGATCTTCTCGCCTCTCGAAATGGTCGACACGGGTTTTCATGTACCACCTGACAAACACGACCGCTTTGTCACCATGTATTCAGGACCCGATCTTCTGGACCACACCAAACCCGGCCTGTTCAAAGCAGACGACCCCGCAACCGGCAGCTTCTCCCAACCCCGAGAACTGCTGAGCGGCGGGGGCGGGCTTGTCTCGACGCTCCCGGACTACACGCAGTTCATGCAGATGCTGATCGGAGGTGGCCAATGGCGAAGTCGGAGAATCATCAGCGAGGACTCCCTGCTTCTGATGCGCAGAAACCAACTTCCGGAAGGAATCCACGTCAATTCTCCAGACCGGCCATGGCCACTGCCTGGCACGATGTTCGGTCTCGGGTTTGCCCTCCTTGAGCATCCCGAATCCGACTATCCAACAGGGAGCCAGGGTGAGTATGGGTGGCGTGGGGCGGCCGGAACCGCAGCTTGGGTAGCCCCAAAATCAAACGTTGCTGGAATCTGTTTCACCCAGCGAATGCCTGCGCCCTTCCACCCCTACATCGACGAGTTCAGTCGGTTCGTCTACGAAGCCGCCCCAGACGGAGAAACAAGCACTCGCACATAACGGCACTTATGTGCGGTTATGTCAGTTGTTTTTTAGTCGCGTGCGGTTCGCTGTGTGTCCGTCAGTCTGATTGAGGGTTTTCCTCGAGCGTTGTCTTCAGGTCTCTGTGGCTCTGAGCAAGCTCCTTCTCCGCCTGCCTGCGTACGACCAACGGCACCAGCAGCTTGCCGATTCCGTGGCCTTCGAAGTCGAGTTCGAATGTGAAGCGTGTGCGGTCGCCGCCGCTGAGCGGCTCGAAACTTCCCTTCCCCATCGCCCGAACCGGACCGTCGAGCACCCTGAATGCGTAGTTTCTCGGAGAGTCATATTCCGTCAACTCCGCGGTCATCGTCTGATCTCGTTTCCCCATCCGGCGGGTCATCACCAATCTGGAACCTTGCTGTAAAGGCCCATCGTCTTCGGCACTCGCGCTTACAACAGCAGCCTGCCATTCGGTGAATTTGGACGGATCGGTCACGTAGGCGAAAACCTCGTCGGGCCTCCTGTCGATATCAACGCTGTGAACGATCGCCGCCATATTGCACTCCTCCTCGATAATGAGCCGACACACCTAGGTCCGCTGCTTGAAGCTCATGATCCTGTTAGTCCGTCTAAGTCCGAACCTACACCACGACACTCACCCCAAGTACGCCTCAGCCGTTCCCAGGGGCCGCACATAACGGCACTTATGGGCGGCTAGTCAGCGGCGAGTGAACCGCACATAATGTCGGTTATGGGCGGCTGTAGACCAGTCGGGACACTCCTGATTATGTAGTTTTCGTCTTGCGCCAGTTGAGCGGTTGGAGGATGTGTTTTCCTTCGATTCCTTTGAGTTCGACCGTGATCGGATCGCCAAACTCGAAGTCCGAGCTGTTGACGATGTCAATGGTGGTTGATGACACCAGTATCTGTTCACCTATTGCCGCGGCGGCGACGCGAGCCGCCTTGTTGACGGTAAGGCCGATGTAGTCGCCGTCTCCTTGTACAGCATCGCCGGTGTGGATCCCCACTCGGACGCTGAGAAGATCATCGGTCGGCGCACGTATTGCACGTTGGATTCGTACCGCAGCAGCCAACGCCGCGGTTCCGGACGGGAACACATACATCCCGCCATCGCCCAAGGTTTTGACAACAGTCCCACCCTCACCTTCGACGATCTCTCGAACTGTTTCGAATTGGGCTGTTATGAGGTTCGACCAATGTTGATCCCCCATTTGTTGGGAAATCACAGTCGAATCCACCACATCGGTGAAGAGGATTGTGGCGGTCCCCAACTTGGCACCTGTCAGGGTCGCCGGTCCATCTTCGGTCTCTATTGAAGTGAGAAGGTCAGCCAGCGTCTGTGTCAGTTGGACAGGAAAAGAACGACCGGGGGCCTGATCTGTGTACGGAAACGATGTATGGAACTGAGCGATCCGCCAATTGCCGCTAGCGCGTGCCAATCCGAAGGTCGTGCGAGCTGGGAATTTCAACAGCTCCCCATCGACGGAAGCAACAAAGACCACATCGGCGTAGGTGAAGGCAGCGTCACCAAACACACTCACGCGGAGGTTGTCGATACGAAACGACACACTGTCTACTTCAGAGATATCCCGCGCGATCATGGCGCGCACGTCGGCTGATCCGATGGCGACCTCATCCGCACCCGTCCCGACAGCCATCGCATCCTCATCGAAGAGCATCGCCATCACACCGACAACGTCCGATGCGCCGTACCGTTCTGCCATTTGATAAACCGTTGAACGGATTTCCGCTACGGCCTGTTCATCTGTCACTGCAATCTCCATTCAATAATCTCCATTCAATCCCAAACGCGAAGACTGCATACTGCCAAAAGACCGCATTCCGACCCGCACATAACGGCACTTATGTGCGGGGGGATTCCGGTTGAGAGGTTGCCTCTTGGTTGGGTGGTGCGGTTTTGGGGGGGTGAGGACTGGGTATTGTTGGAGGGCGCATGAGCATGTCAGACGCTGTCGAGGAAGCTGTCGAACTGGGTCGTACGGCTCTTGGGATTTCCGAGTGGCAGCGGGCCTATGAGTCGTTGAAAGCGGTGGAGGATCAACTCCCCCCCGAGGGTCTGGCGTTCTTGTCTTTGGCGGCATACTGGACTGCCCGGACGGAGGAGTCGCTGACTGTCGGAGAGGCCGCCTATCAGGCTCTTGTTACCACCGGTGACTATCTAGCCGCCGGTCGCCAGGCGCTTGAACTGAGCCGCGACTACCACAACAGCGGCGAGTCTGCTGTGGGTGCGGCCTGGTTTAGTAAGGCTTGGCGACATCTCGAAGGAGCCAAGGACTGCCCTGAGGAAGCTCTTGCCCTGTATTTCAAGGCGGTGACCAGGTTCGACTCCGGCGATTTTGACGAGGCCCGGAAGGTTCTCGAAGAGACTGTGGTGGTGGCCGACCGATTTGGGGATTCGTCGCTGAGCGCGCGTGCCCGAATGCTGCACGGCATGACCGAGGTTCAAGCCGGCAACAGTGAACTGGGAGTGGAGTTGCTGGGAGAAGCTTCCGCGTCCGTCACGGCAGGGGCTGTTGATCCAAAGACAGCGGGGGTGGTGATGTGCAACACCATCACCGCTTGTTGGGACATTGCGGATTTTCGAGGGGCATCAGAGTGGACGAACAATGCAAAACGTTGGTCCGAACGCAACGACATACCTGGGATTCCGGGCATATGCAGGGTGAGACGAGCAGAGATCATGACCCTCCGAGGAGACTGGGATAAGGCCGAGTCCGAGTTACATCGCGCGGGAGAAGAGTTGGAACGCTACGAAAT
>Ga0255056_10000259_pt1 | contig 14976 bp, 11 predicted proteins | sample Cases_109_1_MG_FD_183639 | JGI IMG/M metagenome (GOLD analysis project Ga0255056, IMG submission 183639) | Seawater microbial communities from Amundsen Gulf, Northwest Territories, Canada - Cases_109_1 | ecosystem: Environmental > Aquatic > Marine > Gulf | place: Canada: Northwest Territories... | reverse complement strand
ATATACGGTTATCTGAACCGTATCCATTCGAGCCGTCGTTTGGAACGAGAGTCGCACCGCAACGTAGAGTTGATCTGGCTGACGGGCCGATTGATGCCTTGCTTTAAGAGCATTGCCGCTTTCAGGAAGGACAATCGCCAGGCGATCCGTCGCGTGTGCCTGGAGTTTGTCGGGGTATGCCGGAAGTTTGAGCTTTTTTCAGCAACCCTGGTGGCGATCGATGGCAGCAAGTTCAAGGCAGTCAACAGCCGCGATAAGAACTTCACGCGCAGGAGTGTGAAGCTCCGGATTAAGAAGACCCAGGCCAACATAGATCGCTACCTGGCGAAGCTCGATGCAGCGGATAAGGAAGAGCCTGAGATCGCGGAAGTGACGGCCACTGAACTCAAGCAAAAGATCGCCACGATGGAGGCGAAGATGGATGAGTTGAAGGATTATGAGACTGAGGTTGAGGCCCATCCGGACAAACAGGTATCGGTGACAGACCCTGATTCTCGTTCGATGAAGAAAGCCGGCGGCGGCAGCATCGTAGGCTATAACGTTCAGACTGCCGTGGACTGTCATCGAGGACGGGCAAGATCCAGATAATGTGCTGCAACGTCAAATATTTGCCGAATGCGATGATCTGGCGGAGTATTTCCCTTGGCCCCCTGAATGACGAAACGTTGCACCAACCCCTTTATACAAGTGTTACAAGTCCACAAGCCCACTAAATAGTCCTTTGAAATCCGGAATTTGCAGTTGCTCGGGCTTGTATTCTGGGGTTGCAAGTCAGTACAAGCGGGCCCTTTCGCAGCTCGACGACCCCTGTCTTTGACGGCTTCCTCTTTTCTACCGTAACCTACCCATTACTAGACATATTTGCTGATGCACTCAGAGCCATCGAAGCCGTTGGACCCGACCGAGGTCACCGAAACCGATATCGTCGACCAGGATATACACTATGTTTGGCGGCTTAACACCATTCGATTCGCGAAACGCTGCCAACTTTGCATCGACGGCTTTGTCGTCTTCTGCCCACTGATCGGCGTGTTGCGCCTCAAGAACATAATACTCCGCGTCGTGAACAAGGTCGTCCGCGAGCGCTGTTTGACCAAGCGCGACAACGCCGTAGAATAAGAGAAAAATATTTTTCATTTTGATAACCCCTGAGTTTCTTGCTCTGCTGATACAGCCAGTCTTTGGATTGCCGTGTAGTTTACAGACTCACAAATCAGTATCAACAGCCTCATTGGGTTTGCGCCAATTATATTTTCCACATAGACTATTTTGGCTTATCGAAACTGATTTGACGGTAATATAAAATCACTTGCGATCTCCGGCCATCCAGCACTCGGACACTCTTCTATGACCAAGATTCGAGGATTTTCATACCTGCTCGCAGCCACCGCAGTTTTCAGCGGTACCGGCAACGCGGCAGAAGAAGGTGAACGCCACCTCCCGCACAATCACATCTCACTCATCGCCGGACTCGCTTACGAGGAAGCGGAGGATGGTCATCACGAGGACGGCGTAGTTCTCGGCGTCGACTATATAAGACAGTTTAGTAAGAAATGGGGCTGGGGAGTTACGCTCGAAACCGAAGTATTTGGCAACGAGCAAACGCGCAACGGTGTATTTGCGATTCCCCTCAGCTACTTCGTGACCGAACGATTGCGCCTGTTTGCTGCGCCCGGTATCGAATTCAGGGGACGCCGCCATCCGGATGAAGGAATGTTTCGAATTGGTGCCGGGTATGAGTTTAAGCTCGACAAGCTTCTCACTCTGTCACCGGAGGCGCAGGTAGATTTTATCGCTAGCGGTACGAAGGTGTATGTCGTGGCTATTGCATTGGGTTATGGCTTTTAATTTAGCAGGCTGTTTTGTCACATTGCTTACTGTCTTGTCTGCCGCGCCGGTGTTCGCTGAGATTGAGGACAACGAGGAAAGCGGCGAAACCGAAAAAGCCTTGAGAATTGTGCCGTTAATTACCAGCTCCCCGCTACTGGGTCTCGGAATAGGCGTAACAACTTCGTATCTGTATAATACCAAGGACGAAGACTCGTCAAAATCGCAACTACAACTTGGTGGTCAGTACTCCAACACGGACAGTTTGAGTCTCTTTGCCAAGAACAACGCATTTTTCAAAAACAACAGCATCGTTTCGACCACCGTATTGACATACACCAGCGTAAACAATGAGTTCAGTTCCGATGCCGAAGACGTCGAGTACAACGTCGAGACGGTGCTGGCCGATCAGATTGTCATTTTCAAGCTTGCACAAGACGTGTTTGTGGGCGGACAGATTATCTACAAAGATATACGTCATGACCCCAATAATCAGGAGGGAGAGGACTTCCTGATTGACAACGGAATCGTTGACGAAAAAAGCCTGGGGTTTGGTGTTGTTGCTTCTTACGATACGCGAAAGAACAAATACTTCCCGAGTGACGCTGCCTGGCTAACGTCAAAACTGAATACGAATCCCTCTGCACTTGGCGCAATTGATAGTTACTCATCGTTAACCATCGACGCACGGTTCTATGCCCCAGGATGCACACACAACGCTGTCTGGGCATCGCAAATATTTGGCAAGTACAGTACGGATAAGACACCCGACACCGGCTTGCCGACCTTGTCGGGGAAATCACTGCTACGCGGATTTCCAGCCGGGCAATTTAAGGCTCGTTATCTTACGGGCGCACAAAGCGAGTATCGCTACAGCATAGAAGACACACGGTTTCGGGTAACAGGATTTTTCGGTGTTGCTAATCTTTCCGGTGGCTCCATCGGTACGGACAGCGGCTCTCGCCACGACGACGGTTGGTATTACGCGGGCGGTATCGGCCTTCGCTACACAATTCAGCAACAGACGGGTGTTGACGTGCGCCTGGATATTGTATCAACGAGTGAAAATGTGCAATCACTCTATTTAATGTTGAACCAAGCCTTCTAGAGCACAAGTGGCCCATTCGGGAAATAAATCGATCGGGTAATTAGATTTTTATTATCAAGAAAATATTGATGACTAAGAAGCAAAAAACAGAAAATGTTGCTCACGATTTCTCACGACGAGATTTTATCAAAGCGACAGGTATGGCTGCGGGTGCGGCTAGTACAGTCATTGCAAGTAGCGGCGTGTTGGCCGCTGATGCTGATCTGCCTAGATCTACTGGAAGGGGCTTGCCCCTTAAGCTGGCCGGTTATAGCTTTGATCGACTGGAAGCACTAATGGCAGGCAAGGTGGAGATCGAAGGTTGTAATACTCAATTCAGTTTAGGAAAAATCGGTGATATGAATGCTGATACATTTGGCGGCGCACAAACGGCTGATGTTACTGAAATTGGCATGCATCCGTTCATGTTGGCTTACGCCAACGATAACTTTAGAGATTATACGTTATTGCCTGTTTTTCCTTTGCGCACATTTAGGCACAAAAGTGTTTTTGTTCGTAAAGATAGCGGCATAACCAAACCTGAAGACTTGCGTGGAAAGGTCATTGGTTCTCCAAGCTACTCATCAACCGCGTTAACTTGGTTAAGAGGTATTTTTGAGGATGAGTATGGTATTAGCCCGAAGGATGTGAAGTGGGTAATGGCGGCTAAAGATTCGTCGGCAGGTACCGCGGGGCAGGTTTCAAAACAGGAAGCTGTGGTGCCTGACGGTATTTCAATGGAATGGGGAACGCCCGGCAAAGACGAATCGGAATTGCTGCTATCAGGAGAAATCGATGCAATATTTCATGCCATCGAGCCGCAGGCCTATGTTGATGGTCATCCCAATATTGGACGATTGTTTGTTGATCCTAAGGCGGCAGAGCGAGAATATTATAAGAAAACCGGTATTTTCCCTATTATGCATGCGGTGGCAATTAGAAAATCACTACTAGAGGAGAACCCTTGGCTGGGCGAGGCAGTGTTTAATGCCTATTCAAAATCAAAGCATATGGCTTATCAGAAAATGTTTTCGCTGGGTTGGGCGATGAACTCATTGCCATGGTTCGGTCAGGAGCTTGAAGAAACGCGTGCATTGATGGGGGATGATTTCTATTCCTACGGTATCGAGAATAATCGCAAAGCACTGGAAACGTTGTTCCGTTATTCTTATGAACAAGGATTGGCGAGCCAGGAATTAACGATTGAAGAGCTGTTTGCTCCGAGTAGCTTAGAGCTTACTGGGTAAGCTCAGCCTGTTCTTGACCGGGGCGATCCGACTCGCGAAGCGGCACTAACCGTCTTATGGGCTCACTTTCTGATAGTTGCTGTTCGTGATGCTGACCTCGATATTACTCCCCGGGATATTGAGCACCGTTGAGGCGGCGTAGTTGGTTCCATCGGCTAGTAACTCGAAAGAGACTCTGATAGTGACTGTGTCTTTCTCGTCCTTGAGCCAGGAGTCAACGTTTAGCTGAGCGAGAGAATATGCTTGCTGGTCAAATACCAGCGACAGCGAATCGCCACTCTTGTTGTAATCTCCGAATCGAATCGCAGCCATATCGGGGCCCGCTTGCGATGCCGAGAGGTTGCCTGCGGTGATAACAGCCTGAAGCTTATCCGCTGCCGGCGGTACGTAACTTTGTGCGAGCGCTGCGGCAGCACCAAGCTCTTCTGTCATTTCACCGATCTTCTTCTTCGCAACCTTGCCCCTAACGCCACGCTTCTTATCGGCCGGTGCGGGTGCCGAGACTACCGTCTTCTGCACTTCGCCGTCGGGTCCATACACGCAAGATTCGATCAGCGTGCTCTTAACCTCACCTTTGTAGCTGAGTTCGGTTTTAGAAATCCATGTATAAGCTCGCAATGCCTGTTGGTTGTGAGCGGCGATTTCTTTGGCGGAGGCTGCCTTCTGTTGCAGTTCTGGATTTCCCTGCGCAAGGGCGATGCCGCCACAAAACATGAGTGTGATCCATAAGGGTGCGATTCGATTCATCTCTTTTTCCTTAAATTCTGTCAAGAAAACTGATCTGGCGACGGTAAATACTGCTACGTAATCCTTTGTGCGGACATTAGGTTTGGTAAACATACGGCGCACGCTTCAGTTTACGGGGTGGCCCCGTGAGTGTCGACCGAATACTTATTCGGGGCTAGTCTGCGGCTCGAACACCTCTGTCAGCAGCTCCCCCTGCGCCGATGCCAGCGGCGGCAAGCCCAGTAAAGCTGCCAACGTTGGCGCAATGTCTATTGGCTGAATTTGTCGGTCAGTTTCACCAGACCGTACACCGGGACCCATGAAGATCACTGGTATATGGGTATCGTAACTCCAAGGGGAACCGTGCATTACAGCGACAGGACCGCGATCGAAATTAAACCAGTACAGGTCCTGCACGATGTAGATATCGCCGGCTCGCTCGGGATGGTAATTATTACGAATTCGCTCAGCGAGCTCTTTGTCGGCAAGCAAACGGTTGTTGTTCTTCGTCGATGCGGCGTGTATGCCGGGCTCATCGACGAGCTTGTCGGAGATTGCGTCGCTCACCTCCGCAAGGTCCAGGCCCGCGGCCTCAATCAAGTCTGCTCTCAAGTACACGTATGGCCGATAGTAGAACTTGACGATGTCTTCGATATCGAACAATTGTGACCCGAGCTTGTTCGCAGCATCGATAATCTGTTCCGGATACAAGCGACCAGCCGGCAAGCCCTTCGACTGCAAATACTCTGGCGCTTCCGCATTGCCATGGTCCGCCGATAACACCAGAACGACTTTCTCCAAGCCTATCTCTTTGTCGAGATAGTCAAAAAATTCACCGAGCGTCTTGTCCAGTTGCCGAAGCATATCCTCCGACTCCAAGCTGGACGCACCGAAAAAATGATTCACGGCATCGACGCCGGAGAAACTGACAGACAGATAGTCCACTATGTCATCCTGCCCTAGCGACTCGTTCTCTATCAGTGACGTTGCGAAGTCTGCGAGCAGTGCGTCGCCGGGCGGGCTGGACAGAACCTGCGCATAGAGAAGCTTGTTATCAACTTCACCGTAGCGATGTGGAAACACGCGGCCAAAACCTCGGAGATCGGTCTCGTAAGGCCTGTCGTCCTCGTGCAACCTTGAGTATGTCGCTGGTGCGCCAAGTAATGACCATGTAGTAGAAGCGAGATGCTCTGCCTGCCGCTCGCCATTCCACGCAGACACCCAGTCAGGATACTTGTAATAGTAGTACTCGGTGGTGCCGTAATCTCCCGTATCGGTCGACATCCAGAATGCTTTGCCTTTCTGACCGCCCATGGCAACGGCACTCCGGTCCTTGTTGGACACAGCGAACACCTTTGCTCGACCACCGGTAGCAGAAGACATCTTGTCCGCAAGTGTTTCGGCAAGGATCGTGCGCGGAGAACGTCCGGTGGTACGTGCAAGTAATTGCGCTGGATCGACCTGCTCTCCTGTCCTAGCAAGCTCGCGAGTCGGCAGCGGGAGATACTCCGGATCTTCGATATTGTAGGACAGCTCGTCATCGGCCGCGTCATACCAAACGTTTCCAGTCATGCCGTGAACAGACGGGTGTGCACCGGTTGCTAACGTCGTATGACCAACGATCGTCTCTGTATTGGCATGTTGGTAGTGAGCGTTGCTAAACACCGCGCCATTTTCCAGCAAGCGCCGAAACCCGGCGTCGCCGAACTCCGGCAAGCCGAGAGCAATGCGATCCGCACGTAATCCGTCGACTGAAATCTGCAGTAAGAGTCGAACATCGGCCTTTTCGGCAAGTGAACTAATTGGAAAAAAGAGCACCGCTATGAGCACAGATGGCAAGTATCGCCAACAACGGGTTCGGCCGATTGTACGCATTGATAGTCTCTGCTTCGAGCAATAAGTATCGGCCATGGTGCAAGAAACCCCACTCCGTCGCAACATCGGCAACCCTAAGGTCTGGTGACTTGCTTGCAAGCGTGCGCCGTGCGCAGACTTTAAAATGGCTGGCCCGAGCATAGGTTTGCGAATGGTTTGGTAAATACGGCCACTGCTATTCCAAACTGGAACCAATCCTTGCAAATACTTGGCGGAGTGCGCGACTATTTAGAAATATGTACGCAATAGGACCGTTCGGGCTATTATGGTAATTATCACAATCCTCTATCTGGCTCTTGTCTACCTGCTGTTCTTTAAATTCAAGCTGGTGCCCTGGAACAAGATCTCGCCTCGCCGAGCGTATCAATTTACATCTTGCACTCGGAAGAAGTTTTGAGTGAGTCGTTTGAATAGCTTCTATCTCAGAATCGTTTTCTTGTTGGGCCTACTGTCGTTGGGCGCCTGCACAACCATCCCTGTCGATGAGCGCGACGACGTTCGCGCAGAAGTGGACCAAACGGCACAGGAGACTATCGCGCAATTAGTCGCTGAGGACCCGGAGCTGCAGGCATCACTGGACGCGGCGGCAGGTTATCTTGTGGCCAGGATATCGAGTACTAAACTACCCATCCTCGGTGGCGGTTACGGTTTTGGTGTACTAAATGATAATGATGAAGGTACGCGCACCTACATTAACGTGACCCGCTTTGATATTGGCGCAGGCCTCGGTGCCGGACGCTACCGCGCGCTGGTTGTTTTTCATACGCAAGAAGCACTGCAGCGCGTAACGGACGGGAGTTGGGTCTCTGGCGTCGGCGCTGAAACGGCAGCAGGGACGCGCGGCAGTAGCACGGTCGCCACTACTGGCGATGAGTACACCGTGCATGCCGTCTCGGAGTCAGGAGCCGCGATCGCAATTACGGCACGTATGGTCAATACGTCTATCAATCATGATCTAACCGATACCGGCGTTTCCGAAGTTAGTATTCCTAATGCGGGATTCAAATCGATAGACGAGCAAGGCGAGGCCGCGCCGCGTGTCTGGGATCACAAGCTACCGTTTAAGGCACAGGCAGTCATCGACATGGGCTATGACTTGCCGCTGCCGTATGGCATTGGCCTGACTTATGCCGATGTCGATCAGGCGCAGTTGCTGGGTGAGTTGCAGGTCGGAATAAACGGGTTGCCAATTATACCGTTTGATTTTGTGGGTTTTGACAATGCGCGGTCGCAAAGTCAGTCGCTTAGCGTCAAAGCTGATGCGTGGGTTTTGCCCTTCATGAATGTTTTCGCCATGCTCGGGAAGGTCGATGGCACCGCGCCGATGGACGTCTTGCTCGATGGAAATGGCATGCTCGATCATCTCGATATTTCATGCACAGGATTACCGCCAAGTCCGCTGTGTACCATCCTCGAGGATCGATCGTTTACGCTGCCAATAACGGCCAGTTTCGAAGGCAACACGTACGGGATAGGAATGGTCCTGGCCGGCGGCTGGAATAACTGGTTTGTCGCTGTGCCGATCAACTGGACCTATGCGGATATGGATGGCTCACAAACCGACGGCGTGACATTTACGGTGACGCCGCGCATTGGCAGAGTCCTCAACCTTGGCCGCAAGGGCAACCTGGCTCTGTTTGTCGGCGCCAACTACCTTGATGTAGAACTTACGGTGGACGGTTTCGCACAAACGCCTGATGGGTTGTTGCGATTCGACTACATCATCGAACAGGAAAACAAGGACAAGTGGAACGCATTGCTTGGTTTCAACTGGGATATCAACAAGCGCGTATCCTGGTCCGCGGAATACGACGGGTTTGTCGGCTCCCGTGATGCGTTCATCACGTCGATATCGTGGAAGTACTGATCGCTAACGCTTAGTATTTCTGGATATGCCCGTGTTAGTCGGTGAACGAAGATTGGTCATCTCAATGCGAATCATTGCCCTTGTTTATCTAGTCCTTGTCTCTTCGTTAGCAGCATTCGCGGATGACGAAGAGGCGAATGAGGTAACGGCGATTCACCCACAGAAGGACACTCGTCCCGCAGTCGCACCGGACATCCGTGACGATGAATCAAAATTAAAGGCACAAAAGGGCAATTTCGTTGCCGTGCCGATTCCATTCTCAAATCCAACGTTTAACGCAGGCTTGGTTGCAGGCGCAGCCTATTTTTATCCGCAGTCCGAAGAAGAGAAAAAAGTGGAGCCTGCATCACTCACTGGAGTAGGTGGCATGTACTCGAGCAATGACAGCAAGGCGCTCGGGATCGGGCAGCAAAATTACTGGAGAGGCAATTGGCGGTTTACCGGCGTGTTGGTTGCGGCCGATCTCAGGCTCTCCCTGCTTACGCCGGAGGATACAACCAGCGGAGATAGTGTCGACTGGAATATACGGGGTGGACTCTTTTTTGCGAAGCTTGCCAGGAAGATCAAAGGAAACTGGTACGGTGGCATCCTTACGCGGTACGTGGATGCTGAGCAGGCCATTGAGGGACTGGATCCGGGTGAGGAATCTGATTTCGATCTGCAATCCCATTTGCGTTCTGTAGGTGCGGGATTTTATGGCGAGTATGACACGCGTGATATGCCGACAAATGCCCATACTGGCCAACACTTCACCCTTAACGCTCTGTTCAATGACGAGGTGATTGGCAGTGATTCTACCTATCAGTCATATAGCGCTTCCTTTCGGTCGTATCACAAGCTGTCGGATTCATTTGTCCTTGCCTGGGAGTTGCAGGGTTGTCAACGAGCTAGCACAGCCCCTTTGTGGGACGCTTGCAGGCTCAAACTGCGAGGTTTTTCGGCGACCGATTACATGGGCAAAGTGACCACCTCGGGTCAGGTTGAGGCTCGCTGGCACTTGAGCAAACGCTGGGGAGCGGTTGCCTTTGCAGGCGCTGGATACGTAGGTAGTTCCTATAACGGCATTCGTGAAAACGAACCCATCCCAAGCTATGGTGTCGGAGTGCGTTTTTCGGTGTTGCCGGCGAAGCGGATCAATATCCGCGTCGACTACGCCCGATCTATAGATAGTGACGCGTTTCTCCTCTCGGTTGGCGAAGCGTTTTAGGCATCACTTATCGCGAGTAAGTCACCCGCACCCGGGCGAATATATCCGGCAGACATACATCGAGCCATTCGATAGATGCGCGATTTGCATCGCAACTGACGTTTCGATGGCGGTTTTTCTCCACGTTGTTATGATCTGTTTGGTGGGGTACGGATTGGGGTACCGTCGGGTTAGTAAGGGTAAAACAATCATAAGATTCAGGTAGATACGAGTCTAATTTGATTCCGCCCCTGGCCACCATTCCTTTACGCGACCCCGATAATGCAGGCCACAATTCGCTCATCTGCGGGACGTTGCGCGGGAAATGTCTTCGTGAATTCGGAAATCACCCTCGGTAGCAGCGACGCCTCGGCGGCTATCAAGTCTTTTCGAATATCCTTGAGCAGCAGAGGCTTGCGTCGCTTTCCATCCTGAAGTTTCTCGTACCAAACCGGCCGAATCAGATCCAGCCAGCGAGCGGCGAGTTCTTCCCAGTCCGGCTGCAAGCCGGAAACGGGCTCTCGGAGCAAACGAAGTAGGGCTGACAACGTATCAATTTCGTCTTGGTCTCTTCGTTCGCTTGCTACCATCAAATACGCAGCCAATACACGGTCCATTTCGTCTAGCGCTCGACGTTTGCGGCGGGACAAGAGCTTGCGTTCAACCATGGATAATCGGTCGAGGAACTCTCCAAGAATTCGTTCTGCCGCAGCAGAAATATTATGAAGATCTTCGGTCTCCGGGCCAAGACGCTCACGGAGCAGGTAAGCTATCTGGAAAAGGTCGGTTTCCGGATTAGAATCTAGGTCTTTGAGGAAGATCCAGCGGGGAACTTGAGTAGCATCGGTCGTGCAGAAAAAGGCCCAAGGACGCGATGCGGCGACGATACTTACTCGAGATGTCACGCGTGCTTTGATACCAACGTAATCCCGATACGTTTGTTCCGGTATTAGTGCTTTGACGCCGCCGACTAATGCTCGGACGGGCGAAAAAGCATCATCGATGCCGTCCCAGCTCTCAGCTGTAGTTTCAAAGTCCCTGATCGCGTCGCTTGCGGTATATGTCGAGGACTTGCCGCGTATGTCTTTGGGTAACGGCATATTTGATCCGAGCAAGTTGTCGACAGTCTCGTATCGTTCGATGAAGCGCTCATCGGAGCGCAGTGCGAACTCCGCGGCATCGTCTGGCCACCACGCGTAAATGGTTGCGTGAGGGCTGTCCAACCGATCAATCCGGCCAGCACGCTGCTCCGCGATTCGTACGACGCTGGGCATATCAAGGTGCACTAATGCCTGGGCGCGCTGCAAGTTGACGCCTTCCGAAACACTGTCAGAGCACAGGCCTATCGTAGGAGTATCTTCCTCGGACTTCGGTGAAAAAGATTTAAGCAATTCGCTTCGATCAGATTGAGTATCTCCAGTCGCAACCAAAATGCGCGGTCCAGGCTCAAGCTTTACGAGTAGCATCCGAATAACAGCCAACGTTATCGGCCGGCTGTCAAATGCGAGAATGTAGGGGTACTTGCGAGACAACTTGGCTAGAACCTGAACCTTATTGAACTCTCGCTGTGCCGACAAAGATTTCGCGAGCTTTGCGATGGCTTGATAGTTTTCGATTTCCCGTTTACAGGCAATTCGGTGTTTCTCCGCGTCCGACAACCAGTCTGGAATCTCAATCGACAGGCTCGATTTCGGTGGTTTGCCGGCGACCTTGACGAGCCGACCAATAACGTCACCGGTCTTGGTATTCTTCGTAAAGCTCTTAATATTGCTATGGGTCGCTGCTGCCACCGTACCAAGCAAGTGTTCAAGCAGAGCTGCCCTGGATGATCGTAGGGCTGACATTACACAGTATTGCGACAGCTTATTGGCGCCATTCAGTCGGCCTTGGAGGAACTTCTCCTCTGTCAAACCTCGTCGTCGGAGTGCGATCGGAAGGGCGATTTCCTTACGGAAGTAAAGGACACCTTTCAGCTCCGCGGTGAGTTTGCGGATTTGATTTGCCTTTTCCCGATCGCTGACTGACTCGTCCAGTGAGTAGGTCTTTGCACTGTGTTTCGGAAATCGGCACTTCCTGCCTTTCATATCAGTGTATGCCGACGGGTCTTTGTCGATCAGCTCGTTCAGGACGCGCTTGGTCCGACGAACCGTGAATTTGGCAATCTCGCGCCTTAGTTCCGAAATCTCGTCTTCTGAAAGTGTTCGAGAAATTGTCCTTGCCCCGAGCATTCGATCAAACGCCTTTACAGTGGACTCGTCTAGATTATCAGCGCCGAGCATATCGGCGATGCGTAGGAGATCAACAGCGCTTCGATTGATCGGTGTTGCAGTAAAAAGCGCCACATGATCAGCCATATTTCGAAGCAATTGCTGTGTACGGTTCGAGTTGAAATTCAGAAAGTTGTGGCCTTCATCCACGCACAGAAGTTGGGCTCGTCTTAAGTTGCTTAAGACGGTTCCATGCGAATCGGCGCGAGCGTGGCTGAGCATGCCGTGGGAAAAAACGTCGAGCGGTACACTCGCAATAGCGCTCTCTGCCAGCCACTCAGAAGTGACGGACGGCGGAGAGATCAATAGTGCTTTACCGCGTCGCAGGCGGTTGGATCCAATAATTTCGTGGATTTTGGCGCCAATTAGATGGACGCCAGTTCGAGTCTTGCCCGAGCCGGTCGCGTCAGCAATCAACACGCTGCCGCGTTCTTTCAGGATTTAGAGCGCTTGGGCGATGCCGAGGCGCTGTGACGGCCACAACGAGGCATCGCCCGGTAGATACTCGCCTCGCAGATAGCGCTTGGCCCAATCGGCCTCAAGCAGCTCAGCGCTCGCTCGCGCGATCGCCTCCTGCCACGGTACAAGTCGCAGGAGTTGCTCCAATAACTCAATAAGTCGCTCGTTGTAGTCCGTACCTAGTGCCCAAAACTGCTCCGCAATTTGCTTGGTTTCCAAATACCGGCGATGGTCCTCCTTGACCGCCGCTCGGGGGGCATTCTCTGATCGCTGAAATCGGACATTCGCCTCAAGCTGGTTACGTAATCCAGGATCTGTGAAATTACTGGATCCGATGGTCGCAGCATTGTCACCGACGTATATCTTTGCGTGTAGCCGCCAGGTGGAACGCGCGACATAGCGGGCGAGCAAAGTCCGCGTCTTCAGGCGTTCTATACAAACCAGCAATTTGGCGCTCAACAGGACTGAGATGCCGCGTTCGAGCCAATATTCCTTGATCTCCGTCGGCACGTCGGGGCCTTTTATCGAAAAGGATGCTTGACGCGAGTCGAACGGTTCAGAACCAAGAACGACACGTATCTCGCTGCAGTTGTCCGCTGTCGCGACGAAGTTAATTAACCGATCCAATGTAGCGAACCCAGTGACGATCAAAGGGTGCTCCGAGTCGTTCAGATCTTGGAGAACAGTGTCTTCAACGTGGGCGGCGTCCTGGTTGAGTGGAAACCGATATGCGCTTGGCCATTCGGCATCAAGGGTGCGCCTGCCTGCAGCCGCGAAAAGATCGAATGTTTTAGGTTTTTTGGTGGCCAAGGAATGCCCAATTCGTGTCGCTATAGTTAATCGCCGACATTCGCGCAGGGACGCGATCGACGGAAATTCGGAGTCCTATCGCTAGTCTATCTCGATGATCTGGCCACCAACACCCGCTATTGCTCTTCCTTGACCAGTCCGTATATCCGGCTGGCAGTGCGTTGGCCATGTGACACGCTGCCAGAAACCGCTCCCGGGAAGCCTTAGAATGCTCGCAAAAGCGAGGAGGATGACCTGATGCCGCTGGGCTATTGTGCATACACAGGTATAGCCATCGAGACCATGGAAGATGGAATTTGGGACGACGATGAATGGATTAGCTGGGAATACATCAACCAGCTTCGAGACTTGCAGGATCCAAAGCCCGTTGCCCCGCCAGTAAGCAAAGAACTGCGTGAGATCTTCGATAGCCTTAAGCATACAGCCGCCGCATACAAGCAGCACACAGGGCGATACCTCGATATTTTCGGCGAACTAGGTGAGCTGTATGCTGAGATTGAGTTCGGTATCAAGCGCCACAAACTCAACGCTCCCGGCTCAGATGGACGACTCGGAAATGACTTTATCGAAGTAAAGACCATTAGTCCGTTAAAGCAAGGCGATAAAGTTCGCGTCAAACGGGACGGAAACTTCAACAAGCTGTACGTCGTAAAGATCTCCGAGAATTTCTTCTTCGAAGGAAGAATGATTGATCGACGCGACCTCAAGAAGGGCAAAGGAAAATTCGCGTCGATAAAATTTGGGGATCTGGAATCGGACGACGACTAGCTGCGAGCGGAATCAGTTATAGCGCTGCGTGAATTTTGCGTGAACTAGCTCTGCATCGTTATGCATTGTGCTGCAAAAAAGGCAACGGGCGCCCCGGTAACTCTTTGAAATATAAAGCCTCAGGCGATCCAACTCGCGACTGAAAATCCGCGTGTCGGTGGCTTGATTCTGAACGAACCTTGAGTCGCCAGTTTACCCCAACCCCTAAGTATGTGGAAAACCCGGGCCGTCTCGATTTGGTGCCGGAATCGGTCCGCCGCGCCAATAAAAATAGAGTTCGCGTCGCCTGGCACAATGTTTCTACTATCACGGCCACCACAAATTTTGCTTCATGCTCAAGCACGCAAAACATGTGCATACACATATTCCAGGCTAACCGGATCATCCCTCATGCACGAGCCGCTTGATTGCCTGGCTGTGAAGTAGCGGTAATCGGTTGGAACATGCGGCGGTATTGACTGGGCGTCAGCCCGGTCAGTCGTTTGAACAGCCTGCGGAAAAAGGACGGGTCTTCGTAACTAACTTCGACACTGATGTCATCGACAGGCAGAGAGCCCGCTTCCAGCAGACGTTTCGCTTCTTCAACGCGTAGGTTCTGCAGATACTCGATCAGCGTAGTCCCCGTCGCTGCCTTGAAGCGTCGTTTCAGCGTGCGCTCCGGAATGCCTGCGAGTTCGGTCACCTTCCTGATGGCATCGCTTTCCCGGAAATGTTCGGCAAAGAATGTTTCGCAAGTTCGCACGACGGAATCCGCATGTGGATTTCTGCGATTTAGCGATGCGTAGGGCAGTTGACCTTCGCTGTGCCATTTCAGGAGGTAGACCTTGGCAATGCGCAATGCCTCGCCCGTGCCACAG
>Ga0255056_10000257_pt1 | contig 14981 bp, 12 predicted proteins | sample Cases_109_1_MG_FD_183639 | JGI IMG/M metagenome (GOLD analysis project Ga0255056, IMG submission 183639) | Seawater microbial communities from Amundsen Gulf, Northwest Territories, Canada - Cases_109_1 | ecosystem: Environmental > Aquatic > Marine > Gulf | place: Canada: Northwest Territories... | reverse complement strand
CGTTGTACCTGTCGACGCCCTGGATGGTTTGTACGGCCGTGGGCGCAGCGATTGGGTGGATGATCGCCGTCAGACAGCTGCCGTCTTTGCGGCGGCGGTTTGGTGCTTGCCTGCACGATACCCGACGAATTTCCTACGGCGAGATCTACTTTGCAATGGCAATCGGCGCGCTGCTGCTACTAACGGTCAATCGCCCGCTGTTATACGTCATACCGTTACTCATTCTGACGCTCGCCGATGCCGCTGCGGCGATAGTCGGCCGTCTGTTTCCCGCCGTCCCACTAAAAGGAATCGCAACCGGCAAGACAATGTCTGGCTGTACCGCATTCCTGACGGTCGCAGTAATTGTCACACATCTAACGCTTCTCGCATTTACGAACATGAGTTTTCCGGGCGCGGCGAGTATTGCGCTTGTCGTCGGCAGCGTCACGTGTTTCGTCGAAGCGGTCAGCAAACGCGGGCTCGATAATATCTTCGTTCCTGTTGCAGCCTACGTCGTGCTGGTGCTTTTCGATATTCCTCAAACCGCAGGGAACGCTTCGGTCGCACACCTCTTCCGCGACCTTTCCGCGCTGGTAATGGGAGCTTAGCCATGTACGAGATTTCAGAATTGCAGGCAAATGACTACGCCGATATTAGCGACGCCACGGGCTTCGATCCAGAGACGCTGACGGCAGAGCGTGCCGATCAGCACCTTGCGGTGATCGATGACAGGCAGCGTATTCGTGCGCGATGTTCGATCTGGTGGCGCGACACTGCGAGTATCGACAATGCACGGGTTGGCGCGATAGGTCACTACGCAGCAGATTGTTCCTCGTATGGCAGCGCGCTGCTCGAACGTGCGTGCCGGGAACTCAAAGCGCGCCGCTGCGGCCACGCGATTGGTCCGATGGATGGCAATACCTGGCGGCATTACCGGTTTGTTACCGAGCGCGGCACAGCAAAGCCGTTTTTTCTCGAGCCTGACAACCCGGATCAATGGCCGGATCATTTCGCGGCCAGCGGCTTCCAGGTCTATGCGAATTACGTTTCCGAGCTAAACCCGAACTTTCACATCCGTCAGCCGGGAATCGGTGGATTGCGGCAGAAATTTGACGACCTTCGCGTGACGATTGAACCGATCGATCTAAGCCGCGCCGCCGAGGAAGTGCAAGGATTGTATGAGGTTGTGTGCGAAAGTTTCGCCGACAGCCTTTTGTACACGCCGCTCGAATACGACGATTTCGCGGCGATGTATATGCCATTTTTGGGCATGATCGATTCGCGGCTAATTCTCGTCGCGCGTCACGAAAATCGGGTCGTCGGCTTCGTCTTCTCGCCCCCCGACTACCTGCAAAGCGGGAATGCCGGCGAGATCGATACGATAGTGATCAAGACGGTGGCTATTTTGCCGCGCAAAAAATACAGCGGGCTTGGACGGGTCCTGCTTGTCGATCTGCTGAAGAACGCGCAGGCGATGGGTTACCGTCAGGCGATCAGCGCGCTTATGCATGCAGAAAATCGCAGCCAGAAGATCAGCAGCAACTGTGCCGGACCGATGCGCGGATATCAGCTGTTTGCCAGGGCGCTGCGTGCATGAACGTGATCAACTGCTTCACCGACTCCCTCGAACGCGCCGGACGGCGAGCGGCACTGGTGTCCGGCCTTGGCGTCCGTCGGCGATCCCTGACATATAAAGATCTGGATGAGAGAGTGGATCGCGCCGTGCAATTGCTGCGCGAGACCGGACTGCATCCGGGTGATCGGGTGTTGCTTGCCGTACCGGTTTCGATCGAGACCTACGTGTCGATGCTCGCCGCACTTAAAGCCGGGCTCGTGATCATGTTCATCGAACCGGCACACGGGTGGCAAACCCTGAATCAGAGTCTGCGCGCTTATCCTCCGGCAGCGATCATTGCCACTCGCGCGATCCTGATCCTCGGCATATTTTGTAAAGAGCTGCGACGAATACCGATACGCATCACCGTCAGCAACGGCGGCGGGAAAACGGTCAACATTTGTGACCGCATTCGGTGTCAATCGTCACAACGGACAGAGAAGCGTTCGCAGACAGACGCTGCGTTGCTGACGTTTACGAGCGGCAGCACCGGTGAGCCGAAGGCAATCATTCGATCACACGGTTTTCTTCGTAACCAGTTGGACATTCTGAAGCCGGTCGCCGAATTGCGCGACGACGATATCGACCTTGTTGCCATGCCCATGTTCGTCCTGTTCAATCTGGCTAACGGCATAACGAGCATTATTCCCGCCTGCAACATGAAGCGGCCGGGCAGGGCAAACCCGAAAGTATTGCTTTCGCAGCTCACGCGCGAAAGAGCATCGCGAATGGTCGCCTCACCAGCTCTGCTGGAGCGTTTGGCGGATTACTGTTCGCGTGCGCGCAAACAATTGCCACAGATGCGCCGCATATCGACCGGTGGCGGACCGGTTGGCCCTGCATTGCCTGACCGTTTATGGGCCATTGCGCCCGCGGCCCGCATCATCTCGGTTTATGGCAGTTCTGAAGCCGAGCCGATCGCCAGTATCGACAGTCATGAAGTGTCCGTTAAGGACTTGCGCAGCATGGTAGAAGGTGCGGGTCTCCTGGTCGGACTTCCGGTCGAAGGATGTAATGTACAAATTATTCCGAACCAGGCGGGGGCACTGCCGGGAACCTACCCGAATGAGGCATTCGACGCGCTCCGTCTACCCGGACAATGTGTCGGCGAAATCATTGTCAGTGGCAAGCACGTACTGCAGGGCTACGCCGACACCTCGCGCGATGCGGAGACCAAGATCGACGTCGAAGGAACACTCTGGCACAGGACAGGTGATGCGGGATACTTCGATAATCGTGGTCGCCTTTGGCTGGTTGGACGTTGCAGTGCCGTTATTCGAGATAATCGCGGTGAGGTTTATCCGTTCCCGGTCGAGTATGCTGTATTGGCCGATCGCGATATTCGCCGCGCTGCACTTGTTTGTCACCTCGGGCAACGCGTACTGGCGATAGAAACTCGCCGCTGGCGGAATACAACCGCAGTGCGACAGAAAACTCGGCGCAACGCGGGCAGAGATATCGACAATGTTATCGCTGTAAGGCGAATTCCGATGGACAAGCGCCACGGTGCGAAGGTCGACTATCCAGCATTGCAAAGATTGCTGGAAAATCGACCGGACAGATCACAGGTAGGTGAATCGATGAGATTACGATGGCGACGGTTTTTTCGAATATGCTGTTAAGCCCATCGGCGCCAGTCAAACAGAATGGGCTGCCTCACAGAGAACACGTAGCTTTGGCATGGTGAGATCGCGGTCGAGCAACTTGATCACAGCACGAGTATCGCCCTGACACCAAGTACCACGACATTGCTTTGGCCCGGACTGTTCGCCGGGTTGATCAGGATCTGCAAGTCTGGCGTCAGCGAGAAATTCCTGCCGAGCTGAAACTTGTAAGAGGTCTCGAACACCCATTCGTCGCGCTTGCCCGACCCATGGGTTCGTTCCGATGGCCTCGCCCAGCCGGCACCGATGGTCCAGATCTCGTCGCTGCGTCGGTTAATCTCGACACCGCCACTGATCGCTGTTTCCGCAGCAACGCCGGCACCGCCGTTCGAATCACCGAAGCGCAGGAACGGGAAATATTTATCGCTAAGTCGGTAAGCGGCGCTTACCGCCCAGCCATTGCCACTGCTTGTTCCTGCCTGCTGGCGTGCGTCTTTGTGCCAGTAGGTGAACTGCACCATTTTGTTCCTGCGCTCAGCAAGGCTTGGGGACCATCCAACTTCAACCGCCGATAGCCATTCGCCTTCACGCGCGGTGTCCAAATCAAATCTGCCGCTCGCAGCATTCGCGTCATGAAATTGACCGCCGACCCAGATCTGCCTGGTAACATAGCCTTTTGCAACGGCACCCAGTGCGCCGATTCCGGTCGTCCCGATTGTTGGATTGACGAGGAAGGCGCGATTCAGGAATCCTCGCGAGAAAGTCTGAAACGGCATCGCGTCGAGATAAACGTCAAACGCAAGTCGTCCCGCGGCAAGTCCCGTAGTGGAACCGCGAAACCCCTGCGTCCAGTTGATAATCGCGAGGTCCATGTTGAAGCTCGACGAATAACCGAATCCCGTATTCAGTGCGGCGGCTCCAATTTGGTTGGACAGGTCGCTCGGAGACTGCTGACCGAATACACTTGATCGACTCTCGAGTCGCCACTCAAGACGACCGAGGTTGCCATTGTCACGCTGGAATGCCGTCCAGGAACCCTGGAACCGAAAAATGTCTCCAAACGCGTCTTTGTCGCCCTGACTGGTGTTCGCGTACTGCGATAGCAGATAATACTGAAAGCCAAAAGACACTCCGTAGTCTTCCTTCAGTTGCCGTTTCCAGTTGAAGTAACCTCCGAACGCCCTCTGTATGCCATCGAATTCGAACGTGGACTCCCGATGCTCGTCATTGCGGGCGAGTTCTTCGGTCACGCCGTCGGGACCGCCAAGGCCGACGCCTGCGGTAAATCCCGATTGGGATTGGGGTTCCGTTTCATCGCCCCGCGCCGCGGCCAGCGCCGCAAAAAGCACAAATAGCGATAGCGCAATACGCCACAAATCCACTGCACAATACTCATTCAACTTGTTGAATAAAATGAGAATACCGATCTCATCGGCCAGATCCAGCGGTCACATGCTGAACCATTAATCACCGGGACGGTACTAACTATAATAGTACTGACACCTCGCGCCGCCAATCGGAAAAATCGAATGCGCAATTCGAAGAAACCGGACCAGCTAATTGGGCCTCCACCGTCGGATCCGATTGATCGGCGACTGATCAAGGCGGTCGCCGACGGCGATCGTGCTGCGATCACCGAGCTTTATGAAGTCTATTTTCCTCGACTTTTTCGCTTTATGTACCGGCTTTCACGCGACTACCAGTTAACTGAGGAAGTTGCTAATGATGTGATGCTGATCGTCTGGAAGAACGCAGGCCAGTTCAGAGGGTCCTCGAAAGTATCTACCTGGATACTTGGCATCGGCTATAGACAGTGTATGAAGAGACTGAGAAAACGCCGAATACCGGCACTCAGACAACCGGTCACTCCCGAAATTCGGTTCGACAATCACGACTCGGTCGAGTTGGACGATTCGATAACGAAAGCCTTGCGCGAACTGTCACCCGATCACCGCATGATGATTGAGTGTGTGCTGTACCTGGGAATGTCATATAAGGAGGTCGCCGAGATGGCTGACTGCCCGGTCAATACGGCAAAAACCCGAGTTCACAACGCGCGAAAAAAGCTTCGAGTGATTCTTACGGCAATGGGCTACCGCTACGGAGAAGATATTGAATAACAAACATAACGTTGATTCAGACGTCCTGTGCGAACTTCTGCCGTGGTATGTCAACGATACGCTCACCGATTCGGAGCGTCGGCAACTTGAACGGCATTTACATCATTGCCAAAAGTGCAGGCAGGAACTACCCGTATTGCTTGGCATCCAGCGCTCCATGAGAGACGAATCCGTCACAGTACTTATGCCGCCGCCGAACGTCGAAAAATTTCTGGCAGAAATCGGTAACAGCGATGGTTTCCGATACACGAACCGGAATGTATGGGTGGCCGGCTCGATAGCCGCCAGCGTTCTGTTGACGGCGTTCGCCCTTTTTTGGTTGCAATCGGATAACTCGACGACCACCCCAACTCAATTTCAGACCGCCACGAGTGCCGGTAGTGAGCAGTCGTTCGACTACGTACTGCTTGTGGCGCTTGATGAAAACGTCGAGGCCGATGAGCAATTGTCTGTCCTGCATTCTTATAATCCACTGTCGATTGCCGGTCCGGGCAGCCTTGGCAAATATCGCATTGTAGTGAGGCTGCCGGCGCGTTCGATGGAGGCACTTGAAAATTATCGCCAAAGTATCGAGTCGAACTCGAAAATTACGAGTGTCGCCGTCGTCGCATTGGAATTGCCGATGGAGTCGCGTTGATATCGAAATGAAACTCGAATTGCCATTCAGATTGCCGCTGATGCTGGCACTGCTTCTATCGATGCCGATCTCGTCTGCAGGCGATGAGACTGGTGATGAAGCGCTCGTTATTGTGACATATAGCAATGCATCAGCCGGAAACTCTGCCGTCAATGTCATTCCGGGTCGGTCGTATCGTTATCGAATGCGCTATCAGGTGTCAGCCGCCGCACGCAGCAACTCCGAGGCAATCGCCACGGACTATCAACTCGTAGCACTCGACGAGTGGCCGATTGAATCTCTGAAAGTCTATTGCGTCGTTTACAGAACGGCTGACGTTGGTTCAGTTACAACAATAATTGAGAAACTTGCAGCCGATCCTCGCGTCGAGTCGGTACAACGGATGCATCAGTTTAAAGGCATGACATTGGAATCTGGCAGGTACAACGACTCGTACGCCGAATTCCAGTATGGACTGAAGTCGATGAACGTATCCGAGGCTCATCAGTTTTCACTTGGCAATGGCGTGAAAATTGCCGTTGTCGATACGGGCATAGACCTGGAACATGAGGATTTGGCCGGTGGCGAGATTCGATCTCGCAACTTCCTTGCCAACGATCCTGGTCCGGCATCGACCGCACACGGTACGGCTGTCGTCAGTCTGATCGCCGCGAACGCAAACAACGGCAAGGGTATCGTGGGAGTCGCACCCGGGGCCGAGCTTGTAGCGCTCAGCGCCTGTTGGGGTGACGGCCTGTCTGAGACTGCGACGTGCAACAGCTTCACGTTGGCGAAGGCGATGGACTTCCTCATTCGTTCGCCACCCGATCTGATCAATTTGAGTATCGCCGGGCCGCACGATGCGTTGCTCGGTCGATTGATTGCGCGGGCACAACAGAGTGGCACAGTGATTGTCGCCGCGTTGCCGTATACGCCGGTAGGCGAGGTCGTTTATCCAGCGAATTATCCGGGCGTACTGGCGATCGGATCCGCTCGGGCCGCCGGCGAGGAAGACATTGCGGGCAACGTACGCAAGAGCGAACTATTGGCGCCGGGCGAGCAAATAATGGTCGCGCTGCCGGACAACGGATACGACTTTCGTTCCGGCAGTTCTCTTGCTGCTGCCAATGCAACCGGTGTTATTGCATTGTTACTCGAGGTCGCGCCTGATCTTACCGCTGCGCGTATTGCGCAAATTCTCCACAAGTCGCAATCGGCGATCCAGACCGGCGGCGCTGTGATCAATGCCTGTCGCGCTTTGGCTGAAATTGAAAAAGCCCAAAATTGTCCGTGACCGCTCATCCAGCGCTACCGGCGGATTAGTAAGCCGCGCTGATTGTCAGTACGACGGTCGGATCCGCAAGTCGGTCTGGGGCGATCTGCGCTGGAACGTTATTCGTATCATGATAGCGAAGGTCGATCGCCGCCCAGGCAATTGGCCGGGTTATGCCTAGTTGCCAGTACGAGTAACCATTGCCTGCGAAATCCGATACGTCGAAGTAACCGAATCCGGCTGTCACGGACAGCGAAGCGGCCAGCGGCCAGTTCACCAGGATCTCGTAATTTCGTGCGGAAGTGTCATGCCCAAACAGGGATTTCGTCAGATCGATTCCCATCCAGACTCGATCGCGATAACCGATCAGCGCGGCAAATTCATCATAGTTATAATTCAGATCGCCGGTTTGACCTGGAAAGGTGTATCGGTTCACGGATGCCGAGGCACTCCAGTCGCTGCCAAAGTATTTTACGTAGCCGACATAGAAATCAACTTCTCTTGATCGATGTCTCTCGGCAGTGCCTGTGTCGGTCGTTGACGCCCAAACGCCGCCAAACAACCCCATTTTGCTGCTTATGTCGACACCGAGTTGGACGGCCCCATGACGGTCACTTCGCGAAATACCACGATAGACATAGTCGGTTGTCAGCGCGCCGTAGAAGGTCAGGTCCTGAGCCTGAGCAACACCGTGTGGCGTACACAGTGCGAATATGCCAGTCCAGACAGACATGCTTCGGCGTAGATTCCTGAACTCAGGCATTGTCCGACGAGCTCCAACGTGCAACCGACTTAACCATTCCGGGAAATGATTCCGGATGACTGCACAGCCTAGCTTAAATTGTGCTGCAGGGCCTGCACATGGCATGCACCTGACTGCGCAATTGCAGGTAAAACAACGGCTTGATGCGTAACGATTGACAGCGCGCCCGTCGCGGATGATGATGCCGTGACTCGAATCATGGCAGGCAGCATCAACAGAGGCGGCAGTTTTGCACGGCAAATGGCAATTCGAAGACGAGTTTTACCCGATCGCGAAATTTGACCGCGCAAACCGTCGATTTGAATGTTCAGGATGATATAACCGTAAATACTCAGTCATTGAGCAGTTCAAGCCTGGTTGCCGAAGTCATTGACAACGGACCCGTAAGCGCTCAACAGATGCTGGTGGTGGCGCTGTGCATGTTCTTCAACATGCTCGACGGCTTCGACATAACGGCAATGGCCGTCGTTGCGAACTCGGTTTCCGGCGAGCTTGAGCTGAGCCCGGATCGGCTGGGCTGGATATTCAGTTTCGCGCTGGCCGGCATGATGCTGGGTGCCATGTTCCTCGCGCCGGTGTCTGACATTATTGGCAGGCGAAAACTGATAGTCTTAAGTGTGTTGTTGGTTGGCGCGTCGATATTGTTGACCGCAAACGCATCGACGCTGACTGAATTTCTGATACTGCGCCTAATCAGTGGTGCCGGCGCCGGCGCAATGCTGGCAACGCAGGCAACCCTTGCGGCCGAATACAGTCCGGAAAAGTACCGCGCATTGTCGGTCGCAGCCGTAACGTCCGGATATCCACTGGGTGCGGTTATGACGTCGGTCGTAGCCGGAACGATCATGCCTGAGTACGGCTGGCGCGGCATGTTCGTATTCGGTGGAGGCATAACGCTGGCGATGGGAATTGTCGCCTGGTTGTTCATACCGGAATCGCTGAAGTTTCTGTTCGAACGAAGACCCGATGATGCTCTCGAACGGGTGAATAAAATTCTGAGAAAACTGAAGAAGGAACCGCTGGCGGCAATGCCCGATGTCGCCCAGGACGCATCACCGAGCAAGGCTGGCATCGCCACGACGATGCTTAAGCTCCTGGATAGCCGGCACTTGTCGTTAACGCTCACGCTTTGGGCCGCGTTCTTTATGTGTTTCGCCACATTGTATTTTTTGATGAGTTGGATACCCAAGCTCATGGAAGATGCCGGCTATTCAACGGCGGTTGGGCGACAGGCTTTCCTGTTGTTTAATCTTGGTGGTGTCATTGGCATATTCGTGCTTGGATTTTTATCCACGCGCTGGAAGCTTTCTAACCTGATCAGTCTGTTGCTCATCTCGTCAGCCCTCGGAATGGTAGTATTTGCGATGGCACCCGGCGACCTGAACGTGCTGCTGATTATTATATTTCTGATTGGCGTATTTCAGCAGGGCGGATTTACCGGTCTGTACGGCGCCGCCGCTAAAGCGTATCCCACCGAAATTCGCAGCACCGGAATTGGCTGGGCTATTGGTCTCGGGCGTTCGGGTGCCGTGGCGGGACCCGCCATCGCCGGTTATATGATTGCCGCAGGGCTGGACATGTCGACAAACTTTTATATATTCGCCTTGCCGATGGCGTTGGGCGGCATAATTGCGTATCGGCTCAATATTCGATAATTGCGCACTGCCACAGCGCAGGTTGCTAATTCACGGAATCAGTTTCAATGACTTGGCTTTTTGCACCGCCTGCGTCCGCCTGACGACATCGAGTTTCGAATACAGGCTGGCCAAATGCGTTTTTATAGTATTTGTCGAAACGAACAGCCGGTCGGCAATTTCCCTGTTCGACATACCTTCTGCCAGCAACTGAAGCACTTCGTACTCCCGGTGGCTGATGCCAAGGTATTCAATCGCCTGGTTGTTTTTTTCAAATGGGCTGCTAACACCTCGTGCCGTCAAACGATTGCCGACCCAGACGCCCAGTGCAGCAAAGCCAATCGCAATTATGAGAATGTAGATTTCGGTAGAAAAAAGTCGAACGGCGTACTGATACTCCAGCCACTGAAGAGCATATGCCGCGATCGCGATTCCAATACTGTAAATCGCGATCGTTTTTTTCATGCTTGACGCGGGCGGCCCTTATTCGGAAGCCTTCAGCGCAGCGACGGATTTGCGGGTCTTCAGCAATACCGTCTGAAGATTGTTCATCTCCTCGAGCGATACGCCGGAGAATAATTCCTCAAGCCATTGCTCATGCTGCAGCGCCATGCGCTTGAATTCCGACGCGCCGGTTTCGGTCAATTCGATATATTGTATGCGCCTGTCGTGGGACGGCCGCACGCGATTGACGAGCCCATTTTTTTCGAGCCGGTCGACGACGCCTGTGATATTGCCATTCGAGACCATGAGCTCTTTGGACAGCTTCGACATGGTAAGCGTCTCATTGGCGTGTTCCAGTTCGGCAAGTACGTCAAACTGGGGAAGCGTGACGCTAAAATTTTCGCGAAACTTCGAGCGAATCCGCTGTTCAATGACAGTCTCGCAGCTCAGGAGGCGAAGCCAGGTGCGAATGGATTCTTTGCTGCGCTGGGACATTGGATCGGTCGTTTGTCTTTGAGTAGCAATTCAGAAGCTTGTTAGCCTATACAGTCGCACAACAATATTCAACGTAAAAAGAAACATCATAGATATTTTGTATATAAAATAGTTTCCCTATAGAATGCTCGAAATCATCCCCTTATGGTCAGCATTCCATGACGAATGACAGCGTGCGCATCGAGCGGGACTTCCAGGTGCGATTCGCGCATATCGATGGCGCGCGTGTCATCTACTATCCGCGTTATCTTGAGATTGTTGCTGATACATTTCCTGAAGCGTCCATGAACTGTCCACCGTTCGACATTGTCATCCGATTCATGCGGTCCAATCGACTGGGTGACACCGTTAAAATGGTATTCGAGGGAAACGCGCGGCACTGGTCTGTCTCTGGTGGAATGGGCAACCCGCACTTTTCGATAGAAGTAGAAAGCGCTACTGATACGTCGTTCACGGCTAACTCAATTGAGCTGGCAAGTTTTAACGATGACGAAAGGCAGGTGGCCGGCTGGATGTGCGGTCCGGACAGTCGGCTGCATTTATCCCGTTATTACGAATTGATCAGTAACGCGATTGAGCAATGGTTTGAGAACAGTCTCGGCATGACGTTTCATGAATTACATATCGCGCAGGACATCGGCATTCCGACGGTGCAACTGAACACGCGTTGCCTGCGATTGCCGCTGGCGGGTGAGGCTGTGTCGATGGGGATTCGACCGATCTCCGTAGGTAGCAGTTCGCTGCTGTTGAATTCGTGGTTGATCTGTAACAATGAGGTACTGTTGGAAACATCACAAGCCATTGTTTTTGTTAGACTACATCGCAGCAAAATACAAAAAATCCGCATACCCGAAGCACTCAAACAGCGCATGTCGTCGCAACTTGCGGCGCGGCAGCCTGAATGATAGTTTATATATAAACCTTCTATAGTCGAAGCAATTTATGAAAGTCACAATTGTAGGTGGGGGACCCGGAGGGCTGTATTTCGCGATACTCGCGAAGAAAGCCTGGCCCGACTGGGATATCACTGTTTATGAACGCAATCGCCCTGACGACACATTCGGTTTCGGCGTTGTATTCTCCGACGAAACGCTTGGCTTTCTGAACGACTACGACTCGCCAAGCTACGAGGCAATCAGGCGCAGTTTCGCGTACTGGGATGACGTCGATATTCACTACGACGGCCATATTCTTCGCAGTGCCGGCAACGGGTTCTGTGGTTGTTCGCGATTGACGTTGCTGCAGCTACTGCAACGGCGCGCGGAGGAACTGGGGGTTGCGGTTCAGTTCGAAACAGAAATTGTGAATCTCGATGAATTTGCCGACAGCGATCTGATTGTCGCCGCCGACGGCGTTGTAAGCATTATTCGCGAGCAACGCAAAGATGAATTCGGCACCGACGTCAGGCTAAACAACAATTACTTCTGCTGGCTGGGTTCAACCCGCGAGTTCGACGCGTTCAAGTACTTCTTTCGCATGACCGACTACGGACCGATGGTTATGCATTGTTACCAATATGAGCCCGGCATGAGCACCTGGATTTGCGAAATGCCTGCTGAGACGATGCGCGCATCCGGATTTCTCGAGCAGGACGAAGAAACGTATGTCGCCGCGCTGGCCGAAATATTTGCGCAAGAACTCGATGGCCACGGCCTGATTACCAACCGCTCAATCTGGCGACAGTTTCCAAGCATTAAAAACAAGACCTGGGTGAGCGGCAATATTGTGCTGATCGGCGACGCGCAACATACCGCGCACTTCTCTATAGGATCCGGTACGAAACTGGCCATGGAGAGTTCAATCGCCTTGTTCGAATCTTTCAAGTGTACTCAGGACGTAACCGGGGCGTTGAATCTGTTCGAACAAAACCGGCGTGAGCCCGTAGAAATTACCCAGCACGCGGCGGAGGTGTCGCTTGCCTGGTTTGAGAACATGTTTGATCACTGGGGGCAACCAGCCGAGCAATTTGCGTTTGGCGTCATGTCGCGTTCGAAGCAGATCACTTACGACAACCTGACGCTTCGCGATGCCTCATTCGTTGAACAGTGCGATAAGCGTTTTGCACAGCACGTCGCGGATTCCGGACTTAAAATACCGAATGGTGCGCCGCCGATATTTGCATCGTTGAAACTGCGTGACGTTGAGATTCCCAATCGCATCGTGGTGTCGCCGATGGCGCAATACTCATCCACCGATGGCATGCCCGACAACTGGCATCTTGTCCACTATGGTCATCTCGCGACAGGCGGTGCCGGACTGGTGTACACGGAAATGACCTGTCCGTCGGCACAAGGCCGTATTACACCCGGTTGCACCGGCATCTGGAATGAAGAACAAGCGCTCGCCTGGGCGGAGATCACAGACTTCGTGCATGATCATTCGCAGTCGAAGATTTGCATGCAGATCGGTCACTCAGGGCGCAAAGGGTCGACTCGTGTTGCGTGGGAAGGCATGGATCAGCCGCTCGAAAATGGCAACTGGCCGATTGTGTCGGCATCGCCGATCAAGTACATCGATGCGAGCCAAATTCCCAAAGAGCTGGACGAACAGCAGATGGGCGAACTCGTTGAGCAATTCGGCCGCAGCGTGGAGCTTGCGAATCAGGCCGGATTCGACATGATTGAAGCGCACGCGGCCCACGGCTACCTGCTTGCCAGTTTTATTTCTCCACTGACCAACCAGCGCGGCGACGAATACGGCGGCTCCATACAGAATCGCATGAAGTTTCCGCTTGCGGTTATTCAACGAATGAGGGACGTATGGCCATCCGGGAAACCCATGTCGGTACGCATATCCGCATGTGATTGGGCGCCGGGTGGGCTGAGCGAAGAGGATCTGCTCGCGGCATGCCAGATGATCAAGGACGCCGGCATTGACATTATCAACGTCTCGACGGGGCAGACGGTGAGCTTTGAAGACCCGGTTTACGGCCGAATGTTCCAGGTTCCGTTCTCCGACAAGGTTCGTCACAGAATCGATATTCCAACTACTATCGCCGGCAACATAAGCAATGTCGATCAGGCGAATACGATACTGATGGCTGGTCGCGCCGACCTCATCGCGCTCGCTCGCTCGCACCTGAGTGAACCCAATCTGTTACTGCTCGCCGGCGCCTGGTACGGCGCCGATATCGAGCGGAACTGGCCGAAGCAATACGTCTCGGCAATGTTCCAGGCCAATCGGCTGAAGGAGCGTGAGAAGCAGGAGTGGCATGACATGAAGATTGCGCTCAAACCGCGATCGCACAAAGTCAGCGACGACGACTAATGTGGCGCCCCGCCGAAAGAATCAAGTACAAACCGCAGCCGGGTGCCTGGCCGACCGTCGAACAGGTTAAGAATTCCAGGCTGTTCAGCCCGATTCAGATTGGTCCGATCACGCTCGCGCAGCGAACCTGGGTCCCCGCAATGGTGCCGTGGCGGGCGACAGATGACGGATTCATTACCGAAGACCTGCTGGCCTGGTACGAGCGCTTTGCCCGCGGCAAGCCTGGTGCGATTGTCGTTGAGGCGACCGGCATTCGGGATATTCCAAGTGGCCCACTACTCCGAATTGGCCACGATCGATTCATACCGGGGCTGAAAGAACTGGTTGATACCGTGCATCGCGCGAGTGATGGCGAAACACGTCTGTTTATACAAATTATCGATTTCCTGCGAATCAATCGTCGGCCACCTGCAGAGAAATATTTCAAGCGCTTTCTGCAAATAACCGATGAGCATCGTAGTTATTTCCACAATGAACTCGATGACGACGAAATCCGCAGCCGATTTCCCGATCTCAACGATGAAGCATTGCGCGATGCCTTGTCTGAGCGCGAATATGAATCGCTGACCAACGGTTACCGCGAACGTGTCAGCGACTTGCACCTGCCGCATATTCGCGAGTTGCCCAAGGTGTTGCCCGAATTATTCTCGTCGGCGGCAGTGCGCGCGCGCGAGGCAGGTTTCGATGGAATCGAATTGCACTATGCCCATGCGTATACGATGGCGTCGTTTTTGTCGGCACACAACACTCGTGATGATGGTTATGGTGGTGATCTGGATGGCAGGGTCCGGCTGCCGCTGGAGGTGTTTTCAAGCGTTCGCGAAGCGGTTGGAGACGATTATGTCGTTGGCTGCCGGTACCTGACACAAGACTGTATCGATGACGGTATGACAAATGAGGACGCAGCATACTTCGGTGTAAAATTTGCCGAAGCGGGAATGGATTTTCTGTCGCTATCGCGCGGCGGAAAATTCGAGGATGCGAAACAGCCAAAGGTGGGTGCAGCGGCTTATCCCTATACCGGGCGCAGTGGTTATGAGTGCATGCCGCAATATATTTCAGATGAAAAGGGACCGTTTGGCCGTAATCTGCCGGCTACGGCCAATATCCGAAACGCGGTTCGCGCTGCTGGCTTTGATACGCCGGTTGTCGCAGCAGGCGGCATTCA
>Ga0255056_10000256_pt1 | contig 14983 bp, 16 predicted proteins | sample Cases_109_1_MG_FD_183639 | JGI IMG/M metagenome (GOLD analysis project Ga0255056, IMG submission 183639) | Seawater microbial communities from Amundsen Gulf, Northwest Territories, Canada - Cases_109_1 | ecosystem: Environmental > Aquatic > Marine > Gulf | place: Canada: Northwest Territories... | reverse complement strand
GAGTCCATCGCACAAAATTCAGCAGTTGGATAGACCGACTGCAGGTGCGGAAAAACACTCGCTATCGAATTGCCGTTCTGACTTGCCGAAACGGCAGCCGCAATTTCAAATTCGGGGTGGCCGGCAACAAGCCTGAGGAGTTCGCCGCCGACGTAGCCGGTGGCGCCAAGAACGACTGTCTTGATAGTCACGTTGCCGCCTCGGGCTTTAGTAAGTCAGCCACCATGTCACCAAGCGCCGCCCCGTTGGATAGTGCATTTATGGCCGGTAGCGACAGCCGGTCTGCAATCTGGTCTATGCCAACGGCATTGTCTGTCGCCGGCCCGGTGACAACGGTCGGCTCAATGCCGTACTCGTCTCTGAGTATTCGGGCACCCCCCCATGCGGCGACGGGGTCATTTGCACAAAGTATGACCAACGTGAGTGCGATTCGGATTTCGGCGTCTGCAAGTATTGCGTCAACGCCATAGGCGCCGAGCAATCCATCGCCCAGTTCCAGTACTACGACGTCCGGTTTTCTTTCGGCAAGGCTCGTAAGGAGTGAGCGGGTTAGCGCCGGGCCGTTTCTGGCGGTAGTGGTCACGACACCGAGGTCGGAAAATATCATCGTGTCGGCGGCGCCCGCATCCTCCATCGCGAGTATATCGCGACGCAGGGAAACGCCGGTTGCTTTGCAGGCGGCAACCTTGAACCCGCGGTGGCGCAATCGGCTGACCACCGCACATGCAGCCGCGGTTTTTCCCGAGTCCATGCAGGTACCGGCGAGCGCGACAACCGGCACCTTCCCCGTATTCAATGGTGGATTGGCGGCGAGTTCTCTTTCGCCGACCCTGGCAGGCACGCCAATGCGCTCACCTAGATACGGAAAGTGCAGTACGGTACCCAGCACCTCGCAGTTGAACGGTGCGCCGACGTCCGGATTCGCGGAATCGCAAATTCCCAGGACCCCACCAATGTTCAGTATCTGAACGTTCGAGCCGACTTGCAATTGTGCTGGCAGGTGACCCGAATATCCACGCAGTGCGTTTCGATGGCCGAGCGCACCCACAACGATGTCTCCCTGGTTGACCGTCGACATTCTGCCGCTGGTCAGTTCGAGTTGGTTGTAGCGTGCCTTGTTGTTGAGTACCTTGACGGCGATCAACACACCCTCCTGACACGGTATTTCCGTTGACACCCGGAGTTCGTTTCCAAGATCGCTGTGCTGCGCGACAGACGCAACTTTGTCGACGAAAACCGTCCTCATGTCAGTCCCCGCCTGCGCGAGTCTGCAACGAACCGGCAAGCGACATCACGCGGCTGAATCCCAGCGCATCTGCGGACGTCCATTCGCCTGCGGCCTCACCGTAAACACCCTTGGTTGCAGCCAGCAGCGAGTGGTCGGAATTTGTTCCGGTAACAAACAGGCTCCCCGGGCGCAATGTGAAATTTACGCATCCGGTAACCCGTGCCTGCGAAGATCGGAGCAAAGCTTCGATGTCCCGGCAAGCCAGATCGAGCTGTTTGCCCTCATGCACGAGGTCGCCGTAGGTTGCCGCAACTGCGTCCTTTATCCGCGACTGGTGAGCGCTGAGGACCAGTTTCTCAAGCTCACGATGGGCCGTTAGGAGAACCTCCGCAGCAGGCGCCTCGAACGCAACCCTGCCCTTGGTTCCGAGAACGGTATCGCCGAGGTGAATGCCCCTGCCTATTCCATATTGGCCCGCAAGATGCTCCAGTTTTTCGATCAGCGCGACCGGCTGCAGTTTTTCGCCGTCCAGCGCGACCGGAATTCCCTGGTTGAACAGGAGCGTGTGATCAGACGGCGCCACCGGCTTGCGGAATGCGCGTGAGGAAAGTACCCAGGCCTCCTCAGGCAGACTGTTCTGCGAGCCGAGAGTCTCACGACCGCCGATAGTAATACCCCAAAGGCCGCGATTGATCGAGTAGGCGGAGCCCTGCGCAGGTAGCGGAAGATTGTGCTGATGCAAAAACTTCAGCTGATCCTCGCGCACCCAACTGTTGTCGCGAACCGGCGCGAGAATTTCAAGTCCGGGATGGAGGGTGCGCAGCGCCACTTCGAATCGCACCTGATCGTTGCCGGCGGCCGTGCAGCCATGAGCAACCGTCGACGCGCCACGTTCTGTTGCCAGTTTCGCGAGTCTGGCCGCCTGCAATCCGCGCTCGGCACCGACACATAGCGGGTAGAGGTGGCCGCGACGCACGTTGCCGGCGATAAGATACCGAATGACCGTATCAAAGAATTCGGTTTTGCAGTCGATGAGAACATGCGCTACTGCACCCAGCGCCGCGGATCGATTTTCAAGATCGATCGCGGCTTCGTCGTCGATTCCACCGGTATCGATCGTCGCCGTAATTATTTCCCGGCCCGTGTTATCTCTGAGCCACGGTACGCAAAAAGAAGTGTCGAGGCCGCCTGAGAAAGCAAGGATTATCGGACTTGTGTTATTGCTCATTTCGGGCCCTGGAATTCGATAACTGCAACGTTAGTTGACAGTTGTCGCACGATCTATTCTTGAGATCAGGTTGCGCTGATCAGAGGCGCTGGTGGTGGCCGTAAATACGGTGTCGTCGCCGCCTACATTGCCGACGATCTCAGGCCATTCGCAGCGGTCGAGGGCGAGCGCAACACGCTGCGCTGCACCGATTGCGGTTTTGATGACGAGAAGATAGGGGCCCGCCGGCTGTAGTGTTCGCAGCAGATTAGCCACCTGGGCGACTTCATCGTCGGATCTGGATTCGGTAACGGCCAGTTCGTAGCCGGCCGCTGTTTTGATTGCGCCTATCTCGCGAAGATCACGGCTCACGCTTGACTGAGTGGCGTCGTAGCCTGCTGCGAGCAACGCCGCCACAACGGCGGCTTGCGTTTCCGCCGGGCCGTTTCGCAGCAGTTGACGTATCGCTTCGCGGCGTTCCAGTTGAGTTTTTAGCGAATTTGGCACGAACTCTCTCGCATAAATATGCACATAAGTAAATCAGAATGCGCATATTCAGTCAAGCAGTTTTTTGCCGGCGGTTACGGCTAGAATGCCGGGCTTGTTTATTAAGGAATGCACAGTGTGGAATTACCGGAAACAGTAGAAGTTGCGACTGGCGAGTCCGTGCTGGGAAGTGTGATCTGGCTGCACGGTCTCGGCGCCGACGGGCATGATTTCGAACCGATAGTGCCGCAGCTCGATCTGCCGGCTGATTTGCCATTACGCTTCGTATTTCCACACGCGCCCGTTCGTCCGGTGACGTTGAACGGTGGTATGGCCATGCGTGCCTGGTACGACATTTACTCGATCGATCGCGATGGGCCGATTGACGAGGACGGCATTCGCGAAAGTGCAGCGACACTCAGGACGCTGATCGAGCGAGAACATGCGCGCGGCGTACCTTACGAAAAGATCGTAATCGCCGGATTTTCCCAGGGCGGCGCGATTGCGTCTTATACGGGATTAGCGTATCCGGAGAGGCTTGCGGGCGTGATGGTACTTTCTGCCTATTTGCCGTTGCAATCGGCTTTGGCGGTGGAACTGGATCAGGGCCAGCCACCGCGACCGAAGGACCTGCGAATATTCATGGCACATGGCACATTCGATCCGATGTTGCCGTTTCAGCTTGGTACGCATTCACGCGATGCGATCCAGGCGCTTGGATTTTCGATCGAATGGCACGAGTACCCTATGCCGCATGCGGTGTGTCCCGAAGAAATCGCAGACATCAGCCGGTGGCTTACGCGCTGCTATCGATCATCAGAATGAAAATCGCGAGCGACCGGTTACGTTCCCGGATGCATCGTATCGCTGTTCGATAAATTCCGTACTGCCCGACGCATGACAGAGCATGACCGTTGAAGAACGGGTGCCGTAGGTCTCGGATACAATAAAGGGCGCCGTAACTGCTTGTGCCAAATCGATCGCAAGGTGTTCGGAGTCGACGTCTTCAATTGCCGTTTCGCGATCTTCAAGAATCGCCATCAATGTTGTTTCACTGACGTCGTCGGCATCAATCAATTCGGTCAGTCGTTTTTTGCTGCGAAGAAGTTTTGACCATGGCGTATCCAGGGACGCATTGCTCAGGCCGTAAATGCCGGGCTCGAGATCGGTCTGCATTTCGCCGCGATTGGACAGGTAGGTGATGGAGGAGCGATCCGCGGTCAGCAGGTTAAAGCCACCGTAATCGTCACCATCGGTGTCGCGCGAGAATTGAGCGGGTCCCTGATTGCTCGACATAAATCGCGTGACGAGTTCACCGCGACTCTTGTGTTCAACCCGCGCAAAATACTGCTCGCGGTAGTTTGTGACAGCCGCGAAGCGGCAGGATTTGCTGACCGCAAGCCAGCTACCGCCGGCCTGCAAATCGCGACCGGCGAGAAGGTCCGGTTTGTCCGGCCACCAGCCGGCCTCCTCGGTTGGGCGATCGTGAAATTCGTCTCTGTTCGCGGCCACGATAAACGGAAATTCCGGATGTGCTCTCCAGGCGAAGGCGATCAGGCACATGACGTTTTGCTCATTGTTCTAATACTGCCGATCGGCTTCGTTGAGCCAGTCATCAACAAGCCGTCGAGCGATTGACAGTCGATATGGCAGTTTCGGAAACCCTGATTTGAGCTCCTTACGGGTAAACCACTGCGCGTCCTCAAGTTCATTATCGTTCAGTACGATGTCGGCGGATGCAGCATCCGCGGTAAACCCGAGCATCAGCGATGACGGAAACGGCCATGGCTGAGAGCTGTGGTACTGAATTTTGCGCACCCGAATGTTCGTTTCTTCAAATACTTCACGACTGACGGCATCCTCAAGACTTTCACCGGGTTCCACAAATCCGGCAATCGTCGAGTAACGGTTTTCAGGCCAGCTTGACTGTCGTCCGAGCAGGCACCGCTCGCGATCGGACACCATTACTATGATGGCAGGATCGACGCGCGGAAATATTCGCTGGCGGCACTGAGGCAAAATGCAAACGCGACTATTGCCGCCGGACTCAGCACGAGTAGCGCCGCCGCATAAACCACAAAATTTCTGTGATCGATGCCATAGAATCAGTGCGCGTGCGTGCGCGACGAGGTTGGCTTCGTCAATCGGCAGCACGCTGCCAAGATACCGAAGATCGTGAAATTGCCCGTGATCTTCGAACGGCGCGCTCTCGTCGCGGCCAACGTTGACTGCGAACGCCGGTTTTTCTTTATACATGCCGAGAAACACGACGTTTTCGTCTTCTATGTAGTCGACAACACATTCGCGTTCGAGAAGGACGGCGTGGAAGGGTTCACCCCTGGCGAGACATTTGTCGCGCCAGACCGGCGCGAAAAGGCTTTCCGAACTTTGAACCGCATCCGCAAGCCACCGCGGGTCTTCGCGCCGATGACCGGAGCGGTCGACGTACGCGCCGGCAAATACATTTTCGTTGTTCATTCAGGCGACCGGTCAGTCCGATCTGTATTGAAAGCAATTCGACATAGCACAAAATTGTACCGGAATTTGCCCTCAATGATCTGTCTGACAACAACACAGATCGCGCCTAATTTCGCGAGTACGTGGCAGACCCCGGTCGCCGGCGCCTGTTTCGGGCAATCTCACAACTGGGACAGACCTTCTGATCCAGGGCGTAGGAGTCCTGAACGTAGGCCGTATTGCAGTCGCCGCAGGAGGCCAGATACAACTCATCATTGTGAGACATCGTCTGCAACAGGTTCCACGCCCATTCAAAGCTCAGTCGTGCATCGTTGTGCAACAGTCGGTAAGTTTCAAATGCCCGACAAATACGATGACCGTACTCAACGTCGGGTCGCGGCCAGCAGGGATATACTTTGCGATCCATATCCACTTTCAGCAGATTGCCACTGCAGAACAGGGCGATAAGCGTGGTTGCCTCGAGTTGATTCAGCGGATTCTTGACGAAGCGGCTGACCTGGCGCGGCGACTTTCCGCGATGTCGTTTGATATGGCCGGATGCCGTATTGCGAAAGTAAGTACCGTAGAGCTTGCGAATTCGATCGTCACTAAGCCCGGTGCATTCGCGGATCGTGCGGGTCCTCGCCTCGTGATGAATCATTCGAAGCGCCAGCTCGAACTGGCTGCGTTCACTCGCGTAGCGATCGTCAGTTAATCTCATATATCACCTTTTATGCTAGATTTATACCATATACAGTGCTACAAAAGCATATATGATCCTTAATTGGTTACACAATCAAATATCTAGAATCTGCACGGAACCCACATTTATGTGCAGCAAACGCATTAGGGGATGCCATGAGTTACGAGGGACCCAGCCGGTCTGACTTCGCAAACGTACGCGCATTGAACCGTGAATTTCTGAGGGTCCTGAAAGCTTGTCCCGAAGCATTCGAGCTGGAATCACAAACGCGCGATCGGCTGGTTTCACTCGGACGACGCCAGGTCGACTGGCTCTCGGCAGTGCCGTTTTTGCTTTCGTCCGTGCAGGAGCATGACGTGTCACTCTGGCAGCGGCTGGTATGCGATGACCCCTACCGAGATCTTTTTCAGGCGTCGACAAGGCAATCCGAGGATGCGCGCAATCTGGCCGTGACAACCGCCGGTTTCCTCTGGCAACTGGCGAAACAAAACCCCTACGCAGTTCGATTGGTCAGTGGTGCGCCGCCGGGTTGGTGCGAGCTGATTACCGGCACCACCTACTTTGAACTGGTGTCGCAGGTTCGATGTTGCACCGATTTGCTCGTACTAAGATCATCTGCGAACGCCCAGTTCTGGAGCAAGCTGCTCGATGGAGGCGTAAGGCCCGAGAACGACATAAGAAGGGCGGCTCAGGTCGCTGCGTTGCAGATTCATTTGACCAGTCGCAATGTGCAGGTCACCGAGGCATGGCCCGCGGCGGCCTGCAAAGCCCGTCAGCCGCAACTTCGGGTAGCCGAGGTTGCGGACTCCTGAACCTTTTTGCGGGACGGGTGCAAGCTTACGACAATATTTGTCACCCTGCGGGCAACCGCGTATACAATACGCGACGCCATGCATGCCCTGTCAATCAACAATCTCACAAAGACCTACGCCAACGGAGTTGTGGCCCTGAAAGGCATCGACTTCAAGGTTGAGGACGGCGATTTTTACGCGCTGCTTGGACCCAATGGCGCTGGCAAGACGACAGCAATTGGCATCGTCGCATCCCTGGTGAACAAGTCTGCCGGCGAAGTGAAGATATTTGGCCACAGCATCGACAACGAACTTGAGGCCGCCAAATCCTGTATTGGACTTGTACCTCAGGAAATCAATCTGAATCTATTCGACACCGTATTGAATACGGTCGTCAACTCGGCAGGTTATTACGGCATTGATCGACGCCCCGCGTTGCTACGTGCCGAAAAGTACCTGAGCGAATTGCGGCTCTGGGATCGGCGCTTCGAAACCACACGAAATTTGTCAGGCGGTATGAAGCGGCGATTGATGATCGCTCGAGCACTGGTGCACGAACCAAGACTGCTTATCCTGGACGAGCCATCGGCCGGCGTCGACATCGAGATTCGTCGCTCAATGTGGGAGTTCCTGCGCAGGACCAACGACGATGGCACAACGATCATTCTGACCACTCATTATCTGGAAGAGGCGGAATCATTGTGCCGGAATGTTGCAATCATAGACGATGGTCGAATCGTCGAAGACGCACGGATGAGTACGATCCTCCGAAAACTTAAGGGCGAAGTGTTTGTGTTAAGCCTCGAAAAGCAACTGACGGACGCGTCCGAACTGCAGGGATTCGACGTCACGCTCCGCGATGATTGTGAACTCGAAGTGACGATCGGAGACGGTAGTAATCTGAACGATCTTTTTCAGCTCCTGAATGCCAGGGGTATTGCTGTCAGCAGCTTGCGCAACAAAACCAATCGTCTCGAAGAGCTGTTTATGCGCCACGTTGAAAGCAAACAGCGCGACTCGGCGGCGGGCTAGTCCTTCGAACATGAATCTAAGACGTAATTGGGTCGGTCTCAAGACTATCGTGACCAAGGAAGTCATTCGCGTCGTCAGGATCTGGATTCAGACAATCGTGCCACCGGCTATTACGATGTGCCTTTACTTCATCATTTTTGGCAATTTGATCGGTCGTCGCATTGGTACGATGGATGGTTTCGATTACATGCAGTTCATAGCGCCGGGGCTCATCATGATGTCGGTGATTACGAATTCCTACGGTAACGTCGTGTCATCATTTTTCGGCGCAAAATTTGCGCGGCATATCGAGGAAATGCTGGTCGCTCCCATATCGAACGCAACTATTATCATCGGCCATGTTGCCGGCGGCGTTATTCGCGGCCTCCTGGTTGGGACCATGGTAACGATAATCGCACTGGGATTCACCGATCTGCATGTCGAACATCCGTTTATTACGCTATCAATGGTGCTGTTGTCGTCTACCGTATTCGCGCTTGCAGGATTTATTAACGGCATTTTCGCGAAGAAATTCGACGATGTCTCAATCGTTCCGACATTCGTGTTAACTCCGCTTACTTACCTCGGTGGTGTTTTTTACTCCATTAGCCTGTTGCCGGAATTCTGGCAAAATGTGTCGCTTGCAAATCCCATTTTGTACATGGTAAATGCATTCCGCTACGGAATTCTTGGCGTCTCCGATATCAGCATCTCCCACGCCTATTCGATTGTCGGTCTGTTCGTCGCAGGCCTGTTTACGGCATGCCTGATGTTGCTGAATCGTGGCGTAGGCATTCGCGAGTAGAAATATAATGTGCGGCAGATTCGCCTTCTATTCGCCCGCCGAAGCAACTGCCGCGTTGTTCCGTGTGCAGATGGACGTATCGATCGAAGCGCGCTACAACATTGCGCCAACCCAATTCATACCGGCTGTTCGAGACAACGATTCGAATGTTCGTGAACTCGTTATGTTGCGCTGGGGTCTGGTGCCGTTCTGGTCGAAAGATCCTGCGATCGGTAATCGCATGATTAACGCGCGCTCGGAGACTGTGGCAGAAAAACCATCATTCAGAAACGCATACAAGGACCGGCGCTGTCTGATTCTGGCGTCCGGATTCTACGAGTGGCGAAAGGAAGGCGATATCAAGACACCATATTTCATCACAACCGCCGATGACTCACCGTTTGCATTCGCGGGATTGTGGGAGCGCTGGAACAGCCGGGAATCGGACGAATCGTTGCAAACGACGACGATCATCACGGCCGCAGCAAACGATTTCATGACCAGCCTGCACCACAGAATGCCGATTATCCTGCAAAGCGACGCTGCCGATCGCTGGCTTTCGGGCGACAATGACCTCATCAACAATGTCGTGGACATCACGCCACCGCTGAAGGCCTGGCCCGTCGACCGTCGCGTTAACAATGCCCGGAACGAGGGCCCGGATCTTTTGAGCGCCGCAGGCGAAGTCAAGCTCGTATAGCAGTCGGCCTATTCGCGCGGCAATAGAAATTGCGTGCCGAGATAATCCAGGATTACGCCTTCAGGAACAATCTCTGCAACACTTGGCCCTTCGTCAAGAATCGCATTCTCTTTGTACTTGCTCATGTTGATGAACACGAAACGTTCGCCTGCTGCGGCGCTGTATACGTGAATATCGAGATGCAGTTCGGGCAAAGACACCAATCCTTTAGCGCGAACTTCGTTAAACGTTTGATAAGAAGTGGTTACGGTGGAGGGTTGACTTGACCTGGCGACGAAAGCCTTCGACGTCGCCGAAGGCACTGTCTCCCCGGCCGGTGGTGAGGTACTGGCTGATGTCGCCGATCCATTTTCTTGCGTTGTGGGCGCGGGCTGGCTGCCTTTTGCTTCGTCGACCAGTTCTTTGAAAGTTGCGGCCGGTTCATCTGTCTTGTCAGAACTGCCGGGGAACTCGCCGGCGTCGACGAGATCGTCCGCAGGCGTCGGCAAATCGCGCGGTATCTCCGGCCTGAGCACGACAAACAACACCACCGCCACATTTATTGTGACTAGCGCCCCAACGATCCACAGCCACTTTGAGGTTGGTGAATCACCGGACCCCGTTGGTACGTATGCTCCTTCCGGCCGGTTTCTGAGTTGCCGGTCGGATTCTGATTTCTTTAGTGCGTCCAGAATAAATGACATTTCAGATTTGAGCCTTATTTTTTCGATTCACAATTCAAAACTCCTGAAAGCACCGCTGCTCGTGACGTTCGTACTAGCTTCCTGAGAGACTGGGTATGCCTTCCAGCCCCAGTTGCGTGTTGATGATAATCTGCGTCTGCGGACCTGCGAGGCCATCGGTTTCCAGTCGATTGCGTCGTTGAAACTCAATTAATTGACGTTCAAGCTCACTGTCGAAAACGTCTGAGTCGCTTGCCGGAGCGTCGAGACCCGAACCGAGAGCCACCAGGCTCTGGCGCAACCAGCGCACTTTGGGCCCTTGTGCGCCCGGTTGCAGCAGGGAAGGATTGCCGTTGGGGGGCTGCCAGATCAGGAGGTACTGTCCGTACCAGAGATCCGCCAGTTCCGCGATAGGATACGACGTGCGCGTTTCGCCGAACTGCAGTTCTGCAGAGTCGTCGCTGATGCCAACCAGCACCGGCCGATGCGTCTGACCGAGGCTGTCGGCTAGTGTCAATACAACCGGCCGATCCAGTTGTCGCAATGTACTGAACGAACCCCGTTGGGACAGGCAGTCCAACCCCGCCGCTTGCGCCTGTGAACAGACAGTGCCTTTGCTGCTGTCGTAATCAATGCCCCAGATTGACAGCAATGTTTCCATTGCCATCGCTTGCGTCATGAGCGACGCCAGTTCCCGAAGTGTGTCGTCGAGTGCCGGTTGGGCAGGTTCATCGGCAACGGTTTGCGTGTCATCCTTGACGGGCAGCGGAGTATCTTGTGCTGCGATCAGCGGCAGCGCTATGGATTCGGACGGCACTGCCACGTGGTCCTGGTTCATCGCCCGGAGTCCGGCGACAATGATGAAAAGTATCACTACCGAAACGGCCGCAATCACCCATTTTCCGCCTATGCCTGATCGAGGCTCACCGGACACTTCGCTAGCGGCGGTGCGCACGATTTGCGGCGATACCCTCCGGACCTCCTGGCTGTAAGCGCCAAGCAATGCGCGATCACAAATTACGTTGATAAGTCTCGGTACGCCGTTGCTGAGTCGATAAATGTCGCGTTTCGCTCGTTCATCGAATATCTCACCGAGACCGCAGGCGACTGTGAGGCGGTGATCGATATACCGGATCGATTCGTCTCTTGACAGTGGTTCCAGGTGATAGCGCCCGGTAATGCGTTGTGCGAGTTGCCGAAGATTTGATTGCAACAGTTTTTCGCGAAGCTCGGGCTGCGCTATCAGAATTATCTGCAGCAGTTTTTGTTTGGCTGTCTCGAGATTTGTTAACAGGCGAACCTCTTCGAGCACTTCTGTCGCGAGATTCTGCGCTTCATCGATAAGCAGGATCGTTCGCCTGCCTTCGGCATGCGTGGCGAGCAGATGTACATTCAGCGCGTCAACCAATGCCTTGGAGCTGCCGCGATCTTCGGGTAGCGTGATTTTCAGTTCTTCGCAAATTGCTGTCAGAAACTCGATGGCGGAAAGCTGCGGGTTCAGGATAAACGCAACATCGACACCGCTTGGAATGCGCGCCAGCAGCGTCCTGACAAGCGTCGTCTTGCCAGTGCCGACTTCACCGGTTAGCTGAATAAAGCCGCTGCTGTCATTTACGCCATAGACAAGATGCGCGAGACCTTCGCTGTGTCGCTCGCTCAAAAACAGATAACGAGGATCCGGCGTTATCGAAAACGGCTTTTCGTTGAGCCCGAAAAATTTCGTATACATAAGTTGCGGCGTATCCCAGAGCGCTATGTATAGGTGGAGTGCGGATTCTACCTGATTTAACGCTAATCCAGACTGCGGGCGCGGCCCAGCGATATGTCACCGAAGCGGTCGCGAATTCTGTCAACCGTCTGATCGAGCGCAGATCCTGTGACTCCGCTCTGCGGGGCGAAAAGGTCGGCCTGGTCCAGCCTCCCGAGTTCGCTGCCACCCACACCAAGCAGGCGAATTTTCGCGCCCGGATGCTCGTTCAGCCAGTCTGCCAGAAGATTCTTCGCCGCCTCATACAGTATGTCCGTGCCGTTGGCCGGAGGGTGCAGCGCGCATTGTCTGGTGAATGTCGAAAAATCAGCCTGACGAATCTTGACCTGGACAGTACCGGCCGTGAGTTCCCTGGCGCGCAGGCGACGGGCAGTCCGCTCTGTCAGGCGCAGCAATTCCCGGTGCATATCCGGCACGCGACTGAGATCGGAATCAAACGTCTCCTCGGCACTGATGGACTTGTCGGGGCGGGAGGCGACAACTGGCCGGTCGTCGATGCCCGATGCGCGTTCCCTGGTTCGGGCGGTAAAACGGCCGAATATCGGTTCCAGCACATTGTCTGGCGCCAGCCGCAGATCGGAAATGGTCGATATCCGGCATCGCCGTAGACGCTTGAATGTCTCAGGACCAATTCCCGGGATGACCTGTACAGGGAGAGGATTAAGTACCGCTCTAACATTTTCCGGCGTCACGACAACAATGCCGTCGGGTTTGTCGAGATCGGACGCGATTTTGGCAACCAGCTTATTCGGCGCTACACCGACCGAGGCCGTGAGTCTGGTCTCGCTCTGTATTCGATTCTTGATCAGCGTTGCGATAGCGATATCCGAACCGAACAGCGCCAGGCTTCCGCTGACATCCAGAAATGCCTCGTCGAGAGACAGCCCCTCGACCACCGGCGTAAATTCCCGGAATATCGAAAACACCTGGTCCGATACGTCTTTGTAATGTGACATGCGGGGAGGCACGCGTTGCAGATCGGCGCAACGTCGTAACGCATCGCGCATAGGCATCGCAGAACGAATGCCGAATTGTCGCGCTTCGTAACTGGCAGCCGCGACAACGCCCCGGTTAGTGCCGCCGCCGACAACCAGCGGCTTGCCTTTTAACGAAGGGTCATCGCGCTGTTCAACCGATGCATAAAACGCATCCATGTCGACATGCAATATGTTTCGCTCGGCAGGCATTTCTACTTCGCTCTCTCAACGATATACCGGGCCAACCAACGCAGACCATCGGCGCGCTCGCCAAATCGTCCGAGTTCGGCAACACCGTCATTGAGCAGTTCCGCACACTGCTTTAGCGATGCGTCCATACCAAAGATTGACGGCCACGTTGCCTTGTTCAGGCGTTCGTCGGCGCCGGCCGGTTTGCCAATGACATGTGTCTCGCCTTCCACATCGAGAATGTCATCGCGAATCTGGAAGGCAAGCCCTATGCTGCTCGCGAAGGAATTCAATGCCGTTATCTCGTCATCATTCAAGTCCCGGGACAAGTCGCAAACCGCTGTCACGCAAACGACCAGCAATGCACCGGTTTTCAATGAGTGTAGCGTTTTCAATTCATCGCCGGTCAATGATTTGCCTTCCGACGCGAGATCGATCGATTGGCCGCCGGTCATGCCCAGAGATCCGCAGGCCTGGGAGATTTTGCCGATGATCCCAACCTTCTCCCTGTCAGACAATGCGCTCGAGACAGCGACGGCCTGAAACGCCAGCGGTTGCAGCGCATCGGCCGCCAGTATTGCCGTTGCCTCGTCAAATTGACGGTGAACAGTCGGCATACCCCGGCGAAGGTCGTCATTGTCCATCGCAGGCAGATCGTCATGGACAAGCGAAAACGCGTGGATCAATTCAATCGCAACGGCTATCGGATCCAGCTTTGCCGGTTCGATCTGCAGGCACTCGCCGGTTGCGTAAACGAGTAACGGGCGCACCCGTTTGCCGCCGTTCAATGCCGCATAACGCATCGCATCGTGCAGCCGCTCAGGCCTGGTATGCTGCGACGGCAATGCAAGGTCGAGACAATCGTTGACACGCTGGGTATAAAGCCCAAGCTGTTGCGAAAACTCCACTGTCAAATGCGCGTGCTCCTTCAGTTTCGGCTTCTCAGCCTACACGGAAATCGGCCTGCGGGCCTGTCGAATATGGGTGTGTGGGCTATAATCCGGCCCCTTCGTCGAATTGCCACAAAAGCCGGATAAAGCGATGCGCGCTACCGCCATAGCACAGCCGAATATTGCGCTCATCAAGTATTGGGGCAAGGAAAACGTGGCCGAAAACCTTCCGGCGGTGGGCTCCCTGTCGATCACGCTGGAAACGCTTACCACCCGCATGACGGTCGAATACGACGCCGCGTTGCCGGCTGACCGGTTGTTCGTCAATGGCGAAGTTTCGGATAAAATGCGGCCCAGGGTGTCGATGTGTCTCGACAGTCTTCTGGGTCAAGGCAGAATGCCGGCCACCATTACCAGTGAAATTAATTTTCCTATAGCAGCCGGTCTTGCGTCGTCCGCCGCTTCATTTGCCGCACTGGTGGTTGCCGCAAGTCATGCGGCCGGCAGGTCGATGGACACGCTCGCACTGGCACGGGCCGCAGGTCGTGCGTCCGGTTCTGCCGCTCGTTCGTTATATGGCGGCTTTGTCGAGCTCACAACGTCTGAGAATTCCATAGAGGTAGATTCAGTTCTTGCCGCCGGCGATTGGCCGCTGGACGTCGTTGTCGCGGTCACAGCCGACACCGAGAAACTGCTAAGTTCCGGTGATGCAATGATTCGAAGTGCCGGGACGTCGCCGTTTTACAAAAACTGGGTCAGCGGCCAGGATCACGATCTTGATGTAGCACGCACGGCTGTTGCCGAACGGGATTTCGCCGCACTTGCAGCGATAGCCGAACACAATTGTTTGAAAATGCATTCTGTGATGTGGGCGTCGCGACCCCCGATCGTGTACTGGAACGCAGCCACGATTGCGTGCATGCAGACGGTTCGCAATCTGCAAGCCGACGACATACCGGTGTTTTTTACAATCGATGCCGGACCTCAGGTCAAAGCCGTGTGTTTGCCCGACTCGGCGGATCAGGTGCGAAATGCGCTGCGTAACACTGACGGTGTCTTGCGAACCATGCATTCGAATCTCGGCGACGGTGCACGTTTGCTGGTCGATCCATGAATATTCGCGCATCGGC
>Ga0255056_10000254_pt1 | contig 14986 bp, 14 predicted proteins | sample Cases_109_1_MG_FD_183639 | JGI IMG/M metagenome (GOLD analysis project Ga0255056, IMG submission 183639) | Seawater microbial communities from Amundsen Gulf, Northwest Territories, Canada - Cases_109_1 | ecosystem: Environmental > Aquatic > Marine > Gulf | place: Canada: Northwest Territories... | reverse complement strand
TATCTTCGAGCCACACGTGCCGCATGCGCTGCGCCGGGCGCTGGAGTATGCCGGAGATGAAGGATTTGTGGCGTCCATGCCGCAACTGCTGCACGCCAGGACCCACGCCGCCTACGACAATGTCATCTGGAATACCTGGTTTACCTCGTTTTCGGAGGAGTCGGTGGTCACCACTGCACAGGGCAATCGTGTGGTCGTCGCGATTCACGGCGGGGGCATATTTTCGTCCCCGGAGCGCTACGAGCGTGTGTATCGCGCCAGTGTGGACCGCAGCAATCCCGACGGCTTCACGGGCCAGTACGCCGGCAAAATCTCTCAGCAGGAAGCACTCGATGCGCTCGACGGCAGGCTGCCTGACGGCACGGAAATTCCGATATACCCCTTCGAGGAATTCAAAATGGGGGTTTCTGACCTGCCGATTCGATACGGCGTCATTCTCGATTTCGAACAGGCCCGGCAATCCAAGCGCGGCTACGAGGAGTTTGAAGTACTGAAGGACGATCCGAACATGATCGTCCGCGCCGGCGGCGTCGATGCGAATATCGCCTATCTCGACAAGTATCGTGACCGCAACAACACAAAATTGATGGGCCACTGGCACCCCTATAATCGAATCGATGTGGAACAACCGCAGACTCGCATGCCGTTTCTCGCCGGCACGCAGGGAATGGCTTTTTCGGAGGGCGATGATCCCGAAGAGTGGGGCTACGACTGCGAGTATGGACTTGGCGGCGATGCGTGCATCCACAACATGGCACGCTACATCGTCGTGGCACCGCGAAACGTCTCGACCAGTTTACGAGACCTGGATTTCGACGCCTGAGACGATCGAATGTGCTTTGAACACAAGCTTACGCCGCGCCGATTGACCATGGCATTGAAGTACGTAGCGATCGTGCTGGGAACGTTGCTGCTGGCCGCATGCCAGAGTGAATCTGAAGGTCGTGCCCGCCTCCAACTGCTTGAGTGGAACGGCTACCATCACCCCCAGTTCTATCCGGAATACATGGCGAGGTATGGGCGCCCGCCGAAGTTTACGTTTTTCGACCACGCCGAGAATGCAATGAGGCGCTTACGAACCGGCTACCAGGTCGATATTGTGCATTTCTGCACCGGGGAACTCGCGGAGGCGAAGGAATCAGGGCTGATCAAGCCGCTCGATACGAGCCGAATTCCACGCTGGAGTGAAATTTCACCGACGCTGCTGGCGTTGCCCGATGTGCAGATGGATGGCCAGTACTGGATCATGCCGTGGGAGTGGGGCTATTCGACCGTTGCCTATAATCCTGAACTCATCGAAGTTGAGGACCCGGGTTACGAGATGTTCATCGATCCTCGCTACAAGGGAAAGACGGCACTGACTTCAGACATACGCGTCAACATGATCATAGCCGGGGTGATCGGCAATTGGGTGGACCCGTTCGATCCGACCGAGGAAGAAATGGCGACAGCTCCCGAGATATTTACAAGTATGTTCGAGAACGCGCGCTTCATCTGGACTGACGGCACCCAGATGGAGCAGGCCTGGGCCGCGCGTGACGTTGGTATTTCCTACATCTTTGGCAGCGCCACACGCCGCATGGCCAAAGAGGGGCTGACAAATGTTGTTGTTGACCCGCTCATGACCTGGATGTGCGGACTCTCCCTGAGTACCACCGGTACGACGCCGGAGGACGAAGTTTACGACTACATCAACGCGATGCTCGATCCGGCCAGCGGCGTTGGCATGTTCGATATGTACGGTTACGGGCACGGCAACCGAAATACAGTTGATCTGCTTGAACCCGGTCGTGTCGCCGGCACCGGCATAGACGATCCTGAAGGAACGTTTGCACGAGGCGTCTACAGCAAGGCATTTAACCCGGCGAAAAAAGGAAGGCTCTTCCAGCTCTGGTATGAAGCTCAGGCCGGGCTCGAATGAGCAGTGACGATATGAGCAAAGCGGCTACTGATTTTTATGACCGTCTCGGTCCCGAGTATCGCCACAACATGGGATGGGACTGGAATGCGGTGATGCGCGACGAAGGCAAAACGCTTGATCGCATTTTGTCAGCGGAAGCAGGTCGCGCCGGGCCATTTACCTTGCTCGACTGCTCCTGTGGTATCGGCACACAGGCAATCGGCCTGGCGACGCAGGCCCACAAGGTTCATGCAACGGATCTCAGCCCGGTATCAATTGAGTGCGCGAGAAACGAGGCCGCCAGGCTCGGTGCCGAAATGACCTTTGGCGTCGCTGACTTTCGTGAGCTTGAAGCCGTTGTCACCGATACATTTGACGTCGTGTTGACTTGTGATAACTCGATCGCCCATTGCCTGCAAGACGAGGATCTGAGCGCGGCTCTGAATAGTATGCGAGACCGCCTGAATCCTGACGGCATATTGCTGATCAGCCTGCGGGACTACGCACCACTCGTCGCGAATAAACCGCGCTTCAACAGTGAACATGTCCAGGACCAGGCCGACGGACGCCGCGTCGTTTTTCAAGTGTGGGATTGGGCGGAGTCCGGTGACCGCTATCACACTACCCAGTTTCTGCTGCGGCAAACCGACGACGGTTTCGCTACAAAACACTACAAGACAGAATTGCGGGCTCTTCTCAAGGAAGAAATACTGGCTGGAGTCCAGGCCGCCGGATACAAAAATATTCGTTGGCACACGCCTGAAGAGAGCGGCTATTACCAGCCGATCATCACCGCCCGAAACTCATGAGCGACAACGTAATGCAGAACGCAAAAAGGGAAGCCTCGGTTTTTTTCGACACACACCTGCCAAACGCGCTGCAGCGGGCGCTTGAATATGCGGGCAACGACGGCTTCGTAGCGTCCTTGCCGCAATTGCTGCGCGCGCGAACGCACGCGCCGTTCGACAATGAGATGTGGAACCAGTGGTTCTATACGTCGAACTCGGAGGAAAGCCTGGTGGAAACGCCGCAGGGCAATAATGTAGTCGCGCTTGTTCACGGCGGAGGTATTTTCGCATCGCCGGCACGATTCAGGAAGTTGTACCTGGCCAGTACCAATCGTCACAGCGAAGACGGATTTACCGGCCTGTTCGGCGGAAAAATCCTGCAACAAGAGGCGCACGACATATTGAACGGTCGTTGCCCCGATGGCAGCGACATTCCGGTCTACTCGTTCAGTGACTTTGAACGGGGAATTTCCAACCTGCCGCGACGATACGTCGTTGTCATGGACTTCGAAACAGCGCGGACGTCAAAGTGCGGACTTGTTTCGTCCGACGAACTAAAAGACGACCCACTTATGATCGCTCGTGCTGGCGGGGCTGAAGCCGCGGCGGCCTACCTCGACAAGGCAAAGGAGTACTACGGCATTAGCGAGATGGGCAGCTGGCACCGGTTTGACGACATGGATCCAATGCACCCGCAATGCTGGGTTCCTTTCGTGTACGACTGCCTCGGTGGTGCGAGCAAGATAAGCGAATCGGATTTGTCAAAGCGGACACAAGGAGTGATGGACATCTGGTTCACCCACTACCGCGTCGCGAGAGATGCAGGCTTCGGGATTCGCGCGGATACGGCGTTGATTAACACCGCGCGCTATGTCGCCGTCGCACCGCGCGAATCTGACACCGGCGTTCGCCACCTGACGTTTGTTGCATAACGGGCGTCACGTACCGATGAAAATGGAAGCGGTAATATATTTCGACTCCTATTTGCCACACGCACTGCGGCGCGCGTTGGAGTATGCCGGTGATGACGGTTTCGTGGCATCTCTGCCGCAACTGTTGCGCGCGCGGGTCAATGCGTCATACGACAACACTATTTGGAACACGTGGTTTAACCCGAATACCGAGGAAAACCTGGTCACGACACCACAGGGCAAGCGCGTAGTTGTGACCGTTCATGGCGGTGGAATCTTCGCCTCGCCGGACAGGTTCGAGGCGTTGTTCCGAGCGAGCACAGACCGGCACTCCGAGCTCGGTTTTACCGGACTGTTCGCCGGCAAGATTACAGATCGGGAAGCAAGCGATGTATTGGCTGGACGCATGCCGGACGGCGCTGAAGTCCCCGTTTTTTTGTACGACGAATTTGCCCGGGGTGTCGATGGTTTGCCACGCCGCTATGGAGTTGTAATGGATTACGAAACCGCGAAGGGCTCCTGCTGCGGCTACCTGCCATTCGAGGAACTGAAGGACGATCCAATGGTGATTGTCCGCGCCGGTGGGTCCGAAGCAGCAGCAGCCTACCTCGACAGAGCGAGGGACAGAAACAATACAAGCAAGATGGCGAGCTGGCACTCGTTTCACAATGTCGATACGCCGGGCCAGGCCCAGACTCGTGTGCCGTGCCTTGCCGGTAACAAGGGTGGTATCGGCTCGGATGAAGAGGACAGCCATCTCTACGGCTATGACACCGACTACGGCATTGGCGGCGACAGCAGCTTCCACACAACGAGCATGATTAACGTCGCCCGTTACGTCGCAATTGCACCCCGCGACGTCGCGACCAGCGTGCGCCACTTACCCTTCAATGCATGAACGCGATAGCGGTAAATCGCGAGGCGACGATCCAGCGAGAAGCGATATCCGGTGACGACGACTGCGTGATCGTCGACAACTTTCTTCAGGGCCCCCACCAACTTGTCGACTTCGCAGCGAAGCACGCCGGACAGTTCGGCAGGGAGGCGAGTAGTTATCCTGGCCCATTGTTTCGCGTCGACGCCGAGGCAATGGCAGAAATTTACCGATACATTCGTTTCAAGATGTCGAAACATTTTCCGTTCTTAAAGGGCGGCCTGGATTTTTGGTCGTATTTGTCGATCGTCACGGAGCGACCGGCGGATCTCAGTTACGCGCAACGTATCTGCCATACCGATCCGGAGAGGAACCCGGGGCGCGTACCCTACGCGGCGATCGTATACCTGTTCGAAAACGAGGACCTCGGCGGCACCAGCTTTTACCGCTGGAAGGAGCTGGACCTCGCAAGACAGGCGGAGGCTCTCGGTCGTGACGATCCGGACGAAGCGTTGACGTTTTTGCAGGAGCACTTTCCGACCTATCGCGAACCGCCTTGCTACATGACCGAGTCGAACGAAATCGCCGATCTGCTCCGCACGATTCCGGCACGCTTTAATCGCATGGTTTTCTATTCGGGGGATGTGCCACACAGCGGCGCGATTATGGCGCCGGAGTTGCTATCGGAGGATGTTCGACGAGGGCGCTTGACACTGAATGTGTTTGTTAGCGCATTACCGGGACAAACGGTTAGCCCGTCACACTAGTCAGCGGAGAATTGGCCCATGGAAACAGTGTCTTTTGGACGTACAGGCTTGAAGGTAAGCAAGCTCTGCATGGGCACAATGACATTGGGTTCCAGTACGTGGAAGCCCTGGGCGCTGGATGAGGCGGAATCAAAACCGATTCTCAAGCGGGCGCTCGACCTCGGTTTCACGTTTTTCGATATGGCCGACTGGTACTCGTCTGGCGAAAACGAACGTGTTGTTGCATCGACACTATTGTCGATGGCGTCGCGTGACAATCTCGTCCTCACGACAAAAGCCAAGTATCCACTCAGCGACGATCCGAACGATCAAGGGCTCTCAAGAAAGCACCTGATGTCAGCGATCGATGGCAGCTTGCAGCGCATGGGCACGGACTATGTCGACATCTTTATGATTCATGCTTTTGACCCCGCAACGCCGATCGAGGAAACCATGGAAGCTCTGCACGACATCGTCAAATCCGGCAAGGCACGTTACCTCGGCGCCTCAACAATGTTTGCCTGGCAGTTCGCGCAGATGAACCACGTCGCCCGGGAGAACGGTTGGACGTCGTTTATCAATATGCAATGCCAGTTCAGCCTGCTCTATCGGGAGAATGAGCGTGAACTTATCCCCTACTGCCAGGACCAGGGAATTGCGGTTACCTGTTTCAGCCCCCTTGCGCGCGGTTGGCTGTCGGGTGCAAAACAGCAGGGGCGCGCGAAAACCGATATCTGGTTTGCGCGGTGGTTTGGCGACGCGCTGGACTTCGAGATCTGCGCTCACGTCGAGGCGATCGCGAAGAAGCGCGGTATGACGATGGCAGAAGTAGCGCTTGCCTGGGTATTGGCCAAAGACTTTATCTGCTGCCCGCTGTTAGGGGCGGATTTGCCGGACCATGTCGAGAACAATAGCAAAGCGCTTGACCTCGAACTCTCCGACAGAGAAATCGAGACGCTTGATAGCCTTTATCGCCCACGCGATATTCTGAATGACTATGTTCCGAATCCAATGCCACGCCACTTGGGCGGTGTGCGAGCAGATTCATAGGGCCAAAACCGCAATGGCGCTGCAAAAATTCGGCCCTACAGCATCACCGGCAGAGGTTGCGGCCGCAACGCTGCGAGATGGCGCCGCTGTCGTCGAGAGTCTGGTATCGACCAGTCTCGTCGACGCAATTGCAGCTGATTTGCGTGAGCATCTGGATACATTTGGCTACCGCAGCAAGCGGGACTTCTCAGGTCATAACACCAATCGCTGCCATCACGTTATTGAAGAGTCGCCGGACAGTGTGCAGCTGATCAGTCACGATATGGCTATGGGCGTGGCCGACGAAATTCTGCTGCCCCATTGTGAGAGCTACCAGATCAACAGCATTACTGCGATCGAGGTTTGTCCAGGGCAGAAAGTGCAAAATCTGCATCGCGACGATTGTGTATTCCCCGTGCAAATTCCTGGTCTGGAGATGGTGCTCGGCAGTTTGTGGGCGCTGACCGATTTCACGGAAGAAAACGGCGCGACTCATGTGGTGCCCGACAGTCACCGGCATATCGCGATGGACGCGACGATCGACCTGTCTCGGCGCGAACAGGCGGTCATGCCGCAAGGGTCGATATTGTTCTACCTGGGCTCGACTCTGCATGGGGCCGGCGCGAATTACAGCGACGCGCCACGCCTGGGCATGATCAACGGTTACTCGCTTGGCTGGTTACGACAGGAGGTCAATCAATGTCTGAGCGTGCCGTTGGAAGTTGCACGAAACTACGACGAACGAATGCGCTGTCTGCTCGGTTATACGACGCACGACAAGCTGGGCGATCGTCTCGGCAAGTATTACGGAAGTGATACCGCGTTCATCGACAAAGACAATTATGCCCGTCACTTTCGACCGTACCCATCCGAAACCGATGGCGAGGTGTAGCGCGTGGAGCTGAAATATTTTGACTCGTCCGCGTCCCCGGCTGAAGTTGCGATCGCGACACTCAAAGACGGCGCAGCCGTCGTCACCGGTTTGGCTTCTGCAGATCTTGTGGGCACTATCGCAGGCGAATTGCGAGAGTTTATGGACACCCTGGGGTATCGAAGTCAGCGCGAATTTTCAGGGTTCAAGACCTTTCGCTGCAACACGACCTTCGTCGAAGCACCCAGTAGTATTTCCTTAATCGGACACGACATGGCAATGGGCGTCGCGGATGCTGTCTTGCTGGGGCACTGTGAGTGTTACCGGATAAGCAGCGTAACGGCTATCGAGGTTTGCCCTGGACAGGAAGTGCAGAGCCTGCATCGAGACGACTGCGTGTATCCCGTGCAGATTCCTGGTGTACAGACACTTCTCGGCTGCATTTGGGCTCTAACGGATTTCACGGCCGACAACGGTGCGACGCATGTCGTTCTCGGCAGCAATCGTCACATCAGTATGGGCGAAAACGTCGCCTTCACCAATAACGTACAGGCCGTAATGCCGAAGGGCTCACTGCTTTTCTACCTCGGGGCAACCTGGCACGGCGCGGGCGAGAACGTAAGCGACGGCTCACGTATGGGGCTTATCAACAACTACTCCCTGGGTTGGCTGCGGCCCGAAGTAAACCAGTACCTGAACGTTCCCATCGAGTTGGTACGGACCTATGACGAACGCACACGTTGCCTGCTCGGATATACAACGCACGACAGAAAAGGCAATCGACTCGGCGGATACATGGGCGAAGAGTCCTTTTTCGTGGACAAGGACGATTACGCCCGACACTACCGAGCTACACCGGCCAGCCCGGAAGAGGAGAAGCAATAGTGGAAACTGTTTCGTTCGGTCGGACCGGCCTCAAAGTCAGCCGACTTTGTTTTGGAACAATGACCATCGGTTCCAGCAAATGGAAAGAGTGGGTACTCGATGAAGCTGATGCGAGACCATTACTTCAGCGATGCGTTGAGGTTGGAATCACGTTCTTCGACACGGCGAACTGGTATTCGACGGGTGAAAGTGAACGCATCGTGGGTCCCACGCTGACATCGATGGTTCCCCGCGATCAGCTGGTACTGGCGACCAAAGCCTACTACCCCATGAGCGACGATCCGAATGACCGCGGACTGTCTCGCAAGCACTTGTTGTCATCGGTCGACAAAAGCTTGCGGCGACTAGGCACCGATTATATTGACCTGTTTGTGATTCACGCCTTCGATGCAGGCACACCGATCGAGGAGACGATGCGGGCGCTGCACGACATCGTCAGAGCAGGCAAAGTTCGATATCTCGGCGCTTCAACGATGTACGCCTGGCAGTTCGAGAAAATGAATCACGTAGCGCGAAAGAACGGCTGGACGCCCTTCGTCAACATGCAGTGCCAGTACAACCTGCTGTACCGTGAAGAAGAGCGGGAAATGATCCCCTATTGCATCGACCAGGGAATCGCCGTCAGCGCATTCAGTCCGCTTGCCCGCGGTTGGTTGTCGGCCAGCAACAAGGTGCGCTCTCAAACTGATGCTTCCTTCATTGCGTTTCACGGCGATGCGCTCGACCTTGAAATCATTGCCCAGGTCAAGGCCATCGCGGCGCAACGAGACACAACGATGGCAAAAGTGGCTCTGGCCTGGGTCTTCTCCAAAGAAGCGATTTGTTCGCCAATCATCGGGGCGAGCTCATTGGGCCAGCTGGAGGACAATGTGACAGCGCTCGACCTCAAACTATCCGCTAATGAGAACGAAACTCTCGATCAATTGTACCGACCTCGCGACGTAATTAGCGACTATGTACCCGAACCGATGCCGCGTTACCTGGAGACGCACTAAATGGAACAGGAGCAAGCCGGTCTCGCCGCGGTCTACGCGGTGCGACAACTTTTTGCAGCAGAAGCCGAGCGCGACACGGCGAAAGCGGAGCAATTGAATCGGGCACTCGCGCTTATACAGGAACTGCACCCGAATCCGGATCAACCCGAACCAAATCAGGTTCCCGGCTGCCGCCACTTTGCCCGAGCTTTGGATCTCGGCGAAGCCGGACCCGCAGCGGCCGTGGCAACCGCTATTCGCGGACTCGAGCCATCACTCGTCTGGGCTCAAAATCCGCGCTACAACGCTGACAACATGGGCGCCGGGTTTATGGACAATTATGGCTGGAGTTCTTTAGGTTTGACCGGAAGCAGCGCGATGGCGTTTGGCGTTCTTTTGCTCGGCCCCGGAACAATTTATCCACCGACCAGTTATGAATCTGAAGGTGTTTTTCTTGTTATTGGCGGATCGCCCGAGTGGAAAAGTGGTGACCAAGACTGGACCCGCATGAACGCTGGCGACATCGTCTGCCGCCCGTTTGGCGGCTCGGAAGGCAAGCGACCGGGCAGCGAACCGATGCTGGCTCTATACGCCTGGATGTATCGTTAGCTCTGGGAGAAACGGACAATGGCTTCGAAAGACCCTGTACTGCAACCGTTTCAGCTGAAGCACCTCACACTCAAGAACCGCATCATGAGCACCAGCCATACGATGCTGTATGCGGTAGACGGCGCACCGCAGGAACGTTATCAGCTTTACCACGAGGAAAAGGCCAAAGGCGGCATCGCGCTTACGATGTTCGGCGGCTCGTCGGCAGTGGCCCAGGACTCGGCCACCTCGTCCGGCGTCATCAATGTCGGGCACGATTCCGTCATTCCTCACTTCCAGCAATTCGCCGAGCGAATTCACCGTTACGGCTGTGCGTTGATGTGCCAGATCACGCACCTTGGGCGCCGCGCAAACACCAGGGCGTTCGACTGGTTGCCGAGCGTCTCAGCGTCGCGCACGCGCGAGGTCGACGGTGGGTTTCCGAAGGTCATGGACCGCGACGATATCGACCGCATTGTAAGGTCCTACGGCGAGGCCGCGCTGCGATGCAAAGAAGGCGGCCTGGATGGTTGCGAAGTCGTAGGCCAGGCGCACCTTCTCGAGCAGTTCTGGTCGCCGGCGTGGAACTGGCGGACCGACGAGTTCGGCGGCTCGCTCGATAACCGGCTGCGATTCGGTTTCATGGTGCTCGAGGAAATCCGCCGCAAGGTGGGCGACGACTTTATCGTCGGCATTCGCATCGCCATCGACCAAAATCTCGACGGTGGCCTTTCAAAAGACGATTGCCTCGAGATAGCGCGGCTGCATGAGCAATCCGGTCTTGTCGACTTTCTGAATCTTAATTTCGGCCGTGTGGACACCGAAATCGACTACGTCAATCTGATGCCGGGCATGTCCGCGCCGACGGCTACGTACCTCGACCGGGTGCAGGAGTTTACCCGGAAACTCACACTACCGACGTTTCATGCCTGCCGAATTATCGACGCGGCTACCGCGCGTCACGCCATTCGAGAAGGCATTGTCGACATGGTGGGCATGACGCGAGCGCACATTGCCGACCCGCACATCGTCCGTAAGATCGAAGCGGGCGAGGAGGACCGGATTCGTCCCTGCGTTGGTGCCACGTTTTGCATGGACCACCGCTATTGCATCCATAACCCGTCGACGGGGCGAGAGAAATCCCTGCCGCACGAGGCATCGGGTTCGAAGGACCGCAAACGCGTGGTCGTCGTGGGTGCCGGACCGGCGGGACTCGAGGCCGCACGGGTAAGTGCTTTACGCGGTCATGTGGTCATTCTGTTCGAGGCGACAAGTCATCCGGGCGGACAAGTCGCGCTGGCGGCGAAAGCGGGCTGGCGCCGTGAAATAGGCGGCGTTACCGACTGGCTTGCCGGTGAGATTAAGCACCTTGGCGTTGACGTCAGATTTTCGATCTGTGCCGATGGTGACGCCGTAACGGCACTGGATCCCGACGTTGTCGTAATTGCGACGGGTGGATTGCCGGATCTCGGATGGCTCGACGGCCGCGAGCATTGCGATAGTGTCTGGGATGTGCTGAGCGGCGGTGTCAAAGTCGCAAAGAACGTGCTCGTCTACGACGAGCTCGGTGACCATGCGGGGGCTTCATGTACGGAAGTGCTGGCCGACAACGGCGCAAGCGTTGAACTTGCTTTTCGTGGGCACCATGCGGCCAGTAAATCGGGTTACTGCAACTATCCCGTCTATTTGCAGCATTTCTATGAAAAGGGAGTAACGCTGACACCGGATCTCCGCCTGGAGAAAGTCGAGCGCGCCGGCACGCAGTTGCGCTCTATATTCGCAAACGAACTCACCGGCAATATAGAGGAACGCCTGTCGGATCAGGTTGTGGTCGAGCGCGGCACCGTCCCGATTGATGCACTGTTCGAGGAACTCAGGGCAGAGTCAAGCAATAACGGTGCTATCGACATGGAGCATTTGCTGGCGGGCTTGCCGCAATTTACTGAAAGACTGCGCGATGACGGCTTCGAACTTTACAAGGTCGGCGATGCCGTATCGTCGCGAGACATTCACTGTGCGATACTCGACTCGCGACGTTTGTGCAGTGCCCTGTAACGAGCCTATGCCTGGAGACGGGCAGGCGTACCGTCAAAGATTCGGCTAAGTCGAAAATCGGACAAGTCGATCCCGGCATTACTCCGGCTTCAGCAATACCAACGATCCACTCGAAAAGCTCAGCCAGACAGGTTCGCCTGCCGAGACCGACCGGACTGACGGTCCTTCATTATTCTGCACCGCAACCGCCACGGGCCGTTCACGTCCGTCGAGGTATACGTGGTAGTGGCTGCGATCGCCCAGGTAGGCGACCGGACCTGTGCGTGCCGCGACCACATTGCACTCGCCGTTGGGTGATTGCACATGGAGAACGAGTTTCTCGGGCCGGATCGCGACCATGATGTCGTCGCCAACGGCGAAATCAAGACCATTGACCTCAGCTTCGATCGTTCCGAGAGAACTTGCATCGATGATCGCATTACCTTCACTCGAAGATAGCAGGCGGCCGTCAAAAAAATTCATCGTGCCAATGAAATCCGCTACGAAACGGCAGTTTGGTTTTTCGTAGAGTCCTGTCGGTGTCTCGACCTGCAATACCAGGCCCTTAGCCATGACTGCAATACGATCCGACAGCGTCAGCGCTTCTTCCTGATCGTGAGTGACGAATACGAATGTGATGCCGACCGATTTTTGCAGTGCCCGCAATTCAAGCTGCATTTGTTCGCGCAGTTTCTTGTCCAGCGCGCCAAGTGGTTCATCGAGCAACAACACGGTAGGTCGTTTGATGAGCGCCCTGGCCAACGCAACGCGCTGACGTTCGCCACCCGAAAGTTCCGTCGGGGCACGCTCGGCATAGCCCGACAATTCTATGAGCTCGAGCATCTCCTCAACCTTGGCATCGACTTCTGCCCCGGACAAGCCCGACTTCCGCAGGCCAAAGGCGATGTTCCTGCGAACATTGAGGTGAGGAAAGATCGCATAGTTCTGGAATACCATGTTGACGGGCCGCTGGTGTGGCGGGATTGCCGACATGGCTTTGCCATCGATATAAATCTCACCGTTGCTCGGCGACTCGAAGCCCGCCAGCATCCTGAGTAACGTGGTCTTGCCGCAGCCGGACGGGCCGAGGACAGAGAAGAACTCTCCGCGCCGGATGTCGAGATCGACGCTGTCGACAGCTCGCACCGAGCCGAATCGCTTTGAGACGCCGCGAATCGAAATGATGCTCTGTTCGTTCATGTGTGACCCTTTAAGACGTTGCCAGTGAGGCGAGCATTGCAGTGTCCACGGCGAGCTCGAGTTCAGTCTTCTACAATATACACCATCGTCTCAATTGCAAAGACACAATGGCGTGTTAGCATTCGGGTTGTCAAGCGCTGTACCGCCTTTCCCGAGCGCCGTCAGGTTTTATAATATGGAACGGATTTAAACGTGATTCAGCTGGGTGACATTGCCGTACAACGCATCGTCGAGCACGAGATTCCTGTCTATCTGCCAACCGATATGTTCGATGAGGCGACGCCCGAGGCCCTCGCTCCCTATCGGGAGTGGCTGGAACCGAATGCATTGTGTCCCGACACTGGTTGCCTGGTTATGCCGGTTGTCTCGTACCTCGTTCGCACACGCCACCACCGCATACTCATTGACACCTGCGTCGGCTGTGACAAGACCTACGCAGAACCGCCCGCCTGGCATCAGCGCCAGAACGAGGCTTGGCTGTCGAACCTTCGGGCAGCAGGCGTGCAGCCGGACGAGATCGACTTCGTATTCTGCACCCATCTGCACTCCGATCACTGCGGCTGGAACACACGCCTCGTTGACGGCCGCTTCATACCGACTTTTCCGAACGCAAAGTACATATTCGCACGCGAGGAGTATGAGGCGACGAAAGCCGAGGGCCACCAGCTCTTTCTCGACAATGTGCTTCCGGTAGTGGAGGCACAACAGGCGGTGCTCGTTGATACGGACTACGCGCTCGACGATGAACTTTGGCTCGAACCCACGATCGGCCACACGGCCGGACATGTGGCGATTCACCTGAAATCGGCTCAACATCACGCTGCGATGTGCGGAGACCTGATCCACAGTCCGTTGCAACTGGCTGAGCCAGACTGGAGTTGCAACTCCGACTATGATCTCGCGTTGTCGGCCGCGACCCGCAGGAAGTTTCTCGATACGCACTGCGATACCGATACACTGATCCTGACGTCGCACTTTCCATCACCGTCGGTCGGCCACATCGTTTCGCGCGCCGATCGATACGACTTCAGTTTTATCTGAGCCGACACGTGCAGGAGGAGTTGTGTCCGATTCCCTGATCGATAGAACTATTGGCTTCCGCCTCGGCGGCGTGGACGAAACAAAGACCGCGTTCACCACGCCACTCGGCGAAGGGCGGTATTCGTATGCCCGGCGTGAAAACCCGACCGTGACCGATTGCGAACGAGCGCTCGCCGAAACTGAAAAGGCAGAGTCATGCCTTCTGACGTCCTGCGGCATGGCCGCCATCAATATCGCCTTGTCGATTTTCAACGACCCTGGAGATCAGCGGCCATGGATATTCCCGGCCGATGTATACAGTGGAACGGCAGAGTACGCTACCGCGGTTTTGCACAAGCAACGCGGCACGAACATCAGGTTCGCTGATCCTGCCGGCCCGAAATCGACGACGACGAATTTGATCGACGCGATAGAAGACGATCCACCCGCCTTGGTTTTTATCGAACCGATATCCAACCCGTTACTGGACATTATCGACATCAACGCCGTTGCCAGCGCCGCCCATCAACACGGTGCGCGCGTTGTCGTGGACAATACGATCGCGACACCCTACTTGTTTCACCCGCTGGATGCCGGTGCCGACCTGGTTGTGCACAGCGCCACAAAATACCTGGCCGGGCACAACAATATTCTCGCCGGTGTTGTTGCTGTCAATGATCCGACGCTACGTGCCCGGATTCTTACGCATCGCAACACGATCGGGTCTGTTCTGAGTCCGGACGATGCCGGGCGCCTGAAGACACAGCTATCGACATTTCCCGTACGCCTCGCTTGCCAGAACGCCTCGGCCATGAAGATCGCCGAGTACCTTGAAAAGCACCCGTCGGTCGATAAAGTCCGCTACCCGGGGCTCTCGTCACACGCCAATCACGGTCTGGCAAAGCGCATGTTCGACGAACGAGGTTTCGGCGCATTGATTACATTTGACCTTGCGCGGGATGAAGAGGGCAGTAGCCGCTTTGTCGATGACCTTTCACCGCACCTGCCTCACATCGGTTCCATGGGCGACGTGACCACGAGCTTCCTTCACATCAAGGCATGTTTCGGTGATGAGTACAATCCTTCGACGATCAGGCTCTCTGTCGGAATCGAGCCGGTTGAACGGATCATCGACAGCCTGGAGAAGGCGTTGGAATAAATGGTAT
>Ga0255056_10000253_pt1 | contig 15052 bp, 14 predicted proteins | sample Cases_109_1_MG_FD_183639 | JGI IMG/M metagenome (GOLD analysis project Ga0255056, IMG submission 183639) | Seawater microbial communities from Amundsen Gulf, Northwest Territories, Canada - Cases_109_1 | ecosystem: Environmental > Aquatic > Marine > Gulf | place: Canada: Northwest Territories... | reverse complement strand
GCCGTGCCACTCATCCCAGTACTTGGCCACGACGCGGCCGCTCGCGATCGATCGTACGCGAAACGACGGGTCTTGCCCGGACTCGGTCGTCTTGCTGTAGTCGAACGACCCGTGGGGGCGACGATCGGCGCCATTGTAAATCCAGGCGTGCGACAGCTTCACATCGCCGTTGGTATAGGGGAGATACAGCGGCACCTGGGCGTAAATTTCGCGCTTTGCGAGCGCCGCACTGTTGTCGTCGGCATACATATCTTGCGTGCTGTAGTACGTGACTTGATCACTACTCCCGTCGGCCCCTTCGGTGAGCGTGTAGGTACAGCAGTCGATCCGCTCGACCGGATCCACACAAGGCTGGCGACCGTCGGGAAACGGCCAGTTGGAGGAGTAATCGGTTTGCACGAAGCCCAACGATGCCTGGCCGCCCATGAAGCTATTCCACGGAAAGCGGCCACTGCCGACGGTGGGGGAGATGGTCAAGTCCAAGGGTGCAACGCGGTCGGGGCGGAGGTCGTCGAAATCGCTTGCGACGCTCAAGCTCCCGGGGGACGCCGCGAGAATGTTGGGGTTGACCGCCTCTATGGGATCGATCTCATCAAACGCGTCGCGAAGCTCGCCGGCGTTGTCCAGCGAGCCGACGAAGACGCCGCGATCGGTTGGCGCGGGCTCACCACCAGTGCCCCCTCCACCAGCGTGGCCCCCTTCACCAGCAGTTCCTGCATCGTGATCGAAGCCGGCTGGGTCGCTTGCGCAACTCGCACCAAGCCCGGCAAGGCCGATCGCGACGAGCCACACCCCGAGGAAAGTACGATCGAAGGACATGGAGGCCTCCCTTCTTTGCTTTCGCACCCAAAGAGGTCGTTGGGGGAAGCAGTATACACCCGTTGGAAGAAATTGGGGACGTCAGCTCTTATCCCCGGACCAGGCCGGCTGCCTACTTCATCTTCTCGTCAAGATCGGGAGCGATCGGTTGACGCAGAGTCTCAACACGGTTTCTGGTGCTAGGCACCCCACTGGCTCTCAACCGCGTTCCGCAATCGTACGCTGCGCCGCAGTCACCCCTTCGACCACCATCCATAGCAGCAGCACCAACATCAGCGATGCAAGGGCCGTGAGCGGTGCGTTCCCCTGCGCGATGAAATCTTGGAGATTGCTGAGCAACGCTAGGCCTGCGACCGACATCACGAGCACCATCGGGATCACCAACGGCCAGACGTTTCTCTTCTTCGCGAAGAAGTAGAGAGACAATGTCATCAACGTGAGCGCGGCAAGGAGCTGATTGCTTGCGCCGAAGATCGGCCACAGGACCCAGCCGACTGCTTTGGCCTGGCCCGTCGTGGGGTCGGGTGTTTCCGCCAATGCGAGATACATCGCCGGGAGGATCGCACCCAAGGTCGCCACGTAGGGGTTCGTGAGCGGCTTGATCCGCATGGCTGCGCCGAGCTCGGCGAGGATGAAGCGCTGGATGCGTACGCCGGTGTCTAGCGAGGTGGCCGCAAATGCAATGACCAGCACCGCCATCAACGTCCGCGACAGCTCCGCCGACAAGCCAACAGCTTCGAGGAACGCTCCCCCTCCGAGCACGAACGCGGCCGCCTTGTTGCCGCCGGCATGCTCCCAGCTGTCGTAGTAAACGGCCCAGCTCAGGTTCTCGACGGCGCCCTGGCCTGGCAGCGCACAGGCTTCGACCAACCCGATGCCGGCAACCGCGGCAATTGTTGAAGCCAGCGCGAGCGACCCTTCCCCGAGCATCGCGCCGTACCCGATCATACGCGTGTCCGACAAACGATTAACCTGCTTGGAAGTCGTCCCCGAAGCGACCAGCCCGTGGAAGCCGCTGATCGCGCCACACGCGATCGTCACGAACAGAATCGGAAAGATCGGCGGAGCTCCCTCCTCGGCCGTTCGAAAGATCGGCGCGTCGAAGTGAGGATGCGCAATCAGAACACCCAGGAATAGAAGTCCGAGGCCGACCAACAACTGATGGCTATTGATGTAGTCCCGCGGCTGAAGAAGAAGCCACACCGGGAGCAAGCTTGCGATCGCGGAGTACACGAGAAGGAAGAAGATCCAGGCCGTCGTTACCGTGTGCGTCTCGTACCCCATCGCCACGAAGTCGACTGGCACCTCGGTCCCCACCCAGACGAAGAAGTAGAGCACAGCAAGGGCGATCAGCGACGGAACGAGCAGCTTCACCTGCCGCTTATAGACCAACCATCCAATGATGAGCGCGACGATGATCTGAACATTGATCGGAATCACGCTGGTGGGTTGGCTGACGAAGAGACCTGCGATCGCCATCGCGAAGACCGCCAGGACGAGCCAGACCAACACCAACACGAAGCACATGAACAAGATGCGGGCGCGCCGGCTCACCGTGTTGGCTGTGATGTCGGCGATCGACCGCCCCTTCTCGCGCACGCTCGCCACCAACGCGCCGAAATCGTGAGCCGCGCCCATGAAAATCGTGCCGAGGACAACCCAAGCGAGCGCTGGCCCCCAACCCCAGTACGCGGCGACGCAGGGACCGATGATCGGCGCGGCACCCGCAATCGAAGTGAAGTGGTGGCCGAACAAGACCGCGCGTTGTGTCGGAACGTAGTCGTTGCCGTCCTCGAGCTCGTGCGCGGGCGTGACGAAGTCGTCGTGATCCTCGTAGATGCGTTCGCCGAGAAATCGCGCATAGAACCGGTACGCGAGCACAAACGTACCGAGGATCAGAGCTGCGGCTACGGCTGCCATGTTCGCCGTTGGTGGGCTTTTTCGCGTTTCGGGTCAAGCACAAAGCCGCTTTCCTTTGCGCCGAAAAACGCTAAGGTCCCGGGCATGAGCGGGACATTCCGACCCCACGGTGTGTGGACTGCCCTAGTGACTCCGTTTTCGACGGACCGTCAGGTCGACTACGACGGCTTACGACGGCTGATCGAGTTTCAGCTCGACGAAGGCGTCGATGGTGTCGTTCCGTGCGGAACTACGGGCGAGTCGCCGACACTATCCTGGCAGGAGCATGACGCCGTCATCGATGCCACCGTCCGGGCCGTCGAGGGGCGAGCCGGCGTACTCGCCGGGACGGGGAGCAACAACACGAAAGAGGCGATTCGCGGGACGGCGCAAGCCAAAGAGGCTGGCGCGACCGCAACACTCCTGGTCGACTGCTACTACAACGGGCCGTCCAGCCTCGAGCTCCGCACGGAGTACTATGAGCGAATACTCGACGAGGTGGCGGACATTCCGCTCGTTCCGTACATCATTCCGGGTCGAAGTGGCTGTGCACTTTCCGCGGCAGACCTCGCCGTGTTGCACCTGAACCACCCGCGACGCGTACCGACGGTCAAGGAGGCCACGGGGGACCTCGATCGCATGCGCCTCGATCGTAAGCTCGCAGGCTCGGCGTTGAGCATTCTATCCGGCGACGACGACATGACCCTCGCGATGATGCGGGACCCCGAGATTCGCGCATGTGGAGCGATCAGCGTGATGTCGAACCTCGTTCCGGGAGCCTTGAGCTCGATGGTGCGCGCACAAGATGCGGACGACCTCGAAGAGACCGACCGGATCGCGGAGGCGCTCTCACCGATTCTCGCTCTCGTCACGTGCCGGGTGGCCAGCGTGCGCACCCTCCCGAACGGCCAAACTGTCGAGGTGACCGACAAGTTCCGTAACCCTGTTCCTCTGAAGACCATGATGGCGGGGCTCGGCATGATCACTCAGGCCAAGCGCGCGCCGCTCGGCCGCATGAGTGCGCCGGCGGTTGCACACTGCCGCGACTCGCTGCGAAAGGTACACACGACGGACCCGGGGATCCTCGGACCAATCGAGCAGGCCTTCGACGTCCGAATCGACCAACGACTCGGAGACGACACTTTATGGTCGGCGCTCGCCCGTTGAGGGGACCGTGTACCGAGCGCTGATCCGCCCGCTCCTCTACTTGCTGCCAGCCGAGGCGGCACATCACCTGACATTCGCTTGCTTGCGATGGTTTGCCGCGATTCCTGGGGTCAGGGCTTGGCTGCGGCGAATGTTGCTGGTGAACACGCAGCATTCGCGAGCTCGCGCATTCGGTCTCGAGTTTCCGAATCCTATTGGGCTCGCCGCAGGATTTGACAAAGACGCGATTGGCTACGAGGCGCTTGGAGCGCTCGGGTTCGGTTTCGTCGAGGTTGGAACGCTAACGGGGCAACCTCAGCCGGGCAATCCTAAGCCAAGGTTGTTTCGGCTCCCACGGGACCGCGCCCTCGTCAACCATATGGGCTTCAACAATCATGGGTCGGCGGACGCGGTGGAACGCCTGCGACGCCCTCACCGAACCATCGTCGGGGTGAACATCGGCAAGACCAAAGTCGTTCCGGAATCAGACGCGATTGCCGACTACGTGTCGAGCGCCAAACGGGTCGCGCCATTCGCCGACTACGTAGTGGTCAACGTCAGCTCGCCGAACACTCCGGGGCTCCGCGACCTCCAGGCGACCGAGAAACTGCGACCCTTGCTCGCGGGGGTTCGCGAAGCACTTAATGAAGCGTCTCCGACGCGGCGCGTGCCTCTACTCGTGAAGATCGCCCCCGATTTGGCGGATGAAGACGTCGATGCGGTGGCTGACCTTGCCCTCGAGCTCGGCCTCGAGGGAGTGATCGCCACCAACACTACCATCCGACGAGATGACCTTGAGAGCGACGTTACCCAGGTTGAGCGTTGCGGCGAGGGCGGCCTGAGCGGTCCGCCGGTTGAGCGCCGCTCTCTCGAGGTTTTGAAGCGATTGCGCGAAAGGACTGGTGATCGATTGGTGCTGATCTCCGTCGGCGGGATCGAAACCGCAGACCAGGCATGGGCAAGGATCCGGGCCGGCGCCACCCTCGTGCAGGTCTACACGGCGTTCGTCTACGAAGGCCCCATGCTGCCGAAGCGGTTGGCTTCGGGCGTGGTGGAACGAGCCGCCCGCTGACACGGGCGCTGGCACTGGCACTGCCCCTTCCTTTACCTTCCGAAGCCGTTGATCGACACTGCGCCCCAAGGAGGCATTGCATGGGGATTGTGTCTTGGGTGATTTTCGGATTGGTCGCGGGAGCCCTCGCGAAGGTCTTGATGCCAGGCGATGACGCCGGCGGTATTCTGAAAACCACGGGCCTCGGCATCGTCGGAGCAGTCGCGGGCGGATTCGTCGGAACGTTTCTCGGTTTCGGCAAAGTGACGGGCTTCAACATCCGGAGCTTCGTCATCGCCATCGCAGGCGCCCTCCTCCTCCTCTGGATCTACCGCCTCGTCAAGAAGAACTGACGCTGGTACTGACACTGACACGGCCGCTAACCGCGCAGCATGAAGTAGACCGCTACCCCGGTCACCGATACGTAGAGCCAGATGGGCAGGGTCCAGCGTGCGAGGCGCTTGTGGGCCGCGAATCGTTCCTGTGACGCGAGGTAGAACGTCGTCAGGATCATCGGAAGCATGACGATCGAGAGAAGCACATGGGAGATCAAGACGGTGAAGTAGACCGTTCGAATCGGCCCGACACCTTGGTACGGCGTGTCTCCGTGGGCGTAGTGGTAGATCACGTAGCACACCAGAAAGACAGCAGACGCCGCAAACGCCGAGACCATGAATCGCTTGTGAACCTCCCGGCGGCCGCTGCGGATCGCCGCAAAGCCCAAGACCACCAAGGTGGCCGAGGTGGCGTTCAGCGCCGCGTTGACCCCAGGCATGAAGCTGAGGTCGGCGTCGACGCCTTGGCCTTCGCGCAGCACCAAGAGCCATCCCAGAAAGCCCACCGCCGCGGCCGAGATCACGGCATTGAAGACCCAGAAGCTCCGATCGTCCCGCGTGGTCACCGCGCGAGCCTAGGCTCAACCTCGGATCTCGGCCAGCGCTTGGTCGACCGCTTCGAGGACCTTGGGCACCTCATCGGGGTGATTGTGCCAGTGGGGAGAGAAGCGCACGAGGCCGTCGGGGGTGTTGCAGACGACGCCCCGTTTGCCGAGCTCCGCGGAAAGTCGGGTCGGTGGCACTCCCTCGGGGGTGCTCGCGCTGAGCAATGTCGAGCGAGCGGCGGCCGCCGGGGCGCGGTAGCTCGTGAAGCCGCGCGAGCGCAGGCCCTCTTCGAGCGGGTCAAGGTACGCATTGACGTGGTCGTGAATCGCGCTCGCTCCGAGCTCGCTCAGCAGCTCCACCGAAGCGCCGAGCGCGGCAATGCCGATGACGTTGGTCGTGCCGATCTCGAATGCTCGCGCGCCGGTCTTGATCGGGTTGTCATATCGAAGCTTTGGCTCGTCGCGGATCAGGAACTCGACCGCGTCCTCGTGGCTCAGCCAACCGGCGAGCCGCGGATGACATCCGCTCGCGCAGCGCTCGGCGACGTAGAGAAAGCCCGCCCCCTCCGGCCCCATGAGGTGCTTGTGGCTTCCACTGCTGAGGTAATCGATGCCGCAGGAAACGTCGATCGGTGTCCCGCCAACAGCTTGGATGGCATCGACGAAGAGCTCGGCCTCGTATCGGTGGCAGAGCGCAGCCATCTCCTCGAACGGCATGCGGAGGCCTGTCTTGTACTGAACCGCGCTGACGGCGACCAGGCGTAGACCGCGTTCGAGGGCGCGTTCCAGCTCCGCGAGCCCTTCGTCCGCCGAACGATGAAACGGGTCGAGCGAATGCCAACAAAGCTCGAGTTGGAACTCTTCGGCGGCCTGCTGCCAAGGCGTCACGTTCGCCGGGAACTCGGCCTCGAACAGCAGAACGCGATCGCCTCTCCTCCAGCGAAGACCAAACGCGATGTCGATCACTCCGTGCGTCGTATTCGAAACGAACGCGATTTCGCGCGAGGACGCGCCGATCAGTGCCGCGAGGTCCCTGCGGACCTGTCCGAGCCGCGGCGCCCACTCCCCGAAGCCGGCCATCCCACCGCGCGCGTACGCGACGCTCACCCCCCGGATTCGCTCGAGCACGGGCGCTGACAGTGGCGCGATCGCCGCATGCGCGAGATACGCAGCACAACTCAGATCGGGAAACAGAGAACGGTCGCCGAGCGTCGCATGGGCCATGGCGCACTCTAGTGGGATCGCCCCAAGATGGGCAATACGGTTAGAGGGGGCTCTCTTCATCGGCAGGTTGCAACGCCAGGATCACGTCGCCACGTACGACGTCGTCTCCATCGTTCGGGACGATCCTCTGCACGACCGCCGAGTCCGGCAAGGACTCGCCTTGGTAAACGAGGCGGTTGAACGTTTTCATGACCTCGAGGAGACCAACCGTCTGGCCTTTCTGAACGGTGTCGCCCTCGCTGATGAATGCCGCTTCAGTCGGCGACGGGCGCCCGTAGAAGCGGCCGCTCATCGGCGAGACGAACGAAAGCACTGCGTCGACGGCCGCAGCCGTCTCTGGAGTCGACGCGGCCACGTCGATCTCGGAACCCGTCGAGATCGTGAAGAGCGTGTCCCCGTACTGCAACGGCACCCTCGTGCGACCCCCTCCGGCTCTCGACATGACGCGACCGGCCACACCGTCCGGCGCTCGTAGTGCGTGCTTCACTCCGAGAACTTCGATCGCGCCAACGACTTGCCCCGGCGACACCAACTCCCCGACTGCCACGGTCGACGTGAAGATCCCTACGGTAGGCGAAGCGAGCTCGCTTTCGGTTCCATCCCGGCGCACCGTGCGGAGCACGTATCCGGAGCTCACAAGCGACCCCCGCTCATCAACACATCCAGGTCGTGCATCGTCCAAATGCGTGGGTTCTTGACGCGTCGATGGCCAACGCCCTGGTAGCTCATCTCGACGAGCACTCGCAGCCATTCGCGCAGCTCGTCCAGTCGAACGATTTCGTCGGTGTCCATCTGCCGTGCCGAGACGTAGGGATCCATGTCAGCGTCGATACGGGCCTCGACCTCGGACATCTTCTTTTGGATCTCGGCGCGCTCCCCGGGGTCGGCGGTGACGATCTCGAAGTCGTCGTCGAGCTTGCTGTTGTACGACGCGATCGCCAGGGTCCGCCCCTCCATGACACCGAGTCGTGAAATCGGAGTCGAGAGCTGGACGACCGGGTCGTAGGGGAGCCCCGCCATGGCGTAGTATCCGGCACCCGACGCTTTGCGTAGAAGCACCGTGAACATCGGGATCTGGTTCGTGCTGTTCGTGTAGATGAGGTTCGAACCGTAGGCGAGAAGGCCGTGCCGCTCGGCCTCCGCCCCGATATCGAAACCGCTGATGTCTTGGAGCCAGATCAGCGGAAGGCCATCGCTGTTGCAGGCACGACTGAAAGCGCTGATCTTGGCGATGCCTTGGCGATAGAGAATCCCGGCGGGCCGCTGCTCCTCGGGAGCTTCCGGATCGTCGATCAACCCCTGCCGGTTGAGCACGAATCCCGCATAGAGCCCGCCTACACGACCGATGCCGCAAATCATTTCGCGACCGACCGAAGGAAGCACCTCCCAAAACAGGCTCTGATCGCACAGGCGCGCGAGCACTTCCTCGGCCTCGTAAGCCTGCCGATGGTCGACCGGGATCAAACCGGGAAGCTCCGAGGTCGGGTGACTCGGCTCCATCGACTCGACACCTCCCCGATAGAACGCCGCGCCGGAGCTCGGCAGGCGCGCGACCTCGCGCCGAAGACACGCGATCAACGTCTCGTCGTCGGGCACGCGTTCATCGGCGCACCCGGACTGGTGCACGTGAACTTCTGGACCGCCGATGTCGAGCGAGGTGATGTGCTGGCTCTTGGCTCCCTTGATGAGCGCAGCACCGGCAATGACCATGTACGCCTGCTCGGTCATGTAGACGCGGTCGCTGATGATCGGCATATAGCCGCCGCCCGCAATGCAGTCGCCGAACACCCCGGCGATCTGGGGCACGCCCTCCGCGGATAGCAGGCTGTTCATCTTGAAGATGTGCCCAGCCCCTGTGGCCCCCGCGAAACTCTTGCTTTGCTCGGGTAGGTAAAGCCCGCTGCAGTCTACGAGATAGAGCGTTGGAACCCGCAAACGCCGCGCCATTTCTTGGGCGCGCTCGATCTTCTCAGGCGTCTTCGGCCACCAGGCACCCGATGCGACCGTGTTGTCGTTCGCGATGACGATACACCATCGACCTTCGATTTGGGCGAAGGCGGTGACGACGCCGGCGGCGGGGGATTGGAGGCCGTCGAAGTCGATCCCGTAGTTGACGAAGGTACCGACTTCGTACAACCGCGTGCCCGGGTCTTTGAGTCGGTCGAGACGCTCTCGCGTCGTGAGCTTCCCTTTTTCGTGTACGCGGTCGACGTACTTCGGGCCCCAGCCAGCCTGGACTTCCGCTCGTCGAGCGTCGAGTTTTTCGACCAGCGGTTCGTGGCCCGCAAGTTCGCGATCGAAAGTTGCTTGATCCACGACCGCCTCGCGCTCTTTGCCGATCGGAACCACCGGAACGTGTGCCATCAATCCCCCCCCCACCCTGGTACGGCGCGTGTGTCGTACCGATTGTCTCGAAACGCCTTCGATGCCAGCACCGACAGATGCATCGGAATCGTAGTCGAGATGCCGTCGCAACGAATGTTCTGAAGCGTCTCCACCAAGCGGTCGCGTGCGGCATTTCGGTCTGGTCCCCACGCGATCACTTTGCACACGAGGCTGTCATAGTGCGGCGGGACCTCGTATCCCCCCTCGACGTGCGTGTCGATACGGATGCCTTCCACTTCGGTCGCTTCCCAATGTTCGATGACGCCGGGGCTCGGCGCGAAGCCATTCGATGGGTCCTCGGCGTTGATGCGGCATTCGATAGCGTGGCCGCGTAGCTTGATGTCGTCTTGCGACAACCACAGAGGCTCACCCGCGGCAATTCGGATTTGGGCCTCTACGAGGTCGATCCCCGTGCGCATCTCAGAGACGGGATGTTCCACCTGAAGCCGGGCATTCATTTCCATGAAGCGAAGCTCGCCGTCTTCGTCGAGTAAGAACTCCATCGTCCCTGCGCCGACGTATCCGATCGCACGCGCCGCCCGAACCGCTGCGTCGACGGTGCGTGCACGCTGAGCGTCACCGAGCACGAGGGCCGGTGACTCCTCGATCAATTTCTGGTGTTTGCGTTGCACGGAGCAGTCTCGCTCTCCGAGGTGAACGACGTGGCCGTACTTATCTGCCAGAAGTTGGATCTCGATGTGACGCCCGCCTTCGATGAGCTTCTCGAGGTAGAGCCTGTGGTCCGCGAAAGCGGCCCGTGCCTCGGCTTGGGCGGAATCGAAAGCTTCCTTGAGCTCGCTCCGGTTTCGGACGACCCGCATGCCACGCCCGCCGCCGCCGCTTTCGGCTTTGAGAAGCACGGGTAGGCCCACCGACTCGATGAGCTCAGCGGCGTGATCGATGTCGCGCAGAACCCCGTCGCTCCCCGGAATCAACTTCAAACCTGCTCTGGCCATCGCCGCTTTGGCCGGGGTCTTTCGCCCGAGCTCTTGCATCACGGCAGCTGGAGGCCCGATGAATGTGACTCCGTGAGCCTCACACAACGATGCAAAGAGTGGGTCTTCCGCGACGAAGCCCCAGCCCGGATGAAGGGCGCTGCACTGGGTTTGAATCGCGGCCTGAACGATTCGCTCTCTGGCCAAGTAGCTCTCACTCGAACGCGACGGTCCCAGCACGACCGACTCTCGATCGCGGAGATACGGGGCATCACGGTCCGCCTCGGATACGCCGAAGACGGGGGTGATGCCGAGGGCATCGCACGTCCTAGCAATGCGGGCCGCGACCTCGCCACGGTTCGCGATGAAAAGGCGCCTGAAACGCTCCACGGGCGCGCACTTTAACACTGTGGGTGCGTCCTGAACAGCAGAGGCGGCATCGGCACTCGGTTCGTGTCAGAATGGTGGCGTCATGTGTCGCCTGTTCGGCTTCCGCAGCGTCATTCAGAGCCAGGTGCATCGATCCCTCATGGACGCTGATAACGCGCTTGGCGCCCAAAGCACCGACCACCGGGACGGCTGGGGAGTTGCGTTCTACGTCGACGGCGCGCCGCACATCACCCGAAGCCCGACCACCGCCATCGATTGCGCCCTTTTTCGCCGGGTTAGCGGGATCGTCGCATCCGAAACGGTGCTTGCGCACGTGCGGCGGGCGACTACCGGCGAGCTCTCGGTGCTGAACTGCCACCCATTTCAGTACGGCAAATGGGTCATGGCACACAACGGCGATGTTCGAAGCTTCGCGGACCACCGAGAGGAGCTGGTGCAACGGATCGCGCCACGCCTTCGCCGGTACATTCTCGGCGACACGGACAGCGAGGTGCTGTTCTTTCTGTTCCTCACGCACCTCTCGCAACACGGTCCTCTATCCGGTCGCATCGGTGTCGAGGAGACATCGATGGCCCTGCAGTCGACCCTCGATCACGTGCGCGGCATCTGCGACAGCGATCCAGACCAAGAACCATCACTGCTCACGACTATCGTGACCGACGGCACCACCATGGTCGCCGTAGAGGGTGGAAAAGAGCTCTTCTGGTCGACGTACAAGACGCGATGCGGTGACCGAGAAACCTGCCCTAGCCTTGCGCCCGAATGCGAGGCCCCCTCAGAGAGCGGCTACGTCAATCACCTTATCTTCTCGAGCGAGGTAATCGAAGGCGAAAACATCTGGCTACCCCTGGACCCCGGCGAGCTCATCGGGGTCGACTGGCGCATGAAGCTCCTACGAACCAGCAGCCACCGCCACCTGGCGGTCGTAAACTAAAAAAGCGAGAAGAAGGGGATGCCCTTTTCCACGTCGGGCCTGCGGCCCGGTAATTGGATGGATGAGGTTTATAAGAGTTTGGTGAATCGGGAGGTGCCGCTCGCGCGGGCGGGGGAGTTTGCGCCGATCGGGATTGGAGCGCTGTCGGTGTGGCCGCCGGTGGTGCTTGCACCGATGGCCGGAGTCACGAACTGGCCGTTTCGTGCGATTTGTCGTCGGTTTGGTGCGGGGCTTTATGTCAGCGAGATGGTGACGGCCCGACCGCTCGTCGAAGGGCGCGCCAAGGCGCTCATGCTCGCTGAATTCGGGACCGATGAGTCGCCCCGGAGCCTTCAGCTTTATGGCGTCGACCCTTACTACGTTGGCGAAGCCGTGAAGTGGCTCGTCGGCGCGGGGCATGTCGACCACATCGACATGAACTTCGGCTGCCCGGTGCCCAAAGTCACGCGTAAGGGCGGTGGCTCTGCAATCCCCCTCAAGCCTCGCTTGCTCACCAACATCGTTCGCGCGGCTGTTCAAAGTGCAGGTGAGATCCCGGTGACGATCAAGTTCCGGATGGGCATCGACGACGGCCTTCTCACCTACGAAGAAGCCGGGCGAATCGCCGAAGAAGAAGGCTGTGCGGCGGTGGCATTGCATGCCCGAACGGCGGCCCAGCTCTACGACGGCGAAGCGCGCTGGGACGCGATCGCGCGCCTCAAGCAGCGCGTGAAAACGATCCCGGTGCTAGGCAACGGTGACATCTCGGAAGCGCACGATGCACTTCGCATGATGCGCGACACCGGCTGCGACGGCGTCGTCATCGGCCGCGGATGTCTCGGACGTCCGTGGCTCTTTCGCGACTTGGCAGATGTGTTCGAGGGCCGCGAGCCGAGCGATCCTCCTTCGCTTGGCGCAGTCGTCGATGTTGCGATCGCGCACGCCACATTCCTTTGCGAGTGGGCCGGCGAGGATCAAGCGATGCGAATGTTCCGTCGGCACAGCAGCTGGTACACCAAAGGCTTCCGCGGCAGCGCAAAGCTCCGCGCACGCCTGATGCGGGTCACCACGCTGCAAGAGCTCGAGGAGATCCTCCGCGCCGCAGACGGATCGGAGCCGTTTCCGCCCGAAGCCATGCGTGTCCCCCGAGGCAAGACCGCCGGCCGCCAAAAAGTCTCCCTCCCAGAAGGATTCCTCAAAAACCGCCTGCTCGACGACACCCCCCCAGTCCACATCGAAACCCCCGCCCTAGCCGGCGGCTAACGGACACTCTCCACCCCCCTAACCTCCTAGTGCTCGGGTGTAACAATTGTACTAATTCGTAGTACGCTTGTTCTAGAGGTTGGAGATGGGGACTCGGATACAGATTTTGGAAGCGGCTACGGAGCTTTTTGCGGAGCGTGGGTTTTATGGGGCCTCCGTGCGCGACATCACGGGGCGGGTTGGGGCGAGCGCCAATGCGATCAGCTACCACTTCGGGTCGAAAGAGGAGCTCTACCGAGAGATCATCGAGCGGCTGGCGTCGGACCAGTTGGAGCTTGCAGAGCGGGTTCTATCGACACCCGCCCGCTCTCCCGAAGAGTTCGCGGTTCGGCTCGAGGTGTTCTTCACGGGGCTTCTCGAATGCTACCTCGACAATCGGGACACGATCCGAATCATCTTTCGCGAGTTCGAGTTGCTGCTCCCGCGCGGCAGCGACAGTGTCGTCGGTCGGATGACGCACACGAACAACGTGATCGCGGCATTCGTTCGTGAAGGCATCGACGCAGGACTGGTGCGCAAGGACGTGGACCCCGACATCGTGGCCGGCCTGTTGCTGGATCGCGTCTTGAACCAAGCGCGGTTCACCGAGGCCCACAAAATCTACTTCAACGTCTCCACCCTCGAGGAGACGTATCGAAAGCACTGGATCCAATCCACTTTGGGCATCGTGCTTCACGGAATCTGCGGCGCGGGGACACCGGCCGCCTAACGACTAAGGAGACCTCAATGCTACAGATCACCAAAACCATCGACATCGACGCGCCCGTAAACGACGTCTGGCAGAAGCTTGCCAAGCTCGACGACGTGCAGAACTTCGTGGATAGCGTCACGAAGTCATACTACAGCTCGGAGCAAAAGGAAGGCGTGGGCGCGGAGCGCACCTGCGAAGTGAAAGGATTCGGGACCCTCGTCGAGGAGATCGTCGAGTGGAAAGACGGCGAGACGCTGACCTACACAGTCGAGGGCATGCCTCCCATGGTGAAGCACGCGCAGAGCAACTGGCGCCTCGAGCGCAAGAGCCACATCCAGACGACCGTCACCGTCACGAGCTCGATGGAAACCCGCTATGGCCTGTTTGGTGCGTTCATGGAGAAGTTCGCGATGAAGCCACGCATCACGCGACTCCTCGAGGACGCGCTATCGCAATTCAAGAACTACGTCGAGCAGGCGGAAGCCCAAACCGACGCAGAGGCGCAACCACTGCAGGCACACGTAGCGTAAGCATCGACGACGCAAGAAATGCGGACCGCGAACCGCACGCTCCTTCGAGTGAAAGCATGGACGGGAAACCAAACCGCACTAGACTTTTCGCTCGAAGGAGGACCGATGTCGGAATACCGCGCCACGATCGTTTGGGACCGTCAGGGCACCGAGTTCAGCTACAAGGAATACACGCGTGAACACGTTTGGAAGTTCGACGGTGGGAGCGAGGTGCGCGCCACCGCCGCACCGCAGTTCCTCGGAAATGATGCCCTGGTCGATCCGGAGCAAGCTTTCGTGGCGTCCCTCTCGAGTTGCCACATGCTGACCTTCCTCGCGCTGGCAGCGCGCGACAACTTTGTCGTCGACAACTACGAAGACCGTGCGGTCGGCTTCATGGAGCGCAACGACAACAAGAGACTGGCGATCACCCGGGTTGTACTTCGTCCGAAGATCACGTGGGGAAGCGAACCACCGACCCAAGAGCAACTCGACAAGCTCCACCACCATGCCCACGAGCAGTGTTTCATCGCCAACTCGGTGACCACCAAAATAGAAGTCGAGCCTCCAGCCTAACCACCGAACAAAGGGCGTCGCATAGCCCCGTGGCGACGAAGTCGCTTTACGGGGTCAGCAGACAGCCCCTTCTGGAATGCAGGCAAAGCCCACCCAGCAGAACGTGCAATAGTCGCCCTCACCGCAGCCTTGGGTCCGACAGTCGAATTCGGCCAGCTCGCACCAACCAACGCACACGTCGCATTGCGGACAAGCGGGGTCCTGCAGGCAGACATCTGGGGCGTTGCAGTACTGTTCGTCGCCGCATTGCTCAGGGCCATAGCATTTCGGCTCGCAACGACCGTCGGGCGTGCGCACGTGTGTCATCACTGGGCAGTCGTCGTTGCACTCACCGCTGTAGGCGACCTCGACATGGGCGCATCTTGCCTCAC
>Ga0255056_10000251_pt1 | contig 15104 bp, 10 predicted proteins | sample Cases_109_1_MG_FD_183639 | JGI IMG/M metagenome (GOLD analysis project Ga0255056, IMG submission 183639) | Seawater microbial communities from Amundsen Gulf, Northwest Territories, Canada - Cases_109_1 | ecosystem: Environmental > Aquatic > Marine > Gulf | place: Canada: Northwest Territories... | reverse complement strand
GCTCGGCAGGACAATGCGGTCTTCTTTCGCAGTCGTGTGGAGGACGCCCCGGCAAAGGGTCCGCCGGCGCTGGCTGATACCGCTGGCGGTCATCGGGGTCACGCTGGCCGCCATGCTCGTGAGCGGTATCGGCGCCCGGTTGAATCGATCGGGCCCCATCGACGATGTGGCACGGCTGACCGTTGAGTTCATGTTGGTGGTCGGTATATGGGTGCTGCTATCCAAGTTCCTTCCCCACGACCCCGGCGCCGATCGCTGGCGCGATTTTTTGCCGGGATCAATGCTGGTGGGTGTTGGTCTAATTGCCATTAGGGCGGCCATGGTGCTCTACCTGATACCGAAATGGGCATCGCTCAGCGAGCGTTACGGCGACATCGGCGTCATCCTTGTCATGCTCAGCTGGGCGTATCTGGTTGGGCTCGCCACTGTCGGCAGCGCCCACATCAACGCCGCCCTGTTCTCTACCCGTCGCGACCCGGCACAACAGTCCGATGCGAAGAAGTCATGGCCCCTGCCCGACTTCCTTCGTAAGCAGTGGAGGGCCCTGAGGGGATCAGGCGAAGAAGTAGCTCAGTAGTGAAGAAGTAGCTCAGTAGCGAAGGCAGACACTGATCTACTGATCTACTGATCTACTGATTACGCGTCGGCGCCAACCGGCCCCGCAACGAGCCTGGCCGCCTCTTCCACGGCACTTTGTGCTTCGTCGATCTTCTCCGTCCACGTGACGATGTCACCGCGGCGCAAGGCGGCATCGGCCGCCTGGAAAGCGGCGGCCGCCTCTTGCAACAGCTCGGCGACCTGCTCGTCGACGGTTCCGCTCGGAGGCTGGGCCGGCTGGGCCGGCTCGTCCGGACCAACTCCGGCCGACTCACCAAAGATGGCCGCCAGCGCCTCCTCGAGGGTGTCGCGCATCTCGATCCGGCCGTCGAACGACACCACGACCCGCTTGAACTCCGGGATGCCCGTGCCGGTGCTGTTGTCATCGGCCGAGATATACACCGGTTGCACATACAGCAGCGATTCGTCAATGGGAATGACCAGCATGTTGCCCTGGATCACCTCAGACCCCCCCTGGCCGAGCAGGGTGAACTCCGCCGAGATGATGGGGTTCTGGTTGATGAAGTTCCCAACCTGGCCGGGACCGTCGATCTGGGTCTCCGCAGGAAGCGCGAAGTCGATCATGCGCCCATATTCCTCTAGCGGCCCGCTCTTGGCCACCATGAACGACACCATGTTTGGCCGGTCGAGCGGGGTGAACGGCTGCATGAGCAGGAACGTCAGCGTGTCGTCGCCCGGCAGCTTCATCAACAGGTAGTAGGGCAGCATCGGAGGGTCGGCGAATGGCGCCCGCAGATCGGGACGCGGCGAGGTCGACGGGTCTCTGGCGATCTGCCAAGGGTCCGCCACCGTGAAGAACTGGTCGGGCTCGGTCATGTGGTACAGCGTGTACATGTCGGTCTGCACCCGGAACAGATCTTCCGGATACCGGAAGTGGCTGATGATGCCCGGAGGCAGCTCGCTCTGCGGCTTGAACACGCCGGGGAAGATATTCTCGTTGGCCTGAATCACCGCATCGTCGGGGTCGATCACGTACAGATCCATGGTTCCGTCGTAGGCGTCGATGACGGCCTTCACCGAGTTGCGGATGTAGTTGAACCCGTTGGGAAGGCCGGCGCCACGATTGAGGCGGCCGGTCGATGCCACCGCCGAGTACGGGTATTTATCGGTGATCGTGTACAAATCCATCACCCACTTCAAACGGCCGTCGGTGATCACGATGTAGGGGTCGGCATCGGCGGCCAGGAAGGGCGCGATCCGCGCTATCCGAGAGCGAATGTTCCGCTCCAGTAGCACCTTGCTGTCTCCCTGCAAGCGGTCGGAGATCAACGTGTCCAGGTTGCCGAACCGGAGGGCCCAGGCCAGCCGGTCGAAGAACCCGCCGAGAGGGACGCCTCCCGACCCGTCGTAGCTATTGGTGGCCACGTTGGAAGCGCTGCCCCCGATGGGGAAATCGACCTCGGGCTGTTTGGTACCGGCAATGAGATAGTCGGCCTGGAGGTGGTCGGAGAAATACACCCTGGGCTGGGTGATGTCCAGTGAGGGGTCGCCGGTTTCGTTTACCGGCGGGATGTCTCTGACCGCGAGATCGGGCCGACCGCCGCCGGTCACGTCGTTGGCTGCGCTGAGCACCGAGCCGAACCCGTGTGTGTAGACCAGCTTCTCGGTCACCCAGCCCTCGCCTGGGATGTTGGGCTCGTCGAGCTCCCGAGCGGACACCATGACCTGGGTCAGCGTGTCGTTGATGAGGTAGCGGTCGACGTCGACGTCACCAAGGTCGTAATAGGTGACGATGTTCTGCAGTTCTCGGTACGTGGTGTTCAGCACGCCGGGATCCCACAGGCGAATATTGGAGACGGTGGGCTCGTTGGCGGCGATGTCTGAGGCGGTGAGTTCCGGAGATGCAGCAAAGTTGGCAACCTCGACATCGGTGAGCCCATAAGCAGCTCGGGTGAACTCGATATTGTTGGCGACATAGGGCGATTCCTTGTTGACCTCGTCCGGCTGGACCTGCAACCGTTGGACCAGGGCCGGATAGATCCCTCCGACCAAGATCGAAGTGACCAACCACAGGCCCGCCGCCACCAAGGGAAGTGTCCACCCTCGGAACCACACGTTCACGAGCAGGATCACCGCGGCAACCAGCGAGATGATGATCAACAGGTTCAGTGCAGGTATCTGGGCGTTGACATCGGTGAAGGAGGCGCCGAAGACTTGACCGCGCGAGGAGTACAGCAGATCCCACTTGTCCAGCTGATACATCGCCGCCTTGAGCAGGGCGAGCAGTGCCAGAAGAATCGAGATGTGAGCCTTCGCCGCCGAGCTGGTGTGCGCACCCGGGCCTTGCACCCGGATACCGCCATTGAGGTAGTGGACAGCCACCACGACCAGCGTCAGAACCAGGATCAGCTGGAAACCCCACCCGGCGAGATCACGCAGGAACGGTGCATCGAATACATAGAGGCTGACGTCGTTGCCAAAGATTGGGTCGTCGATACCAAACGAGCCGCCCTGGGAGAACAGCAGCCAGTCCTCCCACCACGCCGCTGCTCCCAGGCCGAGGAGGATCCCGAAGAAGGCGGCTGCGGCGATCCGCAGCCACCGGGCGCGTGGTTCGACCCACATCTGGTAGCGCTCCAGAAGCTCCTCATCGGGACTGCCGGTGACGACACCGAGACGAGGCGACAGACGATCGGCAATGAAAAGGTTGATCCAAAACGCGACAAAGGCGAATACGGAAGCGAAGGCGACGAGCCAGACCTTGGTGAACACCAGCGTCGTCCACACCCCGACGTGGCCCACGGAGTCGTACCACAGGTAATCGGTCCACAGCGTGGCTAGGGATCGGGCGGTGACGAAGGCCACGACCACCAACCCAATGCTGATGAAGATCCAGCGTCTGGAACGGCGGCCCGTATACGGGATGGGATCTCGATCGATCACGGTGCGAGTCTACGGGCGAAACAAATTCAGCACGCAGGAACGACGGTGCACGCACACTCGAGACTCGCCGGGGGGATCAAGGTCCCGGGAGGGGGACCGTCGGCGATCGGCCACGGGCCCGAGCCTGTGCCGCAATCTGCGCAAGAGCGATTGGACGGGATCACAGAAACCTCTTGGCAATCCATTGCCTGCAATCCGTCGAGGACGCCCTGTTGGTAGGCCCGTCGCGACAGGAAGCGCACTCGCCGCTCGGCATCGTCGGTTCGCCAGGCGCGGAAGACCCTCGACAGAGATGACGCGGTCTCGCGCTTGCCGGCGCCGGCGCTCCGAGACCGCTCCAATGACAACGTGGCCGCCTCGACGAACACCGTCGTGAACTCGACTGTCTGATCGTCAACGTGTATCTCCGGCTGCGGGGCGTCGGAGCGCCCGAGCAGCTCGGCGGCAGCCGCGAACCCGGCCGCCATGCTCTCCTCGGCGACCCTCCCCAGGACACCGCCGATCTCTCCATCCACGAGCGTGATGTCCGGGATCCACGACTCGTCGAGGCGGAGTTCCTCGAGCGCTCGATTCTGGGCCGAAACCAGTTGGCGCTTGACGAGACGCAGCGCCCGGTTCTGCACGGGTAGGAGCAACCGGTCGCGAAGGGCGAATGGATCGATTGAGTCGCGAGCCGCGACTGGCGAGTCGCGGGTCTCCACCTGCTCGCCATTGCCTTCTGCAAGCACGGCAGTCGCTGTCTGCGCCGGGATCGCTTCCTTGACAACCGAACCATTGCCCTGAGTCTCCAGCGACCGAGCCGCCCCCGAGGAGCGGAGGTCGTTGAACAAGCCGGCAAGCGGATCTGGTGTCGGTTCGGATTCGGGCTCGGGCTCGGCTGGCTGTGGTTCGGCGGTCGTCACTGGTTCGGGCGCCGGCCCTGGTTCTGAAGAGCCCCCCTCCCCACCCGTCTCCTCCAGCTGGGGGGAGGTGGCAGCGGCGGACCCGGTTCCGGAGGACGCTGTCGGGGTACTCCCCGCCACGACAGCCCTCCTCCCCACCCTTCGGACGTTTCTCCCCCCGCCGGGGGCAGAAACGGATCCCGAGTCACCTATTTCGTCGACTTCTGACGAAGGTGGCATCGAGCCACCGTCCCCGCCTTTTTCTTCCCCTTGGGGGGAGGTGGCAGCGTCGGAGCCGGCGCCGGAGGAGGCTCTTGGGGTACTCCCCTTGCCGTGGGAAGAAACGATGGGAGTTGAGCCGCCAGCCGAGCCCAAACGATGCCCGGGTCCTGAGGTTTCGCCGCGCAGCGCCTCGACCTCGGCCGCCAACGCGTCGGCATCGACCGGTTCGGAGGTCACCGATCGCCTCTGGGCCACTATTTTCACCACGGCGTCGTCTTCGGACCACGAGGTCCGCGGTACCACCTCTGCCTTGGTTTCTTCGATCGGTTCCTCGGTCTTCTGGGGCTGCTCCGGCGCATCCTCAATGCCGAGCAGCACCTTTTGTGTATGTTCAAGCTCCTCCATCAGCTCGGCGCGCCGCTCCTCGAGTGCCAGAACCCGTTGCTGGGCGACGTCAATCTGCTGGCGCGAGCCAATCGCCATCTTGTCCGATTCCCGGCGGGCGGTGCTGACCAACCGCTCTGCCTCCTCGCGTCCAGAACGGACGAGGGCTTCGCTCTCACGCTGCGCGTCCGTCAGCAACCTGGATGACTCGCGATCGGCTTCCGAGCGGACAAGGAGCGCCGACTCGGTGGCGCCGGCCAGCATGGCCTCACATTGGGCAACGACTTCATCGAGCATCTCAGTGCTGGTCTCCCAGGCGGATTGCCGCGCTTGGACAACGGCGGCTTCGGTCTCGGTCATCGCGTGCCGGGTCTCGGTCTCGGCCTCTTGGCGCCACTCTGCGGTATCGGCTGCAGCGCGCGACCGCATGGCATCGGCGACCTCGCGGGCCTCTTTCAGGATGCGGGCGACCTCATCCCCTGTGGCTGAATACTCGGCTGCAGCGTCGGAGGTCGCGCCAGACTCCAGCTTGGTGACTCCGGCCTGGTGTAGCTGCTGGAGAAGGGCGCCTACGTAGGCGGCGACCTGCTCGAGATAGTCCTCAACCTCGCCGCGGTCGAATCCCCTCAGGGTCAGGCGAAACGAGCGGGCGCGTACATCGCTCGCAGTGAACTCCTCCATATGGTGAGGGTAACGACCAGTTCGGCGCTGGGTCGGATTAGCGGCAATTACCAATCACATCTGGTCAATTTTCGTAATACGTAATACGTATTTTGCTCTACGTCACCCGATCGACGTTCAAGTAATCGAGAGGGTCGTCGATGGTCTCGACCCGAACGACAGTGATGTCCTCGCCAGCGGCGAGGAGGGCGTCCTCGTAATTCGCCGCCGGGATGAAAACGACGGTTGCCCCGGCGTCGATGGCGCCGAAAACTTTCTGCTTGACGCCGCCGATCGGGCCAACCGTGCCGTCGCGGCGGATGGTGCCCGTGCCGGCGATTCGCAAGCCGTCGGTGATGTCGTCGTCGGTGAGCTGGTTGATGATCTCGAGGGTGAACATCATGCCCGCCGACGGTCCGCCGATGTTTTGTGAATCCGTGTCGATCTCGATGGGGAAATCCACGATCGGTTCGTTGTCCCTGAGCAGGATTCCGATCATCGGCCTGTCCGGGTCGTCGACATGGGGACCGAGCACGATCTCGAGCTCGACGACCTCGGGATCCTCGGCGCCCTCCACTGGCCGCTCCACGATGAGGAAGGCCGAATCACCGATCTCCTTGTCGGCAAGGCCGTCGAGCAGGTCGTCGCTGAAGCCCACCTCGGCGCCGTCGACCGCGACAATCACGTCGTCGGCGAATAGGACCCCGTCGCCGCCGGTGCCCGGGACGGTCTCGATCACTACAGCGCCGGTTCCGATGAGGGTGGGCTCATAACCCAATGCATCGAGGGCTACGAATTGAGCATCCAACTTGGATTGCTCCATGCCGGCGAGATTTTCCCGCCTTAGGTCTTCTCGCGACACGCCGGGTGGACGGATGTTCTCCCGTGGGGAGAGGTCGACCCTGGGGCTGAGCTGAGCCGCAACCCATTCGAAGACATTCGCCTCCTGGAGCGAAACGGTGAGGAAAAAGAGCTCCCCTTCGGAGTCGACAACGGCGTCTTCGTTGTCGATGACGTCGATGAAGTCGGAGGTGTCGTAGACAGGCCCCGGCGACAGCGTGTAGTAGGGCACCTTGATCGGCCACGCCACGGCAATGGCGATGCCGATCGCGATCAGTAGGAGCGACAGCGCCAGCGGCCACTTGTAACCCCACTTCCGGGTGCGACCTGGACGCTCCGTGGGGGCTCCGCCCGGAGCCGGCTGTGTGATCGTTGCTGCACCCTTCATGGTTTTGGCGAGAATACCGGGGCGACCCCAATACATCTTTGAAACGGGGAAAGTCTCATGTCGGTCTTAAAGTCGACCTTCTCACCAGCATTCTGGAGGCATTGTGCAGGCCATACAGCAAAACGTCATCACCGCAGCGATATTGCCCACCCGCCGTGCGGCGGTCACGGTCGCCCTCGTCGTCGGGTTCGCGTTGTTCATCGCGGCGACTGCTCAGATTCGAATCCCGCTGCCTGGAACGCCGGTCCCGATCACCGGCCAGACCCTCGGGGTCCTGCTCACCGGGGCGGCCCTCGGCTCGGTGGCAGGAACCACCAGCTTGTTGCTCTATATCTCCCTCGGCGCCGTCGGTCTCCCGTTCTACGCCGGCGGAACGTCGGGCTGGGATTCTCTAACCGGGGCGACGTTCGGATATTTCGTCGGGTTCATTGTCGCCGCCTGGGTGGTCGGATGGTTTTCCGAGCACCGTCGCGACCGGGTGGTGCGCACCGCCGTCCCCGCCTTCATCGCCGGCAGCCTGATCATCTACGCGTTCGGCGTCGGCTGGCTGTGGCTCACGGTGTTCCCAGACCTGGGGACCTCGATCTCCAAAGGGATGACCCCGTTCCTGGTCGGGGACACCATCAAAGCGGTGCTGGCCGGGTTGCTGCTGCCGGGGGCATGGTGGCTCGTCGATCGGTCGAAGGCCTAGCGTCGGTTGGTGGAACGCTCAACGCATCGCCGGGCTCTTGGATCTTGACCCCTACGCCGCGTACCTTGGAATAGGCCTCGTCGCCGTTGACGACGACTCGGTGACGGTATCGATGCCGGTCACCGAGAACCACCAAAACTTCCACAGCGGCACCCACGGTACAGCCTTGTTCTCGGTGGCCGACCGCGCCTTCAGCCTGGCATCCAACGCATACGATCAAATGGGAGGGATGATGTGGACACCCTCCTCGCCATCACCGCGACGACCACCAGCGGTGACCTGCTGACCGCGACCGCTGTGGGGGTCCACCTGGGCAAGCGACTCGCCACCTACCGGGTATGGTCACCCGCAGCGACGGACGTGTGTGCGAACATTTCACCGGAACAGTCTTCGTCAAGGGTGGCACGTAAGCCGCGAGATCGAACCTGCTCCGTATCTCGCCATACGTCGGCGATCAGCTGGGAACTCCGTAGCACGGCTCGTCGAAAATGAACGCGTCCGCAGCATCTGACACGAAGAAGTCCTGGACCAGAACCGATCCGGTCGTCGCATCCTGCTGAGAAATCGTTTGGTCCAATCCTCCCGCGGCGGTGAACATCTCCAGGTCTGGCTTGAAGATGGCGGTCTCGCGAGTGACGTACTCATTTGGACTCCCGGCATAGCTCTGGTCGGGCGCGGTGCCCATAAAATCTACGCCGGCCAGTGCGCTGACGGCTTCTGCTACACCGTTACGGGTGAGGTGCCCAGCAGCAATCGCGTCGGCAAGCACCCGATGCATGGTGATGGCGTGGTTCCAGCCAACGATGAACGAATCCGACGGGGCGCGGTTGGGGCCGACCGACCTCATCGCTTCTGCCATCGCCTGCTGCCCCGGGGCATCACTGCCCCAGGGGACGCTGTACGCCGACTGGTAGTAGAACTCGTCCAGCAACGGACCCACTTCCGGATCGGCAAGGGACTGGTGAAGGTACGACGGGGACGCGCCAGTCCACTTACCTTGGTAGCCGGCGTCATCCGATTGGGTCAACAGAGCAGCTAAGGACCCGGGATCAATAGCAACGAATACCCAATCGGCCCCAGACTCCACGATCCCGGTGACGACCTCGGTGAGATCCTGGCCAGCGATTACCGCACCGCGACCGTCGTAGACGATGTCCATACCGTAGAACGCAACGCCCAGGTCAACCCCGGCGGCAGCGTCGAAGCCGTAGACGCTCGGATGGGTGGCCAGCGCAATCGTCTGCCCACCGCTGTCGCGAATGAATTCGAGCAGGTTCATTGCCTCGATGCAGTAGTTGGCATTCATTTCAAGCGCCAGCCCACCTTCAAACTCCGGGATGGCCCAGCCCGAATACCAACTCAGCGGGATGAACGTCATGTTGTCTTCCGCCATCGACTCCAGCATCGGTACAGTCGTTGGCCCTCCAGTCGACACGGTGAGCGCCAGCACCTCGTCGCGCAACTCTTCGTACTTCTCCTGATACGCGTCCTCGTCATACTCGGTGTCCTTGATGTAGTCGATCATCCAGCCGTCGATGCCACCACTGGCATTGAGCGAATCAAAGTACGTCTTCATCGCGTCGCTGATGTCGATCACCAACGGCGAGAAGATTGCGGAGGTCGGGTCGTGCAACGCCCCAAGCTTGATCGTCATCGTCTCCGGATCGACGCCGACGCCAGACTCGATGCCCGCCTCGGCGTCCGCCGTCGTCGTCGTTTCCTCGGCGCCGGCGGTCGTCGTCGTCTCCTGAGCCGCCGTCGTTGTCGTGTCCTCCGTCCCGCCACATGCGGCGGCGACAAGCCCCAATGCGAGCACGACGGCGAAAATTCGTATTCGTCTCACTTCGCCGCCTCCTCCTCCTCCTCCTCCAAAGTGGTAGAGATGTCCTGAGGTCTTCCCACCACGTTGTACGGGCCTACTCAGACTCGAGTTCAGCACCCAGATACGCCCGAATCACATCCGGATGGCGTTGCACCTCTGCGGGCACGCCGGTGGCGATCACCCGCCCGAAGTCGAGGACCATCACGCGGTCGGCGATATCCATGACCAGACCCATGTCGTGATCGACCAGAATCATCGAGATGCCGAGTTCCTCCCGAATGTCCAGGATGAACCGGGCCATGTCCTCGGTCTCCTCCAGATTCATCCCAGCCACCGGCTCGTCGAGGAGCAACAGCTCGGGCTCCATGGCAAGCGCCCGGCCCAGCTCGACCCGCTTCTGGATTCCGTACGGCAACAAAGCAACCGGGTAGGCGCGCCACTGCTCGATCTCAAGCAGGTCGATGAGGTCCTCGGCAAAGGCACGGTTGGCCATCTCCTCCGCCCTGGCCGCTCCGAGCCAAAGCGCCCCGTTCCACCACGGGGTGTCTGTCCGGATGTGCCTGCCCAGCGTGATGTTCTCCAGCACGGTCATATGGGGGAACAGCTCGATGTTCTGGAAAGTGCGGGCAATCCCCAGCTCGGCAATCTGGTCGGGCCTCGTACCCAGGATGCTCCCGCCCTTCCACCGGATGTCGCCTTCCTGAGGTTTGTACACGCCGTTGAGGCAATTGAAGGCCGAGGTCTTTCCCGCCCCGTTGGGCCCGATCATCGCAAACAGCTCGTTGTCGTCGACGGAGAACGACACCTCGTCGAGTGCAGTGACACCAGCAAACGACAGGCTCACGTCGTCGAATTCGAGGAGGTGCTCGTACTCCTCAACGGTGCGCTCGAATTCGGCTTGGAGGGTAGAACGTCGGGTGGTCATGACAACCACCGCTTCCTGCGCTTGTAGTGCTTCACGTCGCGGAACGACTTGCGCTCCCCCTCACCGTGCAGGCCGAGATAGAACTCCTGGACGTCCTCGTCGGCGAGCAGCTTGCCCGAGTCACCATCCATCACGATCTTCCCGGTCTCCATGATGTAGCCGTAATCGGCGATCGACAAGGCCATCACCGCGTTCTGTTCGATGAGCAAGACAGAGGTCCCCTGCTGGTTGATGTCGACGATGATGTCACGGATCTGCTGGATCAACATCGGTGCCAAACAAAGCGAAGGCTCGTCCAGGATCAACAGCGTCGGGTCGGCCATCAAGGCGCGACCGATAGCCAGCATCTGCTGCTCCCCGCCCGATAGGTAACCCGCGGTGTCCTTGCGGCGACCGGTGAGAACAGGGAAGAGGGTCATGACCCGGTCGTAATTCTCCTTGGAACCGGATCGGTTGGTGTAGGCACCGGTGCGGAGGTTGTCGTCGACGGTCATCTCGGCGAAGATCCGTCGCCCTTCGAGCACCTGGGCGATGCCGGCTCGCACGATCGCCGAAGGATCGCGCTTGTCGATCCGCTCCCCGTCGAGCGTCACGGTTCCCTTGGTGATGTCCCCCTCGTGGAAGTCGAGGAGCCCGGTGATGGCGCGCAGCGTCGTAGTCTTCCCGGCACCGTTGGCGCCGAGTAGCGCCACGATCTGCCCGTCGCGCACCTCGAGCGACAGCCCGCGCAGCACGAGGACCACGTCGTTGTAAACCACCTCGAGGTTGGCAACTGCGAGCACGGCTCACCCAATCGGGAGGGGGTGACCCTGACGGATCACCCCCTCTTCGGCATTTCTCTATGACCCGAGGAAGTAGCAGGCCTCGTTGAACTCGTAGGCCGCTGCGGTCGGGCCGGTCCAGTCCTCCGCAACGATGATCGTCCCGGACCCACCGGCCGCCAGGTCCTCGGCGGAGAACCTGACCATCCAGCCGGAACGTTGGACCTGCTCGTTGGGCGTGCCCACGTAGCTCTCCGGTGGTGCCAGCCCGTCGAAGTCCAGTTCGGTGAAGCTCTTCACCGCAGCCAGGACTCCGGCCCGGGTCATGTCCCCGTTGTCATAAGCCCGCCTGAGCCCGGCCTCGAGGATCTTGGCCTCGAGCACGCCTTCGCTGTAATAGTCGAAGGGTGGCAGATCGGGACGCCGGCTGGCCATCAGATCCCGGACTTCCTTGACGCCCACTGAGTCTCCGCCCCACGGCGAGACGTAGGCGAAGCCGTAGAAGTCACGCTCGATCTCCTCGGCGAACTCCCCGGTCAGGTACCCAGTGCTATAAGTCGGGTAGGCGCCTGTCCAGACCGCTTCCATCCCTTTGGCGATCGCCGACTGGTAGATGCCGGGGAAGGTGAAGTTCGGGTCTGCCGCCACGTACACGATATCGGCACCGCTGTCCGCAATCGCTTCGCCGATCGGCGTCATGTCCTCACCAGGGAGGATCTGCCCTCGCATGTCGAGGACGATCTCGATCCCGAGGGCTTCGGTGGCGATATCAACACCTGCCGCGGAGTCGAGCCCGTAGTCGCCGGGGAACGTTGCCAACGCCAGCGTGAGACCCGTGCCCACCTCCTGGGTGAGGAAGTCGAGGATGTTCATCGCCTCGAGGCAATACGGCGTCCCATGGTGGATCAGGTTGGAGTTGAACGTGGGATCGGTCCAACCCGAGTACCAGGTCAGGGGAATAGCCAGGATGCCTTCGGCCTCGAGGTCCTCCCTGATGCCAAGCGTCTGCGGCGATCCGACCGAGTGGCCAAAGGCCACCACCTGATCCTTGAGCTCGTTGAACCCGAGAACGGTGTTGTCCGCCTGGTACACGGTGTCGAACACCTCGAGCTCGATCATCAATCCATTGATGCCGCCGTTGGCGTTGATCTCGTCGACATAAGCCTGATACCCGTCGACGACACCCTGCACCAGGAACGAGAAGAAACCGGTGAGGTCGGAGAGCAACCCGACGGTGATAGTTCCGTTCTCGAGGTCAACACCGAAGTCGGTTGCGATTTCCATCTCCGCTTCCGGTTCGGTAGTCGTGGTCTCCTCACTGGCTGCGGCCGTCGTTGTCGTAGCCGCCGCTGCCGCAGTCGTCGTCGTGTCGTCGCTTGAGCCGCACGCGGCTGCCACGAGGGCGAATGCGAGCAACACCACCAATATTCGTGCCTGTTTCATGCTTCCTCCTTGATTGCCCTTGCTTGCGCTCTGCTATCGGAGCCTTCCGGTTTCAGTATGAGAATGGCCAGGACCTCCAATAGTTCTTGATTCGGATCCAGATCCCGTACAAGCCCAACGGCTCGAAAACTAAAAAGACTATAAGCAGAACACCGTAGAGGATGAGATTGAATTGGAAGACCGTGAAACCTGGGGAGGTCCCCGGCAGGGTAGAAATGAGCCCGAAGTCATCGAGTCCGGTAGAAACAAAGATATCGGCGATCCCGGCGAACAGGCCATCCCCCTGCGCGGTGTCTCCGAGCAGCTCGGTGAAGTCTCTCACCAACCGAGGCAGCAGCGTAACGAACGTGGCGCCGAGAAGGGTGCCAGTCACGGTGCCGACGCCGCCGATGAGCAGGATCGCCAGAAACTGGATCGAAAGGAACAGGCTGAAGGATTCCGGGATGAGGAGCCCTATGAACGACCCCCACAAGGCCCCGCATACTCCGGCGTAGAACGAGGAGATGGCAAAGGCGAGTGCCTTGTTCCGCGCTTCTGCGACCCCCATCACCTCGGCGGCGACGTCGCGGTCGCGGATAGCCATGAAGGCCCGACCCGACCTCGTGCGCTGGATGTTCTTGGCCACCACCGCAAACACGATCAGCAGGACGATCAGGAACAGGTAGGTCTTGACCTCGCCGCTCACGTCGACCCCGAACCAGACGCTGTCGGCGGTGAGGTCCACGATGGGATCGCCCTCCTCCCCCCACAACCGGAACTCGAAGTTGGGAAAGCGGCGACCCGACTGGGACCCACCGGTGAGGCTAACCCAGTTGATCCACAGCCACTGCCCAACGAACACCAACCCCAGGGTGACGATCGCCAGGTAGATGCCGCGCACCCGCACCGCGGTGGGCGCCACCAGGACGCCGACGAAGGCGGCGACCAACCCGGCGGCGGGAAGCCACACCCACATGGGCAAACCCAGGCCGAGAAGCGCCTTGCCGCTCGGGCCTCCCAGCGCCGCCGCGGTGTAGGCGCCGACACCCATGAAGAAGGCTTGACCAAGCGAGACCTGGCCGCCGAGCCCGGTCAGGATGTGGAGGCCGAGGGCGCCGATTGCAAAGATCGCTACCAGCCCCAGCAGCGTCATCCAGTCTCCCTCGCCGAGGAACCTGAACCCGGGGACGAGTTGGAACGGGATCAGGATCACCAGGAACACCAGCAGCACCGCCACTGCAATCCGCTTGGTCCAGGTGGGGAGCAGCGCTTGCTCGTCCTCGTAGGAGGTATAGAGGAGCGGCCTACCTCTCATACCCGCCTGATCTCCTCGGTGCCGAACAGGCCGTAGGGACGAACCAACAGCACCGCCATCATCACGAGGTAGGGGAAGATCCGGGAGAAGCCCAGCCCGAGGAGCGGCCAGGTCTCAGCAGTAAGGTAGACGCCGGCGTACACCTCAGCGAGGCCGACGATGAACCCCCCTAAAACCGCCCCCGTGATGGAATCCAGGCCGCCGATGACCACCGCCGGCAGCGCCCCGAAGACAAAAAACGCGGTCCTGTCGACGGCGACGCCCCCGGAACGGGGGAACAGGGAGGAAAAGATGCCGCCAAGGGCCGCGAGAGCAGCGCCGATCACCCAGGCCAGGGCGAAGATACGGGCGGCATTGATGCCCTGGGCCATCGATGCCTCCTGGTCGAAGGCGGTGGCCCGCATTGCCACCCCGACTCTCGTCCGGTAGAACAGCGCCACCAGGATCAGGGTGACGATGGTGACCACAATGGTGGCGATCTCGGTCTTGGCCATCGAGAACAAGCCGAAGTCGACGACATCCGTCCCCCATGGGCTCCCCAGAGGCCTGGTCGCTTGACCGATGAGGTCGTTCGTGATGGTGCGAATGATGATGTCGAGGGCGATGGTGATCATCACCACGGCGAACAGCGGCTCACCGATCATGGGTTGAATGGTCACCCGCTCCACGACATACCCCACCACTGCGGTGAGGGCCAGGGCGAACAGCACTGACAACGCCCACTGCACGGTCTGCGGGGCCCAATCGATGTAGCGGCCTGGGAAGTTCACAGTCACTACGAAATAGGCAGCAAAGTATGCACCGAGGGCGGCGACGGCGCCGTGGGCAAAGTTGAGCACCTGGGTCGCCTTGTAGATCATGACCAGGCCGAGGGCGAGCAGGGCGTAGATCGCGCCCAGCGCTAGGCCCGAGGCGGTGGCGTTGGCAAACTTCTCGGCGGCCGTGGGTGCATCAACCTGGGCGAGCAGGAGGACGAGCGTCATCGCAAAGGAGTTGTGGCGCCGGCGACAGTCCAGGTCATCGCGGGGAGGGTCGCCTTCGGCCACGGTCGGTCCGCTTTCGAGCCCTATTCAGGCAGGACGCTGCCCTCCGACGGGCCGACTCCTCGAGTCGGCGCATCATTCGTACATATCGCTGATCAACTCGCCGAACATCTCCTCCATGGCTCTTCGCTTTAGCTTCTGGGTTGCGGTCAGCTCGCCGTCCTCGTGGTCGAGCTCCTTGGGGATCATCCGAAACTTCTTGATCTGCTCGACCCTGGCGAACTTCTCGTTGGTGTCGTTGACCACCTT
>Ga0255056_10000250_pt1 | contig 15114 bp, 11 predicted proteins | sample Cases_109_1_MG_FD_183639 | JGI IMG/M metagenome (GOLD analysis project Ga0255056, IMG submission 183639) | Seawater microbial communities from Amundsen Gulf, Northwest Territories, Canada - Cases_109_1 | ecosystem: Environmental > Aquatic > Marine > Gulf | place: Canada: Northwest Territories... | reverse complement strand
CGCCACGACATTGTGGATTGGACGCGAGTACAATCGCCTTGATAAATCTGCACCGGCACAGGAATCCTCGTGAGCGAAAACTTATGGACACGTCGCGACATCGTCAGGTTGGGCACCATTTTAGGTCTGGCGCCGGTATTATCGTCGGCGAGAGACACTAGCATGATGCAGCGCCCGATCCCTGTGTCAGATGAACTGCTGCCGGTGATCGGTCTCGGCACATATATCGTCTTCGATGTTGAAAGCACTCCGGCGAATATTGCGGTTCGGAAAGCCATCGTCGACATGCTGGCGGCGAAAGGAGGGAGTCTTCTGGACTCATCACCAATGTATGGCCGTTCCGAAAAGATCATTGGTGATATAATCGCTGCAGCAGAAAACCGGGATCATTTATTCCTGGCGACTAAAGTCTGGACGGATGGACGGACATCCGGCGAGCAGCAAATGAATCGCTCCGCCGCCTTGATGAACACGGATACAATTGACCTTATGCAGGTGCATAACCTGCGAGATCTCGACACACAAATGGCGACTATTCGAGAGTTTCAGCAGGAAGGTCGAATTCGCTACAATGGCATTACCCATTATCGCAGTAGCGCATTCAATGATCTGGAGCGCATTGTGAATTTGCGCAAGCCGGATTTTTTGCAAATCAATTACTCGCTTGGCGAAAGTGAAGCCGATCAACGAATTTTACCGTTAGCGCATGACCTCGGTGTTGCCGTTCTCGTCAATCGCCCATTTGTAACAGGTCAACTTTTTCGTGCGGTGGGAAATCGTCCGCTACCTGAATGGGCATTGGAATTCGCCGCCAGCTGGGGGCAATTTTTCCTGAAATACATCACCAGCCACCCGGCCGTAACCTGCGTTATTCCGGCTACCAGCAGCACAAAACATATGGCAGACAATCTGGCAGCAGGTTTTGGCGCACTGCCGGATGCGAGCGTGCGCAGTCGGATGAAAGACCTGGTTGAATCATTGTGACGTGCAGGCATCCTGCGTTCCGACTGCAAATGCTGTCGGAACATTCCATTCCACGAAGTGAATAATACGTCGCTGCCACGCCGACTGATGGCAATACTGTATGACAGCCTGCTTGTGCTGGCGCTGATGTTTCTCGCTACGTTGCCATTTATCGCAATGCGTGGCGGGGAGCCGGTGGATCCCGGCAACCTGGCTTATCAATTAACTTTGATTGGTATTGCGTGGTTGTTCTTCGCCTGTTTCTGGTCCATTTCCGGGAGAACATTGGGCATGCAGTCGTGGGGCTTGCGCCTCGAAAACGCCACTGGTGAAACCCCGGGATTCATAACTGCCACAGTGCGATTTCTGGCCGCGATTGTCTCGTGGCTACCGCTCGGGCTCGGGTTCTGGTGGCAACTCCGCGACCCGGACAGCCTGGCCTGGCACGACCGCATGACAGGCACGCGACTGCGCCACTACCCGCGACGCTAGCTAGCGTACGCGCGCAAGCGCGAACATCGTGATGAGAAACAGCGTGGCCGATGGCGCCCAGGTCACTATCACCGGATCAAAGCCAAAAACGACGCCTGAATTTGCGGCCATCTCACTGGCCAGAAAATACCCCAGGCCGACGAGTACGCCAATCATCAGTCGCGTGCCGGCCCCGGCCGACCGTAATGAGCCAAAAACGAATGCCAGTGCCAGCACCGGCATTATTACCACCGTCGCAGTCGACGATATGCGCGACCACAGTTCCGTTTCGTACTGATCGGTGGACAGGTCGTTCTTTTTCAGATAGCTGATATAGCTAAACAGCCCGCGCACCGACAAACTCAACGGACGAACCAGTGTCACGCCAAGCATTTCCGAATCAATCTCGAACGATTCAACTGCGACGGACGATTGCGTGACCTGCACGCCGTCATCCTGAAATCGCGTTTCGCGGAAATTTTCCAGACGCCATTCGTCCGATTCATCGATGATTGAATTTTCTGCACGTGCAATCGAACGCAGCGAATCGTCGTCATTAAATCGAAAGATATAAATTGCACCGAAATCGTATTCTGCATTCACTCGCTCCAGATGAAAAATTACCGACCCATCTTTCACCCAGGCGGACTTTCCGTCTTCGCGATCCCGCTGCTCGAATCGCGCCTCGTCACGCATCGTTCGAGCGTAATAATCGAGCGGCGGACCGATGTATTCACCGATCAGAGCTGTAAAAATCATCAGCGCCAGACCTGACCAGGCCACCATGCCGGCAAGTTTGGCTACCGAAAGTCCCGCGGTCCTCATCACAACGAGTTCGCTGTTACCGGCGAGACCGCCCAACCCGAGCAGCGCTCCGATGAGTACGGCAATAGGCAACATTTCGAACGATAGCTGTGGAAGCCGTAGCAATGAGTAGCTTATTGCCTCACGGAGGCCGTAACCGCCCTGCACGTCTTCCAGTTGCCCAATGAATTCGAACAATGCCGCAATGCCAAGCAGCACCGTCAGCACCAGCAGCGTGCCGGACACAATCGTTCGCATCAGGTAGCCGGTCAGCAGGTCCACTAAAATGCCCTCACGCCGAGAATTCGGCGATGAACTCCGTTTTGCAGCCCGATCAAAAGCAACGCAAAGGAAAGCATCACCCCATGTACCCACCACAGCCCAACTATCGGCGCGACCGTCGCGGATTCAAGCCAGGCTTTTCCAGCGCTGAGTAAATTGAAATAGATAATAAATACGAGCAAGCCAATTGCCAGTTTTCCGTATCGCCCCTGGCGAGGCTGGCTTCGACTGAGCGGTACGGCCAGTATCGCGAGAATAAGGGTCGCCAGCGGAATCGCCATTCGGAAATGAAGCTCGGCGACATCGTCAGCATCGAGTGAACGAAGCAATTGAATTGTCGGTTTCGCCCGCGGCAGGAGTTCCGGATCTTCGGCACCCGGCAATCTGTAAGGTATGCCGTGCTCCGCAAACTCCATTACGTGAAACTCGGTGGATCCGGGAACGCCTTCATAGCGGCGACCGTTGTACAGGACAAAATAGCGGGTATTCGGATCGTCCGAGTCCTTCTGTTCGCCGCGCTCGGCTATCACGACCTCGACCCGCCCTGCTTCGTCGCGGCGTTGTACAAACACATTTTCGACGGAGCCCGGGCCAAGCACATTCTCGGCATACACCACGGCGCCTTCATTACCCTTCATGAACCGGCCGGGTTCGATGGATGCGAGGTCGGCCTGCCGCCGCGCCTCGAAGCCAATTCTCTGAATAGCGGTCAGCGCCTTTGGGCCGATATCCATCGACAGCCATCCTACACTCAGCGCCAGCGGTAACATAATCCAGAATACCGGCCGATAGATGCCGCCAGGCCCGACCCGACAGGCCATCATCGCCGGCATCTCGCTGTCACGATAAAGGCGGCCCAGAGCCAACATGACCGACAGAAACAGGCCGATGGGAATCAATATGGTGAGATATTGCAATGCTGTAAGACCGATCACCTGAAATACCGCATTTTTGGGCAGATGGCCCTTGGCGACCTCACCCAGGACCTTGGCGAACTGGTTGGTCAGCAAAATGAACAACAGGACGACGGTGACCGCCAGCCATGTCTGGGCGATCTCTTTGAAGATGTATCGATCAAGTATTCGGAACATGAAAAATCGGCAATGCGCTGAGGGGGGAATCGGCTGTTATGGCTTTAGTCAGCGCTCGCTTAACTAAATTCAGTTGAATCGGGTTAGACTACCGCTTTTGAATACTCTGGAACAGCACTTCGGTCACAAGCTGACCGCGGCGACGCACAGGCCTATGGAATATTTCACTACTATGAGCGCTGCGCCCCGTCGCGCCAGTGGCTGCATCATTGTCGGCGTTTATGCGCGCGGCAAGCTCGGTGTTGCAGCAGCCGATGTTGACGCGGCATGCGGCGGCACGATCAGCAAACTGATCAAACAGGGCGACATTGCAACTGACGTCGGTAAATGCACAGTGTTATCGACGCTTTCCGGGGTACGCGCTCAGCGTGTTGCCGTCGTTGGGCTGGGCGCCGTCGGCAAGTTCGGTGTGTCGCATTACCGGCAGGCGATTCGATCGGCGATCAGGGGAATTTCCGGCAGCAAGGCGCAGGACGTCGTCAACTATCTGACGCTCGAAGACGTTGAGGGTAAAAACGCCTACTACCTGGCGCGCTATTGCGTTGAAACAATCGGCACTGCGCTTTACTCATTCGATGAGATGAAGAGCACAGGAAAAAAAGCGTCGCCTCGAATCAAAAAAATCGGTCTCGCTATTGCAAGCCGCAGCGACGCAGCCAGGTCCGCCAGCGGATCACGGCATGCACACGCGATCGTGACCGGCATGTCGTTGTGTCGCGATCTCGGTAATCTTCCCGCGAACGTATGCACACCCTCTTACCTCGCGCGCACGGCGCAACGGATGGCAAGCCAGCACAAGAATATCGAAACCAAAGTCTTAAACGAAACTGAGATGAAACGTCTCAAAATGGGTTCTCTGCTGTCGGTAACCGCCGGAACGTCGCAACCGGCGAAATTGATCGTTATGCAATACAAGGGGGACGGGCGCGAGCCACCCGTTGTTTTGGTTGGGAAAGGCGTAACGTTCGATTCCGGCGGAATTTCTCTCAAGCCGGGTCCGGCAATGGACGAAATGAAATTCGACATGTGCGGTGCCGCGTCGGTCATCGGCACCATGGCGGTGGTCGCGACGCTGAAATTGCCTATCAACCTGACGGTCGTAGTACCCGCCGTCGAGAACATGCCTGGTAACCACGCAACCCGCCCCGGTGACGTTGTGACCAGTATGTCGGGCAAGACTATCGAAATTCTGAACACTGACGCGGAAGGCCGACTGATACTGTGCGACGCATTAACGTACGCGCGCCGATTCAAACCCGCCCTGATGATCGATGTCGCGACTTTGACGGGCGCCTGCGTCATCGCCCTTGGACATTTCCGTACCGCGGTAATGAGCAACAGCGATGAGATCGCCAACAGCATCACAGCGGCTGGCATCGCGGCCGACGATCGAAGCTGGCACATGCCGATGGCGGACGAATATGCGCACCAATTGAAGAGTAACTTCGCCGATTTCGCCAACGTTGGCGGTCGCGAAGGCGGCGCGATCACGGCTGCATGCTTCCTCGGCAAATTTACGGAAGGTGTCGAGTGGGCTCATCTCGACATTGCCGGCACAGCATGGCATTCAGGTAGTCGCAAGGGTGCAACGGGCCGGCCGATTCCGATGCTGACAGAACTGCTGTTGTCACGCGCCGCCGCGCTACCCTGAGGCCGGGAATCCTGTGGCGCGAGTCGACTTCTACGTAATTGGCGGAAACGGCGAGTCGAGCCGCCAGCATTTCGCCTGCCGCCTCGCCGAAAAAGCGTATCGGCAACAAAACACGGTTCACATCCAGGTGCCCAACGATCAACTCGCGCAGCGTCTGGATGAACTACTGTGGACTTTTCGCGATGGCAGCTTTCTACCTCACGGCATCGTCGAATCCCGCCGTCAGGAGGCCAATGCGGCTGTCACCATTGTCGTCGCCGCCGGCGACCCCGCCGCAGAACCGTCACTGACCGAGCCTAAAGGCGCTGATCTCCTGATCAATCTGACCGAATCGATACCCGTTGACATTGACTCTTTCCCAAGAGTCGCGGAGATTGTAACCTCTGACGATGACAGCCTGGCCCGCAGCCGAAAGAACTTCGTTGACTATCGGGCTGCTGGCCACACGCTGGAATCTCACAACATATAAAGAGTGATTGGGCCCGGTGCGGGCTCATCAGTCAGTATTCCCGCAGTGCATCTGCCAGGTAATGCAGATCATCGAGAATACGGATAAGTCGTTCAAGCGAAATGAAATCGAAAATATGCATAAGTCCTACAGCCCAAAAAATATTGAGCAGCGCCACTACGAGCGGTGGGAAAAAAGCGGACACTTTGAGCCGGCCGGCAGCGGCGATCCGTATTGCATAATGATCCCGCCGCCGAACGTGACTGGCACGCTGCACATGGGTCATGCCTTCCAGGACACGATCATGGATGCCCTGACCCGCTATCACCGAATGCAGGGTCATAACACTCTGTGGCAGATGGGCATGGATCACGCCGGGATCGCCACGCAGATGGTTGTCGAACGACAGATTAACGCCGAAGGCCGGTCCAAGACCGATCTTGGCCGCGAAGAGTTCATTCGGCGAGTCTGGAAGTGGAAAAACGAATCCGGCGGCCAGATCAGGCAGCAACTCAGGCGCATGGGCGCATCTGTTGCGTGGGGCCGCGAAGTATTCACAATGGACGATGACCTTTCCGCCGCGGTCACGGAGGTATTCGTATCGCTTTACAACGAGGGCCTGATCTATCGCGGCACACGGCTGGTTAACTGGGATCCTGTTCTGCACACGGCTCTATCCGACCTGGAAGTGTTGTCGGAGGAAGAAAAAGGCTATCTGTGGCATTTCAGGTATCCGCTGGCGTCGGGTGAGGGTCATCTTGTCGTTGCAACGACGCGGCCGGAAACCATGCTCGGTGACAGCGCCGTGGCCGTGCATCCGGATGACGGGCGTTATCGGCACCTGATCGGTCAGCAAATCATGTTGCCACTCGTCGATCGCGCGATCCCGATCATCGCGGACGATTACGTGGACCCCGAATTCGGCAGTGGCTGCGTCAAAATCACGCCCGCCCATGATTTCAACGACTATGAAATTGGCCAGCGCCATGATCTGCCTCAATACAGCATCTTTGACGGCAACGCAGCAATCAATGATTCCGCTCCGGAGCGTTATCGCGGCCTGGATAGATTTGACGCGCGTAAGCTCGTGGTAGCCGATCTCGATTCAATGGATCTTCTCGAAAAAGTTGACGACTATGATCTCAAAGTACCAAGAGGCGACAGAAGCGGCAGCGTCGTCGAGCCGTATCTGACGGATCAGTGGTACGTAAAAATAAAACCGCTCGCAGAGCCTGCGATTGCAGCCGTCGAGTCCGGCAAAATTCGCTTCGTTCCGGAAAATTGGAACAAGACCTATTACGAATGGATGAACAATATCCAGGACTGGTGCATCAGCCGGCAGTTGTGGTGGGGGCACCGCGTACCGGCATGGTATGACGATGACGGCAATATCTATGTTGCGCACACCGAACAGGCCGTTCGCGACAAGCACGGTCTCGCCGCCGATCTGCCCTTGCGTCAGGATGACGATGTTCTGGACACCTGGTTCTCCTCCGCATTATGGCCGTTCAGTACACTCGGCTGGCCCGAAAAGACGGATGCGTTGAATACCTTCTACCCTGGCAACGTTCTGGTGACCGGGTTCGACATCATATTTTTTTGGGTCGCGCGAATGATCATGATGGGCATCAAGTTTATGGGTGATGTTCCATTCCGCGAAGTGTATATCCATGGCCTGATTCGAGATCCGGACGGCCAGAAAATGTCCAAGTCCAAGGGCAATGTGCTGGACCCGCTGGACCTCATCGATGGCGTTGACCTCGACACGCTTTTGCAAAAGAGAACCATTGGCCTGATGCAACCGCATCTCAAGCCCATGATTGAGAAATCGACTCGGCAACAGTTTCCCGACGGCATAGGCGAATACGGCGCCGACGCCCTGCGATTCACTTTTGCGGCGCTTGCCACCACGGGCAGAGACGTTCGTTTTGATCTCGGTCGAATCGAGGGCTACAAGAACTTCTGCAATAAATTGTGGAATGCATCGCGATACGTATTGATGAATACCGAGGCGCTCGACGACGGCGACATCGATTACAACACAGCCGATAGATGGATTCAGGCGCGACTCCGGCAGACCATTGTTACGACGCATGAACATTTTGCCGCCTATCGGCTGGACCTCGTTGCACAGACGCTGTACGAATTTACCTGGCGCGAGTTTTGCGACTGGTATCTGGAATTATCGAAACCCGTATTGCAATCAGATGAATCAAGCGACGCTGAAAAACGCGGCACGCGACGCACGCTCATCGACGTTCTGGAAGCGCTGCTGCGCATGCTGCATCCGCTGATGCCATTTATTACCGAAGAAATCTGGCAGCACGTTGCGGCTCGGGCCGGGGTCACCGGCGACACCGTCATGTTGCGGCCGTACCCCGGCGCGGAAGATTTCGCCGCCGATGTCGATGCCGAGCGCGAGCTTGACTGGGTTATGCAATTCATACTCGGAATCAGGCAGATTCGCGGCGAAATGGATATATCGCCGGGCAAGGCTCTTTCCGTAATGTTGCAAAACGCGAGTGAGAGTGACGTCGAGCGATCCGGCCGACATGCAAGAATACTCGAGCGCGTGGCCCGGGTAAAATCCGTAACAGTCATTGCCGATGGCGAGGAAGCACCCGCTTCAGCGACCGCTCTCATGGGCGACCTGCGCTTGCTGGTGCCAATGAAAGGCATCATCGACGTGGACGCGGAAAGAGCGCGTTTGACCAGGCAATTCGACAAAGTGCAGGTCGAAATGAACCGTACGAGAGGCAAGCTAGGCAATGAAAAATTTGTGAACAATGCCCCCGCTGCCGTGGTCACTAAAGAGAATGAGCGGCTGCTTGAATTTGAGCGGCAAATTGTTCAGCTTGAGGAACAGATTGCGAGACTTGACTCGCTGGCCTGACGGCCCGCGGAAAATGAGGCCTGCATCACAATCTTTGTCTGGATTGAGTGCATTAGCACTGACTATCCGCGACTATTGTCTGCAAGCTGGTTTAGACGGGAGTGACGAATGCAGCGCCGAAACACACTCGAGACCCTGCCAATGGGCGCCGATGGTCTGCGGGCCGCGGTAGACGATGCTCGAAAATCACTGAATTCCGTCATCCTGGGCAAAGACGCGGAGATTGCGCTTGCCCTGGCCTGCCTGCTGGCACGCGGGCATTTGTTGATTGAGGACCTGCCCGGTCTTGGGAAAACCATCCTGGCGCAAACACTTGCAAAAGTGCTGGGCCTTTCTTATCAGCGCATTCAGTTCACGAGTGACCTGTTGCCGGCCGACATTATCGGCGTCTCAGTATTTGAGCAACAGAGCGGCGAATTCAAATTTCAGCGCGGACCGGTCTTCGCTCAACTTGTGTTGGCGGACGAAGTGAATCGGGCGACGCCGAAAGCACAGAGCGCGCTACTTGAGGCTATGGAAGAACATCAGGTATCCGCGGACGGGCATACGCATGAACTGCCAGATCCCTACTTCGTAGTGGCAACTCAAAACCCGTCGGACCAGATCGGTACGTTTCCATTACCGGAATCTCAGCTCGACCGATTCCTGATGCGCATCGAACTCGGATATCCCAACGAAGAAAACGAGCGAGAATTAATCACCGGCGAAGACCGGCGAGAGCTATTGCAGAATCTCAATCCGTCCATGACACCGGAACTGCTCATTCAATTACAAAATGCCGTCAATTCCGTACATTTGAGCGAGCCGCTCATTGACTACATTCAGGCACTTGTTCGGTTTACCCGGGAATCGCCGGATATCGAGACCGGCCTGTCGCCGCGCGGTTCGCAGGCGCTGGCACTCGCCGCCAAAGCGCATGCGTATATTCAGCATCACGCCGGCGCATTTCCCGATGATGTGCAGGCCGTGTTTGGATCCGTCGCCGGACACCGCCTCAGGCCCGCCAGCAATTCCAGCTACCGCAACCGGGGTGAACTCAGTCGTCATGTCCTCGACAACGTGGCAATTCCCTAGACTCTTACCAGTCGGTCCGTTCAAGCGAGCGGCAGCACGACGCGTCGAGCGCTGGGCCCGCAAGCGTCAGGGCACCGATCGACTCATTACGGAGCTTGAGTCCCGACGGGTCTACATATTGCCAACTGGCGTGGGGCTGATTTTTGCGCTGATGACATTCGCAATGCTGTTGGGCTCGATGAACTACAACAACAATCTGTCATTTGTGCTGACGTTCCTGCTGTCGTCACTGGGATTAATTTCCATGCACCAGTGCCAGCGCAACCTGGTTGGGCTCGAAATTGCGTTTTCCGGGGTTGACGCTGTGTTCGCGGGTCAGGGAGCGACCTTCAAAATTGCGATTACCAATCATTCCAGAAGCTATCGCTACAATTTGCAGATTTACAGGGATAGCCTGACCAGCGACATACAGGATCTCGCTCCCGGCGAAAGCAAAGTATTTCTGCTTGAATTGCCGACCGCGGCGCGAGGCTATGTTCGGTTGCCGAGATTCGGCCTGCGCACGCTTTTTCCTTTCGAATTGTTTCGCTCATGGGCGTGGTTGCACATGGATCTCGCGGGGCTTGTGTATCCGCACCCGGCGGACAGCCCACCGGAGCCGCCACCAACGCAAACAGCCCACGGGCATCGACAGCACGATGCGCGAGGCGAGGAAGACTTCGCCGGATTGCGCAATTTTCACAAGGGCGATTCGCCGCGACACGTCGCGTGGAAAGCGTTTGCCCGCAGTGGCGAAATGTATTCGAAGCAGTTTTCCGGGGCGGATACTTCGAGCCAGTGGTTCGATTTCGACTACGTTGACGATGCGGATACAGAAAAGCGGCTTGCCATCCTGACCCGCTGGATACTGGACGCTGATCGCGCCCGGCAGGATTATGGACTGCGCATACCGGGCGCGCAGTTTAACCCGGCGCACGGCGACGCTCATTTTCACGGCTGCCTCAGATACCTGGCCACCTTCGAGCTTACGGAACCGGACACCGATGCGCCGGCCTAGCGGAACTGACGGCTCATTGCTGCCGAGTCTGCCCTGGACCCTGTTTGCGCTTGGGTTTTCGGTGCTGCCGCATATTCCATTCATACCCGTGTGGATTAGCGCTGCGCTATTAATTTGCGCGACGGGCAGGCTTTACATTGAGCGTCGTCGCAGGCGTTTGCCGCCAGCGTCGCTGCGCGTCGTGCTGGCGCTCATGTGTTTCATCGGCGTCCTCGCTACCTATCAAAACATCACGGGCGTTGGTCCCGGTTCTGCTCTGCTCGTGGTCATGGCTGCTCTGAAGTTGATGGAGACCCGAAAACGGCGCGATCAGTTTGTTCTGCTGTTCATTTCCATATTTTTGATAATGGCGTCACTACTTCGAGATCAATATATCTGGTCACTGCCATTTCTGCTGGTCGGCGTTTTGATCACAATGACGGCGTGGCTACGAATGTCAGCGGGCGCGACAATTGGAATCCGCCGCAGTTTCGCCACTGGCTCCCGGCTGCTTTTGTATGCAGCGCCAATCACACTCGCGATGTGGGTGTTCTTTCCCCGGCTGGCGTCTCCATTCTGGTCAGTGCCAATCGACACGAGCCGTGCGCAAAGCGGACTGAGCGACACGATGAGTCCGGGGGACATCAGTTCGTTGTCGTTGTCCAACGCGGTCGCTTTTCGCGTCGATTTCGCCGGCGACGTTCCCGCACCGCCCGACCTGTACTGGCGCGGGCTTGTATTGCACAGATTCAACGGACGCACCTGGACCGGAAACGAAGTATCGATCAGCACTGGAATTGGCTCGCCGGTTGAGTACCTGGGTGGGCCGGTGCGCTATCAAATTACGCTGGAGCCGACATCCCGACATTGGGTCTACGCGCTCGATATCCCGTATGAGTGGTCGCTCGACCAGACCATCATGGGTCGGCAAAACCAGCTTGCGCGCCGCCGGCCCATCGATCAGCGGATGTCGTTCAGTGCTACCTCATACCTCGACTACCGGCTGGACGTAAACCGGGAGATCCGCGTCAACGACTACTACCGGTCGCTGCCTGAGAACAGTAATACCGAAACTCAAAAGTTCGCGAAAAAAATGCACGCGGAAGCGACAAGCGATGCAAACTACATCAATAACGTATTGAAAATGTTTCACGAGCAAGAGTACTACTACACTCTCGATCCGCCCGCTCTGGGCAGTAATCCCGTCGATCGATTTTTGTTTAGAACCCGCCAGGGATTCTGCGAACACTATGCGTCGGCCTTTGCCGTGCTGATGCGCGCGGCCGGAATTCCCTCCCGTATCGTTCTTGGCTATCAGGGCGGAGAGTTGAATTCGCTGGGCGGCTACCTCATCGTTCGACAGTCTGACGCCCATGCCTGGAATGAAGTCTGGCTGCCGAATCGAGGCTGGACTCGGGTGGATCCAACCGGCGCAGTCGCGCCGGAGAGAATTTCATCAGGTATAGCAGGCGCAATGTTTGGCGACATCGGCGCAAGCTGGGGTTTGAGTTCGCCCTCAATGTTGCTGCACCAGCTTACTCTCACCTGGGATGCAATAAACGCAAAATGGAATGAGTGGGTTCTGGGCTACGGACCCGAAAACCAGAACCGTCTTATGAAATGGCTGGGTATGGGCGACCCGGACTGGCAAAAAATGATCCTGACGCTTCTGGGCATTGTGGCGATCATTATCGCCGCCATCAGCTTCTTGCTGATATACCGCAACCGGCCGCCCCCGAAAGACGAAGCGGCTGTTCTATACCAAAAGTTCGCTTCACGTGTCGGTATACAACCGGTCACAGGCGAAACGCCCTATGTTTTTGCCTCGCGAATTCGAAATGAAGACAATGTAAGCGTAGATGACAGCGACCGCGTTACTGAACTTTATCTTGACGCGCGGTATGGACCACCGAATCCGGATGCGCTGCGTGCATTGAGAGAATCTGTCAGGGCATATTCCTCCGCCTGATCGTCTACTCAGTCAACTGGATCCGTGTCAGCATGATAGCGCCCACGATGAACAGCGGCAGCAATGCTATAAGAATAAATTTCGGATCGTCCGAATAAATTGCCGCAACGCCCACAAATAACGGCCCAAGAATGTGACCGAATTTTGTCAACACATTATAAAAGCCAAAAAATTCCCCGGAGTGTTCAGCCGGAATGATCGACGCGAATAGTGAGCGACTCATCCCCTGCACGCCGCCCTGCACCATGCCGATAGTGATTGCCATCGCGTAGAACTGTTCTACTTCGGTGACAAACACAGCCCAGCAGGAAACAAATACATAGACGCCCAATCCAATATAGATGGCGTTTCTGGGACCGAATTTGTGACCGATAACGCCGTAGCCCAGCGTAGCCGGAAAACCAACGAAATTCGTGATCAGTAGGGCCGTGACGAGGTCTTCGGATGGAAAGCCCATTCGCTGACCGAAGTTCACAGCCATGAAAATCACCGTAAAGACGCCGCCAATGTAAAACCAGTACGCGACAAGAAACTGAATGACTTTTCGATACTGACCGATATGCTTAATGGTCGAAACAAGCTGTCGATACGCGTCCCGAATAATCTGTTGTGACGGTGCCCGGGTCGATTTCACTTCACGCACTACAAGCATCAGCGGGACAAGAAATAGCAACCACCAAACGCCAACCGAAACAAATGCGAAACGAATGACGGAGTCTGTACTGGAAAAGCCGAATGCTGCCGGACTGCTCAACATCCAGACGTGTAGCGCGAGAAGTGAGGCGCCGCCAAAATAACCAAGCGAAAATCCAAGAGACGAAACCAGGCTGTAGTGACGAGGCTGACTGACGTCGACAATAAGTGAATCGTAGAAGACGTTAGCGCTGTAGTAACCGACGGATGCCAGCAAAAATAATGTCAGCGCCGCAGGCCAGTCGCCTTTCCCGACAAGACTGAGCGATGCCGTGGTTACCGCGCCAAGAATCGCCAGAACGAACAGGAATCGCTTTCGGAAACCACCGCTATCGGCAACCGTTCCCAGAATCGGCGCGAGAATTGACACGATAGCGCTGGCGCCTGCTGTCGCCCAGGCCAGCCGCTGTGTGACCACCGCGCCCTCGCTACCCGCACTCCAGTAGCTGCCCAAAAACAGTGGAAACAACACTGCCAACACGCTCAACGCAAATGCGGAGTTCCCCCAGTCGTACAGCGCCCACGCTACGACCTGTTTGTTGAGAAATCTGGAATCGGGCATGTGCTAACAGCCTGCAAAAAAACGTGATTTGACCTGAATCGGCCGTGCGTTAACGCAATCTAGCCCGGACTATTCATGAATGTGCTCGCGCCCTTGCATGATCCTTGTCCGCAAAAGAAATTTTCCTCCGTCGGGAATACACACTGGTATTCCGCTCGGTCGGAAAATCCCTTGTGCGAACAAGTCTCTGAGCAATCATCGCGGCAATTCATGAATAGTCCCGGCTAGTGGTCGCGCGTTGGACTGAATCGGACGTCCGGCCATCTTTCCTCCGTCAACGTGAGGTTCACTTTGCTCGGTGCAATATAAACCAGGCTATCGCTGTGATCCAACGCCAGATTGTCGTGTGCCTTTTTCGTGAACTCCGCCAGTATCTTCGCGTCGTCGCTCGCAACCCAACGTGCAGTCGCGACGCTGATTGCCTCGAACTGACACTCGACTTTGTATTCATACTGCAATCGATGCGCCACCACTTCGAACTGCAGCGGGCCAATCGCTCCAAGGATAAGATCGCTGTTGCGCATGGGCTTGAATAACTGCGTCGCACCTTCTTCGCATAATTGGGCAAGACCCTTTTTCAGCGCTTTCAATCTTAGTGGGTCCTTGAGAACCGCCCGCTTGAATATCTCGGGTGCAAAACTCGGAATTCCCGCGAAACGAATATTCTCTCCCTGGGAGAAACTGTCGCCAATATTGATGGTGCCATGATTGTGCAAGCCGATAATATCTCCGGCGTACGCGGTCTCCGTGTGTTGCCGTTCTGCGGCCATAAAGGTTATTGCATCTGCAATCTTCAGGTCTTTTCCGGAACGAATGTGCTTCAGCTTCATCCCCGCCCGGAATTCACCCGAACAGATTCGCATAAATGCAATGCGGTCGCGGTGGCCTGGATCCATATTCGCCTGGATCTTGAAAACAAACCCCGTTAGATCGTCTTCGTTCGATTGAATCAGGCGCGTGTCCGTTTGCCGTGGTATCGGTGCGGGCGCGTGAACGACGAATTCGTCCAGTAATTCTTTCACGCCGAAATTCGAAATCGCGGAGCCGAAAAACACTGGCGTCTGTCTCGCTGCGAGGTATTCCTCGACACTGAATTCCGGACACGCGCCTTTTAGAAGCTCGATTTCGTCTCGAAACGCCTCGGCATCGTCACCGAGTACCTGTGTCGCTTCGTCGGAGTGCAACCCATCGACTATCGATATCGAGGACTTGCGTTCTCTCCCCATGGCGGAATAAA
>Ga0255056_10000249_pt1 | contig 15134 bp, 12 predicted proteins | sample Cases_109_1_MG_FD_183639 | JGI IMG/M metagenome (GOLD analysis project Ga0255056, IMG submission 183639) | Seawater microbial communities from Amundsen Gulf, Northwest Territories, Canada - Cases_109_1 | ecosystem: Environmental > Aquatic > Marine > Gulf | place: Canada: Northwest Territories... | reverse complement strand
GCACCTCGGCCGCCGAGCCCAGGACACCGGAGGCCGAAGACATGGTGGCCTGCCCGGTCTGCCAGGCCTACGTCCAGGTGCGCGGGGCGATGCGCTGCGACCGCTCCGACTGTCCCTATTAGGGCGACCGGCCCAGGGCCGATCGGGAAATATGGGCCGGCTTAGCCGGCGGCGAGCCCGGCCGCCACCTGGAGTCCGACGAACAGCACCGAGCCCTTGGCCAGCAGGCGCCAGGCGAGCCGGCCCCGGTAATTGCCGGCGGCGCGCCAGATCGCGACCGCGATGAAGGCGGCGTAGATCAAGGTCGCGGCGCTGAGCGCAAGCATCAACTCTCGCGCCGACGACGCGAATCCCAGACTGGCAACCAGGGTGAGCGGCACGATCAGCAGCGATAGCCCGACCAACCCGTAGAACCAGCCGGTCCTGGCCAGGGGAACCTGACCGCGCCACAGCGCCGTTACCTGTGTCATCTCCGCCTCCCGTCCTATATCTTGTCGATGGCAAGCAGTATGTCGGCGGCGCCTTAAGGGTGAATTTCGAGACATGGTTAACGGATATGGTTAACGGCCATGGCGCGGCGGCCGGACCGGGGTGGGGACCGGTCCCAGACCCCGGAGTTTGCGCGTCACGCCGCCCGGCTTGATCTGCCCCGCGGTGGGGTCTAATCTCTCGCCCGCTTACCGCAGTGCAAAAATCTATTTATGGCCAAAACTGGCGCTCTCGCGAAACCCAATCCGAAGACCTGCTTCCAGCGGTTGATCCTGACCTTGCAGGACTACTGGGCGGCGCGGGGCTGCGTGATTCTGCAGCCCTATGACATGGAAGTCGGCGCGGGCACCTTCCATCCGGCGACCACGCTGCGCGCGTTGGGGCCCGAGGCTTGGCGCTGCGCCTATGTCCAGCCCTCGCGCCGGCCAACCGACGGGCGCTACGGCGAGAACCCGAACCGGCTCCAGCACTACTACCAGTTCCAGGTGCTGCTGAAGCCTTCGCCGCCGGACCCTCAGGCGCTCTATCTCGGATCGCTCGAGGCGATCGGCCTGGATCCGAAGAAACACGACATTCGTTTCGTCGAGGACGATTGGGAGAGCCCGACCCTGGGCGCCTGGGGCTTGGGTTGGGAAGTCTGGTGCGACGGCATGGAAGTGACGCAATTCACCTACCTCCAGCAGATCGGCGGCATCGACTGCGATCCGGTCTCGGTCGAGTTCACCTATGGCCTGGAGCGCCTGGCGATGTACGTCCAGGGCGTCGAGAACGTCTACGATCTCGACTGGGACGGCGTACCCAAGGACCAAGGCGGCAAGCGCTACGGCGACATCTTCCTGCAGGCGGAGCGCGAGTTCTCGGCCTTCAACTTCGAACTGGCGGACACCGAGGCCCTGGCGCGCCACTTCCGGGACGCGGAGGCCGAATGCGGCCGGCTGCTGGGCAGAGAGAATGCGTTGCCGTTGCCGGCCTACGACCAATGCATGAAGGCGAGTCACCTGTTCAACCTGCTCGACGCCCGCGGCGTCATCTCGGTGACCGAGCGTCAGGCTTACATCGGCCGCGTGCGCAATCTCGCCAAGGCCTGCTGCGAGGCCTGGGTCGAAAGCCGGGCAGCGACTGAAAATTCTCCGGCGGCGGCGCCCGCCCTGGCGGCCAAATAACATGCCCGAACTGCTGATCGAACTCCTGTCCGAGGAGATTCCGGCGCGCATGCAGGCACGCGCCGCCGAGGACCTGCGCCGCCGGGTGACCGAACGGCTGACCGGCGCCGGGCTCGCCTTCAAGGAGGCGCGCGCCTACGCCACCCCGCGCCGCCTGGCGCTGGTGGTCACCGGCCTGCCGGCCAAACAGCCGGACACCCAAGAAGAAAAGAAGGGCCCGCGCCTGGACGCGCCCGAAAAGGCCATCCAGGGGTTCTTGAGAGGCAATAACCTCACCTCCATCGACCAAGCGGAGCCGCGCGAGACCGGCAAGGGCAGCTTTTACTTCCTGGTCCGCAAGTTGAAAGGGCAGGCGAGCGCCAAGGTGCTGCCCGGGATTGTCGTCGAGGCGATTCAGGGGCTCACCTGGCCCAAGTCGATGCGCTGGGGCGATGGCAGGTTCGTCTGGGTGCGACCCTTGCACGGCGTGGCCGCGGTGTTCGATGGCAAGAAGCTGCGCGGCGCGCTGGATCTGGGCAATGGCGCCGCGCTTGATTTCGGCGACGCCACCGCCGGCCACCGCTTTCTCGCGCCCCAGAAATTCGCCGTTACGGGCTTCGCCGACTACAAGAAGAAGCTGAAGGCCGCCAAGGTGATTCTCGATCCCGCCGAGCGGCGCGCCGTCATCGAGAAGCAAGCCAAGCAGAAAGCTAGCCGCGCCAAGCTCGCGGTTCGAGACGACCCGGCACTCCTGGACGAAGTCACCGGGCTGGTCGAGTGGCCGGTGGTGCTGATGGGTCGCATCGAGGACCAGTTCATGGATTTGCCGCCGGAGGTGCTGACCACCTCCATGCGCGCGCATCAGAAATACCTGGCCCTGACCGACGAATCCGGCGCGCTCGCCAACCGTTTCCTAGTGGTCGCCAACATGGAGACCGCCGACAAGGGCAAGGCGATCGCCGCCGGCAACGAGCGAGTGCTGCGCGCGCGCCTGGCGGATGCGCGGTTCTTCTGGGACCAGGACCGAAAAATGCCGCTCGCCGCGCGCGCCCCCCGGCTCGGTCAAATCGTGTTCCACGCCAAGCTGGGCACCCTCGACGAGAAGATCGACCGGGTCCAGGCGCTGGCCGTCGAAATCGCGGGTCACATCGAGGGCGCCGACAAGGACCGGGTGCGCTCCGCCGCGCGCTTGTGCAAGGCCGACCTGGTGACCGGTATGGTCGGCGAATTCCCGGAGCTGCAGGGCGTCATGGGCCGCTACTACGCGCTTGCCGACGGCGAGCATGCCGAGGTCGCCGAGGCGATCGCCGAGCACTACGCGCCCCAGGGCCCCAACGACACCTGCCCCTCGGCGCCGGTTTCGGTGGCCCTCGCGTTGGCCGACAAGATCGACACCTTGGTCGGCTTCTGGGCCATCGACGAGAAGCCGACCGGCTCCAAGGACCCCTACGCCTTGCGCCGCGCGGCGTTGGGGGTTATTCGGCTGATCGTGGAGAACGAGTTACAACTTTCTTTGTTTCGAGTGTTTGAAAACGCGAAAATTCTGCATTCGAATCTTGTGGCTGATTCGCTCGCTCATAGGCTAGGCGAAAAACCCGGACAGAAGCCTATTGAATCTCTTGAAATTGACCTCCTTGATTTTTTCGCTGATCGGCTCAAGGTGGCATTGCGCGAGCGCGGGGTCCGGCACGACCTCATCTCGGCGGTCTTCGCGGTCGGCGGCGAGGACGATCTGGTGCGCTTGTTGGCCCGGGTCGACGCGCTCGCGGCTTTTTTGAAAACAGAAGACGGCGCTCACCTCCAGGTCGCGTATCAACGCGCCGCCAATATCGTGCGCATCGAGGAAAAGCGTGACAAGCGGCGCTACCACGGCGCCGAGCTGGCCATTGACCAGCTCGTCGAGGAGGCGGAGCGGACGCTCGGCATGCGCGTCTTCGATAGCGAGGCCGAAGCCGAGAAGGCGTTGGCGGCGGAGAACTTCACCGCCGCCATGGCGGCGCTCGCCAAACTGCGCAAGCCGGTCGACGATTTCTTTGACCGGGTCACGGTCAATACCGAAAACCCGGAGCTACGCGTCAATCGCTTACGGCTTCTGGCGCGCATCGGCGCGACCCTCGATCGGGTCGCGGATTTCTCTAAGATCGAAGGGTGACGGGGGCTAGGAAGTCGATGACCAAGTGGGTCTATGCCTTCGGCGCGGGGGCGGCCGAGGGGCGCGCGGCGATGGACGAGCTGCTCGGCGGTAAGGGCGCCAATCTGGCCGAGATGTCGGCGCTCGGCCTGCCGGTGCCGCCGGGATTTACGCTGACCACCGAGGCCTGCAACGCCTATACGGCAGACGGCAAGGCCTACCCCGAAGGGGTCGCCCAAGAGGTCGCGGCGGCGCTACGTCGGGTCGAGGAACTGGCCGGCGCGCACCTCGGCGATGCCGCGAACCCGCTTCTGGTCTCGGTGCGTTCGGGCGCGCGCGCCTCCATGCCGGGCATGATGGATACGGTGCTCAACCTGGGCCTCAACGACGAGACCGTGGCCGGCCTGGCGCGCCATTCCGGCGACGAGCGCTTCGCCTACGACAGCTACCGTCGCTTCATCCAGATGTTCGGTGACGTGGTGCTCGGCGTCGAGCATCACCATTTCGAGGAGATTCTCGAACTCCACAAGGAGGATCTGGGCGTCGAAAGGGACACCGATCTGGACGCCGATGAATGGCGCAAGGTGATCGGCGAATATCAAAGCAAGATCGTTGAGATCACCGGCGCGCCCTTTCCCCAAGCGCCCGAGGACCAACTCTGGGCCGCCATCGGCGCGGTTTTCGAGTCCTGGATGAACCAGCGCGCGCGCACTTATCGGCGCCTGCACGACATTCCCGAGGACTGGGGCACCGCGGTCACCGTCCAGGCCATGGTTTTCGGGAACATGGGTGAGGACTGCGCCACCGGGGTCGCCTTCACCCGCAATCCCTCGACCGGCGAAAACGTCTTCTTCGGCGAGTACCTGGTCAATGCCCAGGGCGAGGATGTGGTCGCCGGCATCCGCACGCCGCAACATCTGACGATCAAGGGCAAGGCCGACAATCACGCCGACCTGCCGGCCATGGAAGAGGTCATGCCCGAAGTTTTCGGCCAGCTCGTGGAAGTGCGCGAACGCCTCGAGCAACACTACCGCGACATGCAGGACATTGAGTTCACGGTTCAGGGTGGCACGCTTTACATGCTCCAGACCCGTAGTGGCAAACGCACCGCCGGCGCCGCCATGCGTATCGCCGCCGAGATGGTTGCCGAGGGCCTGATCTCCAAGGAAGAAGCAGTTGCGCGCATCGAGCCGGGTTCCCTCGACCAACTCTTGCACCCCACGCTCGACCCGGAGGCCGAGCGCCGGATCGTCGCCCGCGGCCTGCCGGCCTCGCCGGGCGCCGCCTCGGGCCATGTCGTGTTCTCCGCCGATGAAGCCGAGGTCAAGGCCGCTGCGGGCGAAGCGGTGATCCTGTGCCGGATCGAGACCTCGCCGGAGGACATTCACGGCATGCACGCCGCGCGCGGCATTCTCACCACCCGTGGCGGCATGACCAGCCACGCCGCGGTCGTGGCGCGCGGCATGGGCCGGCCCTGCGTGGCCGGCGCCGGCGAGCTTCGGATCGACTACAAGTCCCAGGTCATGCGCGTGCGCGGGCACGAGCTCGAGGCCGGCGACCTGGTGACCATCGACGGCGGCACCGGCGAGGTCATGCTCGGGCAAGTGCCGACCGTGCAGCCTGAACTGTCGGGCGACTTCTCCACCCTAATGGGGTGGGCCGACGAATTTCGCACCATGGGCGTGCGCGCCAACGCCGAGACTCCGCTCGATGCCAAGACCGCGCGCGGCTTTGGCGCCGAGGGCATCGGGCTGAGCCGCACCGAGCACATGTTCTTCGAAGCCGGACGCATCGTTGCGGTACGCGAGATGATCCTGGCCGACAATGCCGAGGAGCGGCGCAAGGCGCTCGATAAACTCCTGCCCATGCAGCAGCAGGACTTCGTCGAACTGTTCAAGATCATGAAGGGGCTGCCGATCACGATCCGGTTGCTGGATCCGCCGCTCAATGAATTTCTGCCTCACGGCGAGGCCGAGCTGGCCCAGGTTGCCGAGGCCATGGGCGTGTCGCTCGAGCACCTGCGCGCGCGCAAACTCAAGCTCGACGAGTCGAACCCGATGCTCGGCCACCGCGGTTGCCGGCTGGGAATTACCTTCCCGGAAATTTACGAGATGCAGGCGCGCGCGATCTTCCAGGCCGCCGCCCAGGTGTTCAAGGACAGTGGCGAGACCGTCGAACCGGAGATCATGATCCCGCTGGTAGCCATCCCGAAAGAACTCGAAATCCTCAAGGTCCTGGTCGAGGAAACCGCGCGTAAGGTCATGGCGGCCGAGGAAGTCGATCTCAAGTACCTGATCGGCACCATGATCGAGCTGCCGCGTGCCTGCTTGCGTGCTGGCGAGATCGCCGAGGTTGCCGAGTTCTTCAGCTTCGGTACCAACGACCTGACCCAGACCACCTACGGGCTGTCGCGGGACGATGCGGCGAACTTCATCGGAATCTACGAGCAACGCGGCATAATCTCACAAGACCCCTTCATCTCGCTCGACTTGGAGGGTGTTGGCGAGTTGGTTCGCATCGCCGCCGAGCGCGGCCGCGCCGCGCGACCCGGGCTCAAGCTCGGCATCTGCGGCGAGCATGGCGGCGACCCGGCTTCGATCCAGTTCTGCCAGGCGGTCGGGCTCGACTACGTCTCCTGCTCGCCTTACCGGGTGCCCATCGCCCGCCTCGCCGCGGCGCAGGCCGCGCTATTGGCGAAGGGCTAGAGAGCTAATCCATGGCCGAGATTCTCGTTGCCCGCTCCATGGGCACTGCCGCCTTGGCGCTTTTCGACGCGCGCGATGACGTCAGTTACGAGGTGCTGGCGACTCCCACAGTCGGAGATATCGAGGCCCGCATCGCCGGGCTCGACGCCATCGTACTCGGCATGACGCCGGTCCAAGCGCCGCTGATCGCCAAGGCCGCGCGGCTCAAAGTGGTGTCGCGATTCGGTGTCGGCTACGACAACGTCGACGTCGCGGCGCTGACCGCCCAGGGCATCCCGTTGACCACGGTCGGTGATGCCAACGCGGTCACCGTTGCCGAGCATGCGCTGATGCTGATGCTGGCTGCCTCGCGGGAACTGGTGGTTCACGACGCGGCGGTGCGCGGCGGTAACTATGGCCTGCGCGGACAGCGCAAGCGCGCCGATCTGTGGCGCAAAACCGTGCTGGTGGTCGGATTCGGCCGCATCGGTCGGCGTGTGGCAAGGCTCTGCGCCGCCTTTGACATGGAAGTGATCGTGGCCGATCCCTTTGTCGAGCCGGAGGCGGTTGCGGCGGCCGGCTTTCGCCACTTGGTGGATTTCCACGACGGCCTGGGCGCGGCCGACTTCATTACCCTGCACATGCCCGGCCAGCCCGATGGCGCGCCGGTCCTGGGCCGGGCCGAGTTTGCCGCCGTGAAGCCCGGCGCCTTCCTGGTCAATACCGCGCGCGGCTCGTTGATCGACGAAGACGCGCTCTATGATGCGCTGACCGGCGGCGGCTTGCGCGGCGCCGGCCTCGACGTGACCCGCGAGGAGCCGCCCCAGCCCGACAGTCCACTGCTCGGCCTCGATAACCTGGTGCTGACCCCGCACATCAGTTCGCTCACGGAAGAGGGCACAGAGCGCATGGCCATGGCGAGTGTACGGAATTGCCTGGACGCCATAGACGGCTGCTTACGCCCGGATTGCGTCGTCAACAGAGAAGTCCTGGGTGGATAGCGCCCGGCGCTCGAACAATCAGACTAAATAGCCAGCCAGTCCGGCTTTTTCGGGGTCAGGCGCGCTTCGCCGGCTAGAAGCGGCGCTTCCAGGCGATCGAGACGCAAAAGCGCCAGGCCCATGCCGTCGACCGAGGAGCGCAGCACGCCCGCGTCCTTGCCCTCGGCGGTGACCTGGGTACCGGGTTCGGGCGCCGGACCCTCGATCGCCACCGGCAGCAGGCGTTTTTTGATCAGCGCCCGATACTTGGTGCGCGCGGTCAGCTCCTGGCCCATGAAGCAGCCCTTGTCCCAGTCGACGCCGTGCAGCTCGTCGAAGCCGTTCTCCAGCAGCGGCGAGCGCTCGATTTCCAAATCGCGACTGCCGTCGGGCACGCCGAGTTCGATGCGCAGTGTGTCGTAGCCGGCCAGCCCCGCGGCCGCGATTCCGGCGCCTTCCAGCGCCGCCTCCGCCCCGGCCCGTGGCAGGACCGCCCGCGCGCCGAGCCCGGCCAGGCGCGGATCGACATAGATCACGCCGCCGCCGAAGGGCGTTGTGACACCGGGTTCGGCGGGCAGGCCCAGGGCCTCCAGGGCGCCCGCCCCGAAGATCGCGGCGACCGTGTGGTCCGCCGTGACATCGGTCAGCTCGACATTGGCGCGCAGCTTGTAGCGCGCTAGCCGGCTACGCAGATCGTCCAGGCGCGCCACCTCGCAATCGAGCAGTAGGGCCTCCCCGCCGGGCTCCTCGGTCATGAAGAACTCGTGCAGGAACTTGCCCTGGGGCGTCAGGAAGGCTGACCAGACCGCGCAATCGGGCCCGACCTTGGTTACGTCATTGGAAACCATGCCCTGGAGGAAGGAACGCGCATCGGGACCGGCGGCCCGCAACAGGCCGCGCGCTTCCAGGATCGTATAACCGCCAGCACTCATGATTCGAACACTCTTGCCGGAAATCCGTGTCGCACATTGAATCTGGCGATGGTGGGGCGGCTTGGCAAGGCCGTGCAGCGTGTCTTATATCCGGCGGCCATGCGCACCTGGTTCATTACCGCGACCCGGATCGGCGAGGCCGTGCTCGAAGCGACCAAAAATTTATTGACCCGCACCGCCTAGAGCGATTTCAAGACAGCCAGCACGCGATCGAGTTCCAGATTCTCGAGCGTTTCTTCGCGCAGGATCTCGACCTTGGGGCCACGCGGGGCGGAGCGCGCGGGGTCGGACTCCGCCGAATAGAGCACCAGGGATGGGCAGCCGGCGGCGGCGATCAAGTGCATGGGCCCGGTGTCGTTGCCGACCGCCAGGCGGGCGCCGCGTGCCAGCGCCGCGATCTCTTCTAGTCCGGTCTCGCCACCGAGGTTGCGCGCGGCCGGGCAGGCTTCGGTGATTTCCGCCAATTCATGGGCCTCCGCTTTGGTGCCGAGCAGCACGGGCGCGGTGCCTTGCGCCGCCAACTCCCGCGCCAGTGCCGCGAAGCGCGGCGCCGGCCAGCGCTTGGCCGGGCGGTGCGGCGCCGAGCCGGGCGCCAGCAGCGCATAGGGCGGACTCAGCGCGAAGCGGCCGAGATCGGTGGTGAGAAACGAGAGGTCCGGCGCCGCGATGGGTCCGAGTCCCGCGGCCGCCAGGTGGGCGGCCTCGCGCTCGGCGATATGCCGCACGGGGCCGGGTGGCAGGATGTAGCGGTGCGAGCAACCGGCCACGGCACCGACCCACTCCGGCCGCCCGGCGAGGCGGAAGTACCAGCCGCTACGGTCGGAGCGCTGCAAATCGTAAACCCTGCCGAAATGCGCCTCGCGCAGGCGCCGGCCGAGCGCCAGCCAGCGGTTCGGGCGCCACAGCGGTGGCCGGTCGTCGATCCAGATCTCGTCGAAACAACCCAAGGCCTCGGCAAGCTTTCGGAACGGTCTGGTGGTCAAGAGCACGATCCGGGCACCGGGGTGGTGCGCGCGGATCGCCTGAAAGGCGCCCACCGAAAGCACGAAATCGCCGAGCGCGGACAGCTTGATGACCAGGATGTTCTCGTGGATCGGCGTGTCGGGCATGAGGATCGTGGTGGAGAGAACGGCGTGGGTTGCGTCCGGAGAGGTAAACGTTTCGACCGCGTCTTGGCAAGGCGGGCGTCGAGCGGGGACGAATTTGCCTACACCACGGCGGCGGATTCGCGCTACAATTTGCGGGCCATGACCGATTCCGCTCGTAGACCCCTGGGCGTTGCCCGCTGATGCACGATCCCGCGCTCAACCCGATCGTCCGCCCGCGGTCGCACTTGGGGCCGCATCCGGCGCCGGCGACCTTCAACGGCGAGCCGCTGCGGGTCATGCAGGTCATCGCCGGCGGACGCGAGGGTGGCGCCGAGACCTTTTTCGTCAGCTTGGCGGTAGCGCTGCAACGGGCTGGCCTCGATCAGCTCGTCGTAATTCGGCGAAACCTGGCTCGTTCCATGGCGCTCCGGCGGGGCGGGATCGAGCCGGTTGAGCTCCCGTTTGGGCGGTGGTTCGACTTTCACACCGTCCCGGTCCTCCGGCGCCAGGCCAAGATCTACCAGCCTCACGTCGTGATAACCTGGTTGAACCGGGCAAGCGGCGCCTTTCCACGGGGCGATTTCCTGCGCCTGGCGCGCTTGGGTGGGTTCTACGGCCTCAAGTACTACAGCCGTTGCGACCATCTGATCGGAATCACGCCCGGCATCGTCGAGCATGTCGTGGCCCGAGGCTGGCCGCGCGCGCGGGCCCACTACCTTCCCAATTTCGGCGCGGTCGGAGAGGCCAAGCCGGTGGCCCGCGATCGTCTGGACACCCCGGCCGATGCGCCGCTGCTGCTGGCGCTCGGCCGGCTGCACCAGGTTAAGGCGATCGACGTGCTACTCCAGGCCCTTACACTCGAGACCCGGCCCTATCTCTGGATTGCCGGGGACGGACCGCTTCGCGCGGAGCTTCAAACCCTGGCGCGGAAGCTGGGCGTCGCGGAACGCGTGCGTTTCCTCGGTTGGCGCGACGACCGGGACGCCCTGTTCGCCGCCGCCGATATCTGCGTGTTCCCGTCGCGTTTCGAGGCTCACGGCACCGTGACCATGGAGGCTTGGGGCCACCGGACGCCGCTGGTCGCCGCCGCATCCGCGGGACCAGCGGCCTATGTGCGCGACGGCGAGGACGGACTGCTGGTGCCAATCGACGACGCACCGGCGCTGGCGGCGGCCATCGGCCGGGTCATCGACGAACCTGTTTTGGCCGACCGCCTGGCCGAGGGCGGCTGGCGGCGCTACCAGGCCGACTACACGGAGGAAGCCTGCGTGGCGAATTATCTCGAACTGTTTGAGAGGCTGCTTGCCGAGCGCGCGGCCGGAGAGAGGGCGGAGGCCAGATGACCGAACACTACGACCTGATTATCAAGGGCGGTACCGTGGCGACGCCCAACGGGGTCGCGCCGGCCGACGTCGCGGTGACCGGGGGCCGTATCGCTGCCATTAGCGCACCTGGGCGCACGCCCGGCGGCGCCGAAGCGGCCGAGGTGTTCGACGCCGCCGGCCTGCATGTACTGCCCGGTGCCATCGACACCCAAGTCCACTTTCGAGAGCCAGGCAACGAACACAAAGAGGATCTGGCCAGCGGTACGGCGGCCGCGGCACTGGGCGGCATCGTCGCGGTGTTCGAAATGCCCAATACCGCGCCCTCGACCTTGAGCGCCGCGGACCTCGACGACAAGTTGGCCCGAGCCCGGGGCCGCGCCTGGGTCGATCACGCCTTCTTCATGGGTGCGGCCGCCGAGAACGCGACGGAGTTGGGAACCTTGGAGCTGCTGCCCGGCTGCTGCGGGGTCAAGATATTCATGGGCGCTTCCACCGGCAGCCTGTTGGTCGAAGACGACGAGACCCTTTTCGAGGTGCTGAAGCACGGCCGCCGCCGGGTCGCGGTGCATGCCGAAGACGAAGCGCGCATGCGCGAGCGAGTCGGAATCGCGCGCGAGGGCGGCGATCCCAGGTTCCACCCCGAATGGCGTGATGTCGAAACCGCGCGCCTCGCCACCGAGCGCCTGCTGCGCCTGGCGCGCCGGGCCGGGCGCCGGGTCCACGTCCTGCATGTGACCACCGCCGAGGAGATGCCGCTGCTCGCGGCCCACAAGGACATCGCCACGGTTGAAGTTACGCCCCAACACCTGACGTTGAGTGCGCCGGACTGCTACGAGCGCCTCGGCACGTTGGCCCAGATGAATCCGCCGATTCGCGAGGTCCGGCATCGCGAGGCGTTATGGCGGGCGATCGCCGATGGCGTTGTCGACGTGATCGGCTCTGACCACGCGCCCCACACCCGGGAGGAGAAGGCCAAGCCCTATCCGGGCTCGCCCTCGGGCATGCCCGGCGTGCAGACTCTGCTGCCCTTGTTGCTGGATCATATGAACGCCGGTCGGCTCAGCCTGGCCCGCCTGATCGACCTGACCAGCGCCGGGCCGGCGCGCATCTACGGCATCGCGCGAAAGGGTCGGATCGCGGTCGGCTTCGACGCCGATTTCTCGATCGTCGATCTCAAAGCCCGGCGCGAGATCGCGGCGGACTGGCTCGCCGCCAAGTGTGGTTGGTCGCCCTTCGAGGGCTTGCGCGTCACCGGTTGGCCGATGGCGACCGTGGTGCGTGGCCGCGTGGTTATGCGCGAGGCCGAGCTTCAGGGCGATCCAGCGGGCGCGCCGGTCGAATTCTGGGAGACCTTGCGGGAGAAGCAAGACGGCTGAAGCCCGTTGGGGCAGCCGTCGAGGAAGTTAGTGTGTCGCCGTCACGCTGTCGGTGTAACGCCATTCCTCGGGCTGGATGATGCCGACGTAACCGATGCGGACCGAGTGAAGCTTGCCATTGAGGCCTTTCTCCCAATCGCTCAAGAAGTCGTTGAGCTTGGGGAAGTCCGGAACCCGGTCCAACGACTGCCAAAGGTAGCTCTGCAGCAGATCCGGGTACTCCGGGATCTGGTACAGCACCTCCGCCGTGGTCAGGCGATAGTCCTGTAGGTCGCCGCAGATGCCTTCGATTGGGGCGCGCTCGCGCAGCTGGTCCAGGTCGAGGCGCTCATAAATATCGTCCATTGGGCCACCTCCTCTCCGGTAGTGTGGGACCCGTTTGCCGGTGCCGGCTAGCGTGCCGAATTCGGCGGGCGGGACCCCACGTCCGTGGCCAACGTCCCAACAGGATCGCGTAAAACCGCTTCCATTTCCTTAAAGGACCGGCAGTTTCGGAGGTGTCTTGGCATCATTTCGAGCGCCCCGCTCGGTCTCGCGTTGTGGCCGATCTCTCGGATCACGCTCGGACCCGCGGCTGTGCTGGGCCTAGAGCATGGTTAACGGAAACCGACCCGGTGACGCGGGGGCCGACGACAGCCGCGATGACGTCCCTGGCGGCGGCGCTGCGTTAGGAGGTGCTGGGCGCTAGGAGATGCCACGCGGGCGCTGGCCTTGCCAGCCGCTGGCGCTTTCGTAGGCCCGGGCGATCGCGAGAATTCCGGCCTCGTCGAAGGCCCGCCCGGCGATCTGCAGGCCGATCGGCAGGCCGGCCCCAGTCATGCCGCAGGGCAGCGAGATGGCCGGCAGGCCGGTCAGGTTGAATGGGATGGTGTTGCGGTGGCGGAGCGCGTTGTGCCCGGGCGGGCTGTTATCGATCGGGGTCGCCGGGACCGGCGAGGTCGGGCTCAGGACGGCGTCGAAGGGTGCCATGGCGCCGCGAATCGCCTCGGAAACCTGCCGGCGCACCCGCTGGGCCTGAATGTAGTCGACGGCGGAGTAGAACGCTCCCAACTCCAGGTTGCCACGCAATTCCTCGCTGAAAGCCTCGGGGCGCTCGCGCAGATTCTTGGCGTGGTAGGCGGTGGCCTCGCAGGCGATAGCGATCCCGCCGACCAGGTAGGCGCTGTCCAACTCCGGCAACTCGGTCTCCTCGACGATGGCGCCGAGGCCCTCGAGCGTCCGCGCCGCCGCCTCCACCGCCGCCGATACCTCCGGATCGCAGTCGGCAAAGAAAAAGCCGCGGGCGAGCGCGATGCGCTTGCCGGCCACGCCAGCATCCAAGCCGGCCAGATAGTCCGGCACCGGGCGCTCGGCGCAGTTGGGGTCGCGCGGGTCCGGGCCGGCCAGCGCCTGGAGCAGCAGTGCGGCGTCGGCGACGCTCCGGGTCATGGGGCCCATGTGGTCCAGCGACCAGGACAGGGGCAGGGCGCCGAACTTGCTGACCCGCCCGAAGGTCGGTTTCAAGCCGACGATGCCGCAACAGGCGGCCGGCTGGCGGATCGAGGCGCCGGTGTCGCTGCCGAGTGCGCCGTAAGCGAGCCCCGCCGCCACCGCCGCCGCCGAGCCGCCGCTCGAGCCGCCCGGGTGGCAGGCCGGGTTCCAGGGATTGCGCACCGGGCCGTAGTGGGCGTTGTTGCTGGTGGTGCCGTAAGCCAGCTCGTGCATGCTGGTCTTGCCCAGCAGCACCGCGCCCGCCGTCTTCAGGCGCTCGATGACGGTGGCATCATGATCCGGCACCCAGTCGGCGAGCAGCTTGGAGCCGCCGGTGGTGCGCACGCCCGCCGTGGCGAACAGGTCCTTGACCGCCAGCGGCACGCCGTGGAGCGGACCTCGGATCCGGCCCTGGGCGATCTCCGCCTCGGCCGCCCGCGCGGCGGCGAGCGCCTGGTCCGCCGTTACGATCATGAAGGCGTTGAGTGCCGGGTCTAGGGCTTCGATCCGGCCCAGGGCCGATTCGGTGAGCGCGACCGGCGAGAGCTCCCCGGCGGCGATGCGTGGCGCGAGTTCGGCAATCCCGGCAAAAGCGAGATCAGCTTGTGCCATCGCCCCCGCCTCCACCCGGGCCTCCGGGCATGGGTACCGGGGTGACGGTCATGGGCGCGGTCTCGCCGAGCCGCGCTTCCCGGTCCGCCAGCAGCACCTTGACCCGGGCCATGTTCCGGAGCCGCGAACCCAGCACCGCGCCACCCTTCGCGTCCAGGTCGCGGCCTAGAAGCCGCTGCGCCATTTCCCTGAGTTCATCGTCGCTCGGCTCGCTCATGCGATTTCCTCCGGTCGCGCCGCGCGCGTTCAAATCACCTGAAAGCCGTGGGCGTAGGGGTCGCGCTCGTCGATGAAGATGGTATTGAAGCCGGTGATCCGGGCCCAACCTTCAACCGAAGGCACGATCCCGGCGTGATTGCCGACCTTGGCCGTGGCCTCGATCCGGCCCCGGAACAGGGAGCCGATGATACTCTCGTGGACGAAGTCATCGCCGGCCTGGAGTTCGCCGCGGGCGGCGAGCTGGGCCATGCGCGCCGAGGTGCCGGTGCCGCAGGGGCTGCGATCGATCGCCTTGTCGCCGTAGAACACCGCGTTGCGCGCCTGGGCCGCGGGGTCGCGTGGCGCGCCGGTCCAGAGGATGTGGCTGATGCCGCGGATCGTCTCGTCTTCGGGGTGGACCATCTCGCCCCGCTGGTTCAGATTTCGGCGCAGTTCCGGCGACATTCGGACTAAGTCGCCGGCGGTGAAGTCGGCGAGGTCGCGATAGCCGGTCTGAGGTTCGACGATGGCGTAAAAGTTGCCGCCGTAGGCAATGTCGACCGCGATCTCGCCCAGGCCCGGGCAATCGGCGGTGACGCCCTCGGCGGCCAGATAGGCGGCGACGTTCTTGATGCGCACCGAATCGACGTGGCCGTTCGCGGTCGCGTAACGCGCCTCGACCAGGCCGGCCGGGGTGTCCAGGCGTA
>Ga0255056_10000248_pt1 | contig 15183 bp, 14 predicted proteins | sample Cases_109_1_MG_FD_183639 | JGI IMG/M metagenome (GOLD analysis project Ga0255056, IMG submission 183639) | Seawater microbial communities from Amundsen Gulf, Northwest Territories, Canada - Cases_109_1 | ecosystem: Environmental > Aquatic > Marine > Gulf | place: Canada: Northwest Territories... | reverse complement strand
CGTGTCTCCATTCTGGGCTCCGGACTGCCCTGGGTCACCAAATCCCAAGCCGCCGGCTCCGTGCTCATGGAGGTCGGGAACCCCGAGCGGGACGTCTTCGTCTTCGACCTCGGGGCGGGATCGTTGGCCAACTTCAGCGGCCTCAAGGTTCCGGTGACGAGCCTGAAGAAGGTGTTCCTCAGCCATCTCCACGCCGATCACATCGCCGACTACGTAACCCTCATGGGAAGCTACGCCAAGGCGGGGCGGCTGGATCCGGTCGAAGTGTGGGGAGGAGCTTCCAACTACCCAGACCAAGGCGTTGCCGCCTTCGTCGACCTCATTGGAAGGGCACTGGCATGGGATCACGCCTCGATGGCCGGCTTCGTGCCAACTTCCGGGACAAAGGCGACTGCCAACGAGGTGCCCTACGACCGTACCGAGGTGATCTACGAACGCAACGGGGTCACGATCACGTCGTTCCCGGTCATCCACGCCCTCAACGGCGCCGTTGGCTATCGCATCGACTACGGAGGACAGAGCGTCGTGTTCTCCGGAGACACCAAGCCGACGATGACGCTCGTCGACGCTGCTCAGGGGGCCGACCTCCTGATCCACGAAACGTTCTTGCCCGCCGGGACCTTTGCGGAGTTGATGAGTTTTCCGCTGGAGCAGGCCACAATGGTCGTCAACGAGGCCCACACGCCGGCGAACGCCGCCGGGTTGGTCTTCGACATGGTGCGCCCCCGCATGGCCGCCATGTGGCATTGCCACGTGATCGACGGATACATCGATCCGATCTTCGATGGGGTGCGTGGCACCTACTCCGGGCCGGTAACGCTGTGTCAGGACCTCACCGTCTTCAATGTCACGCCCGAAGCCGTGGTTGCCCGCCAGGCGCGTGTCGACCCGGTCCAGGGGGCGGTCGTTGGACCATCCGAGACCGAGCGCACACTTGCCGAGCCGTTTCCCAGCCCGGAGTGGTGGGCCGACGCTGCGATCGATTGGCAGGCCAAGCTCGGCTGACTCCACCGGCGCGGTCGCTGCGACCATGGCCTATGGCTCTTCGCTGGCGCTCATCGCAGAACGGTACGTCTAAACCTCACGATCGGCACCGACGCTGCGACGATGTCCCTGGCTCTTCGCTGCCGCTCATCGCAGAACGGTACGTCTAAACCTCACGATCGGCACCGACGCTGCGACGATGTCCCTGGCGCTACGCGGGGAAGACCAAGTGGGCGACGCTCCCCACGTGGTGCCAGATGTGCCAGGGCCGGACTCCAGCGTGATGTTCCGCCCGCTCCATTGCCGCCATCATCGGTGCGTTCTCGGTGTCGACGTCGGACAACATTGACCCGAAGTCGTGGCGCTGGGCGGCCGCGGTCCCGGCCGCCAGCAGATCGTCGATGTATCCATTGCCGCGATGCTCGGGCAGCACGCCGGTGAAGGCGATCGTCGCAGTTCCCGCCCCGTCGAAGTCGGACACCGCAACGAACCCGACCGCCTCATCGTTCGCGAGTAGTCCGAGCAGCCACATCGGTGCGTCGCCGTCCTCGAGGAAGGTCGTGTACACCGACCCCCAGTCCTTCGGATCCATGTTCGATCGGTAGTAGAAGTCGTTGCGGTCGAGCGTCCCCTCGCCGACCCCGGCGATCACATCGCGGTAGCGATCGCGGCCTACCTCAGCGATAGTTCGAAACTCGAGCCGGTCCGGCACGGTGATGGCCTCGCCGGAATCGGTCCAGGTAAACCCCTCCTTCTCCTGGAAGAGCTCCATGCCGAGCGCGTCGAAGAGGGCGACCCGTTTGGCGTGCTCATCGTGAGCTTCGGGGTTGGTTCGTACCTGGAGGCGATCCGGGACTACTCCGATGCCACCGAGGGCCTCCGAGATCAGCCGCCGGCCGGCAGCCGTCCAGTCGCCGTCCCAGGGGAGTGCCAGCTCGACGAGGTATAGCTCCTCCGGTGGAAGCTCCCCGAGGAACTCTGGCGGGCAGGTCGGTTCGACGCTGAACACCGCCGTGCCCAACTCGGATTCGTGGCGTAATTCGGGCATCGCCGACAAGCTACCGTCCCCACCCCAATGGATTTCGCACTGCAGGCATCAGGAACCTACGACGACGTCCTCGAGTCGGCTCGATTCGCCGAGAAACGCGGCCTCGTCTCTCTGGCCCTCCCCGACCACTATCTGCTTGCGCTCGACGAGGAGCACGCCAAGACGACGCCGGCGCTTGACGCGTTCGCCCAACTCGCCGGTCTCGCTCGGGAGACCTCGACGATCGAGCTCAGCGTGCTCGTATCGCCGATCACTTTCCGCCATCCTGCCGTGCTTGCCAAGAACGCGGTGACGATCGATCAAATGTCCGGAGGGCGCTTCAGCCTCGGCATCGGGACCGGGTGGATGGACCGGGAGCACGAGGTGTTCGGCTTCGAATACCCGTCGACGAGCGAGCGCTTCGAGATGCTCGAGGAGGCGCTGGGGTACGTCAAGGCAGCGCTGGCCGACGAGCCCGTCGGCTTCAACGGAAAGCACTACCAGCTGGAAGCCTTCCCGCTGGCCCCGAAGCCGACCGGCACGGTGAAGCTCATCGTCGGCGGCACCGGCGCCCACAAGACGCCCTACTTGGCGGGAACCTATTCCGACGAATACAACATCTACCCGGGCCCCGACCTGGAAGAGCGCATCGAGCGCGCCCATAAGGCGGCTGAGGACGCCGGCCGCGACCCCAACGCCTTGCTGTTGTCGAGCGCCGGGTTCATGCTCGCTGCAGCCACCCAGGACGAGTTGAACGAAGCACTCGACGAGCGCGCCTCGGAGGCCGGGATGACCCGCGACGAGCTCGACGAGTACCACGCCCACCGCAACACCCCCGTGGGTACGTACGACGAGCTGCGCGATCAGTTCGCCGCCATGGAGCAGGCCCGGGTCACCCGCTTCTACTTCCAGGGAGGCCTCCATCCACGGAACGAGGCGCTGATCGACGCTCTTTCCGGGTGACGGCGTTACCTTCTGCTCCCATGCTGGCCAAGACCATCGACATCGAGGGCCCGGTCCGCATCGTCGACTACGGCGGTGAGGGACCGCTCATCCTCCTGCTCCACGGGCTGGGTGGCTCGGCGGAGAACTGGGATGCATGCGGAACCGACCTGACCGGCTCGGGCCGGGTCGTGGCCGTGGACCTGCTCGGATCGGGCGAGACTCCGCCGGCGGGCCGCGAGGTCACGATCGAGCACAACGCTGCGTTGGTGGCCAGGCTGATCGACGACCTCGGCGAGTCGTCGGCAACGCTCGTGGGCCATTCGATGAGCGGTCTGGTTGCCATGGTCACCGCGGTTGATTACCCGGAACGCGTCGACCGGATCGTCCTGGTGAGCCCGGCTCTGCCGCTCGACTATCGGCATCTCCCCGATCTCGAGGTACTCGCCAAACTCCTCGGTCCCCTCATCCCGGTCATCGGCCCTCTCGGCGTCCATGTCTATCGAGCGGGCAAGACGCCACAGCGAGAGGTGGAGGAGACCTTGCGCATGAACTGCGTCGACATCGAGACGATCCCGGTCGAGGTCCGTGAGACGATCATCGACGAGGCCGCCCGCCGCCGGCGCGAGGCCTGGGCCGTCAATGCCCTTGTCGACGCCGATCGCTCGGTCGCCAGCTATGTGCTCCGCCCCGCCCGCTTTCGCGAGCTGATGCATCGGGTCAGCCAGCCGACCCTCCTCATCCACGGCTCCGAAGACCGCCTCGTTTCCAGTGGGTCGGCCCGCTGGGCCGTCGCACAGCGCCCGGACTGGGACTTTGTCGAGATCGAAGGCGTCGGTCACGTCCCGATGCTCGAGGCCTCCGACGCCTTCGTCGAGGTCGTGGGCGGCTGGCTCGAGCACGGATGAGCTTCGATTTCGCCACCACGTATCGCGATATCAGGGAGGGACTGCTTGCCCTTGCCCCTCAGTTGACCGCCGATGAGTGGGCGACGCTGGCACCCGCCACACCGGAATGGACGGTCAAGGATCTCTACGCCCACCTCGCAGGCGTCACGGCCGACGTGCTGGTGGGCAACATCGTGTTCCCCGGGACCGACGAGTGGACCGCGAAGCAGGTCGGCGATCGCGCCGGGGACTCCCCCCAAGCGGTGTGTGCCGAGTGGGCAAAGAGCGGGCCCGAGCTCGAGGCCAGAATCAAGGAGCTCGGCCCGGCGCTGTCGGCGACGGTCATCGACGTGTGGCACCACGAACAGGATGCCCGCAACGCCATCGACCACCATGGCAACCGAACCGGGGAGGGGCTGCGCCTGGCGCTGCGCTCCGGCAACGCCATCGGTCCCAAACTGGAGGCGGAAGGCCTACCCCCACTCGCCGTCAGTACCGAGGGCTATGAGCGCCTCCTTGGGGAAGGCGAGGCAGCGGTAACGGTCTCCGGAGACCCCTACGAGCTGGCCCGCGCGTTCATGGGCCGCCGCTCCTTCGATCAGATCCGGAACTTCGCCTGGAGCGGCGACCCGGAGACGTACCTGCCCCACTTCAGCGTGTTCCCGCCCCGCGACACCGACCTGGTCGAGTAGTCAGGCCTCGGCGCGTCGCAACAGCAAACACGGGGTCCCGGTCGTAGACAACGATCCACTCCCCCGATGCCAGTAGCCGGTCGGTTACGTGCTGGAACTCGCCGTCCCTGGCCAGCACCCACTCCACACCGGCCGGGTCAGGAAGTTCAGCCCCCGGCACCGAGCAGTTGAGCCGCTCCCACGGATTCGGGTACTGATACACGACCGTGCGGTGGGTCACATGCGGGACGTAGCGATTCCATACCGAGATGGCCGCGTCCGGCGGGATCAGGGCAATCGCCTCGGCGGCGGCCTCGTGGTGGTCGTGCTCTTCCGACCAGCCGGCCGACAGCGGGGACCAAGAGATGAATCCGATTGCCATCATCGCCGACACCACGATCGCGGCGTCCCGGAAGGTGCGGTTCTCCCAGGTCCCGGCTCTCGCGGCGCCGAGGGCGGCGGCAATCACCACCCCGACCACCAAGTAAACCGTGTAGTGGTATTCGACCTCGTACTGATACGGATGGGTAGACACGATGTTGGCAATCGCTGCGGGCACCGAGATGAGCAGGGCCCGCGGCTCGACCAGCGCCAGCGGGATCGGGAGCACGAGAAGGGCCATGTAACCGAGGCGGACTGGGTCGGTGACCGCCTCTGCGATCACCTCGGGATGGATGAAGAGCCCGGCGGCAATGCCCAAGAAGCCCTCGCCGAGACGGGCATACCGCCACGCATAGAGCATCTCGCCGGTCGGTGAGAAGTGGGGGATGACGAACTCGATAGCGGCGATGAGCACAAGGATCCCCACCCCGGCGATGATCAGGCCCTGGCGCGGCTTCTTGAACCACCACCACACAAACAGCCCGAAGGGGACTACCACCAACCCGGCGTCCTCCTTTGCGAGGAGGGCAAGGACGATCAGCAGAAACGCCCACCGATCTCGATCCTTGGCGAACAGGATGAAGGCGCCGATCAGCAGCGGGAGCACAAACTGCTCTGGATGGAACGTGTCCCGCACGTTCCACTGCACAGCAGGGCTGGCCAGGTACCCGATGCCGACGACGGCGGCGAGCAGACCCGGGGCGCCGACGGTGCGGGAGGCGTAATACGCCAGGGGAGCACCGATAGCCAGGAGCAGCACGGTGAAGATCAGCAGCGCCTCTGCGTGCGGTGCAACCCAGTACAGGGGCGCCAACGGCAACATCAGAAAGGACGTGTGGTCGCCAAAGAGGTGGAGTCCGCGAGTAGTGAGAAACGGCGTCTCGAATCGGCTGAGCAGCCAGAGACCTTGATCGAAGATGCCGATGTCAAAGGCGTAGAGGCCGAAGCGGCGGTACTCGGTGACCATTCGGAAGCTGAACACCGCGGTGAACAACAAGGTGGCGCCCTATACGCTGACCGCATACCAATCGAGGCGCGACGACAGTTCTGACGCTTCGGTGGCAGCGGATTCGGTTGCCATCAGTTCAGGCTACTTAGGCAAAGGAGCCCTGCTTCAAGGACACGAGTCCGTAGGTCCATTGGCCCTACCGCGCCCCCGGAGACCCCGGGGACAATGCGGTTTGAATCTCGAAAGGATTGGTGATGACCTCGGATCGGTGGATCGCGCTCGTTGTGACATTCACCGCGACCGGCGTCGCGTTGATGGCCGGGCCTGTACACGAACGTCGTAGTCGCCCTGGGGGTCATCTATCCGGGGATCGGGGCGAGCGACGATGAAGCAACCGACAAAGGAACGACATGACCGATGAGATCACCATCCTCACCGAGGCCCTGACCAAGCACTACGGAGACGTCAAGGCCTTGGTCGACCTCGACCTCGAGGTCCGCGCCGGGGAGGTGTTCGGCTTCCTCGGCCCCAACGGCGCGGGCAAGACCACGATGATCCGCACCATCCTCGACGAGATCCGCCCCACGTCCGGCACCGCCTCGATCCTCGGGATGGACAGCCACGATCAGTCGGTCGACATCCGCGATCACATCGGATACGTGCCCGGCGATCTGTCGATGTATCCGAGCCTGACCGGCAGGGACACGCTCACATATTTCTCCAACCTCCGGGGCGGCGTCGACTGGGACTACGTCGACGAGCTGGCAGACCGGCTCGATGCCGACTTGTCGAAGAAGGTCGGCGACCTGTCGTCCGGCAATCGGCAGAAGGTCGGCTTGATCCAGGCGTTTATGAACGAGCCCGATGTGTTGATTATGGACGAGCCGAGCTCGGGCCTCGACCCCCTCATCCAGCGAGAGTTCCAAACCATGGTGCGCGAGGTTGCCGCCGCGGGCCGCACCGTGTTTCTCTCGAGCCACACCCTCTCCGAGGTCCAGCGCGTCGCCGACCGGGTCGGCATCATTCGCCATGGCTATCTGATCGCCCTCGAAGCGGTTTCCAGCCTGCGATCCAAGGCCATTCGCCGGGTCGAGCTCTCCTTCGCCGACCCGGTGGACCAAGCAGCCTTCGCGGGAATCCCAGGGGTTCGCGAGGTGGAGGCTGGCGACCACCACATCATCCTGTCCTTCGACGGAGAGATGGAGACGCTGCTCAGGGTCGCAACCGAGCGCGACACGCTCGTCGACATCACCACCCAGGAAGCCGATCTCGAGGAGATCTTCCTCACCTACTACCGCGACGAGGAGACGCTCGCCTGATGCTCGCCAACGTCTTTACCAAGACCACCCGGGACTGGTGGAAGGGGATGACGATCGCCGTGGTCACGCTCGGCCTGCTCTTCCTGATGGGGATGTCGGTGTACAAGGACATCGACCTTTCGATCTACACCAGCCTGCCCGAGGCGTTCATGTCCCTGTTCGGAATCCCGCCGGATGCCGATGTCGGCAGCCTGGCCTACGGGGCGATCTACACCGGGTACGGGGCGCTGACGCTTGCCACGGTCGTGCTCGTCCTCGGTGCTGCGTCCATCGCCGGCGAGGAGCGCAAGGGAACGCTGGGTCTGCTGTTGGGCAACCCGAAGAGCCGTACCTCCGTGCTCGCTGCCAAGTCAGGGGCGATGGTGCTGCTCACCGGCCTCGGGGCTCTGGCGCTGTGGGCGTTCGGGCGAGCAACGCCGGCCCTTCTCGACGTAGACGTTTCGGGCATCTACGTAGAGGCGCTCGTCTTCGCCATGTTCCTCAATGCCCTCTTCTACGGCTTCCTGGCGCTAGCGATCGGCGCATGGACCGGAAGCCGCGGCCTCGCCTCCGGGGCGAGCGCCGGGGTGATGATCCTCTCGTTCGTAGCCGTCGGTTTGCTCCCCCTCGTCGACAGCCTCTCGGGCCTGGTCAAGGCGTTCCCCTGGTACTACTTCAGCGCCAGCGAACCGCATCTCGACGGCATCGACTGGGGCCACATCGCCGTGTTGTTCACCGGCATCGTGGTGTTCGGCGCTCTTGCGGTGTTCGGGGTCAATCGACGCGATCTCAAGAGCCAGAACGTCGGCGTGACGTTGACCGACCGCCTCCGCGCCAACCCGACCACGAGACGCGTTGCGGAGCTGATGGCAGGCACCGCCAGGGTTTCCCGGATCTGGACCAAGACGCTCTCGGAGTATCAGGGGCTCCTGTTCGTCGTCGCCATCTCAATGTTCCTCGTGATGGGCGCCATGATCGGCCCGATGTACAACTTCATCGACGAGGCGCTCATCTCGATGCAGGGCTCGTTCCCCGAAGAGCTCCTCGCTCTGTTCGGCGGAGGGGACATGAGCACGCCGGAAGGCTTCTATCAGATCGAAACCTTTGGCCTGATGGCACCGATCGCGGTGATAACCGCAACGGTGATCATCGGTGGCCGCGCGCTGGCAGCAGAAGAAGCCAACCGGACGATGGGCCTCCTCCTCGCCAACCCCATCAAGCGCTCGACGGTGGTGTTGGAGAAGACCATCACCATGGTGCTCGCCGCCCTCGTCGTCGGCTTCTCGACCTTTGCCGGTGTCGTCGCTGGATCGTGGATCGGCGGGCTTGGCATGAGCGTCGGCAACATCGCCGCCACCTCGTTCCTGGTGACCGTGCTTGGTCTGTTGTTTGGGGGTCTGGCGCTCGCCATCGGCGCTGCCACGGGCCGCGTCTCGGCTGCGATATACGGGGCGGTCGCCGTGGCTTTCGTCTTCTTCTTGATCAACGGGCTGGTGCCGTTCAGCAACAGCCTCGCGGGGTGGGCCAAGGTGTCGCCCTTCTACTACTACCTGACCAGCGACCCCCTCATCAACGGTATGCATTGGGGCCACGCTGCAGTCCTCACCGTCCTGACGATTGCACTGGTCGCGATTTCGGTGCCGCTGTTCAACCGGCGCGACCTCAGGCAGAGCGGCTAAGACCCATCGGACTCAGGCCATGCCGAGGTCGACGAGGCCGCCGGTGAGGTTGGCGACCTTGGTGAAGCCGTTCATGGCGAAGTACTGCGCAGCCATCCCGGACCGATTACCCGTACGGCACACGAAGAGGATCGCCCGGTCCTTGTCCAAGTCGTCCATGTGCTCCGGAAGCGATCCCATCGAGATCAGCTCGGAACCCGGCAGCACTCCCTGCGCCCACTCGAACGGCTCACGCACGTCGATGATCGCCGCATCGTGCTCGGTGCTCCAGGTCTCCCATTCCCCGGCGGGGACAAGGTCGAAGCCGGCGTCGGAGTTCGTCAAGAAAACATCCCGCTTACGAAATTTCCCAGGAATTGATATACTGACACTCAAGTTATACCTTCAGATAGCACTCAGCTCGTGGGAAATCCATTGAGCGAGCGCAAAACGTGAGGAGTCACACGCATGGGACGTACCGTAGGCATTGACCTCGGAACCACCAACTCGGTCATATCCATCCTCGAAGGTGGCGAACCGAAGATCATCAGCAACGCCGAGGGTCACCGCACCACGCCATCGGTCGTGGCCTTTGCCAAAAACGGCGAGGTACTCGTCGGCGACCAGGCCAAACGCCAGGCGATCACCAACCCGGACCGCACGGTCCGCTCGGTCAAGCGCAATATGGGAACCGACTGGAGCGTCGAAATCGACGGCAAGGAGTACAGCGCCCAGGAGATTTCGGCGCGCATCCTGCAGAAGCTGAAGCGGGACGCCGAGGCCTACCTCGGTGAGGACGTCACCGATGCCGTCATCACCGTACCCGCCTACTTCGGCGACGCCCAGCGCCAGGCCACCAAGGAAGCCGGTCAGATCGCCGGGCTCGAGGTCCTGCGCATTGTCAACGAGCCGACGGCGGCGGCGCTGGCCTACGGCCTCGACAAGGAAGGCGACGACCACCAGATCCTCGTTTTCGACCTCGGCGGCGGAACGTTCGATGTCTCCGTCCTCGAGATTGGAGACGGCGTCTTCGAGGTCAAGTCCACCCACGGCGACACCAGCCTGGGCGGCGACGACTGGGACGAGCGCGTAATCGACTGGTTGGTGACCGGGTTCAAGAACGACCACGGCGTCGACCTTTCCCAGGATCCGATGGCGTTGACCCGCCTCAAGGAGGCCGCGGAGAAGGCCAAGATCGATCTGTCATCGGTTCAGGAGACCGAGATCAACCTGCCCTTCATCACGGCGACGAACGAGGGGCCCATCCACCTGCTCCAGGCCCTCAAGCGGTCCGAGTTCGAGCAGATGACCGAGGATCTCGTCGAGAAGACGCGGGTCCCGTTTCAGGAGGCCCTCAAGGACGCCGGAGCGACGATGGATGACATCGACCACGTGATCCTCGTCGGTGGATCGACGCGCATGCCTTCGGTCCAGGCTCTGGTCACCGAGCTCGCCGGCAAGGACCCGCACCAGGGTGTCAACCCCGACGAGGTGGTCGCCGACGGCGCCGCCCTCCAGGCGGGCGTGCTCACCGGCGATGTGAGCGGCATCCTCCTTCTCGACGTGACTCCGCTGACACTCGGTGTCGAGACCGAGGGCGGAGTGGCCACCAAGATGATCGAGCGCAACACGACCATCCCGACCCGGCGCAGCGAGATCTTCACGACGGCGGCGAACAACCAGCCCGAGGTGGAGATCCACGTCCTGCAGGGCGAGCGGCCGATGGCTTCGGACAACAAAAGCCTCGGGCAGTTCAAGCTCCCGGGGATCGCTCCCGCACCACGCGGTATCCCCCAGGTCGAGGTGACGTTCGACATCGACGCCAACGGCATCGTGTCGGTTTCGGCCAAGGATCTCGGCACGGGCAAGAGCCAGCAGGTGACGATCACCGGCGGCACGGCGCTCTCCGACGATGACATCGACCAGATGATCCAGGACGCCGAGTCCTACGCCAAGGAGGATGCCGAGCGCAAGGAGGCGGCCGAGGCTCGCAACGCGGCCGATCACGCCGCCTACCAGATCGAGAGCCAGCTCGAGGAGCACGGCGACAAGCTGAGCGACGAAGAGCGCAAGGAGCTCGATGACAAGGTCGCGGCGGTTCGCACCATGCTCGAAGATGAGGAGGCCAGCGCTTCGGCTCTGAACAGCGCCAAGGATGATCTGATGGCGGGGGCCCAGATCCTCGGTCAGAAGATCTACGAGCAGTCACAGACACCGCCCGAGACAACAGACGCCCCGTCTGCGGACGATGTTGACGAGGCCGAGGTGGTCGACGACGAGGTGGTCGACGACGAGGTGGTCGATGCCGAGGTGGTGGAAGACGATGAACCAGAGTCCTGAGTCGAGCATCGAGAGTCCCGAGCCAGAGGATGAGGACCACTCTTCCCCACCGGAGGGTGGGGAAGAGATCTCGGCGGAACTCGAAGAGTCCGTAGTCGAGCCCACTGCACACGACCTCGGGCTCGAACTCCCCGGTGATCCCGCCGAGGCCGAGGCGCTGCTCCTCCGCGAGCTCGCCGAAGCGCGGATGGAAGCTGGTGAAACGCTGGAGAATCTGCAGCGCCTCGCTGCTGAGTTCGACAACTTCCGTCGCCGGGTCGAGCGCGATCACGCCGAGAATGTGGCACGCGCGTCGCAGCGGGTGATCGAGAACCTGCTGCCAACGCTCGACGCATTCGACGCCGCCCTCGCCTTCGAGCCGCAGACCGAGTCTGAGATCAGGATCCTCGATGGGATGCGCTCGACCCGGGCACAACTCCTCGAGACCCTGGCTCACGACGGTCTCGAGCCGATCGCAGCCGTCGGGGAGATCTTCGATCCGAAGGTCCACGAGGCGGTTTCGGGTGCACAAGGTGGAGAAGGAGAGCTAGTCGTGGGCTCCGACCTCCGGCGCGGGTACACCATGCGTGGCCGGGTAATCCGGCCATCCCTGGTAACGGTGGACCATGCGTAAGGAGTGGGTAGACAAGGACTACTACTCCACCCTCGGCGTATCCAAGGACGCCTCCCAGAAGGAGATCAAGAAGGCGTTCCGCAAGCTGGCGCGCGGTCTCCATCCAGACAACAACCCGAACGACGACGTCGCTGAAACGCGATTCAAGGAAGTCAACGAGGCATACGACACGCTGTCGGATCGCGAGCAGCGCAAGGAGTACGACCACGTTCGCGAGATGGGGTATTTCGTCGGTGATCCCGGCGGGCGCCAGCAGTACGTCCGCTACGAGGATCTTCAGGGTGCTGAGGGCCGGGCCGGCAGCCTCGACGACTTCCTCAGCGGCACCGGGTTTGCGGATCTCTTCAACCGGCGCACCCAGCGAGTCCCGGTGCCGACACCCGGGCAGAACTACGAGGCCGACCTGAGCATCACGTTCCACGAGGCGCTCGCCGAGGACACCAAGACGCTGAACATCAACGGTGCGTCGGTCAAAGTCAGGATCCCGAAGGGGATCGCAGACGGCACCCGGATCCGTCTCAGGGGCAAGGGTGGGCCTGGGGCAAACGGCGGACCACAAGGCGACGTGTACGTCAGGGTCCACGTCGCCGATCACCCGATCTTCAAGCGGCCGGACAAACAGAACCTGACGTTGACGGTTCCCGTGACCTTCGCCGAGGCTGCTCTGGGCTCCGTCGTCGAGGTTCCCACCCTGAACGGCTCGACGAAGATCCGCGTCCCGGCCGGTACTCAGAACGGCAAGACGCTGCGGGTCTCCGGCAAGGGGGTCGAGACCGCGACGGGCACCGGTGACCTGCTGGTGACGATCGAGGTTGCGGTCCCAACCGAGCTCAGCGACGAGCAGCGCAGCCTGCTCGAGGCCTTGCGCGACGAGTCCTCCGCTGACAACCCGCGCGCTCACCTGGGGGTGTGACATGGCGCGAGGAGACGAAGCCGTCTACATCATCTCGGTGGCCGCCGAGCTTTCCGGGATGCACCCACAGACGCTGCGGATCTACGAACGCAAGGGCCTGCTCCAGCCCTACCGGACACCGGGGGGAACCCGCAGGTACTCCGACGCCGATCTCGAACGGCTCGCAACCATCCAGGAGTTGACCAGCGCCGGCGTCAACCTGGAAGGGGTGCGACGGATCCTGGAGCTGCGACGAGACGCCGAACGGCTCAACTACCAGATCCAGCGGCTGCGCCGCATCGTCGAGGAAGCTCAGGCCTACGCCGGGCCAAGAGCAGAGGTCATCGAGATCCACACCAGGCGCCGCAACCTGCCCGACATCCCCCGGGACTGACGGCCGAGCCGCGACGCTCCCAACCCAGGGTTCAGGTCACTGGGAGGCGAGGTGGGCGGCCGTCGTGAGGACTCGGGGGTCGGGATAGTCCTCGCAGTATTGATAGGCGTATGCCAGGCGGATCACCCCGTCGGTATCGATGACGAACTCGGCGGTCGAACGCCAGGGATCGTCGACCATCGGCCGTCCCTGTCCGCGCCGCTTCTCCTGGAACTGGGTGCCGATCTCGAGCGAATGGCTCCACCACTCTGGCTCGGTGTCGAACAACACCTGCTCGACCGCCCATTGCCCGACGCCGAAGGCCCGATACGCGACGTGGTCCGGATCACACATGATCGGACACGGAATGTTGTACTTGGCGCGGTAGACGGCGGCTCGCGTTGGCTCCCCCTGGGCGATGATCACCGGGGTCAAGCCGGCCTCGCGGTACGCATCGATCTCGGCGTTGAGGCGCTCTGCGCGCTCGATACCGCATCCACACCCGAAGTGACGCCAGAACATGACCAGTGCCGGGCCGTCCTCCCAGAAATCCTGCAGCTCGGCGTGGGCACCTTCATCGTCCCGCGCTGTGAAGTTCGGAGCCTCGCTGCCGGGTGGCAACACCGCGCCCAACGGCTCGTTGGGCCCGATCGTCCACTTCTGCAGCCATTCGGCCTCTGCGGCTGCGGTCAGGTCATCCGATACATCAAACGCTTGATCCATGCTCACCTCTTGACACGATCGAGGATCGTAGACGGGCTTTCCAGTTGAATCCTCTGTACTAGTTTCGGACGTATGGAACTTGGCTTGACCAGCTTTGCCGAGACCCATCCCGATCCGGTCACGGGTGAAGCGATGGACGCTGGCGAGCGCCTGCGAAACGTGATCGCCGAGGTCGAGAAGGCGGAGGAGGTCGGCCTCGACGTCTACGGCCTCGGCGAGCACCACCGCATCGACATGGCGGCATCGGCGCCGGCCATCACCCTTGCCGCCGCTGCCGCGCGGACTGAGCGAATCCGGCTCAGCTCGGCCGTCATCGTGCTCAGCTCGGCGGACCCGGTTCGGACGTTTCAGGATTTCTCAACCATCGACCTGATCTCATCCGGGCGCGCAGAGCTGATGGTCGGGCGCGGATCGTTCATTGAGTCGTTTCCGCTCTTTGGTTACTCCCTTCAGGACTACGACGAGCTGTTTGTCGAGAAACTCGAATTGTTGCTCGAGATCAGGGCCAACGAGCGGGTGACCTGGAGCGGCGAGTTCCGGCCGCCGCTCGACAATGAGGCCATATATCCGCGTCCGCACCAGGATCCTCTCCCCGTGTGGGTCGCCGTCGGCGGTACGCCGGAATCGATGGTGCGGGCCGGCCGTCTCGGGCTGCCGGTTGCCCTCGCCATCATCGGTGGCGATCCGGTCCGCTTTGGCGTGCTCGCCGAGCTGTACCGGCGCGCGCTGGAGGAGGGTGGACACGACCCGGCAGAGATCCCGCTGGCGGTCCACGGCCTCGGCCACATCGCCGACAGCAACGAGCAGGCAGCAGATGAGATCTACGAAGGGTTCAGGGCCACGATGACGCGAATCGGGAGAGAGCGCGGCTGGCCCCCGCTGACCCGGGAGCAGTTCGATCAGATGCGAAGCCCGGAGGGCTCGCTCGTCCTCGGCGATCCGGAGACCGTGGCGGAGAAGATCCTTCGCTGGCAGGAGATCCTCGGCATCAGCCGCTTCATGCTGCACAGCACCGGTGGCGTGTCTCACGACAAGGCGCTGCTGTCGATCGACATGCTCGGCACGAAAGTGGCCACGATCGTTCGAGGAAGCTGACCTCAAACTCAACTGCTCATCAGCTGACGGATCTCCGAGTGCACCATGTCCGAGGTGATCAGGGCATGCTTCTCGATGGCGAACTGGGGCCAGGGGGCGTCGGTGGCGGCGAAGCGGCGCACCGGGGCTTCCAGGTCGTAGCCATTCACCTCGGCGATCGTCGCCGCAACCTCGGCGCCGACACCGCCGGTGCGCTGTGGCTCCTGAACGAACAGCATCCTCCCGGTCTTGGCCACGCTCTCGGAAACCGTTTCGACATCCCAGGGGTAGATCGTTCGCAGGTCGATCACCTCGACGCCGATCCCCTTGGCTGAGGCTGCTCCGGCCGCCTCCAGCGACACAGGGACCAT
>Ga0255056_10000245_pt1 | contig 15229 bp, 16 predicted proteins | sample Cases_109_1_MG_FD_183639 | JGI IMG/M metagenome (GOLD analysis project Ga0255056, IMG submission 183639) | Seawater microbial communities from Amundsen Gulf, Northwest Territories, Canada - Cases_109_1 | ecosystem: Environmental > Aquatic > Marine > Gulf | place: Canada: Northwest Territories... | reverse complement strand
TAACCGTATATAGTGAAAACCACGTGCTACGAGACGCCAAAACCGAATTATTCGGTGGTCAACTGGTACCACCTTTCGAGTGTCCAGTACGTGCCGAATATATTCTCGAGCGATTGCAGTCGGTTAGTCTCGGCAAGGTGATTGCACCCGACGAATTCGGACTCGATCCGGTTGCGCGTATTCATGATCGCGGATTCCTCAGTTTCCTCGAACAGTGCTGGGAAGACTGGATCGCTCTGGGTCACAAGGGTGAGGCGATACCGACAAACTGGCCTGCCCGCGGTATGCAGCAGCGCGTCCCGAACAACATCGAGGGCAGGATGGGTTACTACGCGCTGGCTGGTGAGACCGCTATTTCAAACGGCACCTGGGAGGCGGCTCGCGCCAGTGCCAATGTTGCTCTCACTGCACAGATGGCCATTAATAACGGTGCCGGAGAGGCTTTTGCGCTGTGCCGCCCACCGGGGCATCACGCGGCAGCTGATATGTACGGTGGTTATTGTTTTATCAACAATTCTGCGGTGGCAGCGCAGTCCTTTATTAATCAGGGTGCAGGCCGGATCGCTATCCTCGACGTCGACTTTCATCACGGTAACGGCACGCAGGCGATTTTTTACGACCGCTCCGATGTGATGTTTATATCTCTTCACGGCGACCCCAAAGATGCATTCCCCTATTTTCTGGGATACAGCGATGAAATCGGCTCAGGTAAAGGCGAAGGTTTCAATATCAATTATCCTATGGGTCCTGGAACTAATTTTGAAACATGGGGATCAGCACTAGACGACGCCTGTAAAAAAATAGCCAACTACGGACCCGATGCACTGGTAATCTCGCTAGGCGTTGATACCTTCGAAAAAGATCCCATTTCATTTTTTAGGCTAAGCAGTAACGATTTTAAACGCTACGGCGCCACCATCGGGGCACTAAATTTACCCACTTTATTTATCATGGAAGGTGGCTACGCGGTTGAGGAAATTGGCCTCAATGCGGTGAACGTATTGCAGGGGTACGAGGGGGTTTAAGCCGCCCGCCACAAAGAATAACCGGCTAGCTGATCCGACCTGCCTTCGCCTATACTTCTAATTCCCTGGTCTCAATGTAGACCGCCATCAGGCAACCGGTCCTGGTATATGACGAGTGCTCGGTCCCTTTCTTTAACCAGACCAGGTCACCTTCACGGAATACCGTACCATCGTTTTCGATCAATTCACCGCTGAGGATCAAAAATTCCTCGTGATTGGTGTGCGCATGCGGCGTCGTAGTGGAACCGGGTTCCATCTTGTAGACATGAAAACCTACGCCCATGGGCTTGCTGTTATCGAGTTGCAGGGTACTGCTATCGTGTAGTTCGCCATTTTCCATTACCCAGGGTTGAAAATCAGCCTCGTGGATATTCACTACTATTCGTTCGTCTTTAAGGGTTGGTTTCATCTCGAGATCCAAAATTTATTCGACATTGTAAGAATATCCAGGGGATACGACTCCCTATTTAGGCGTATCTAGAGTTTTAATCAGGCGTCGTGTTTGTCCAGTGCCCGACCGCAGCGATAGGAGTCGGCTATTCCAATGACCCAGCAAATGACTAATACGGGCAAGGCAGCATCGAGTAGCTGGGATTCATTGCCCATTGGCAGTCTGGATAGTGATTCCGCGATTGCAGCCACATCCGGACTAACTTCACCACGTTCGATTTTTTCAACTATCACCAGCGCCCTTTCCAGTATGTCAGCAGCAATCAAATAAAGGGCTGCCAATGCAGCACAAACCAATACCGCACCGGTAATGTACCTTTTTAAAAGCAGATGCCCCGCTCCGGGAAATACCAGGGCTGATAGCAGAGCAGCTTTGCTAGATTTACTCATATAACTTTCCTGGTTTAAGCATTATCCGGGCGTTCGACCCTATGCTCAGTTGGCTGAGGGGTCACCGACATAATCTTAACAGCTTTCGATGTTTCAAACCGGTGCCAGGTATTTTTTGGGACGACTAACAATTCACTCGACCCGAGCGTGTTTGGAATCTCTTTACCATCGACCAGTATTATCAAGGTCGTTTCCCCTTCTACCACGAAAACAATCTCATCTCCATTCGAATGGCGCTCCCATTCACTGTTACCCGCATAATGCCCGATAAAAACGCCGCCATCACGGTATTCCGAAAGAGTGGCAAAAGCCCCCTCAGCCTCTTCGTCGCTGGTTTCGGGAGTACGATTAGCTAGAAAACCAAGCCTGGAAAATGCTGCAGTAATCGAGATGGGTGTGGCTTTTGGCATTTGCAGTTCCTATTTTATTATCAATAACGCCTCGCATCAGCGGTCGCACGATGCCAGCGGAGCGAGCTTTGAGTGATCCGAATGAATGCACTTGTTATGTGGCAAGGTCATATTTAATTTCAACATTAATTAAGACATTAATTCAATCAAGATTTGTTTTTCATCACTGTCTGTTACAGCAGCCATTGCCGTTTTAAACGCTAGTACGTTTTTATCATGATTGGCAAGCAATCTTTCCATTTCCAGATTTTCCGCGATACCGGGTACGCCACCAGACTTGTATTTAGTTTCGATTGATTCCAGGCCGTTAATATGTGTTGTCTTGCTCCTACTCATATCAAGAAAAGCCTGGTAGGCTATTTTCGCTTCTACGCTTAAATTATCTGAGGATTGCATGATTGATATTTGAATTCTGTAGTTGTGATCTGGTTACTATTTTTGCTTGCCGCATAACGCTTCGCATCAGCCGTCAGCAAAGCGGGTAACGTTTTGCTGATCCAGCTGCATGCGTTTGTTATGAGGCATTTTGGTATGAATTAAATCTTGCCTCTGCTTCCTGGAATTGTAATTTAACCTTATCAATGTCCCAGGGGCTCTCGGTTAATGTTTCATGATCCCACTCGCTTCTGGGTTCCTTAGGGGCAAAAAAGTCTCCACCATAAACATGAATCGCAGTTGTCATCTTTCCGATCGGATTAAGGACAGAGTGAATGATATTTTTTCCTAATGTTGCTACATCTCCAACGCCTAGAGATTCTGCACCTGCTGCCTCTATGCTTGCCTCAGTACGTTTCCAGAAAATGTTATCTTCTCTGCCCGAATAAATACCAATCACCGCAAACATATGATGATTATGTGGCATCAAACTCATACAGGGAGCCCAGGTAAAATTAATTATAGTAAGTTCTGGTGCCCGATAGATTGGTGAGATACCAGCATGATTCGGTTCGCCTAGTTCCGAGATGACTCTGGAAGGATCTGAAACCGCAGCTGTAACGAGCTCACGAACTGCTGTCTGTCCCTCTTTTACTGCTTCGATGCAATCTTGGATGAATCTGTCTTTATTAAACATTTATTGACTCCCGAATTGTAGCCAGATAAGTCCAGATAAATTATATCTTACTGAATGCTAAAGCTAGTACTCATTCCCTTGAAGGCAAATGCCTCATAACAGTGAATTAGACAGATGCTGTAATTTCCCGGAAATAGACAGGATCTGTATATTACATTTAAATTTGTACCCGGCATGACACACAATCCTAACAGGGCGTGCTAGTACCTGCGATAATTATTGCCAAAGAAAAAGTCCCTGAATCGGAAATGATACCCGCACCGACAAGTTGAACGCCCCTCACTCCGGAATGACCGCTATCACATCGATTTCCATCAACCACTCGGTTTTTGCCAGGCCGGCAACTACGATTCCGGTCGAAACCGGGAACACGTCCTTTAGCCATTTACCAATCTCCTGGTACACCGGTTCACGATATCGCGGGTCGGTAATATAGGTTGTCGTTTTGACGATATGACTCAGGTCACTACCAGCTTCTTCAAGTAATTGTTTTACATTTTTCATCGCCTGTTCGGCTTGCGCTCGCGGGTCATTGCGACCGACCAGCTGGCCGTCAAAATCGGTACCAACTTGCCCCCGCAGGTAAACGGTATTACCGGCGACGACGGCCTGGCACAAATCGTTATCGAGTGACTGGTCTGGATAGGTATCCTTCGTATTGAACATTCGAATACGCTTATGCGTGGGCATGGATTACTCCGCAAACTCTGGCTGTTGGGGCGCAATATCCGAATAACTTTCGTGACCACTAAACACCGGGTTGCATCCCGGTCTGTACGCGTTGGCTAATACCCGCGGCCTGGCGCACCATCTCGGCGGGACCATCCCAGTCGAAGTTGTGGTAAACCGCTGCCAGGTGTGCGAAGCGTGGCGATTGCGCAAATTCCTGAAATGTGAGTCGATGGCCGGCGTAATCCGAATTTAACAAATCACGACTGAAAGCCAGCAACTTGCGCCGATCCGCTGCGAGCCAGTTTTCGTTGATGGTATAGTATTTATCCAGCCACGGCCTGGTTTCTTCCGCCTCGAAGCTGGCCGCATCGGCTGTGACGCAGACCTGTCCACCGCCCAGCTCGCGGGCAATTTCAACCATCTCGTACATACGCGAACAGGCATGCACGCGACCCGCGTAAAGCAGCGCCTGGTTGGGCATCAACAATCCGCCCGGACTTTTTTCTGCGGTCGCTATCGCCGCGGTCAGGTGGGCGTTTATGGTTTCACGATAGCAGGCCAGCCTGGCCAGGTTTTCCTGTACCGCCTGCTGCTTTTCAAGACCGGTCTGACGCACGTTGAGCAGTGCCGCGCCAATCATCAGATCGGCGACGCGCAGGTTACGCTGCACGAATGCAAATGCCGAATATCGATGCAGGGTCGAACGGATATACATCGCCGCTTTGGTGTGACGATAAAACAGCACGTTCTCCCAGGGGATGAGAACATCGTCGAATATCACCAGCGCATCAATTTCATCGAATTTATTCGCCAACGGATAGTCAGCCGCTGGTGCGCGCCCGGCGAAACCGGTTCGACAAATCATTTTGATGCCCGGCATGGCCAGTTCGCAGATAAACCCAACCGCGTAGTCCGAGTATTTTTCACCGCCGGCCCAGTTAGCGATAGTAGGTTTGGTGAAAGCCTGGTTGGCGTAGGCAGCCCCGGTTTCAAATTTTGCGCCGCGAACAACGATTCCGGCATCGGTTTCCTTAACCACGTGCAATAGCATATCCGGATCCTGTTCCTGTGGGGGTTTGGAACGATCACCCTTGGGATCGGTGTTAGCCGACACGTGAAATGGATCTTCATAGAGTACCTTACTCACATGGCGCTTGATGTTCTCCGAGAACTGCGGGTCAACCTCATTTAAAACATCCTGACCGTCAAATAACGACCACATCTCACCCACGGTCTCATCGCCAACACGCGTCACTACCCCGCCAATATCGTCGAACACCGCGTCGGTCGAGGCGCGCTTGTCATGCCAGTCCTGATGGCTATAGGGCATTTTCAAGCCAATCGCGTGATCCTCGCCCTGCTCGTCGGTATAGGTCATCAGATTGCGGGTCGCAGCATCGTGCTGCATATCATAGATTCGGGCGCGTATATCGACCAGGGGCTTGAACATTGGATGGATCGTGACATCCTTCACGCGCTCGCCGCTCATATAGATTTCGCGCCCATCCTGAAGCGATGCCCTGTATTCGTCGCCGGTTCTAATCATGATCTTGGTTATCCTGATATTGAATAATTAACATTTAGTTTAACTAAATTCCGGAGACACAATACTTATTTATTCTGGGCACCGAAAAGCATCGATCTTTGTCAGAGAATCCCCAGCCAATTTCAGACGATTTCAACGTCGCTCATGTTATCCTTCAGCAATCGGCACGAATGTTTATGTCGCGTCCTTTAATTTAAGTATCGTGTTTAACACTTGCCAACTGAGACAGTAGAAGAATTTTATGGGTGGGCCTCTATGACATTATCGATTGCCGCCTGGGACCAGACCACCGGTCAACTGGGCGCTGCTATTTCTTCTTCGAGTATCAGCGTCAGCAGTCGCTGCCTGCACTGGCGTCCCGGCATCGGCATAGCGCTGAGCCAGAATATTACCGACCCGCGCCTGGGACAACAGATGCTGTCGCTTCTGGTTGATGGCCTGAGCGCCGAAGACGCTGTCAGCACAACAGTAGAGAGCACCCCTTACGCGCAGTACCGCCAACTGGTATTAATCGACAGCAACGGTCGCACTAGTCTATTTACCGGCGACCGGGTATTGGGCTGTTTTTCGACCGAGCAGGGGAAACACTGCGCCGCGGCCGGTAACCTGCTCGGCGCCGAAGCCGTGCCTGCGGCGATGATCGATAAATTTGAAATCTCCGGTGGCAGCTTCGGTAAACGGTTACTCGATGCGCTCAAGGCTGGTGTCGATGCCGGTGGCGAAGCAGGCCCGCTGCATTCGGCCGGCCTGCTCATTGGCGGGGATGAATCCTGGCCGCGCGCCGAACTGCGCATCGACTGGGATGACGATCCGATAGCCAAAATGTATGCTGGCTGGGCCGTGTATGAACCGCAAATCGACGACTACATCACACGTGCGATCGATCCGCGTAAAGCGCCTTCCTACGGTGTCCCCGGAGACCTTTAATGACACCTCTGAATAGCGAGCAAATTCTCACACGCCTGATTGGATTTGATACCACCAGTACGACTTCCAATCTCGATTTAATCGACTTCGTACGCAATTACCTCGACGATTACTCGGTCACATCGCATCTGGTACATAATGACGACAAGACATGCGCCAATTTATACGCGACCATCGGGCCGCACGATATCGGTGGCGTGATGCTCTCGGGTCACACCGACGTGGTGCCGACTGTTGGACAAAACTGGAATAGCGATCCCTATCAACTGAAGGCCGATGATCATTTGTTTTATGGTCGCGGCAGCTGCGATATGAAAGGCTTTATCGCCTGCACACTGGCCGGTGTGCCTGAAATGGTAAAGCAATCGTTACGAACTCCGGTGCACCTGGCTTTTTCCTACGACGAGGAAATCGGCTGTGTCGGTGTCAAAAAGTTAATTACGGCGATGGATGGATTCGAGGTAAAACCACGTATAGGACTGATCGGCGAACCCACCGACATGAAAATGATAACTGACCACAAGGGCAAAGCAGCATTTCGGGTCGAACTTAGTGGTTCCTCCTGCCATTCAGCCTATATCACCAACGGTGTCAACGCGGTTGAATATGCCGCCGAACTGGTTTCGTTCATCCGTAACATGAACCGGACGGTGCAGGAACGAAATATGCTCGACGAGGGATACTCGGTACCGCATTCGACCTTTCATGTGGGTAGTATCAATGGTGGTACCGCGCTCAACATCGTACCCAAACAGTGCCAGATCGAATTTGAAATTCGTAATTTACCGCAGGACGATCTCGATGCCCTCGTGCATGAAATCAAACACTTCGCGATGGACGTTTTACTGCCCGACATGCAAAACAGATTCGAACAATGCGATATCCAGTTTACGCCAATATCGGACTACCCGGGATTTCAGACCGACCCTGCATCGAAAGTGATCGAATACACCCGGTCAATCAACCCGATCGACGAAATCGGCGATCCTGTCAGCTTCGGCACCGAGGCAGGATTATTCGATCAGCGGCTCGGCATCAATAGCGTTGTCTGCGGCCCGGGCAGTATCGATCAGGCGCATAAGCCAAACGAGTATGTATCGCGACAACAGATGCGAAGCTGTGATCAGTTAATAGAAAACCTGGTACATCGATGCACAAAATCTTATCCCTTTGATTAGTCAACAGGTCAATTAATTCATGACTGAGTTTTGTTGAGCAACTAAAACCGTTGGTTTATATTGGCCTCGATGGAAGACAATAATCAAAAGCTGACGCTTGGCTGGCGCGAATGGGTGGCTTTACCCGACCTCGGTTTACCCGCAATCAAGGCCAAGATCGACACAGGTGCTAAAACTTCCGCCCTGCACGCCTATTACACCGAGCCATACCAGCTCGACGGTGTCGAAATGGTGAAATTTCTGATCCACCCAGTACCACGAAATTTTGACTTTCATGTTGAATGCCACGCACCGATTATCGACTACCGTGACGTCACCGATTCGGGTGGCCACAGGGAAATGCGCTTTGTGATCGAAAGCAAACTGGTGATCGGCGGTCAAAACTGGCCGATCGAATTGACCCTCACAAATCGTGATACCATGCGCTTTCGTATGCTGCTTGGTCGTCGCGCCATGGAAAACCGGGCTGTCGTTGAGCCCGAGGCTTCCTACCTGAATGGCAAATTGAGAGCCAGTAAACTGTACCAGCTATAAGTGGATTGAAACGCATGAAAATTGCCTTATTGTCGAGAAACCGCAAGTTATATTCGTCACGACGCATTATTGAAGCGGCCGAGCAACGAGGACACGAAATTATGGTCATCGATGTATTGCGCGCCTACATGAACATTGCCGCACATCGACCCTCGGTACACTACAAGGGTGAGGTACTGGAACAGTTCGATGCGGTAATACCACGTATCGGCGCCTCGGTGACGGCCTACGGTACGGCGGTACTGCGCCAGTTTGAGATGATGGGCGTTTCGCCTTTGAACGAATCGGTCGCGGTTACGCGCTCGCGCGACAAGTTGCGATCGCTACAATTATTATCGCGTAAGGGCATCGGCATGCCCCTCACCGGCTATGCCAGCAAACCCGACGATATCAAGGATGTGATTGAAATGGTCGGAGGTGCTCCACTGGTGGTCAAACTGTTACAGGGTACCCAGGGCATCGGCGTGGTCCTGGCGGAAACGCAGAAAGCGGCCGAGAGCGTTATCGAAGGGTTTATGGGCGTCAAGGCCGATATCCTGATTCAGGAATTTATCAAGGAAGCTGGCGGCTCCGATATCCGTTGTTTCGTCATCGATGGCAAGGTAGTCGCGGCCATGAAACGCCAGGCACCAAAGGGCGAGTTTCGCTCTAACCTGCATCGTGGCGGCACTTCAAGCCTGATTAAAATTACCCCCGAAGAACGCTCTACCGCGGTCCGCGCTGCTCGGATCATGGGATTGAATGTATCCGGCGTCGATATATTACGCTCCAACCACGGACCGGTGGTGATGGAGGTGAATTCGAGTCCGGGACTGGAGGGTATTGAAGGCGCAACCGGCAAGGACGTCGCCGGCATGATCATTGACTACCTTGAAAAGAGCTGCAAACCCGGCAGAACGAAAACACGTGGCAAGGGATAAGGTTTCCGGCTTCATGCAGGCTGATATCGAGATAGCCGGGGTCAGTATCAAATCAGGCTCGCGCCAGTCGATTGATATTCCGCTACCCAGTTATTACACCCACAGTAGTGCCTGCATGCCGATTCACGTGGTGCATGGACGTAATCCGGGACCCTGTCTGCTGGTATGTGCGGCTATTCATGGTGATGAACTCAACGGTGTCGAGATCGTGCGCCGAATTCTGGGGCATAAACTGATCAATCGCATCAGGGGGACGTTGATTGCGATCCCGATCGTCAATGTTTTCGGCTTTGTCTCCAAATCACGCTACCTGCCTGACCGCCGGGATTTGAATCGATCATTTCCAGGTTCGGAAACCGGATCGATGGCTTCTCGCCTGGCTAATGTGCTGATGACCGAAGTGATGCCGCATTGCACGCATGTGATCGATTTACACACCGGCGCGGTGAATCGCGAAAACCTCCCACAAATCCGGGCCAGGGTAATCGACGAACCCGAAACTGAGGCCATGGCACGCGCATTCGGTGTCCCGGTAGTACTGAATTCAGAGTTGCTTGATGGTTCGTTTCGGATGGCGGCCCGGGCACACGAGATTCCGGTAATACTATACGAGGCCGGCGAGGCACTGCGCTTCGATGAGGTTGCGATTCGTGCCGGCGTAAAAGGCGTGCTCGGTGTGATGTCCCACCTCGAAATGCGTAAGGCAGGTCGCGCCCACAACCAGGCGAGTTGCCTGATTGCAAATACCAGCCATTGGGTACGTGCTCACCAAAGCGGTATTCTGCGCTCACTGGTCGCGAATGGTACCAAGGTAGAAATCGACGAAGTACTTGCTTATATCAACGATCCGTTGGGCGAAAATAGCGAACCCCTGTTAAGCCCGATTGCAGGCATCGTGATTGGAAAAACCAATCTACCGCTGGTATTCGAAGGTGAGGCGGTATTCCATATTGCCAGGTATGAAGAAAATGCCGACGAGGTCTCCAATTCTATAGAAGCCTACCAGGATGAACTCGACCCGCTGAGCGGCAATAGTGAAAGCGAAGAACCGCCGCTGGTTTAGGTAACAGAGATTTTCAGACCATTTCACATGGAAACCAATGGTTCTCGTTTTACCAATTTTTCCCTGATCGGCCAATGCACGGCCGCAGCAAATAACCCAAGAACAACACCGAGCCACCAGACCACATCATAGGAACCGGTCTGGTCATAGAGGACACCCCCCATCCAGACGCCGAGGAAGGAACCAACCTGGTGCGAAAAAAACACCACACCTCCGAGCATACCCAGGTAGCGGGTGCCAAACATAATTGCGACTAAACCATTAGTTGGCGGGATGGTAGAAAGCCAGAGGATACCGATTACGATCGAAAAAATGACGACAGTGGCTGGTGTCGCCGGTATGAGCAAGAAAGCGGTGAATGCGATAGAGCGGCCGATATAAATCAGGGACAGGAGTATCGGCTTTGAATAACGTTGCCCGATAATACCCGAGGCCAATGAACCAAATATGTTAAACAGGCCGATCAGGCTGATCGCCACCACCGCCCACCGGGCTGGTATGCCAAGGTCGTCGATATAGGCCGGGAAATGCGCAGTAATAAATGCCACCTGGAACCCGCAGACAAAAAAACCGGAGGTCAGTAACAGATAATCCCTGTGGGCAAGGGCCTCGCTTAGCGCTTCCCTGAATGACTGTTCTATTTCGGCTTGAGCTATTTTTGAAGTCGACGCATTTCCCCGCAGAGCAATCGCCAATACTGGAATCAGCAACATAAACGCACTCAACACCAGCAGGCTATCGGACCAGCCCAGGGCATCGATCAATCCCTGCGAAATCGGCGCATAGATAAACATGCCCGCTGAGCCGGCTGCCGTACCCAGACCGAAGGCAAACGAGCGTTTCTCGGGGCTGACTATACGGGCAAGAGAAGCCAGGATAACGCCAAAAGAGCAGGCAGCGATACCCAGCCCGACCAAGATACCGCCACCGATATGCAACCACAGCGGCGTTGCAGCAAAAGCCATGACAATCAAACCGAGGATGTACAACAAGGCACCGATCATCATTACTCTCCAGGTTCCATATCGATCGGCGATCGCGCCAAAAAACGGCTGTCCCATTCCCCAGAACAGGTTCTGCAATGCCATCGCGAACCCAAAGGTCGAGCGATCCCAACCGGTTTCCTGCAGTATCGGCAACTGAAAAAATCCCATCGCCGACCTGGGGCCAAATGCCAGCAGTGCAATCAAACAGGCACACAAAATCGCAACCAGCGGAAAAGCTGACCGGGTTGGGTGCTTTGTTTCGGATATCGAACTCAATTTGGCTTCCAGTTTAGTTTTGTCTCGGGCAGTCTTTTCAGATCGCTATTATTATCGAATTCCTGTCATCGTCAATGGTATACGATTAACAATCATTTGAATTCTGCGATATCCATGAAATAATCCCGCCATGAACTGGCAGCATCAATACGATGAAAATTAAAATACTCGCCACCGGCGGCACCCTCGACAAGATTTACTACGACGATAAGAGCGATTTTCACATTGGCGAGCCAATGGCGATACCGATACTCGAGGAAGCCAACGTGACATTTGATTTCGAGGTGGAATCGATTCTGAAGAAGGACAGCCACCATATGAATGAGGCGGACCGTGAAACCATCCGTCTGAAAGTGCAACAGGACCCCTGTGACCAGATTGTCATCATCCATGGAACCGATACCATGATCAAAACCGCGTTGTGTCTGCTTGAGATTGAAAACAAGACCATTGTCATCACCGGAGCGATGCAGCCCGCGCGCATGCGATACAGTGATTCGGCCTACAATATTGGAGTCGCCACCAACGCGGTGCAGTTGCTCGGGCCCGGCGTTTACATAGCGATGAACGGACAGATATTCGACCCCAGGACAACAACCAAAAATGTCGCAATGAGCCGTTTCGAAACATCGACCTGATTGATTGCGATGAAAAATTATCAACCTTGCATCTTACAACCACTACCTGAACAGGCGGTTTATCTGACCTGTAAATTGGGTCAGGCAGACAGTCTGCAGCAGGTGATTAAAATTCTTCAAACCCTGGACACCGATAATATTGTGGTCGCGATCGGCCAGTCGTTGCTCGATCGATTCAATCAATCCGTCCCCGGCCTGAGAGCCATGCCCGCATTTGCTTCGAGCCATATCGGCGCTGCCACGGCCACTGATTTATGGTGCTGGATACGAGGCGATGACCGCGGCGAGCTATTACACAGGTCTCGTCGCATCATCCGTCACCTCGGACCGGTATTTGGTCTGCTCGACACCACCGATGCCTTTTTATATGCCTCCGGAAAAGACTTAACCGGTTACGAGGATGGCACTGAAAATCCAGTGGCAGATGCCGCGACCGAAGCTGCCATATTAAGCAGTGACGATGCGACCATCAACGGTTCGAGTTTTGTCGCGGTTCAGCAGTGGCAGCATGATCTGGAGAAATTTGATACCTTGCCAGGCGAGCAGCAGGACAACCTGATCGGCCGCCGCCGATCCGATAATCAGGAACTGGAAGATGCGCCAGAGTCAGCGCATGTCAAACGCACCGCCCAGGAAATTTTTAATCCTGAAGCTTTCCTGGTACGTCGCTCGATGCCCTGGAGCATCAAGTTGCAGGCGGGGCTGATGTTCGTCGCATTTGGGCGCTCGTTCGATGCCTTCGAGGCCCAGTTGAATCGAATGACGGGAACAGATGACGGCATAGAGGATGGACTATTTCAGTTTTCCCAGGTGCTGAATAGTGCCTATTACTGGTGCCCACCTGTGAGTCAGGGAAAATTAAATCTGGCTGCCATTAACAGCTAACAGGAACTAACTCGAATACTACCCATCTATCTGTATCAGGCGCTTGACGCTTTATCGATAAATCATTAGAACATTAGCTTGTAGTTCCGAATGTGTAACAATAGCCAACCATGAGTTTTCGCCCAGGCATAAAATTAATTCTACCGGTCGTTATTATCGCGATTGCTGTCGGTGTGTTTCAGCATCTGAAGGCCAGCAAACCGGAAAGAATGAAACCGCAACTCAAGGAAAAGGTCTGGCTGGTCGAAGTGATTCCAGCGTTGAAACAGAATCTATCACCCAGCCTCGGGCTTTACGGGCGTGTCGAGTCCCCGGAACTGTTACAGGCTGCTGCCCCCGGAGCGGGCATTGTCAGCGAGGTACTGGTGCAAAGCGGAACCCAGGTGAATCCAGAACAGTTGCTGGTAAAATTGGACCGCCGGGATTTTGAATCCACGCTGGTACAGGCCGAGACGGATCTAAAGGATATCGAAAACCAGATCAGTGAATTGAAGATTCGCCACCGGTCAAACCTGAATGCGCTCAAAACCGAACGCCGGCTACTGCAACTGGCTAATGACGAAGTAGAGCGACTGCTCAAACTGAAGCAGCAAAACCTGAGTGCCGATACCATTCTTAACCTGGTGAGCAGCGCGCAGGGCCGTCAGCAGTTGGCGGTTATCTCGCGTGAGTATGAAGTTGAAAGTTTCCCGATACAACTGGGCCAACTGGAGGCCAGGCTAAAACATAACCGTGCAAAACTCGAAGAGGCCCGGCTGATGATCGAACGTAGCGAGGTATTCGCGCCTTTTCAGGCGGTTATCAGCGCAACACCTGTTTCGGTCGGAGACCGCGTCGCTACGGGTCAAATTCTGGTGTCTCTCTACCCGGTAAATAGCCTCGAAATACGTGCACACATTCCGGCACGGTATATAGCCGGAATACAGCAGGCCATATCCAGTGGCATAACTCAGGTTGCCAGTATTTCCCTGCCGGACACCAGCTTGCAACTTGAACTAGTCCGCCTCGCCGGTAAGGCCGAGCCCTCGGGTGTCGATGCCTACTTCCGGGCAGGCGAATCCAGCACCAGGCTGCGTCTCGGGGCCCTGTTACCCCTTGATTTTAGCTTGCCGGTCGAAAATAACGTAATAGCAATTCCTTATCAGGCAATCTATGGCAATTCGAGACTTTATCTGCTGCGGGACAATCGGCTGCAAGGTGTTGACGTTGAGCCAGTCGGTCAATATAGCGATCAGGAAGGTACCGCGTTGCTATTGGTTAAAAGCACCAAAATTAACACTGACGACGAAATTGTCATCACCCACTTACCCAACGCGGTGAGTGGTCTCAAGGTCCGGAGCGGAACCGATGAAGCATCGAAATGACATCATTGGCCTGTTCGCGAATCACCGTGTAGCCGCTAACCTGCTGATGGTGATGATGCTGCTCGCCGGTGTTATCGCCCTTAAAAAGCTCAACATTCAGTTTTTCCCTAATTTCGATCTCGACAGGATCTCGGTATCGGCGAGCTGGAGCGGCGCCAGTGCTGAAGACATCGAATCGGGTATCACCATACCACTGGAACAACGCTTACGTAGCGTCGACCAACTCAAAGAAATGAGTTCTTCCTCTGCCCCTGGAATATCCGGTATTACACTGGAGTTTCATGAGGGTACCGATATGGTGCTGGCCCTCGACAATGTTAAAAAACAGGTCGACGACTTCACCAATATGCCCGAGGAAGTGGAAAAGGTGACAGTCACCCAGGGTATTCGCTACGAATCGGTGGCCCGATTATTAATCAGCGGCCCGGAAAGACTGCAGGAATTGCGTGTCATTGCCCGCCAGTTCGAGCGGGAATTGCTGGCGCGCGGCATAGACAAGGTTGAGATCAGAGGTTTGCCACAGGATACGATTCAAATTTCGGTGGCGGCAGAACAGATACGAAGCCTTGGCATGGGGCTTGACGACCTCGCTCAACGCATCGACAACGCGAGTCAGGATTTGCCCGCTGGATTGATGGGCGAGAATGATGGTACGCGAGAAATTCGCAGCAAGAATCAGCGCCGCTCACCGCTTCAGTTTGAAGGCTTGAGCGTTATCAGCGAACAGGACAAACGCATCAATCTCGGCGATATCGCTACTATCGAGCGCAAGACCAAATCCGGCAGCCCGACCATTACGGTAGGCGAACGCAACGCCGTGGTAATGGTACTGCGTCGAAACGAGACTGGTGACTCGCTCGAATCGGCGGAAATTTTACAAAAATGGCTGGACC
>Ga0255056_10000244_pt1 | contig 15255 bp, 13 predicted proteins | sample Cases_109_1_MG_FD_183639 | JGI IMG/M metagenome (GOLD analysis project Ga0255056, IMG submission 183639) | Seawater microbial communities from Amundsen Gulf, Northwest Territories, Canada - Cases_109_1 | ecosystem: Environmental > Aquatic > Marine > Gulf | place: Canada: Northwest Territories... | reverse complement strand
TTGGCCGGCCTTCTCCGATCTAGGCCTGTGACAATTGCGGTGGCAATGATCAGAAGGAGCGCAACCATCCAGATCCACGTGGCCGAAAACACCTCGACGGCCATGCTGTAGTTCGCTTCGAGCCCAACGCTGAGCACTTCGGAAGCCCCCATGTCCATCGCACCGAACAACTCCTGGGAATAATTGGCCTGAACGCCATTGGCCGTCTCTCTCAATCCGCTGTCGGTCGGCGGCTCCGTCGGGCCTAGCGGCACCGCTGCGAAGACGGTCGTCGTAGTCTCGGCAGTTGTCGTGGTCGTCGTGTCAACCCTCGGCGGTGCGACTGGCCGCTCCGTGGTGGTTGTCATCTCCCGTTCCGTTGTGGTGGTCGTAGCCTGAGTCTTGGTGGTCGTTGTAGCCTCTTTTGGCTTGGTGGTGCTTGTTGTCGAAGAAGTAGTAGTCGAGGTCGTCGTCGCGACAACAAGTCCCTTGATCTCAACGTTGTCCACATAAACCTCGCCTTCGAGCGTTCCGGTCACGATGAAGCGAATCCCGAAGCCCTCGCTGAGATAATTGTTGAGCCCCCTCTGACGGTGAATGGCATTGCCGCTGAGATTCTGAAGATTGAAGTTGTCGATCGTTTTCCAGCTTTGGCCGTCTGTCGTGACCTGAATCGACAACTCGCCCTCCGACAGTTTCTCGTCGCCTTCAAGCTGAGCAACAACGTCAAAACACAGGTCTGCATCCTCGAAGAAGGAGAGGTCGGCATAACGTTTTGCCCCGAGGGTTCCCACGTCACCGTGACCTTCAATGATCAAACACTTGTAGTCGTAGCAGCCACCGGTGTACACGCGAACCCTCCCTTCACCGGGTCCATCGTTCTCCCCAATCTCGAGCCAGGAGTTTTCCCAGCGAATCGAGCCGGCACTACCCTCATACGTAATGTCGGGGAACACGTCTTTGTAAGATTGCGTCTGTTCCACGGCGGCAAGTGCCACTGTCGACACCGCCATCAGGGCGGCAACGACCAGGACTCCGAGCAGGTGGCTAACGCTGCGTCTCATGCCGTCATCGCCCTGATCACCTCAGCCACCGACTCCGACTCGTCCGAATCCTCTGACTGTGCGCCCACCACCGCGGGCACACTGACTATGAAGTAGGTCTTGCCGGCGAAACGCTGGTAGGAGAGTTTGCCGTCGAGCATTGTGGTGAGACGCGACGCGATCGCCAGTCCCAAACCCACGGTGCCGGTGAGCAGAGGCTGGGCTCCCTGGTGAATAAACCGCTCAAACAGCTTCTCTATCTGATCTTCGGGAACACCAGGTCCGTTATCCCACACCTCGATGTCAACAGTGTCATCCGCTGCGGAAAATTCAACACCGATTTGGTCCCCTCCGTGGCGGGCGGCGTTGGACAACAGGTTGACCAGCACATGGCGGAGCCGAGCTCCATCTGTTTCGAGTATCGCAGCGGTCGGCTGGCGCTGGATTGACAAACCTGCCCTCTCGAAGGGAGTGATCGCACTCTCAACAATGTCCTGTAGGCGGGTCGTTATCTTCTCGATCTGAATACCGGTGCTCTCCATTCGGGATGCCGTAAGCAGGTCGTCGACCATGCGAGTCATCTCAGCCGCCTCGTTTGCGATGATCTGCGCTATCTCCTTGGTTTGAGCTACGTCTTCGGCGCCCCCATCGGTAAGCACTTCAGCGAATCCGTAGATGGATGTCAGTGGAGTCCGCAGTTCATGAGAAAGGCCCGCGATGAAGGAGTCTTTGGCACGGCTCACGGCACGCTCCGACTCGAGCTCGAGCTGGGTCTTGAGTTGGTATTCCTTGACCTGGCGTCGAGCAATGAACCAGTAAGCCGCCACTGCCACTGCAGGGACTGCCAGAGTCAAGATAAAAACGATGTACCCGTTGACTTTCGCCGCAGATGTGGTGTTGGCCGAGATGGCGCCTTGGATCGCTTCCTGCTCAGCCTGCAACGACTCGACCAAACCGATATACGCAGTCTCGCCATCCTCGAGAAGAATTGCCTGGGCAGCGTCTATATCACCACTGTCGAGTGACGTCATCGCCTCTTCGAGCGAGGCAAGGAAATGCGTGAGAAAGGCGACCGACGGACTGGCTCCTCCTTGGGCTTCGAGGATCCTGAGTTCTGTATAAGCAGCACTTACCTGATTGGCGGCGAACGTCAGATCCTCGTCGTTGGCCAGACCCTCATCTTCGAAGTCGGCGAAGGTGATGGCCTGAACCATCGCCGCCCTGGCCAAAGAGGACGTTCCCAAAGTTGCATTTGCCCAATGAAGAGAGGCGGCATTGCTCGCGACCTTGGCCGCACCTATCGAATTCGCGAAGGCGAGGCCTGCGACGAAGAGGACAAGCAGAAGAGATGCTCCCATCGCAACGGCGATGGTGCGACTCCGTGCCTTCGGCCGGTCGCCCACGTCCAAGACCATGTGCGTCTATCGGCATTTTTCTGACATTTCCTACATAGGCCGAACGCTTCATTGACCAAGTTCGGCGCAACCGTTTTGGTCAATTATGGCTTGACGAATTTACGCACGATCACGGCCGTCTAGCCGGCCGCGTCGAGACCCATCCGGATCAACTCTGCAAGGGCATCCTCGTCAGCAGCTTCACCAGCAAACAAAACCCAGTTGGGCACAGGTCGAGCAGCAAATTCATACGGTCGCACTTCACTGCGTTCCATTAGTGAGGGATAGACGGCATCCGGAACCCTGACGAGAACATCATCGCCATGAATTGCTATCGCGAGCCGGTCGTCCAGCCAGAAAGAGGTTCCGCCCATGAAAGACCCTTCAACAACCTCACCTCGATCCACAAGGGACTGTCTTATCCGTTGTGAAAGCACCGATGTCTGCTCCATAGCCCCGCCAATCTACGTGTCAGCTCCTCGACGTTGTCTCTTCGCGGGGTTAGACACCGGTTCCGACAAGCTGGTTACACGGCTGATCAGCTGTTCTCCTCCGAGCCGGGCTCCAAAAACACCACTGGAATCACCCGATCGGTGCGGGCCTGATAGGCCGCATATCCGTCATAAGCCTCCACGATCCTCGGCCACCATTCGGCCCGTTCCTCAGGGTCAGCGGTGCGAGCAACCATCTGCATCTTCTTCCCGGGCTGTTCGACAGTGACATTCGGTCGGGAGGTGAGGTTGAGGTACCACTCCGGGTAGTTATTCCGTCCACCGTATGAGGCGATCACTACCAGTCGATCGGCATCTGTGAGGTATAGAAGGGGCACGGTATGAGCCTGCTCGGTCTTGCGACCAACCGTCGTCAATAGGAGCATGTCGTTGTCGACCAGACGTTTGCCGACCATCCCTCTGGTGCTCCGAAATAGAGCCCGGTGAATGCGAGACCATCGCCTCACGTTGGCGCCTTTCACGCGCCGAACTCATCGAGGTAACGATCGAGCCATTCATCGTCAAGGTGACCCGGGCTTGGATCTACAGCCGGTTTGCTCAGTGCAGTCATACCCACAGGCTGGCACAAGATCAAGAGACGTCGATCAGGGATTGCCGCAAGACGTCTGGGACCGCCTCTGATTTACGACCTATAGATGAGCGGATTTCGACCGGATACGGGCCGTACTACCTGAGGTACGCGATGGGGGACACGCGCTCCGGTCGCAACTGTTTAACGTGGCTCCACTGCCAAGAGAGCACGAGACACGTGAGCGAATTGCAAAAGGTACTTGAAGTCAGCGATCTGGTCACACAGTTCGATACTCAGGACGGCGTCGTTCATGCAGTCAACGGTGTCAGCTTCAACCTGCACAAAGGTGAGTTCCTCGGGGTCGTCGGTGAGAGTGGCTCGGGTAAAAGCGTGACAATGATGTCTCTTCTGCGTCTGATTCCGATGCCACCGGGTGAGATCATCGGTGGTGAAGCCATTTTCCAGGAGAAAGACCTCCTCACGATGGAACTCAAAGAGTTGCGAGCAGTTCGAGGTGGCAGGATCGGTTTCATCTTCCAGGATCCGATGACTTCTCTCAACCCGGTTTTGACTGTCGGTGACCAAATCCAGGAGTCGATCCGGCTACACACCGACACCCCCTCCAAGCAGGTCGAGGACAAGGCCGCGGGGCTGCTCGAGTTGGTGGGTATCCCCGACGCCAAACAGCGGCTGGGCAACTACCCCCACGAGATGTCGGGCGGCATGCGTCAACGCGTGATGATTGCAGTGGCGTTGGCGTGCGACCCCGAACTTCTCATCGCCGACGAGCCCACGACGGCGCTCGATGTCACTATTCAGGCGCAGATCATCGCCATCGTGCGCGACTTGCGAGACAAGCTCGGGACAGCCTTGATATGGATCACTCACGACCTCGGAGTCATTGCCGGTCTCGTCGACAGGGTTCTGGTGATGTACGGCGGAGAGATCGTTGAGAAGGCCGAAGTCGCCGAGCTATATGCCAACCCGCAACACCCATACACCGTCGGTTTGCTCGGGTCCCTCCCCGTCTCGACCAGAAAGGTCAGGAGTTGGTCAGCATCAAGGGTCATCCGCCGAGCCTCTACTCCAAACCGACAAGTTGCTCATTCGCCCCTCGATGCGATTACGCCTACGACCGCTGTCGCAACGAGAATCCGGCTCTGGTCGACCTCAGCGACACACACGCCGTTGCGTGCTGGTGGGACATTGAGAACAACAGGCCCCGCTATGGATGACATGAAAGTGGAATCGACATCCCCCGCCGAGGCCAGGGGCGAAGTCCTCGTCAGGGTGACGGACATGAAGAAGCATTTCCCGATAATGCAGGGTGTTTTCAAACGTCAGGTCGGCGCGGTTAGAGCAGTGGATGGCGTCAGCTTTGACATCTTCCGAGGGGAGACACTCGGCCTTGTTGGCGAGAGCGGGTCTGGAAAGTCGACCGCCGGTCGAGTGATACTCCAGCTTGATGAAGCAACAGAAGGGACTGTTGCGTTCGAAGGGAGGGATCTCGCCGAGCTGAGCTCAGGACAGATGCGCGCCTTGCGTCCCAGGATGCAAATGGTCTTCCAGAATCCACACGCCTCTCTAAACCCGCGGATGACGGTAGGCACGATCATTGGTGAGCCGCTCCAGGAGCACAAAAGGGGAAAGGGAAGCGAGCGACAGCTGAGGGTTCAAGAACTCTTGAGCCTCGTGGGATTGGAACCGACTCACGCCAACCGCTATCCGCATGAGTTCTCAGGTGGTCAACGTCAACGTATCGGCATCGCACGGGCTATTGCATTGAACCCGGATTTCATTGTCTGCGACGAGCCGATCGCCGCTCTCGACGTGTCGATTCAGGCTCAGGTGGTCAACCTGCTCGAGGACCTCCAAGAAGTTCTGGGGTTGACCTATCTATTTATATCCCATGATCTTTCGATGGTGCGACACATCGCCGATCGAGTGGCGGTCATGTATCTGGGGAAGATCATGGAGCTCGCCAGCGTCGACGACCTCTACAACGATCCGAAACATCCTTACACACAAGCCTTGCTCTCGGCGGTGCCTGTACCCGACCCCGAGGTTGAAGCGACTCGACGCCACATCATCCTCGAGGGCGACATTCCGAGCCCTGCCAACCCGCCACCCGGATGTCCGTTCAACACCCGATGCCCGATCGCCCAGGATCGTTGCTCTCAGGAGGTTCCTGAGTTCCGCGAGCTGGCACCATCGCAGTGGGTAGCCTGCCACTTCGCCGAGTAGCAAGTCTTCGCGAAAGCGTCCTTGCGCGGTAGGCCCACTTTCCAGTCCCTATTAATCGAGACGGTGTTACCGTTCTCCGAATGCCGGTCGTTCGGACCGGATGTATTGAGGAGAAAACTCTATGAAAACAACTAAATGGTTGGCGCTGTTTGGCGCGCTTGCACTTGTGCTTGCTGCCTGCAGCCCCAGCGACGACGACGCGACCGCCACCACTGCTGACGGCTCGACGACCGAGACTACGGCAGATGCGGGAACTCCCGATACCACTGAGGCTCCTGACTCAGGAATGTCAGCCGGCGAAGGCGGTCTCGTGACCATTTTCCAATGGCAGGCACCATCTATTGTGAACCCCTTCTTGTCCGGTGGTACCAAGGATCTCCTGGCATCATCGCTTGTCCTTGAGCCACTTGCCGAATACGACCCGTCAGGTCAATTGGTACCGGCACTTGCTGCCGAGATTCCGACCGTGGCCAACGGCGGAGTCAGCGAGGACCTAACCCAGCTGACCTGGACACTGAAAGATGGAGTCGTGTGGTCGGACGGTTCTCCGTTCACCGCGGACGACGTGGTATTCACATATGAATACTGCACGCAGACAACTTCTTGCACACAGTCCAGCTTCTTCGACGGCATCACAAGCGTGGTAGCCGACGACGCGACTCATGTGACAATCACCTTTGACGCGCCGACACCGTTCCCCTACAACGCGTTCACTACCTACCAGTCATCAATCCTTCACAAAACCCAGTTTGAGGGTTGTGTGGGTGACGAATTGGCCCCGACCTGCACCGAGGAGAACACCAATCCACATGGAACAGGACCATTTGTGGTCGATGAGTTCCTGGTGAACGACACGGTCACATATGTGATGAACCCCAACTATCGAGGTATCGCCGACGGTTACCCGTTCTTTGGCTCGGCACTCATCAAGGGTGGCGGAGATGCGACTGACACACTGCGTTCGGTTCTGGAACTGGACGAAGGTGACTATTCGTGGAACGCCCAGGTAACACCGGAGGTCGTCGCCCAAATGGAAGCCGCTGGCTTTGGCACGGTCCAAGCGGGATTCGCCTCTCTCGTAGAGCGGATAATGGTCAACCAGACCGACCCGAACCCCGATCTTGGTGATCAGCGTTCTGAGCCGGGCAATCCCCATCCGTTCCTGACGGACCCTGCCGTCTGGCAGGCCTTGAGTATGGCGATCGATCGCCAGGCTCTGGTGGATGTCGGATATGGGCCATCCGGTCGACCCACTTGCAACATCTGGCCGGGGGCACCGTATGCCTCGCCCAATAATGACGCGTGTCTGACACAGGACATCGCAGGCGCCAATGCCTTGCTCGAGGAAGCCGGCTACGTCGACTCCGACGGTGATGGCATTCGCGAGGATCCCGACACCGGCGATCCGTTGTTCTTGCTCTATCAAACATCGACGAACACAACCCGACAACTAAATCAAGATCTGATCAAGGCAAACTGGGCAGAGATTGGTATCGACGTCGAGTTGAGAAACATCGATTCGGGCGTGTTCTTTGGTGGCGATCAGGCAAGTCCTGACACCTACCAGGCCTTTTACGCCGACGTTGAGATGTACGCAAACGAATCCGGAAGTCCGGATCCGCAGAACTACATGAGTGGTCTCGGAACCACGGGTCAGATCGTTTCACCCGCCAACAACTTTGGCGGTAGCAACATCGCTCGGTTCGACAGCGCGGAGTTCGACGCACTTGCGGCGGAATTGGCCACAACTGGCGATCTCGACAAGAGGATCGAGCTGGTAATCGCGATGAACGACCTGATCGTTCAGAACGGTGCGATGATCCCACTCATCTACCGTGGTAGCGCGTCTGGTTTGGGTGTCGACATAGCCGGCGTTGGTGATATCAACGGCTGGGACTCGGAGTTCTGGAATATCGAGATCTGGACACGTACCGGATAGCGCTACTAGCACCCGATTCAATGACGAGAGAGCCTTTCAGGACATTCCTGAAAGGCTCTCTTACTAAGATAATCCTCACCGAGAAATGAGTAGATACATAATAAGGCGCACCCTGATCGCCATTCCCACACTCATAGCCATCAGCTTTGTGATCTTCATAATTCTCGACCTGGCGCCCAACGACCCCACTGGCAGCTTGCCGCTTACTGTCCCTGGTGACGTACGGGAGGCGATCAGGGAAGCGTTGGGACTCAACGACCCGTTTTTCTTCAGATGGCTGAAGTGGATGCGGCAGATGTTCATCAACGAACCGCTCAACTTCATCGAGTCGGTTTTCAACATCTCGATTGGAGCCGGCGAGGACCGCGTTCGAATTGTCTCCTGGTCGTCCCGGTCACCGGTAGTCGACACCATCATCCAACGAATCCCGCAAACCCTCTGGGTGCTGGGTACAGCCTTCATCCTTGGGGTCATAATCGCTGTCCCCGTCGGCGTCATCTCGGCCTATAAGCAATACTCCGCCTTTGACAACATCGGCACGTTCGTGACGATGGTCGGATACTCGGTCCCTACATTCTTCACCGGACTCCTGGCCATCATCATCTTCAGCGTTTGGCTGGGATGGTTCCCATCCTTCTACGACACCACGCTGGAGGTGAATAGCTGGGAGACATTCGTTCAGCAGGTCAAGCAGATGATCATGCCGGTTGCCGTGTTAGCCCTGTTCAACGCCGCCGCATTGAGCCGATTCACCAGGTCGTCGATGTTGGACAACCTCAATGAGGATTATGTGCGCACAGCGCGTTCAAAAGGCATCAGCGAGAACCGTGTCTTGACGCGTCACGTCCTGCGCAACAGCCTCATCCCGGTCGTCACGTTGATCGCCCTCCAGATCCCGGGCATATTTGCTGGAGCGATCATCACCGAACAGATCTTTCGGGTCAACGGTCTGGGGCAGCTGCTGATCATCTCGATCCAAGGGGGCGACGTTCCGATGGTCCAGACCCTCACATTCATCTTTGCGGTGCTTATCGTGTTCTTCAACCTCATCGCCGACGTAACATACGGACTCCTCGACCCCCGAATCAGGTACGACTGATGGCGACAGCTCAAAAAACCGTTGAACAGGAACACGGCGAACTCGACGCCGTAGGCGCACGGCACAGGACTCTTTGGTCAGACGTATGGCGCCAGTTCAGACGTCACAAGGGTGCGGTGGTAGGGCTAGTTCTCCTAATCGTCATACTCCTTGGCAGTTACCTCGGTCCATTCGTTTACCCGCACGATCCATTTGCAATCGATATCTCGGTGGCAAATCTCGGACCGTCTCTCGAACACCCAATGGGAACTGACAATATTGGGCGTGACGTGATGGCCAGGGTTCTGGTGGGGGGTCGAATCTCGCTTTCGGTCGGGATCACAGCGATGCTCATCGGCGTTTCTGTGGGAACTGCAGTTGGGATTCTCGCCGGGTTCTTCGGCCGACTCGATGGGATCCTCATGCGCGGTACCGACATGTTTTTGGCGCTGCCAATTCTCCCTCTCTTGCTGGTAATCATCATGCTCTTCCGCGACTCGTTGAGGGAAATCTTCGGGCCAGAACTAGGAATCTTCTTGCTGGTTGTGTTCATCATCGGTCTAACTAGCTGGATGCAGACTGCCAGAGTTGTTCGTGGCGATGTCCTCGCTTTAAAGGAACAGGAGTTTGTTCTCGCCGCCAGAAGCGTTGGCACAAGAAAAAGCAAGATCATGATGCGTCATATCTTCCCCAACGTTTTGAGCCCGGTAATGGTCGCCGCTGCACTCGGCATGGCGATCGCCATCATCACCGAGTCCGCCCTTTCGTTTCTTGGACTCGGGTTCCCGTCCGACTTCCCCACCTGGGGCCGGTTGCTCTTCGACGCCAAGGACTTCATCCAACTGGCTCCCATGCGGGTTGTCTGGCCAGGCCTGCTGATCTCGCTCACAGTCATAAGTGTCAACTTCATCGGTGACGGTCTCCGCGATGCTCTCGATCCCAAGCTGCGGAGCAAGGGCTAGGCCGCAAGCAACATGACCGATCGCGAATCACTTGACCTTCACTTTGGTCGCTGGCTCTTGTGGGGTCTAGCCGCAATCTTGGGGCTGCTTGTCATTGTCATCTTCTTCGCCAATGCAGCCAGGGACAGCTCTTCAACATCGTCGGACGGAGCTGAGCAGGTCGAATGGTCGATCCAAACCAGTGAATACACCCCGACACCCGGGGTGGTCACGCTCAAGGGAGACACCCCCACAGGTCTTCCGACTGAGACATGGCAGAACGACCTCCTGCTCGCACGGACCGTTGGCGGTGAAGGCTTCATTTGGAACATGAATGTCAGTCCGGAGGTTCCGGTACCGGTGTACGACATCGATCAGGCGGGATCGTGTGACGAACTGAACACCGAACTGAACAACTGGGCCAACGAGATCGGTCATGCAGCAGGTGACGCCCGCCGTGCCGAAGCATCGGCCTTCGCCCAGCACGCTCTAGACACCATGCTCGCCGACGGGTGCGATCCCCCCCAAACCCCCTAAATCCGAACCGCCCCTCCGGCGGACAACCTCAGGTAGTACGGACCGGATACGGTCGCAATCCGCTCATCTTCGCCCTAGCCAGCCGCCGGCGCCGGCCGTTTTGCCCGACTCGACAGGTTCTTCATCGTCAGCACCAGGAAGAACAACACAATCGGAACCAGGGCCATCGTGGCTGATCCAGCAGTGTTGGCGTGATAGCTGATCACCAGACCTGTCGCCACTGAGACCACTCCGATGAAGGCCGCCAGGGCCATGATCGCAGGCACACGTCGCACCAGCAGCGCCGAGGTCGCCGGTGGTCCGATCAACAGGCCGAACACCAGCAGGGTGCCGACAGTCTGGAACGACCCAACGATGGCGACCGTGATCAACATCAACATCACGAAGTGAGTCATTCGGGGGCGAAGCCCCAACAGCTTGGCCTTTTGTTCATTGAAGGCGAGCACAAGAAAGGCCCGGTAGAGCAGCAGGCTGACAACCAGTGTCACCCCGGCAACTACCCCGAGTGTGACCATGTCTCTGGTCGTGACACCGAGGGTATCGCCGAAAAGAATCGTGGTGAGGCTCCCGCTATAAGACGCTGTCCGCGAGATGAGGATCACGCCCAACGCCAGCATGCCGACGAAGAGAAGCCCGATTCCGGTGTCTTCGGAGAACGTGGTCTGACGATGAACGAGGTTGATACCGATGAGCATCACCCCGGCTGCGCCCGCTGCACCGATCAGCACGTTGAAGTCGAGCAGGATCGCCAGAGCAATCCCCGGGATTACCCCATGGACGAGGGCGTCGCCGAGAAAACTCATTCCTCGAATCACCACCCATGTCCCGACGAGGGCAAGGGCGACGGCAGCGAGGGAACCGCCGATCAGCGCCCGTTGTTGGAACGCCAGTTCAAAAGGCTCGATCAGCCAGTCCACGTCATCAACCTAACCAAGAGCGCTTACCACGAGATCTGCGTTGGCACCCAGCATCGCCACATATGTCTCGGCGCCAGAGCCGGGTGGACCGAGCGAGCCTGTGTAGAGGTCCACGATCTCGACATCCCAACCAACTTCGCTTCCAACTGCGCGGGCAAGCACCTCCGGCTCGGTGGTTTCGGCGAATATCGCAGTGATTTCCTCCTCTTCGATCACGTCGACCAAACCAGCCAGCTCGTCAGAACTGGGATCAATAAGTGTGGACCCTCCATGTACCACTACTCCGACCACCTGAAACCCATACCTACCGGCAAAGTACCCAAGGGAATCGTGATTGGTCACCAGTTTTCTCGTCTCGAGCGCAATGGTTCCCATCAGCGCCTCGAGCTCCCAGTCGAGGAGTGCCAACTCTTCTTTGTAATCGTCGCCGGAGGTGGACCAGTCGATAGACGGTTCAAGGAGTTCGAGCTCAGTCACAATCACATCAACGGCGGTAATCATCCGGATCGGATCAAGCCAAACGTGCGGGTCTAGTGAGTCCGGATCGCTTCCCAACGGCAGGGGGTCGACGGAAGGCCCGATGTTGAGAATCCGGACTCCGGCATCGACTGCCGAACTCAGAACCGGGTTCAGTCCGGCTTCGAGACCTAAACCATTCGCTACGACCAAGTCGGCTTTGTGGATACTCGCTGCCTGTCGCGCCGAGGCCTGGAACTCATGCGGATCGGCACCCGGGGGCATCAACACCTCCACCGACGCTTCCGAACCGACAATGTTCGCCACGATGTCACCGAGGACCGTCGTCGTGACCACAATGCCGACGCCGTTGACGGACGTTGAATCGCCGCCACCGCAGGCGGCAGAAAACAGCATCGCTGCTGTCAGCCAAGCGAATTGTCTGCGGTGGGCCACTTTGATGTCGTCTCAGTTTCCGTCTACAATGAGAATGGTTCTCACTAACACGTAAACAGTAACCACTACCACTGGCAAGCAGCACATGGAACGACAAATCGAGACACGACTCAAGGAGAGAGACGTCCGATTCACGTCCGGACGTCGCTCGGTGGTAGCCGCCCTTGCTGGATCGGAGGGCCCCAGGTCTCCCGCCGAACTTCACGATGAGATCGGCTCGAGGGTCCCACTCTCTTCTCTGTACCGCTCTTTGTCGGTCCTCGAGGATGCAGGGGTGCTTGTCCCCCACTTCGGGATGAAAGGGGTGACCCGTTATGAGCTTGCAGACTGGCTTCAGGGACACCACCACCATCTGATTTGTGTCGACTGTGGGTCAGTCGAAGACGTCTCGCTTCCCCGCGAATACGAGGAGAGAGTCCAGATCCTTGTCGACGACATCGGCGTTCACGCCTCCTTTGCGCCGATCGACCACACACTCGAAATCGAAGGCAGATGCTCCTGGTGCTCGTGAGAGAGGTTGCAGTCAGAGCCGAGGATTTGGTTGTTAGCTACGGAAACGTGATTGCCCTCGATCGATCATCATTCGAGATTCCCTCGGGTGCCATCACAGCTGTCATCGGGCCCAACGGTTCCGGCAAATCAACATTGCTGAGCACTATCGCTGGTCTCGTCAAACTCTCCGGCGGTTCGATTGAGCTCCTTCCCGACCACGAGCGAGAACCGACAATCTCTTTCGTCCTTCAAACCACCAAGGTGAACGACGCCTTGCCGATCTCGGTCGAAGAGGTGGTCGCGATGGGAAGGTACGCCGATAAAGGCCCCTTCGAGCGTTTCAAGAAGGAGGACGCAGACGCAATTTCTCTAGCCATGGAGCGCACCGGGGTGAGCGACCTCGCCAGACGACATCTCAACCACCTGTCAGGAGGTCAGCGTCAGCGCGCATTCGTAGCCCAAGGCCTAGCCCAGGACCACGACCTTCTCTTGCTGGACGAGCCACTCACTGGAATCGACATCGCCGCGGCTCAGGCCATCGATCGAGTCATTCACAACGAGATCACCCGAGGTTGCTCGGTGATCATGACCACCCACGATCTCACCGAAGCGCGGATAGCCGACCATGCCCTCCTCCTGTCGGGAAAAGTTGTTGCCTCGGGGCCCCCCGAAGAGGTCCTGACTGCGGAGAATCTCATGACCGCGTATGGTCCGTCACTGCTCCACGTGGAGGATGGTCAGGTGTTCCTCGACGACGCTGCCCATGCGCCAACTGCGTCGCGGCACCTTCATAGGGACCGCACAATCCACACCGAAGCCTCACCGGGAGACTTTCACTCAGAGAACTGATCAAACGGTGAAGCTCTGACCCCAGTCGAGATCGACCAACTCGACATCGTGATCTCGTAACGCACTGCCCACGAGGCCACGAATCCACTCCCGCCCACCGTGGGTCAGGTAGAAGTCGTGGATGGGGACCACTTGTGCCGGCCGGAGCCGTGAAGCGAATTCAACCGCTCCCCTCGCGGAATCCCACGGCACCATCAATGGCAGGGCCAGGACGGGAGCAGTTGTGTTCGGCTCTCGACTGTCCCCCGGGTGGGTGAAGAGCCCATCGATGGTGAACGACCGGTTCGGTGGAGTTGTGCCATTGGGGATGGCTCCATGCAGGACGTCTTCGTATCCCACATCACCGGGCACTCCGGTCTCGACCCGAATCTCATGTGGGTCGAGAAGGTCGGCGACGGCCTGGTTGGAATAGACGACTACATCTTCTCGCCGTTGTATCAACCAGCGAATGAACTCCGGGTTGGCATGGTCAGGATGAGCATGCGTGATCAACACACGGGTGACATCACCAATACTTTCCAAATCGAACTCACCGCTCTCAAACGTATGAAACCCAGGATCGAAAAGGGTGCTGTCGGAGTCCGTGGTGACCAGAAGACATGAATCGGTAAGTCGCTGAATGGTGGGCATGACCCCGAACTTATACGGCCTACTATCGCCACGGTCGTGTTCATGGAAGAATTTGAGACCCTCAGCCGGGACTCGCTGACCGAACTCCAGACCAGTCGACTGCTCGAAACGCTCAGTCGTCTCGAGGCGTCCGACTCAGCCTTCTGGAACCAGAAACTCCATGGCGTTGGTCCCGTGACCTCGATTGATGAGGTAGCCAAGCTCCCATTCACCCAGAAACACGAGTTCCGCGAGAACTACCCATATGGGATGTTGACCGTGCCGCCGTCCGAGCTTGTCAGGATCCACGCCTCCTCTGGGACCTCAGGCAAACCAACAATCGTTGCCTACACGGCACACGACGTCCAGGTTTTTGCCGAAGTCAATGCCCGATCCTTGGCTGCTGTTGGTGCCAAGGCCAGTGACATTGTTCACATCGCTTATGGATATGGCCTGTTCACCGGTGGACTTGGCCTCCACTACGGAGTGGAGAGATTGGGTGCGATGGCGGTACCGGCTTCCGGTGGGAACCCGGGATTCCAGGTCGGCCTCATCGCCGATATGGGAGCAACTGGGCTTGCTGCAACACCTTCTTTCGCCTTGATCCTTGCTGAACGAGCGCGAGAGGAGGGTCTGCTCGCGAAACTCAGACTCCGCTGGGGCATCCATGGAGCGGAACCTTGGTCTGAAGGTCTGAGAGAGAAGCTGGAAGCCTCATGGGATGGGGACTATGACGCCTGTGACATCTACGGCCTGTCAGAGATAATCGGTCCGGGAGTAGCAGCCGAATGTCGACTGAACAAAGGCGGCATGCATGTCTTCGAAGACCATTTCTACCCCGAGATAGTCGATCCCGAAACCGGAGAGCCTGTCGACGAGGGCACGGCAGGGGAACTGGTTCTAACCACCTTGACCAAACAGGCTCAACCTGTTCTTCGCTATCGAACTCAAGACATCACACGGTTCCTACCTGGGGATTGCCCGTGTGGCCGAACGTCTAGGCGAATCGCCCGGCTCGAAGGGCGGGCAGACGACATGCTGATCATCAGGGGGATCAACGTCTACCCACGCACGATCGAGACGGTGCTCATGGCGGACCCCGATCTCGGCGCCAACTACGCCATAATCATCGACCGCCGCCCGACCCTTCCCGAGGTGGAGGCCCGCGTCGAACTGGCACATGATGGGCTTGTTGGAAGTGAACCGGCGATTGCCGAACGAATCAGCATCAAGCTCAATGAGACGGTACGACTGAGAGTCAAAGTTGTGGTGGGAGCTGTAGGAAGCGTCCCGAGGAG
>Ga0255056_10000243_pt1 | contig 15269 bp, 18 predicted proteins | sample Cases_109_1_MG_FD_183639 | JGI IMG/M metagenome (GOLD analysis project Ga0255056, IMG submission 183639) | Seawater microbial communities from Amundsen Gulf, Northwest Territories, Canada - Cases_109_1 | ecosystem: Environmental > Aquatic > Marine > Gulf | place: Canada: Northwest Territories... | reverse complement strand
TGCCTCGACTTGTACGCCGGCACCGGGGCTCTGGGTATGGAGGCCCTGTCACGTGGCGCCGCGTCGGCCGTATTTGTCGAAAGATCCCCAAGCGCCGTTGCGGCGCTGCAGCGAAATGTTGATTTGCTTGAGGCCAGCGGCGCCATCGTGAAGGCGACCGATGCCCGTCACTACCTGCAATCCCCGGATGCCGGCGCCTTTGACGTGGTCTTTCTCGATCCGCCATTTGCGGACGATAATCTTGGTGAATTGTGTAGACTCATCCGGGAGCACGGAATACTTGCCGATGGCGCAAATGTGTATTTGGAGCAGCATCGCGCACAAGCCGTGCCGGAACTACCCGACGATTGGACAGTTGTGAAGAACAAAACGGCGGGCAACGTACGCTACTTGCTCGTCGCTGTCGGACACAGGAACTGAACGCGGAGAACATCGAATGCCAGTTGCAGCCATGTACCCGGGAACCTTCGACCCGATAACGCTCGGTCACGAGGATCTTGTCCGGCGCGCCGCAGGAATATTCGAGCGGGTTGTCGTTGCGATAGCCGCCGACCCGGGCAGTAAAGCGCCTATGTTCTCAATCGACGAGCGCGTCGAGCTGGCACGTGCGGCACTTGAGGGTGAGAAAAACATCGAGGTTCGTCGCTATGGCGGCCTGACCGTCGACTTCGCCAAAGAACATAAGCTGTCAATCATCGTTCGTGGCCTCCGCGCCGTCGCGGATTTCGAATATGAATTTCAGCTCGCGACGATGAACCGGCACCTGACCGAAGAGGTGGAAACGGTGTTCCTGACGCCGACCGACACGTACACGTTCATTTCTTCGACACTCGTTCGGGAAATCGCAACACTCGGCGGCGATATCACGGAGTTCGTGTCGCCGACCGTAAAGAAGGCCTTGCTGGCAAAGGTCGGACGAAGCTGACGATGCAGGGCAGCCCCGGGCGCCCCCGCCGCGGGACTGCTCTCGGTCATGGCTCGCTAACGCTGCGCTTTACTTCCCTCGAACAGTTCCACCGCCAGGGGCGGCCCGTCAGGTCTGGCAATTCATGCAGTAATACGTCGACCTTTGTCCGAGAACACATGCTCTTATCGGTCTTGCGCACTGCCGGCATTCTTCGCCTTCGCGGTCGTAGACTTCCAGTTGTTGACTGAAGTAGCCGGCCTGTCCGTCGCTGCCGTAAAAGTCCCGCAGGGTTGTTCCGCCGGCTTTAATGGCGCGTTCGAGCACGCCCTTGATTGCCGTGGCCAGATATTCGTAGCGCGGTAGAGCGATTCGACCTGCCGCGCGTTTCGGGTGAATGCCCGCGATGAAAAGCGATTCGCTGGCGTAAATGTTGCCGACGCCGACGACGATATGAGCGTTCATGACGAACTGCTTCACCGCGACTTTTCGACCGCGAGATTTCGACCACAAGTATTTTCCGTCGAATGCGTCGCTCAAGGGTTCGGGACCGAGTTCGCGTATCAACTCGTGTTGCAACGGATCATCGCTCCAGTGCAGTGAACCAAAACGGCGCGGATCCGTAAGTCGCAATGCCTTGCCATGAGCGAATTCGATGTCTATGTGATCGTGTACGCCAGCCGCCGTACCGACATCCACAATGTAAACACTACCCGACATGCCGAGATGCATGATCGCGGTGCCGTTAGTGGTATTGATCAACAAGTACTTTGCACGTCGCCCAACAGAGGTGACCGTCGCGCCGGGCAATTGCTCGTCCACGTCGATGCTAACGGGCCAGCGCAGCTTGCGGTTGCGGATGATGATCGACGAGATGGTCTCGCCTTCAATATGTGGGGCGATACCGCGGCAGCTCGTTTCGACTTCGGGTAACTCGGGCATAAAGCTATTGTCCACAAAAAAGCCCGCGATTAGGCGGGCTTTTTAAAACTCTTACAGAAGTATCGATGAAGATTAACTACCTGATCTTCGCTTCCTTGTAATCGACGTGCTTGCGGATCGTCGGATCGTACTTTTTCGTCTCCATCTTTTCGGGATGCAGGCGTTTGTTCTTGGTCGTCGTGTAGTAGTGGCCCGTGCCAGCACTGGAAACGAGCTTGATTTTTTCGCGACTTGTCTTAGCCATTAGTCAGTCCTCCGGGCGCTATACGCGCTGTCCCTGCTGACGCAGGTCGGCAACAACTTTGTCGATGCCATGCTTGTCGATGATGCGCATACCCTTGGTAGAAATACGCAGGCGCACCCAGCGTTTCTCGGATTCGAGCCAGAAGCGTTTGTTCTGCAAATTCGGCAGAAAACGGCGGCGAGTTCTATTGTTGGCGTGAGAAACGTTGTTGCCGCTTTGCGGCCGCTTCCCAGTCACCTGGCAAATTTTGGACATCTGCGTTAAGTCTCTGATTTTACTAAAGGTTGCCCACGAGCCGTGGGCCGGAGAGCGGGACTTTATACCAGCCCGAACCCTTGAATACAAGCACCCTGTAGACGTCTGCGACAGGGCATCTCAGATCAGACCGCGAGCAGCCAGTGAGGTGGCCCGGCCGTCGCCAATAATCAGGTGATCCAGCAGCCGGATATCGACCAGTTCGAGGGCTGATTTCAGCCGGCGAGTGATGCGCTCGTCTGCCTGGCTCGGCTCGGCGACGCCGCTCGGGTGATTGTGGGCCAGTATGACAGCCGCGGCATTGATTCTCAGGGCTTCCTTGACCACCTCCCGCGGATAGACGCTGGTGCCGTCGATCGTGCCACGGAACATCTCGTCGAATCTCAAGACCCGGTGCCGATTATCGAGGTACAGGCAGCAAAACAGCTCATGCCCGAGGTGCCGCATTTTCGCCTGCAAAAAGCTTTCAGTATCCGATGGACTGCGTATGGCCTCGCCAACCGGCAGCGCCTCCTCGAAATAACGGCGCGCAATTTCCGGAAGGGATCGAATAACGCCGGCCCGGGCCTCGCCCATGCCGCGTTCGGCGGTAATGGCCGCCGCGTCGGCGTGCAGAAGACCTCGCAGGCTGCCAAAGCGCTTGAGGAGTCGTTCCGCCAGATCTCTGGCCGAGTCCACGCCAGCGCCACTATGGATCAGCGAGGCCAGTAGATCGGCGTCAGTTAAATTCGAGTCAGGTCGGTCGTCCGCGGCCATTAACGTTCCTTGTCCCAGGCAGCTCCAGGACTACAGCATCCGCCTGACTCGCATATCCTTACAAGTAAAAAATCTGGACGGGATGACCTGATTCAGAGGAAAATTCAGACATGAATATTGTGCTTGGCATAACGGGCGGCATTGCGGCGTACAAAACGCCCGATCTTGTGCGGCAGCTGAAATCGGGCGGCGCGGACGTGCAAATCGTCATGACGACGTCGGCCGAGGAGTTCGTGACGGCGACGGCGCTGCAGGCGGTGTCTGGCCACCCGATTCGGTCAAACCTGTGGGACAAAGAGGCTGAAGCCTCGATGAGCCATATTGAGCTGGCTCGCTGGGCCGACGTGGTACTGATCGCTCCGGCGACGGCGGAAATCATGGCGCGGCTCGCTGGCGGCGCGGCAGCGGATTTGCTGACGACGCTGTGCCTTGCTACCGAGGCGCCGATTGCCATTGCGCCTGCGATGAATCATGTCATGTGGAGCAACAAGGCCGTGCAGGCGAATCGGGCAACACTCGAGGAACGCGGTTTCACGGTCATCGGGCCCGATCATGGTTCGCAGGCCTGTGGCGAGACGGGCGCAGGTCGCATGACCGAACCCGAAGAAATTGCCGCGATTGTCACAGCCCCCGGCTTTCGAGGTTCCGGTGACGGTTTGTTGGCGGGCAAGACAGTGCTGATCACCGCGGGACCGACACGCGAAGCAATCGACCCGGTGCGCTACATCACGAATCGTAGTTCCGGAAAAATGGGCTACGCGATGGCCGGGGCAGCGGCCGCAGCAGGCGCACGGGTGATTCTCGTTAGTGGCCCGGTCTCGCTTGGCAATCCTCGCGACGTTGAGGTCCATCGTGTCGAATCTGCCGAGGAAATGTATGCGACAACCTTCGCCAACATCGAAGGCGTTGATCTTTTTATCGGCGCAGCCGCCGTCGCCGACTACCGGCCCGCGGGGATATCCGCTCAGAAGATCAAGAAAACCGATGAGACGATGCAGATCGACATGGTTCGATCGAAAGACATTCTTGCGTCCGTTGCGGCGCTCGATCCGGCGCCGTTTACGGTTGGTTTTGCCGCCGAAACGGAGAACCTGCGTGAGTATGCTCTTGGCAAGCTGGAGAAAAAGCGCCTCGATATGATCATCGCCAATCAAGTCGGCCGTGATCGTGGATTCGACCACGACGAGAACACGGTATGCGTTTACACTCCCGATGGTCATCAATCGTTTCCGATGACGGCGAAAACCGAACTCGCACGCGATCTCGTCGGAGTGATCGCCGAGCGTTACGAACAACTGCGCGGCAGTGGCACTCAGCCACGGCTGACCATTGTGTCGGTGCACGACAAATAAGAAAAGGAACACATCTTTGCGCTCTATTGATCTGAAGATCCTCGACCCTCGCGTCGGGGATTCAATTCCCCTACCGCACTATGCGACCGATGGCTCGGCCGGCCTCGACATGCGCGCGGTGATCGATGAGGCGCTGACCATTGAGCCTGGCGATACAGTGCTCGTGCCAACCGGTCTCGCGATTCATGTTGCCGATCCAGGCCTTGCGGCAGTGTTATTGCCGCGATCCGGGCTTGGCCACAAGCACGGGCTCGTGCTGGGCAATCTGACCGGGCTGATCGATTCCGACTACCAGGGACAGGTGTTCATTTCCTGCTGGAATCGCGGATCAAAAAGCTATGAGATTCGACCGGGTGAGCGGATCGCGCAGATGGTGTTCGTTGCGGTCGAGCAGGTGCAATTTAATGTCGTCGAGGATTTCGACGATAGCAAGCGTGGGACAGGGGGCTTCGGCCATTCCGGAACGGCCTGAGACAAACGCTAGTCGATGCCTTTAAGCGTCTTGAAGCGATTGATATCGCCTTCAAATCGAGCAACGATTTGCTGTTCGTCCGTCACGAACTTCTGCAGGTTTCTTTCGTGTCGTTCAATCGTTGACTTAGTGTCGTTGATACTTAAAACGAGATTGGGATCAACCATCGAAGCATCTGGATCAGTCGAATAGGGCTGGTAGCGTGAAGCGCGGCGCTCAAGTTTCCGCAGGCGACCTTCGAGATTGGTCAAGAACAATTCCGTAACACGGGACTGTGCCTTAAACAGCTCAACGCGACGATCGCGGTGCATGCGAATTTCGTCGACTGACAAATAGGTAGCGAGCAGGGCCCTGTCGGCGCGTATCTGAAGGTCTCTTGCCTGCTGCAATTCCGCTGCCCGCTGCTCGGCGGCCAGCTCTTCGGCGGTCCTGCGACCGCGAATGCTGCCAACCTTGATGCCCTCATCGGTCAGGATATCTTTGTTCTGTTCACGGTATTCCGGGGGGACGCTGTCGTCATAGTGGGTGATGCCATCCTCGTCTACCCAACGATAAACAGTACCCTCACGTGCGGCCGCGCCGGTCGCTACGGCGATAGTCAAAAGTGCGATCGCGAGGAGGTATTTACGCATGGTCCAAATATGCCATGAAAACCTGTCTAAGAGTCGCGACACAGTTCGCGGATTTGAAGCTTAGTCTTTCGATTGTATTCTGAAAATTCGTATTAAAACCAACAAAATCAATAATTTAAGAGATTACACCGTATTTACGCCGATAGCTGAGAAGCGGTTCAAGGTATTCCTCGTACTCGCTTGATTCTTCGAGTGTCTCGATTAAATCTCCCAATTGGACAATGCTTACAACCGGGATTCCGAGCGATGCACGCAATTCCTGAACGGCCGACGTGGTCCCCTGACCTCGTTCCTGGCGATCGACCGATATAACCAGGCCTGCGATGTCAGCGCCGGCCCCTGTAATGATTTGATACGCCTCACGCACAGCCGTTCCCGCCGTTATGACGTCATCAATGATGAGAACCTTGCCTTCGAGCGGCGAGCCGACAATGCTGCCGCCTTCACCATGCGCTTTGGCCTCTTTTCTGTTGAAGGAATACGGCCTGTCGATGCCGTAGTGTTCCGCGAGCGCCGATGCACTCAGCGCGGCGAGTGGAATGCCCTTGTACGCCGGGCCGAAAATGATGTCGAAGTCGATTTTCGCCTCGGCGATAGTCGCTGCGTAAAAACGACCCAATTTGGCCGCCGCATAACCGGTATTAAAAAGTCCCGCGTTAAAGAAGTACGGGCTAACGCGGCCCGACTTTAGAGTGAACTCGCCGAAGCGCAGGACGCCGAGTTCCAGTGACAGATCGATAAATTCTTTCTTATAGGCGCGCATTGGCTTGGTCTGGATCGCGGGTCTAGTATGATGCCGCCTTTGCCCCGCCAGGAGAAGACTTTGTTTCGAGTGATCAGCCTGAACGCAAACGGTATTCGAGCCGCGGCGCGTAAGGGGATTTTTGACTGGCTGCGAGAGCAGGATGCCGATGTCGTCTGCATTCAGGAAACCAAGGCACAGGAGCACCAGTTGACGGACGAGTGCTTTCGGCCGGAGGGGTATCACTGCTTTTACGAAGACGCGATCAAAAAGGGCTACAGCGGCACGGCCGTCTATACAAAACACAAACCAAACAAGGTCGTGCGCGGCTACGGTGACCAGGAGTTTGACGACGAGGGCCGATACCTGGAGGTTCAGTTGGAGGGCGTCAATGTTGTTTCTCTTTATCTACCCTCGGGCTCCTCAAGCGATGAGCGTCAGGCGGCAAAATACCGTTGCATGGGGACCTTCACTGAACACTTGAAGAAACTGCGCCGCAAGCGTTCTGAATATGTGATCTGTGGCGACTGGAATATCGCCCACAAAGAGATCGACCTGAAAAACTGGAAGCAGAACCGCAAGAACTCCGGCTTTCTGCCCGAGGAACGTGCATGGCTGGATGATGTCTTCGGAGACTATGGCTATGTCGACGCGTTTCGATCAATCGAACAGGAGCCCGACTCCTATACATGGTGGTCAAATCGTGGCCGCGCCTGGGACAATAACGTCGGATGGCGACTCGACTACCAGGTGGTAACGCAGGGCCTCGATGACAAGGTGCTCAGAACCGAAATCTACAAGGACCAGCGATTCTCCGACCACGCACCGTTGATCATGGATTACGATTGGTCGCATGGTGACTAAGCCGACGTTACAGGAAGCGATCTTCAATCGGCGCATGCTGATCTGCGCCTTTACCGGATTCACCTCCGGGCTGCCGCTATATATCCTCATTCAACTGGTTCCCGCGTGGTTGCGAGTCGAGGGCGTCGGCCTGGCCGAAATCGGTTTCTTTACGCTGGTTGGTACGCCCTACACATGGAAGTTCCTGTGGGCGCCCGTTATGGATCGCTACACATTGCCGTTTCTCGGCCGCCGTCGCGGTTGGATGCTGGTGTCTCAGTTGTCGTTGCTGATCTCTATCGCTGCGATGGGGCTTATGAAACCGGAGCTGTCCATTTGGCCGGTCGCTTACCTGGCGGCGGCGATAGCATTTTTCAGTGCCAGTCAGGATATCGTGCTGGATGCTTATAGAAGGGAGTTGTTACCGGATGCGGAGCTGGGCCTCGGTAATACGATCCACGTACAAACCTATCGCCTGTCGGGCCTGATACCGGGTTCCCTGGCGTTCATTCTTGCCGATCGCATGCCCTGGGAGGCGGTCTTTTTCGTTGTTGCCTCATTCATGCTCGTAGGGATCATCCTGACGTTCGTCATTCAGGAAGCGCTATCCCAGCCGAGCCCACCCAGGACGCTCGTCGATGCGGTAGTCAAGCCGTTCAGAGAGTTTTTCAAACGCAACGGCGTTTCGTCCGCGCTGTTAGTCCTTGCATTCATGTTTCTCTATAAGCTCGGCGACAGTATGGCGACCGCACTGCAAACGCCGTTTTTCATTGATCTCGGATACAGCCTGACCGCTATCGGGACCATCGCCAAATTCTCCTCTCTGATTGCCGCCATTGTCGGCGGTTTTAGTGGCGCAATTGTCATGATCAAGCTGGGCATTAACAGGGCCCTTTGGGTTTTTGGGCTGGTGCAGATAGTCAGTATTCTTGGGTTTGCCGTGTTGAATGAGCTCGCGATACTGACAGAAGCTGCGCTATTACAGGAAGCAGCGTTCCCGAATTTCCTTACATTGCGGTATGACGTCGGTGCGGACATCTATATGCGGTGGATGCTCGGGGTCGTCGTTGCGTTCGAGTATCTTGGGGTCGGATTAGGGGCTGCTGCGTTCATAGCGTTCATCGCACGCACGACAAACACGACTTTCGCGGCAACGCAGTTCGCACTGTTTACTGCATTGACTGCCGTACCGCGAACGCTGGCAAACGCGGTTACGGGTGTCATTGTCGAACAGGTTGGCTGGACGAGCTTCTTCCTGATCTGTGTTGTTGTCGCTGTACCGGGCATGCTTCTGCTGTTCAAAGTCGCACCCTGGAACGCGAATGAAGAAGCTGCTTGAAATTGCCGTCGGCCAACTCGCCGAGATAGACGACCCGGGATGCCGTGAGTTCTCAATTGGTGATGGCGACTGGCCTTTTCGCGGCTTTGTTGTTCGACAGGGTGAAGAGGTTTTTGCCTACCAAAACGTCTGCGCGCACGTAGGCCATCCGCTGAACTGGAAACCCGACGGGTTCCTGACCAAAGACAACAGCGCAATCATCTGTTCATCGCATGGCGCGACCTATGACATCAAGAGCGGCAGGTGCATCGCCGGGCCGGCAGGTGGCCGCGAACTCAGAAAGGTGGACGTCGAGGTGCGCGACGGCGTTGTTTACGTTAGTGGACCAAATAGCATGTGATGGTGCCTGGATCGCGCTGCTAGCAGCGCTCCTACAACTTATCGCGGAATAATCAGGGTCGAACCGAGGTTTTTTCAGAATCGAAAAAACCTCGGTTCGACCCTGATTGATTACAACTTATCGAGAAACGCCAACGGATCGTGATAACCGGAGGGAATATCACTGTTATTTTTGCCAACAAAGTCTTCCGGATCCATATCAACTGATCCCGACCAGTCTTCGGGAGCGCTGATTTCAGTCAGTAGAAGGTCCGACCAGTTGTCGATATCGACTTCGTCGATTGTGCCATCGAATTGCTGAATCTCTACCGTGCGATCATCGTCATCAATGGCGACGACCTCAAAGAGCGTACCGCTCGGTCGACGAAACCACTGTCCAATGATCGGGTAAAGCATAGCCATTGCCGACAATCCTCAGTTCAATAAAATCACTCTCTTACCTATTTATAGATGAAGGACAGAATTACGCAAGCGCTGGCGAAGTATTAGTTTAATCGGTCAAATCGCCAGTCCCAGATTCGGTGACCCTTCTGTAAACCACGCCGTTCGAACTTGGTGCGTGGCCGATCGACTGGCCGATTGCCGTCGTGTTCGCGTCTTTGTTGGCAAGTAAATTGAGGGAAAGATTCAAGCATTTCATCGATATGCTCAGCATAGTTCGCCCAGTCCGTCGCAATATGCAGCGACCCTCCGGAGACAAGCCGATCGGCACACAGCCGCAAAAACGCCGGCTGTACGATGCGCCGCTTGTGGTGGCGTTTCTTGGGCCAGGGATCGGGAAAGTACAAATTGATCCGGTGAAGCGATTCTTGCGGTACTTGCTGCTGTAGAACCTCAATCGCGTCGTGGGCAATGAGGCGAAGGTTCTCGATGCCGGAATTTTTTGCCTCGATCAGGCAATGGCCAATGCCGGGCTCGTGAACCTCGATGCCAATGAAGTCCCTATGCCGGTTTTCCCCGGCCTGCTGCAAGAGCGAATCGCCATTGCCAAAACCGATTTCGAGCGTTCGCTGGGCATCACGGCCAAACAGCCTTGCGAGATCGAGCATCTCGTCCCCGTACTCCACTCCGAAGTGGGGCCATAGTTCCTCGAGCGCCTTTTCCTGCGACGACGTAATCCGGCCCGTGCGACGTACAAAGGAACGGATCGTCCGTTTCCTGAAAGTTGAATCTTTTGCGTCGTCCATCGACGCGTATTCTAGTCTGGGTCATGTCGAACTGAAATCGCGTATTTGTCGTCGGACATTGTGCGATTGCAGACGCGGCAGTATGCTGTAGGACTTCATCCAGAGGATCGGGGGATCTCTCATGAAAAATATCAACTATCTCAATAACTTACTTAAGTGCCTCACGAGCGTCTCGAGCGTCTCAGGGGCCGCGGCGGTTGCCGTAGTATCGGTCATGGCGTTTGCGTTTCCAACGCCAGCCATAGCGCAGCAAGGTTCCGCTGGCGCACTGCTCGAAGAGATCGTGACGACGGCTCGCAAGAGAAGCGAAGCCGAAGCAGCCCAGGAGGTGCCGATTGCTGTCAACGTTTTTGGCGCGGATCAAATTCAGGCCCTGTTCGCCAAAAAGATCGACGACCTTAGTTATTTGATGCCAAACGTACAACTGGAGGCTGTCGGCACGTTTCCAGGAGTGCAGAACTTCTCAATACGTGGCCAGGGCATCAACAGCTCGATTCCCTCCGTCGACCCGACCGTTGGCGTCTTCGTTGACGGCTTGTATATGGGAACAACCTACGGTGTCGTGATCGATACATTTGATCTCGAATCCGTCGAGGTCTTGCGCGGACCGCAGGGCCTGTTGTTTGGCCGCAACGTTACGGGCGGAGCAGTGGTCTTGCGCAACAAGCGGCCAAACGGGGATTTCGGAGCGCGAATACGCGTTGGCTCGACAGACGAGGAGCAAGTCAATGTCGCCGCAACCATTGAAGGGTCATTAGTCGAGGACAAGCTCGCCGCAAAACTGGCCGTTTACTACGATGACGATCAGGGCTATTTCACAAATGTTAATCAGACATATACCGGCCCGCAGGTAGGTCCGCTTCCGATCGCGCCCGCACCGTATCCTGGCCAGACCTTTTATATGCAGCCTGCGACCAGGAGCCAGGTTGGCGCGCTAGAGACAACACTGGTGCGGCCGAGCTTTGTGTGGACGCCGACCGACAATGTTGATGTCACGCTAATCTACGAGAATGGAACAACCGAGGGTGACGGTGCGGTCTGGACTGACATTTCACTGCAACGCGCCGGCACTTTGGCGGACTATACTACCTCCGCCGACGAGATCGGATTTACAGACATTTCATGGGACCAGACGGTCCTTGAGGTGAATATTGCAGAGATTGGCAACGGTACGCTGACGAATATTTTGGGAACGCGCAATGTTGACGCGGACTCTGGTGCTGATATTGATGGCATCTATTTTCCGCTCTTTACCGTTCCAGGCTTCACTGAACAGGAGCAGATTAGCAACGAACTGCGCTGGTCGGGATCGTTCACGGAGAGCTGGGATGCGACTCTTGGTTTGTACTATTTCGATCAGGACGTTACGTATCGCGAGGGCCGCCACATTCAGATCGCATTGCTACGCGCTCTTGGCGGCGACATGCAGGCCAAAAACGTAGGCATCTTCTGGAACAACTATTTCTATCTGAATGATGCGTGGACCTTGCAGGCCGGTGTTCGGTACACGGATGAGGACAAGACAGCGCAGATCATCACGGGTGCCTGTGCGGACGTGGTCACCTACGTCTGTACGTTTGACAATCTCGCCGGCGACTGGAGTAACGTCACGCCGAAAGTTGGCATCCAGTGGAATTACAATGACGATTCCCAGCTGTATGCGTACTATACGAAAGGTTTCCGCTCGGGTGGCTTCAACTTTCGCAACGCCAAGCCGCTCATCATTCCACCTGGCCCGACCAATGAAGAAGAGAACAACACCTTCGAAATCGGTCTGAAAACCGATTTGGCCGACGGCCGGGTACGCCTGAATCTCGCCGCATTCCATAACGAGATCGACGATATGCAACGCGAGTTGAACATTCCCGATGCAGACGTCGTTGTTCTGCAGGCAACAATCAATGCAGGTGATGTGAAGATTACGGGATTCGAAATTGACTTCGTTGCACTAATTACGGATAACTTCTCGATCAATGCTGCTTATGGTTCGCAGGACGGCAAATACACTCGTATCGATCCGTTCGTCGCTACGATCGAGCCAATCTTCGGAACCGTTATTGGATCCGAATTGCCGCGTCTCGCGCCGACCAATTACAACATCGGGTTTTCCTGGGACATTGCGCTGGGCGGGCTCGGGCTCGTCAACGTTGCGGCGAACACGAGCTTTCGTGAACGCCACCCCTACAATGACTCAAACACCGAGTTCTTTAGCGACCAGCGTCGCACGAATGCAAGCATTAACTGGTTCTCGCCGGGCGAGTCGTGGGCGGTATCGCTGTACGGTAAAAACCTGGGCGACGAAGCAAACTGGGGCAACCTGACATCGATCTCCGGTATTTACACGGCCGGCCCGATGCAGAAGGGTCGCTTCATGGGCGTTGAGGTCAACTTCCGTTCTCAGTAAGCCCGGATTGTTCTGAACGAGGCCGCCTCCGGGCGGCCTCTTTTATTTAAAGCGGGGAAAGACGATGGGGCCGGATTTGTCGGGCCAACGACCCGCTATGCCTTCATAGAAATCGCGTATCATCGCGAGGTCGACGTGTCGGTTACCCGTGATTTCGATCGTGGGACCAATCCCCAGGCGCCGGTTGCCATAATCGAGGAAACATAAGATGACAGGCACGTTTGCGCCTTCGGCAATGCGGTAGAAGCCCGTCTTCCAGTGCGGTCTCTGACTGCGTGTCCCCTCGGGCGCGAGGCCGAAATAAAATTCATCGTTTTCGGCGTAGGCGTCGACCGCCTTCCTCACGGCGGAACGCGGTTCATTGCGATCAAGTGGTATACCGCCAAGTGCGCTTAAGACAGTTCCCAGCGGAAACCAGAACAGGGATCGCTTGGCGAAGAAATGCACTTTGAGTTGCACAGCGACGATGTAGATCAACGCCCATATGCCGTCCCAGTTCGAGGTATGCGGCGCTACAACGAAAACGGCTTTTTTTATTGTTGGACGTTCGCCAACGCGCGTCCAGCCACCAAGCTTCAATAAGCCTCTTGCGATCAATCGCAGCATCGATCGCCAGTCCTAAAGCGCGAAGATCAGTGCGGCAACAATCGCGGCAGTTGCAGCGATCGTCAGCCAGAAGCGTTGCTTGCGCTGCCGTCGCAACTCGTCGCGAAGCTGTTGTATTTCTTCGGTCTGAACGTTAACGTTGAAGTCGCCTGTGGTCGCCAGCTCGGCCAGGTGACGAATCGCGCCCGGCAATTCACGCAGTGCTTCGCGCAGGTGCGGCAAGTTCTCACGAAGGTCCTCAAGCATCGCTTTGGGACCAACTTGCTCGTCCATCCATTGCTTGAGTACCGGGTGTGCCGTAGCCCACAGGTCGAGCTGTGGGTAGAGCTCGCGACCGAGACCCTCGATGTTAAAAAGCGTTTTGTGCAGCAAAATCATCTGCGGTTGAATCTCGACATCGAAACGGCGCGCAACGCGGAACAGGCGCATGAGCACTTGCGCGAACGAGATTTCGGCGAGCGGCTTGTTGAAGATAGGCTCGCACACAGTTCGGACCGCCGTCTCAAGCTGATCGATACGTGTGCCTTCGGGAACCCAGCCCGAATCAATGTGCAGTTTCGCGATTCGATGGTAGTCACGATCGAAGAACGCGAGGAAATTCTCCGCGAGGTAGCGCTGATCGTCGGGGCTCAGTGTTCCCACGATGCCGAAATCAACCGCAGCGTATTTCGGTTTGTCCGGGTCCGTGGTGATGACAAAAATATTGCCCGGGTGCATGTCGGCATGAAAGAAATTGTGGCGAAACACCTGTGTGAAAAAGATCTCTACGCCATTTTCGGCAAGCGCCTTGATATTCGTTCCTGCCGCTCGCAAGGTTTCCATGTCGCTGATCGGCGTGCCATAGATGCGCTCCTGTACGAGAACTTCGGGTCGACAGTAGTCCCAGTAAATGTCGGGAACGTACAAGAGATCGGAGCCCTGAAAGTTGCGCTTGAGTTGCGCCGTGTTGGCGGCCTCGCGCATTAGATCAAGCTCATCAATGACGGTTTGTTCATACTCGGCAACCACCTCGAGTGGGCGCAGGCGTTTGCCATGCTGCCAGTACTTTGCGGCGAGGCGTGCGACCCAACGGAGCACATCGAGGTCCTGCTCGATCTGCTCCTCGACGCCGGGTCGCAATATTTTGACGACAACTTCAGCACCGTCGGATATTTTGGCCGAGTGCACCTGTGCGATTGATGCCGCGGCCAACGGCTCTCTGTCGAATCGCTCAAAAACGGTATCGACGCCTGCGCCATAGGCCTGTTCAATGATCGCGATCGCTTCGTTGGCCGGAAACGGCGGTACCGCGTCCTGAAGCTTTGCCAGTTCGTCGGCGATGTCGCGCGGCAATAAATCGCGACGCGTCGAAATCGCCTGGCCAAATTTGACGAAGATAGGTCCGAGTTCCTCAAGTGCGAGGCGAATCCGCTCGCCCAGGGGCGCAGAGCTGTCCCGACGACGAGGGAAGATGTAAAAAAGAAAACGTAATGGGCGGAGCAGGTGCGTCGCAGTGATGACGTCGTCAAGACCGTACCTGACCAGGACGCGCTGTATGCGCAGAACGCGCAGCAGTGTTCGCCGCCGCGCCATCAGTCCGCGCGATCCTGAAGTTGGCTGACTCTCGCGACGAGACGGTCGACGTCGTCTCGCAACGTGCCTACGGCCGCCGCGAAGCGTTCAACTTCGTAGCGGCTTGGAAGATCGCGGCTTTCTTCCTGCAGATATTCGCGAATGTTGGCGCCCATCGTCGAGCGCGCGTCACGGGCCCAGCGACCCATTCCCCGGCCGAGTTCGCCCAGGCTGTGCGCGGCCGCGTCACCGACGATCGAGGCAACGCCTTCTTCCAAATCAGGTTTCGCGGCCATCAACAAATTCTGAAACGCTTCAGCAGTCTCGGCATCGCCGGTGAGTTCCAGCGAGCCGTCGCGAATGGCGTTAGCGTCGCCGCTGACGGCCATACGCGCAAGCGCTAGCAGTGAGCCGCTGATACAAATGTCCGGTTCACTATCCGCGCCCTGGCTAAGTGCGATGGAGTCCTCGTTGACCGAGAAGTAGGCGGCAAGTGCTGTGTCCTTTACGCGAATCGCGACAGTGGTGCCGTCAAGTTGTTGACACAAGTCACGCGCGCGCGTGACCTCGGCTATATTTTTGTTAAGGATTCGCACGGCCGGGCGCAGCAATGTTTCGAGAGCATCCATCACAACATTCTCAAATGCGGTAGCCGACGTGCAACGCAACGATGCCAGCCGTCAGGTTGTGATATCGGCAGC
>Ga0255056_10000242_pt1 | contig 15322 bp, 9 predicted proteins | sample Cases_109_1_MG_FD_183639 | JGI IMG/M metagenome (GOLD analysis project Ga0255056, IMG submission 183639) | Seawater microbial communities from Amundsen Gulf, Northwest Territories, Canada - Cases_109_1 | ecosystem: Environmental > Aquatic > Marine > Gulf | place: Canada: Northwest Territories... | reverse complement strand
GAAGAAGAAAAAAGAAAAAAGAGGCTGCTAGGGAGATACAAAAAAATATCAGTAGTGAAGACACTTTAAAACTCAGAGATTTGGATGAGAGATTAAAAAAAGATTTTGTCCGCATTCCTATTGATCTCCCTTTAGTCATGGAAAACCCTGGATCGGTTGCAGATTTAGTACTTCGAATGAATGATGAATTGGTTATTCCGAAATTTGATGGGCAAGTAAAAATTAGTGGGGCTGTTTTATTGGAAACTCAAGTCCCTTATAATGAAAAAAGTAATTTTAAAGATTATATCAGTAGCGCAGGTGGGTATGGCGGAAATTCTTGGGTAAAAAATGCATACGTTGTTTACGCCAATGGAAGAGCAGCTACTACAAAACGATTTCTATTTTTTAAATCATACCCGAAAATATACCCAGGTTGTGAAATTGTAGTTCCCAAAAAGTCAGAAAGAAAGGGGATGAGTACTGGTGAAATTATAGGGATATCAAGTGCTCTTGCAAGTTTAGCAGGAGTAGTCATCGCATTATTAAGATTATAATAATATAGAAGAAGTTTTGTATGAAAGATCAAAATTCAGTTCTTAATTCTGATGAAATAACTTTTGAAGATATAGTTATTAGAGGCAAATTTTTTTTAGGTTATCTATTGCGTAAATGGAAACTTTTAGTTTTAGTTGGATTACTAGGAGGTCTTATGGGAGTTTTATTTGCCTATTTCCAAAAGCCAAAATATACTGCTGAACTTACCTTCGCACTTGAAGATGAAAAGAGTACAGGAATGGGGTTAAGTAGTGCTTTAGGTATAGCTTCTTCATTAGGGTTGGATATTGGCGGAGGTGCAGGAAGTATTTTTACAGGCGCAAATGTGATAGAGTTACTGAAAAGTAGAAAAATTATCGAATTAGCACTTTTAAAAAAAGTTACATATAAAGGGACTGAAACAAGTCTCGCAGAAGTATATATTGAATTTAATAATTTACGCAGAGGTTGGGATAAAAAAATTGGTAATGTTGATCTAAATCAAATTTTAAGATTTTCACCTGATACCGAGCGCAGTAAATACACGTTACAACAAGATAGCGTGCTAGGAATAATATACAAGCAAGTTTTAAAAAACAATTTAATTGTATCTCAGAAAGATAAAAAGGTTGCTATAGTAACAATAGAAGTAAAATCCTTAAATGAATTTTTTTCAAAAACTTTGGCCGAAGTATTAGTAAATGAGGTTTCTGAATTTTACATAGAAACGAAAATTAAAAAGTCAAAAAATAATGTAAATATTTTATCTTATCAAGCTGACTCAATAAGAAAGGAGTTATATGGTGCAATTACTGGCGTTGCATTTGAAAATGATAACGTTTATAATTTAAATCCTGCAATGAATATTAAACGTATACCTTCCTCTAAGCGCCAAATTGATGTTCAAGCTAATACTGCAATCTTAACTCAACTTGTTACAAATTTGGAACTAGCTAGGGTGGCTCTTAGAAAAGAGACACCTTTAATCCAAATTATAGATCAGCCAATTCTTCCCTTAAAAAAAGACAAACTTAGCAAACTAAAATCTTTAGTGATTGGAGGCTTAATATTCAATTTTATCTATATTATTTTTTTAGGTGTTAGAATGAATAAAAATTTTAAAAATTAACAAATGGAGAACAAAAAAATAGCCATTATCGGCTTAGGTTATGTCGGACTTCCTTTGGCGGTCGAATTTGGAAAAAAATTTAATGTTTTAGGATTTGACATTAATGCATCTAGGATTAAAGAATTAGAAAGTGGCTACGATAAAACAAATGAGAGTAATGAAGACGAAATTAGATCCGCTAAATATCTTTCTTTTTCGTCTGATTTAAATGAATTGAAAAGTTGTAATATTTTTATCGTTACTGTACCAACACCTATAAATCAATTTAAAGCTCCTGATTTATCTCCTTTATTAAAAGCCTCTCACATGATTGGAGAAAATGCCTTAAAAAAGGGGGATATTGTAATCTATGAATCTACAGTTTATCCTGGCTGTACAGAAGAAGATTGTGTACCAGTTTTAGAAAAATATTCAGGTTTGAAATTCAATCATGATTTCTTTTGTGGCTATTCCCCTGAAAGAATTAACCCAGGCGATAAAGTTAATACACTTACAAAAATTAAAAAAGTAACATCTGGTTCCACTCCTGAGATTGCTACGTTTGTTGATGAACTTTATGCATCAATTATAACAGCAGGAACACACAAAGCTCCTAGTTTAAAAGTTGCTGAAGCTTCTAAAGCAATTGAGAATGCGCAACGTGATGTAAATATTTCTTTTGTAAATGAACTAGCATTAATATTTGATAGAATTGGAATAGACACAACAGATGTAATTGAAGCGGCAGGAACAAAATGGAATTTCTTAAAGTATCAACCTGGTTTGGTAGGAGGACATTGTATAGGTGTTGACCCATATTACTTAGCACACAAGGCGGAGTCATTGGGTTATCATCCACAAGTAATTCTTTCAGGGAGACGTGTAAATGAAAATATAGGCATGTTTGTGGCAAATAAAGTCATTAAATTAATGATTGGTAAAGGCCATAAAATTAACGGTTCGTCGGCTTTAATATTAGGAATAACTTTTAAAGAGAATTGCCCAGATATTCGAAATTCAAGGGTAATTGATATTTATAAAGAGCTAAATCAGTTCGGACTTTCGGTAGATGTTTATGATCCTCATGCAAATAAGGAAGAAGTTCGACATGAATATGGAATTGACTTAGCTAATGAAATTCAAAGCAGTTATGATGTTATAATACTTGCTGTAAGTCATAGTGAATTTTTAAAACTAGATTTCGTTAATCTCAAAAAAAGTAAAACATCTGTTATTTATGATATTAAATCTTTCCTAGATCGGTCAATTGTTGACGGAAGATTGTAGAGGTAAATTCGCAATTTATAATATTAGATATTTAATCATAATAAAATGAAGCAAGTTTTAATTAAAAAAGGGGCAGCTTTTGTTGAAGATGTACCAGCGCCAAATGTAGAAAATGGTACAATCTTAGTAAGAGTTTTGGCATCTTGTATATCTGTAGGTACCGAGATGAGTGGAATAAAGACAACAGCACTTCCTTTATGGAAACGAGCATTAAAACAACCCGAAAATGTTAAAAAGGTGTTGGAAAGTGTAAAAACTCTCGGATTCGAAAGAACTAAGCAACTTGTTCAAGGACAATTAGAAGCAGGAAATGTGACAGGGTATTCTGCTGCAGGTAGAATTATTGCAATTGGAAAAGATGTTACAAATTTTGAAGTTGGAGAAATGGTTGCTTGTGCTGGCGCACAATCAGCACATCATGCAGAGATAATTAATGTACCTAAGAACTTAGTTGTTAAAGTGCCTCTTGGATTAGATATCATAAATGCAAGTAGTGTTACTTTAGGAGCGATTGCTTTACAAGGGGTGCGTAGGGCAATGCCTACATTAGGTGAAACATTTGTAGTAGTAGGTCTTGGGATATTAGGGCAGATAGCTATGCAAATGCTTAAAGCTAATGGTTGTAATGTTATAGGTTTAGATTTAGATAAATCTCGAATAGATGTAGCATTAAAATCTGGTATGGACTTAGCAATAAACCCAGATGAGAATAATAAGGAGGAGCAAATTTTCAGATTAACGAATGGTTTTGGTGCTGATGGTGTTATCATCACAGCAGCAACTTCATCAGATGATCTAATTTCTTCTGCATTTAAAATGTGTAGGAAAAAGGGTAGAGTGGTAATTGTAGGAGATGTAGGATTGAATTTAAAGAGAGCTGATATTTATTCTAAAGAACTGGATGTCTTAATATCTTGTTCATATGGACCAGGTAGATATGATGCCAATTATGAAGAAAAAGGGCTAGATTATCCAATAGGCTATGTAAGATGGACTGAAAATAGAAATATGCAGACTTATCTTGAAATGCTAAAATCTAATTCGTTGGATCTATCAGCTTTAACACCTAAGATTTATGACATAATAAACGCATCACAAGCTTATTCTGATTTGAGTGCAAGTGGTCCCAAGCCATTATTGTCATTCCTTAAATATTCAGATTCGGATGAAGTGCCTGGCCGCATAACACTGAATCCGAATGCTAAAAATGTATTTAATAATTCTTCTGTAATTCGAGTTGCCCTTGTAGGTGCTGGCGGTTTTGCGAAAGGGATGCATTTGCCTAATTTGCAATCTCTTTCGCAATATCAACTTACATCTGTAATGAGTAGAACAGGGCATAATGCAATAGCCACTGCTAAGCGATATGGGGCTAGTAAATCAACTACTGATTTTGGGGATATACTAAGCGATAAAGAAATTGATGCAGTAATTATTGCAACACGACATTCATTACATGCAAAAATGGCTATTCAAGCATTAAAAGCTGGTAAACATGTACTTCTAGAAAAGCCAATGGCATTAAATCTCGAAGAGTTAAATGAGTTTCAAAAATTTTACGCTGAATCACAATTGAAGTACCCAATATTGATGGTTGGGTTCAATAGAAGATTTTCAAAATATAGTCAAGAAATAGCTTCTTTGATTGCAAACAGAAGTAATCCTATGATCATTAACTATCAAATGAATGCAGGGTATATACCTTTGGATCATTGGGTACATGGTGAAGAAGGTGGTGGTAGAAATATTGGGGAAGCATGCCATATATATGATTTATTTACTTTTCTAACTAATTCTAAAGTTAAATCTTTGAGTGCACATTCAATAAATCCCAATTCATTTCATTATTCAAAACATGATAATTTTATTGCAACAATTTCATTTGAAGATGGCTCGGTGGCTAATCTAACATATACGGCTTTAGGGGATAAAAAATTTCCTAAAGAGCGTATGGAAATTTTCGTTGACGGGAAAATATTTTCAATGGATGATTATAAATCATTAAAATGTTACGGGTACAAAAATAAAAATTTGACTAGTTCAATACCTGAGAAAGGGCAACTGGAAGAATTGATCGCATGGGGGGATGCAATTCAAAAGGGATTAGATTGGCCAATTCCATTATGGCAACAAATTCAAGCCACAGAAATTAGTTTTGAAATCGATAATTTAATAAATCAATAATAAATATGTGTGGTATAGCTGGCGCACTAGTATTCAAGAATAGTACATTTTCAATTGAAAATGAATGGTTATCTAAAATCAGAGATACAATGATTCATAGAGGGCCAGATGGTGGTCACAATTGGATATCTTCAGATCAAAAGATTGGTCTCGCACATAGACGATTGTCAATTATTGATCTCTCTCAAGTAGCAGATCAGCCAATGAGTAATCATGATGAATCTATTTGGTTAGTATTTAATGGAGAAATATACAATCATGCGGATATTCGAGAAGAATTAGTAAAAACAAATAAATATATCTGGAAAACGGATCATTCAGATACTGAAGTTATTATTCATGCATATGAAGAGTGGGGATATGAGTGCGTACATAAGTTCAGAGGGATGTTTGCAATTGCCTTGTGGGATGTAAAAAAGCAAAAGCTTTGGTTAGTTCGTGATAGATTAGGTGTTAAACCTTTGTATTATAGCTTCCATGAGAATAGATTATTATTTGCATCTGAAATCAAGGCCATATTAGAAGACACTGGAAGGACAAGAGAAGTTAATGAGGTAGCATTTTATCATTATTTATCATTTATGACAACCCCAGCTCCAGACACACTTTTTCAGGGGATAAAAAAAATGCATCCAGGATCTTGGTTAGAGATAGATTTAGGTGGAAATGTTAATGAAAAAAAGTATTGGGATATATGGGATAATGCTAAATCTTTAGGGAATAAGTCAGAGGAAGAAATCGCTTCAGCTATATTATCAGAACTTAAAACCTCTGTTAAATTGAGAAAAGTAAGTGACGTTCCAGTTGGTGTATTTTTATCTGGTGGAATTGATTCAAGTACAAATACTGCTCTTTTTTCTGAGGGTGAAAGTAGTAATGTCAAAACATTTACAATCGGCTACGCTGGAGAATTTGATTCGTATAAGAACGAGACTCAATATGCAAGACAAATGGCTGATTTTGCAAAAGCTGAGTATTATGAGAAGCTACTTACTCTTGATGATGTTTTAAGTTTTTTACCTAAAATGATTCATCTACAAGATGAACCAATCGCAGATCCCGTTTGTGTGCCAGTATATTATGTTTCAAAACTAGCAAGAGAGAATGGAGTAATTGTTTGTCAAGTAGGAGAAGGAGCTGATGAACTTTTTTGGGGTTACTCTTCGTGGAAATTAAAACTACAGGCACAAAAAAAGGGTAATTGGCCAATTCCCAAATTTTTTAAGAGAGTTTTTTTAAAGCTTTTAGATTTAATAGGAAAGAATAAAAATGTTCCTTATGAATTAATAAGACGAAATAGTTTAGGACAGCCTATTTTCTGGGGGGGGGCAGATTATTTTACAGATAAGCAGAAAATGGAAATCCTCTCCCCCCGTTTAAAAAAGAAATTTGAAGGTTATACTTCTTGGGAAGCTATTAAACCTTATTACAAAAGGTTTGAGGAAAATGCATGGGAAAAATCTGATTTAAACTGGATGAGCTATATCGATTTAAATTTTCGGTTGCCAGAATTGCTATTAATGCGTGTAGATAAAATGGCTATGGGAGTTAGCTTAGAAGGTCGAGTCCCCTTTTTAGATTATAAATTTGTCGAACTTGCAATGAGTATTCCAGAAAAAGTTAAGACAAAAAATGGAATATCTAAGTATATATTAAAAAAAGCGGTGCGCGGGGTTATTCCAGACGAATTAATCGATAGAAAGAAGCAGGGTTTTGGAGTGCCGGTACAAGAATTCTTATTAGATAAATTAGGTGGTAAAGCCAAAAGTGAATTATATTCATTTTGTGACGAAACTGATTTTCTTTCAAAGGAATCTGTAAAGCAACTTTTTTTAGAAAACGATTCAACAAGAATCTGGATGCTTCTAAATTTTGCTATGTGGTGGAATCATTTCATTAAACCGTCAAATAAATAATTACTAATATGTCAAAAATTTCCGAGTCAGCTAGAAAGCATGCTCAAATGCAATGGGATAATACACCTTGTGGCGAGGTTGACGGTAATAAAGATACTCTTGAGTATTTTGAAGAAGTTGAAAAAGAGAGATATAGGCAACAATATTGGCAATTAAAATATTTCGATTTCGGTGGATTTCGTGGTAAGAATGTTTTAGAAATAGGAGTAGGTCATGGTACAGATATACATCAATTTGCAAAAGGTGGAGCTATATGCCACGCAATTGATATCACTGATTCTCATATTAATTTAGCAAAACGAAACTTTGAGTTGAGAGGGTATAAAATTGAGATAAAAAAATCAGATGCTACACATATAAGCTACCCGGATAATTATTTTGATTGTGTTTATAGTTTTGGGGTTTTACATCATATTCCTGAAATTGATCAATGTATTTCAGAAATAAGTAGGGTTTTAAAACCGGGCGGGGTACTTTATATTGCTCTTTATCATAAGTATTCATTAGCCACACTATTACTAATTATCTACAATGGAATATATAAGGGCAAACTTTTCAAACTTGGATATAAGGGATTACTTTCTCTAATTGAAAAAGGTGCTGATGGCATTCATATTAAGCCATATGTACGATTATATTCTAAATTCTCTACAAGAAAAGTGTTGAAAAATAAATTTGAAATTGAGGATATTTCTGTACACCAAATCCACTTTGAAAAGCTAAAATTTTTGAATAAATTAAGATTTTTAGACAATTTTTTTGGTTGGTACGTAGTAACAAAATCAATTAATAAAAAATAGGTATGACTTTTAAAAAGTTATTAAATAAGCTTCGTAAAGTATCAAAAAAGCCGCCTAAAGTAATAATTGATAGACTTTTGTTTGAAATACGTTTATTAGTTGGTCAGTATACTACACCAATGTTGATAAAAATATTCAGCAATAAAAGGTTTCTAAAAAAAATCGGAATAGAAGATATTACAATATTATGGGAGGATCTTTCTCGAAAGCCTTTCTTTACAGTAACTACAGGAATCAGTAAGGAATTTATCCTAGCCAATTCATCTAAAGATTATGAGCAAATAATATTAAATGCTGAAAACTCTTTTCAAAATACAATTAATCTTTTAGGTACAGGAAATATTGTGCTTGGTGAAAAAATTGATTGGCATAAAGATTATAAAACAAATATAAGATGGACTCCCAAATATATAAGTAAGATTAAGTATTCAAATCCATATGATAAAAGTGATGTTAAAGTACCTTGGGAGATTTCAAGGATGCAATGGCTTATTCCATTGGGACAAGCATATATACTTACCAAAGATGAGAAATACGCAAATAAAGTTAAGGATGTTATTATAGATTGGATAAATGAAAATCCATATGCACAAAGTGTAAATTGGGCCTGTACGATGGAGGCTGCTCTCCGTATTTTCACATGGACTTGGTTTTTTCATGTTTTCAAAAACAGTACGTCATGGAGTGATAGATCTTTTAGGTTTATTTTTTTAAAAAACTTATGGCTACACGGTAAATTTACCGAAGAGCATATTGAAAAGTCGGATATAAATGGCAATCATTTTACAGCTGATGCTGCAGCAATGGTAATTGCTGGATTATTTTTTAATAAAGGTAAGGATTCAAAAAGATGGGCTGAATTAGGGTGGTTGTATTTAGAAGATGAGTTTCCCAAACAAGTGTTTAGTGATGGTGTGAACTACGAAGCTTCCGTACCTTATCATAGACTCGTGCTTGAATTGTTTCTTTTTCCAGCTTTATACAGGGTAGTAAATGGGTTATGTGTATCGGAGGAATATTCAGTAAGACTAAAAAAGATGGCATGGTTTTCAGCTGTGGCTTCTAAGCCTAATGGTATTGTGCCTGTTTGGGGAGATGCAGATGATGCAAGAGCGCTGCCATTTCGATTTGACGCGATAAATGATCATAGATATATTCCTGCTATTGTTGGTCTTGGGTTAGGTGAGGACTATCTAATTAATTATTTTTCTGGGAATATTACTGAAATACTATGGCTATTTGGTGAAAACAAAGCACAGCTTTTACTTAACCAAGTATCAGCAGATATAAATTCAACCAAATTTGAGGAAGGAGGCTTTTATATTCTAAGGGATAAATCAAACCATGTATTTATTGATTGTGGACCAATTGGGTTGGCTGGTAGGGGCGGGCATGGTCATAATGATATTTTATCATTTGAAGCTTATTTAAATGGGTGCTCAATAATAGTTGATTCTGGGTCATATTTATATACAGCTGATTATTCAGAAAGAAATAATTTTCGATCAACAAGATACCATAATACACCTCAGATTAACGACGTCGAGATAAATAGATTTATTAGTTGGGATTATTTATGGAATTTAGAAAATGATGCTGTACCTAATGTATTAGATTGGCAAACAAATAGTAATATATCTCTTTTTAAAGGTTCGCACACAGGTTTTTTAAAATTACCTAATCCCACAAAACCTATTCGATCAATTCTATTAGATCATTCTAACTCGAATTTATTCATTTATGATTCTTTTGTTGGTGACGGGGGAAAAAGCATTTCTATTCCTTTTCATTTTCATCCTGACGTCAGAATTATAGCTCAATCTGAGAATGAGTGGGATATAAAAATCGATGCATTTCTTTTTAAGATAATAAACTTTAGTAAAGAAAAATGGGAGGCAAAAATACATCCTGCCCGAATCTCATTTTCTTACGGTACTTTTAAAGAAAGCTCTAAGCTTGTTTTTACAATTGATGAGTTATCAAATCCAGAATTAAAGATCGGCATTATTAGTATTAGTGATAATCAAAATTGCATTGATTCTAATTATGTATTGCAAATGTTCTCATTAGCTAATAAGAATTGATTCTACGTGATTGTATTATTTCTATATAGTTATACAATAATTATTGCATAGGAATGAGGGTTTTTAGCAAACAAAGTATCTCTACTGTTTCGGTACGCATTATTGTAATGTTTTCAGGGATTATTAGTAGTATAATAACGGCCCATGCTCTTGGTCCTGCTGGAAGAGGGGAATTAATAGCAATAACTACATTTGGCTTATCAGTTGCAAATTTTGCAAATTTAGGGTTTCCTTCTAGTAACACATACTATGTATCATCTGACATAAACCTATTAACGCCAATTTTTTTCAATTCAGCTTTCATATCTATTGGAGGAGGACTCCTTGCTTTTGTTTTGACTTTATTACTTTATTATCCAGAAGGTCATTTTTTTTTTCTAAAGTCAATTTATATGTTCTTTTTTGTCGCGACTACAATGATGGCGTCTTTCAGCTCTAATATTTTGGTTTCTATCAATAAAATAAAGCAGTATAACTACCTTGATTTACTGCAAAATATTTCTGTTATTTTCTTTTACATCCTTGGTTTTTTTCTCAAATTAAGTAGTGCATACTTTTTGATTTTTGGATTAATTGGTACTTCCATTGGGTCGATTTTCGGAATTATTAATTTAAATAAACTTTTAGTAAGTAAGAATTTACGCTTCAATCTAGGCCTATTTAAAAAATCTTTTAGGTATGCATTCAAGGTGTTTATAACAACATTTGTTGCTTTCTTTATTGCTCGGGGAAATATTTTTTTACTTCAAAAAACGCATACAATAAGTGAAATTGGATATTTTTCTATAGCACTACAGTTATATGATGCTATTGTAATTATACCATCTGCCATCGGGTTGCTTTTATTTCCACAATTAATCAAAAGTAGTGGATCGCAAAGGCATTCTAATATGATTAAAGTTCTTAAACAAGTAGCTTTAGTGATGTTTATTTTATGCTTAGGAGCTTTTTTTTCAATCCCCTTTTTAATACCACTAGTTTTCGGAGATAGTTTTCACCCATCTATAATAATAGCCCAGCTTCTATTGCCAGCAGCTTTTTTTATTGGACTAATGGGCGTTGTTTCACAATATTTAGCTTCAATTGGATATCCGATAGGACAGGTAATTATCTGGTTAATTGCATTTATTATTTGGGTTATTCTATCTAGTCTTTTTGTGCCTCAAAGTGGAGCTAAAGGAACGGCGATTGTTCTAACTATAGTAAATTTCTTAACATTTTTATTGTTATTTATTTTAAGTTATAAAAAAAAGAGGGAAAATGAAAGAGCAAAATGATGCAATTCTAACTTTAACTCCTATCTCTAAATCATATCATGATTCGCTTTTGGATTTTCTTGGTAGGGATGATATTCAATTTGATGATTTTGAATTCGCTACATTAAGGCGTCTCCCACTTCGTAAATTAATTCAAGCATTAAGATCAATTAGGTCGGTTAATTTGTATTTGGTGTATGAAACTGAAGCGGCTAAGAGTTTAGTTCCAATTCTTGGGTTAATAGCAGTTATTACTCATGCAAAGAATATTTGGATAGTTGATAATAATTTAGCTAAAAAAAAGTACCGTAGAGTTAATCTAATACTATCTGTAATTCAACTTGTCAAAGGAACTATTATTTCGCATATTGATTTAATGCTCTGTAAATATGAAATGAGACGTCTTTTAAGAGCTGAGCGAATACCTTTTGAACTTAAAAATCAGAAGGAGGTACTTTATATTAAAACAAACTTGTGGTTTGGTGTTCAAGTAGGAGGTTCAATCGGTCATATTTCTGGAGTAATAAATGCATTAGTCAAAAAACTTTATTCAGTTACTTACGTCTCTATGGAGCCTCCAGTAATGCTTGATAATAATGTTAATGTCAAACTAATACCTAATTTATCTAATTATGGTATTCCTCAAGAAATCAATCTCTACGGTTTTCAAAGACATGTTAATAAATTTCTTAAGTATCAAAAGACATTCAAAGGGAAAAATTTCTCTTTTATATATAGTAGAATGGCAATATCCAATTATGCAAATGTTTTAGCTTCAAGAAGATTAAAAATACCTCTTATTTTGGAGTATAATGGATCTGAAGTATGGGTTTCGGAAAAATGGGGTGGCGGCTTAAGATATAAAAAATCAGCTCAAATGGCAGAGGATGTTTGCTTAAAACATGCGCATTTGATCGTAGTTGTTTCTCAGGTGTTAAAGGATGAGCTAATTTCAAGAGGTATAGATAAAAGTAGGATTCTTTTTTATCCTAATTGTATTGATCCAGTTCATTTCAATCCATTTAAATTTACTAATAATCAAATAGAAACTCTTAGAAAGGAATATGGCCTTACTGCAAAGCATAAAATATTAACCTTTGTAGGAACATTTGGTCAATGGCACGGTGCTGAAAAGTTGGCAGAGGCGATAAAAGAGTTATGTGTAAATTATAAAGAATGGTTGATACGAAATAATGTACATTTTATGTTGGTGGGTAATGGACTGAAGATGAAAGAAGTAAAGGATTTAGTTGATAATATTATTTGTAAACCATTCGTTACATTAACGGGATTAATTCCTCAAAATGAAGCACCCCTTTATCTAACCATGTCTGATATATTAATATCACCCCATGTTGCAAATAGTGATGGGTCAAAATTTTTCGGGTCGCCTACCAAACTATTTGAATATATGGCTATGGCTAAAGGAATTATTGCCTCCGATCTTGATCAAATCGGTGTTGTTCTTAAAAATAGTATTAGAATTAATAATTTGCCTATAAATGAACCAATGCGTGATGACACTAGATTAGCTTTACTTGTTAAACCAGGTGATATAGGTGATTTAATTAAGGCTATCCAATTTGCAGTCACTAATGAGTCTTGGATGTCTTTATTAGGGTCTAATGCTAGCCGAGAAGCAAATGAAAAGTATACTTGGGATATTCATGTATCTGAGATATTAAAAACTTTAGAACGAGTGACTCTAGAATAGAGCGAATTTAAAGTACATTAATATATAATTCTTCATAAAGGTTAAATTCTATATAGAAGTCGTTTAATATAATTTTATTCAATTGTTATTCTTCTTTTTATACAGCTTATTTTCTTTTATTAGTATAAAAATCTTTTGGTATCGAATTTCTAGCGAAGTTCGAAAACCATTGTTTTATTTTTTTATTTTCTATTTTTTTTCTAACATGTTCGGGGCTATAATTTTTGGCCTAGCGGAAGAAGTTAGTTATGGTGAATTTATAGACTTTATTCTCAACCAATATATTCAGGGCGAATATGTTAAACCACATTTAAAAGGCCTTTATTGGGCTTTATTATTTCTACCTTTATTAATTTTGCCTATTGCTTGTGTAAAATTCAATATTAAACTACGTCCAATTAACTATTTACGATTTGATGTTTCTAGTCTTAGTTTTATAATTTCCCTTTGTTTGTTATTGATAATTTTTATCGGTGAAATTATTTTAACAAATAACACAGGTATTCTCACACTATCAACACTTTCGCAATCAAAAGAGAATTATACTGATTACATAATTGGACGATCTGATATTTTCTCATCTATGAGTAATAGATTCTTTGGCTATTTATATATGACTTTACCTTTCTTTTCTCATATGGCTATATATAATTTTATGAAAGGTGAAAATAAAAAAACATGGTTGCTTTTATCTTTATTTCTAATAGTTTTTATAACACTTGTAAGTGTTGGAATAAATCAGAAAGCACCATTGATAATTTTTTATTTATCACTTTTAATAGGTATTAGTCTAAAAAAAAGAATAAAGGGAATTTTTATTATTTTAATTCCTTTGGTAGTATTAGGTCTTGTTAATTTGCTTCAAATATTTGTTCAAGGAGATGATGGTTGGAATATAGCCCTTAGTTTTTTTCATACAATTTTTAGAGCGCCCGCAGCCATTCCTTTTTATGTGAATTATTATCCTGAACAACTTCCTTTTGTTGGAATAGATTTCGGGTTTCTAGCAAATCTCCATATACCAACAACAGAGGCTAAAGACAATATTGATATTCATACTGTAATGTGGGGGCAATATTTTGAAACTGCTGGAGTTACAGGCTCAGTCTCGGCTCCATTTCAATTTAGGGCTTTCGCGCAAGCAGGAACATTTTTTGCCTTATTTAATGTACTGTTAGTAGCTCTTTTTTTTAGATTGATTGGATGGGTATATAAAAATACTATTATTGGAGATAAAGCTGTTAGTCATAGTTTTTTTAATCAATCATTAATTGTTTTATACTTTCTCTCTCAAACCCATATAAAAGATTGTATTTGGTCTTCGTATGGAATAATTTGGATACTACATGGAGTATTGATTATTTTAATAATTAATATCTTACTTAGAAAGAGAATTTATAAAAGCTTTTTGTATAAAATTTAAGTAGAGATTTAATGAAACAAATTATTCAAAATTTGAGGGATGGTGAAACATTACTAGAAGAAATACCTGTACCAATAATACAGCCAGGACAAATTTTAATAAAGACAAAAGCAAGTTTAGTTTCTTTAGGTACAGAAAAAATGTTAGTCGAGTTTGGTAAAGGTAATTTACTATTCAAAGCAAGGCAACAACCAGAAAAGGTAAAGCAGGTAATTGATAAAATTAAAACAGAAGGATTATTACCCACTTTAGAAGCTGTATTCAATAAATTAGATGAGCCATTGCCATTAGGTTACTGTAATGCTGGTGAGGTGATAGCAGTAGGAGAAGGTGTTTCTGAGTTCTCTATTGGTGATCGAGTTGCCAGTAATGGTGCTCACGCTGAGATCGTATGTGTACCTAAAAATCTTGTTGCAAGAATTCCAGATGGGGTTAGTTATGAGGAAGCCAGTTTTACTGTTATAGGCTCAATTGGGTTACAGGGTATTCGATTGGTTAACCCTACAATCGGAGAAACAGTTGTTGTAATTGGACTTGGTTTGATTGGTTTGATCACTGCTGAATTGTTATTGGCGAATGGCTGTACAGTGATTGGCTTCGATTTTGATAATCAAAAGATAAAACTGGCACAAAAAAAAGGAATAAAAGCCTACAACAGAAGCGCAACTGATGTAGTAAAAACAGTAGAGTCATTGACCAATGGAATTGGCGCAGATGCTGTATTAATCACGGCTTCAACAAAGAGTAATGAGGTGATCAGTCAAGCTGCTCAAATGAGTAGAAAAAGAGGTCGTATTGTTCTAATTGGTGTGATTGGTTTGGATATTCAAAGAGCTGATTTTTTTAAAAAGGAATTGAGTTTTCAGGTTTCTTGTTCTTATGGGCCTGGACGTTATGATGAGGATTATGAGCAAAGAGGCATTGATTACCCAATTGGTTATGTAAGATGGACAGAAAAAAGAAATTTTGAAACTATTTTACAAGCGATCGCTAAAATGCAGATCAATGTAAAAGATCTGATCACTGAGCGAGTA
>Ga0255056_10000241_pt1 | contig 15326 bp, 11 predicted proteins | sample Cases_109_1_MG_FD_183639 | JGI IMG/M metagenome (GOLD analysis project Ga0255056, IMG submission 183639) | Seawater microbial communities from Amundsen Gulf, Northwest Territories, Canada - Cases_109_1 | ecosystem: Environmental > Aquatic > Marine > Gulf | place: Canada: Northwest Territories... | reverse complement strand
AAGACTGTGTTCTAACAGCGTGTCAAATATGTCGCGATACAACTGCGGCGCATCCTCATGCGAGATCGCAAACGAGACAGGATAGACGCCGCGATAGATATTGACGCGTCGACTTGTCGCGGGGTATGGCGTGAAAGCGTAAATCGGAATATCGGATCGAATTCTCGACATCCAGAGGGCCGTGGAACCAGATTCGGTCAGCGCGATGATCGCCTTCACATTCAAATGATTCGCGGTGTACATTACTGCCATCGCAATTGCTTCGTCCACCGCCTGAAATTTATCGTCCAACCGATGTGTTGTGCGACCTTTTGCAAGCACGTGTTTTTCCGCGCCTTTGCATACATTGTCAACGGCGCGGATGACTTCCACGGGAAATTCTCCGATCGCAGTTTCGGCGGACAACATCACGGCGTCCGTTCCGTCCATTACAGCGTTTGAAACGTCCGATACTTCGGCTCGGGTGGGCGACGGGTGGCTGATCATCGACTCCATCATCTGGGTCGCCGTGATGACAACTTTATTGAACCGACGGGTCTTTCGAATGATGGTTTTCTGCAGACCGGTCAGGTGCTCGTAACCCATTTCGACACCCAGATCGCCCCGCGCGACCATGACAATGTCGGAAGCGAGAATAATCTCGTCGATGCTTTCTATCGCCTCGCTTCGTTCGATCTTGGCGACAATTCGGCCGTTACCGCCCGCGTTCTGCAGGAGCGTTCGCGCCTCCTTAACATCGGCCCCATTGCGCACGAATGACACCGCCAGGAAATCCATATCGAGATCGGCCGCCAGAACGATATTGCGCCTGTCCGAATCTGTAAGCGCCGGCGCCGACAAACCACCCCCGCGTTTGTTGATACCCTTGTTATCCGACAACGGGCCGCCGTGACGGACAATCGTATGTATTCGAGTCCCTTCGATGCGCTCGACTTTGAGTGCAATCTGACCATCGTCGAGCAACAGTATGTTGCCGGATTCGAGATCGTTGTGAAGATCGTCGTACGCGACACCGACACCGGATACATTACCGTCGTGCTCACCGAGAGTTGAATCCAGAAAGAACGAATTACCCTGTTCCAGCGTCACCTCACCGTCTGTGAAACTCTTGAGGCGGATCTTCGGGCCCTGCAGATCGCCCATTACGGCAATATCGCGACCGCATTTAGAGGCGACTTCCTGCAATCCAGCGACTCGTTGCCGATGTTCGTCAGCGTCGCCGTGTGAAAAATTAATTCGAACGACATTCAATCCAGCCTGTATCATCTGGGTCAATACGTCGGGGTCATCTGTTGCAGGCCCCAAAGTTGCAACTATTTTTGTTCTGCGTAGCATGGCCGCGATTATCGCACACGACCTCAATGATCAACAGACGACTATTTATTAAGACGCTTGCCGTCGCGGCCGCAACGCCAACGCACTCAGCGTTTGCATCGCGCGCCCATGGATTCGGCAGGTTGGTCGCTGACCGAAAACGAATAATCGATCTTCCTGAGGGCTTCGAGTACCGGGTCATCGCTCGCATGGGCGATGAAATGTCGGACGGGCTGCTGGTGCCGGGCTACGCAGACGGTATGTCAGCGTTTGAGGGGAATGACGGCCGTATTAATCTCGTTTGCAACCATGAGTTGGGACCCTCGCAGATGCACGTCGGACCGTTTGGCTCAGACTATGCTCGAATCGACCGAATTCAAAGCATAAAACTGTTCGACGATGGTAACGGAAAGACGCCCGGTAACGGGGGTACGACTACAATTGTGTATAACCCGGATACCGGTCAGAAAGAGCAACAGTTTTTAAGTCTGGCCGGTACCGAGTTCAATTGCGCGGGCGGCCCCACACCTTGGGGCAGCTGGCTGTCCTGCGAGGAATCGTTCGGGGACACGGGTCCGGCCTGGGAAGTCGGCGCGATGTTCGGCATGGCAGTCGTCAGGAGCCAGCCTCATGGATATGTGTTCGAAGTTCCTTCTCGTGCGCAGGGCCTGGTAGAACCAGTACCGCTGAAAGAAATGGGTCGATTCGAACACGAAGCCGCAGCCGTTGATCCCCGATCCGGCGTCGTGTATCTCACTGAAGACCGGCACCGCAGCCTGTTTTACCGCTACCTGCCCAATGTGCCGGGCAAGTTGCACGAAGGTGGTCAACTGCAGGCGCTCGCCTTATCAAATCGCGAAGCGTTGGACAGCAGAAACTGGTCCGGCGATTCATTCGTGGCGACTGATGAATGGATGAATGTGCATTGGATCGATTTAGAGGACGTGGACAACAACAGCAATGACCTGCGGCTGCGCGGATATGCCGCGGGGGCGGCTCGATTCGCCAGGGGCGAAGGGCTTTGTTATGCCGACGGTTCGGTTTTCATCACCTGTACGATCGGCGGACCCGATCGTCTTGGGCAGGTGTTTGAATACCGCGTCAGTTCGCATGAGGGAACGGACCAGGAAACCACCAGTCCCGGAAAGCTGCGGCTGCTTGCAGAAGCCGATCACGAATCTATACTGCGCAATGCCGATAACCTTACGATGAGTCCCTGGGGCGATCTCATCGTCTGCGAAGATACGGCTGATCATTGTGGTCTCGTCGGCATCAAAGCGGAGGGTTCGATGTACGCGCTGGCAGACAATGCGTATACCGACTCGGAACTCGCCGGAGTCTGTTTCTCGCCGGACGGCAAAACGATGTTCGTCAATATTCAGGATCAGGGCATAACGCTCGCGATTAACGGGCCATGGTAAGGTCCCGGCGATTCGCATGCTGTGCATGCGAAGAAAAATAGCTCAGCGTTGTTCTTGCGCACGCAACTGCAGAATTTCCACCGCCGGCAACGTTTTGCCTTCCACAAATTCCAGGAACGCGCCCCCACCGGTCGAAATATAGGATATGCCCTCAGCAACGCCGTACTTGTCGATAGCGGCGAGCGTATCGCCTCCACCAGCGATTGAAAATGCACCGCTGCCTGCAATTGCCTCAGCCAGCACTCGAGTGCCTTCCCCAAATTGATCGAATTCAAACACGCCGACCGGACCGTTCCAGATTATCGTGCCTGCGTTTTCAAGCAATTTGGCGAATTCGGCCGACGTTTCCGGGCCGAGATCGAAAATGAGTTCATTGTCAGACACGTCGACAACCGCTTTGACAGTGGCTGCAGCGTCTTCGGCAAACCTGTCTGCAACGACAACATCTGTCGGAATTGGAACGGCCGCCCTGCCCGCGCCAGCCGTCGACAGGGCCGCAGCAGTATCCAGCATGTCCGCTTCGTACAGCGACTTGCCGACGTTATTGCCGGCGGCCGCGATAAAAGTGTTCGCAATGCCACCACCGACAATTAATTGATCGACAATACTTCCGAGTGCATCCAGGACGCTAAGTTTGGTTGAAACCTTGGAGCCTCCCACAATCGCGACCATGGGCCGCACCGGATTGTCGAGCGCTTTGCCGAGCGCTTGAAGTTCCGCCGACAGGAGTGGTCCGGCGCAGGCTTGTGGCGCGAACCTGGCGACACCGTAGGTACTCGCCTGCGCCCGGTGTGCGGTGCCAAACGCATCCATGACGAAAACGTCACACAAACTGGCCATTCGCTTTGCGAGTTCGTCGTCACACGCTTTTTCGCCGACGAGAAAACGTACATTTTCCAGCAGCACCAACTGGCCCGGCAAGACATCGACTCCGTCAATCCACTCGCTCACCAACGGTACTTCCATGCCAAGCAGACTCGACAGGTGATCGGCAACCGGCTTTAGCGAAAACTCTTTTGCCGGCTGGCCCTCAACGGGGCGGCCCAGATGCGACATGACCATTACAGCGGCATTGGCGGCCAGTGCCTGCGTCAACGTGGGCAGGGCCGCCTGAATTCGAGCATCACTTGTGATCTTGCCGTCGCTTACCGGGACATTCAGATCCTCGCGAATCAATACGCGTTTTCCGGACAAATCGATGTCGCGCATGTTGTGGACACTCATGCCGCTCTCCGAATTACAGCTCTTCAAACGAAACGACCGGTAACCCTTGCCGGCCGCGGGCGCACATAGACGGATAAGGCGAGCTTAACTTGCGTTGTGCAGCGCCAGCGCCGTATCGAGCATGCGATTGGAAAAGCCCCATTCATTGTCGTACCAGGCGCAAACCTTAACGAGCGTGCCTTCCATCACTTTGGTCAGACCAGCATCGTAGGTTGACGATGCGGGATCATGATTGAAGTCGATCGAGACCAAAGGTTCGTCGTTGTAGGCAAGCACGCCCTTCAGTTCGCCTTCGCTCGCCTCTTTCAGGATGCTGTTAATTTCCTCAACAGTTGTTGCGCGCTCTGCTACGAAGGTCAGATCTACCGTAGATACATTGATAGTCGGCACGCGCATGGCGTAGCCATCGAGACGGCCGGCCAGTTCGGGCAAAACCAGCCCGACTGCTGACGCCGCTCCGGTTTTGGTCGGAATCTGCGACATGGTCGCGGACCGCGCACGGCGAAGATCGGAATGATATACGTCCGTCAGCACCTGGTCGTTGGTATAAGCGTGAATCGTCGTCATCAATCCGTGCTTGAGGCCGATCTTGTCGTGCAGGGGCTTGACCAGCGGTGCCAGGCAGTTCGTCGTGCATGACGCATTCGAAATGACTGTATGTTCTGCCCTGAGAGTATTGTGATTGACGCCGTAAACGATAGTCGCGTCGACGTCAGTGCCCGCCGGAGCCGATATCACGACTTTCTTCGCGCCGCCCGCCAGGTGCGCCGACGACTTTTCTTTTGACGCAAAGAATCCTGTAGATTCCATCACGATATCGACACCCAGGTCGCCCCATGGCAGTTTCGCGGGATCGCGTTCGGCCAGGACCCTGATGCTGTCTCCATTGATCACCATTTTGTTGCCATCAACTGAAATTTCTCCGGGAAATCGGCCGTGTGCCGTGTCGCGTCGTGTCAGATGAGCGTTGGTATTGGCATCGCCTAAGTCGTTAACGGCAACAATCTCGATTTCCGAGCGTTTTTCGCCCTCGTACAGCGCTCGCATGATGTTGCGGCCGATTCGGCCGTACCCGTTAATGCCTACTTTAATGGTCATTCGTTAATCTCCCGTTAGCTTGCGGCGCGCGGCTCGCACATAGTTTCAATTCAGGGTCAATTCAGGGTCAATTCAGTCGGACAAAAGCTCTATGGCGACTTTGACAACGTTTGCAATAGAAAAGCCGAAGTGTTCGAACAGAATTTCTGCCGGCGCAGACTCGCCAAAGCGATCCAGTCCAATAACGCGGCCGTCAATACCTGCGTAGCGCCACCAATTTTCGGTAACTCCCGCCTCAATAATGACACGACGCGTGACTGCGCCCGGCAATACCGATTCCCTGTAGGTTGCCGACTGTGAATCGAACAGATCCGTGCACGGCATTGATACTACACGCACGGCCGTCCCAGCCGCAGAAAGCTCCGCCGCCGCTCCAACGGCAAGCTCAATTTCGGAGCCGGTCGCCACAAGGATCAGATCCGGCGCGCCATCACAATCTCTCAAGACGTAGCCGCCCCTGGCGATTTGCCCGATCTGCGTTGCCGTTCGTACCTGATGCGGCAATCCCTGCCGCGTAAGAACCAGGCTCGTCGGTCCGTCCTGCCGTTCGATTGCGTTTCGCCATGCGACCGCTGTTTCAACCGAATCTGCGGGTCGCCATACCCGCATGTTCGGCATGATGCGCAGACTTGCGACGTGTTCGACCGGCTGATGCGTGGGCCCATCTTCGCCCAGGCCGATTGAATCGTGTGTGAACACAAAAATATTCTGCAGCTTCATCAATGCCGCCATTCGAAGCGCATTGCGCGCATAGTCCGAAAACGTCAGGAAGGTGCCGCTGTACGGAATAACACCGCCATGCAATCTCATACCATTGCATATTGCGGACATCGCAAATTCACGAACGCCGAAGTAGATGTAATTGCCGGACGCGTCATCTCCCGTAACCGCAACAGAGCAAGCGTGCCGGGTCAGATTCGATCCGGTCAGATCGGCCGATCCGCCTGCAAGTTCAGGAAGGGCCGGCGCAAACGCGTTTAAGGCCACCAATGAGGCCTTGCGGGTAGCCATATCGCCTGCTGCTTCATCGATGGTCGCGATGGCGCGGTCCGCGAAATCGCTCCAGTCGCTCGGCAGGCTGCCGCTCATTCGGCGCATGAATTCGTCAGCCAGTTCCGGATGCGCGCTGCGATAGGCCGAAAACCGGCTAGCCCAGTCCTCCTGAAGATTCCGGCCTCTGTCGGCCGCATTCCAGGCGTCCGAAATATCCGCGGGAATCTCGAACGGCGGAGCGTCCCATCCCAGCGTCATGCGGGCGGCCGCAATCTCCTCATCGCCAAGTGGCGCGCCATGCGTACTGGCTGTTCCCTGTTTATTCGGTGCGCCGAAACCAATGACAGTTTTGCAGCAGATGAGTGTCGGCCGCTCGTCATCGTTAATCGCTTTATCGATGGCGCTCGCAATCGCGCCCGGGTCGTGACCGTCTACATCAGCGACCACTTGCCAACCGTACGCTTCAAAGCGTTGTGCGGTATTGTCCGTAAACCAGCCGCCCACTTCGCCGTCAATTGAGATGTTGTTGTCGTCGTACAGGCAAATCAACTTGCCGAGTTTGAGCGTGCCGGCCAGCGAGCAAGCCTCGTGCGAAATACCCTCCATCAGGCATCCGTCGCCGAGAAACACCCAGGTACGATGATCGACGATCTCGTGTCCCGGTCGATTGAACGACGACGACAGCATTTTCTCGGTCACGGCCATGCCGACCGCATTGCCAAGACCCTGTCCGAGCGGCCCGGTGGTTGTCTCGATTCCGAGGTCCACCTCTCGCTCCGGATGTCCGGCTGTTCGAGAGCAAAACTGTCGGAAATTTCGGATCTCGTCCATCGTCAACGGATAGCCGGTCAAGTGCAAGAGACTGTAGAGCAGCATCGATCCGTGACCGTTGGACAACACAAATCGATCACGGTCAGGCCATTGCGGGTTCCCGGGGTTGTGCTTCAGATAGTCGTTCCAGAGCACCTCCGCGATATCCGCCATGCCCATGGGTGCGCCGGGATGGCCGGAGTTGGCCGCCTGGACTGCATCCATGCTGAGCGCGCGGATTGCATTGGCTAGATCTCGCCGTGCCGGCTGGCCGGCGGCGGTACGGCTGGATTGCTGTGACATTGGTCTCGATCTGGGCCTTTTACATAAGGCGTTATGGTTAATTTTTGAAGGCTATTTCTTACTTAAAGCTGCAGGTAAATTATCGACGCGCATTTTCCCTGTTTAGACTGGATGCCGCAAGCGACAGGCGAAAATGCCTGTCTTTGAGCCATGAATTGCATCAGCGATGCAAATCCCGGCCCAAACAATAACCGACCATGGTGCGCAGGTTCGACGTTGGGGTACAATCGCGGGTCGGCCCGCCTACACCTGAGGATTTCATGAGCAACTCGTTTCTGTTTACTTCGGAGTCCGTTTCCGAAGGTCATCCCGACAAAATTTCCGATCAGATTTCCGATGCCGTGCTGGACGCCATTATCGAGCAGGACAAGTCAGCGCGCGTCGCCTGCGAAACCATGGTCAAAACCGGCATGGTGGTTGTTGCCGGTGAAGTCACTACATCGGCAATCATCGACGTTGAGGCGCTTGCGCGCAGTACTGTCCTGGAAATTGGCTACAGCGATTCGGACATGGGTTTCGACGGTGCGACTTGCGCGGTACTCAATGCGCTCGGCAAACAGTCTGTAGACATCGCCCAGGGCGTAGATCGTGAAAACGCGGAAAGTCAGGGCGCCGGCGACCAGGGACTGATGTTTGGCTATGCAACAAACGAGACGGACGTTTTGATGCCAGCGCCGATCACATACGCTCACCAGCTCGTCAAACGTCAGGCTGAAGTCAGAAAGGCGGGAATACTGCCCTGGTTGCGACCGGACGCAAAGAGCCAGGTCACTTTCAAATATGAAGATGACAAACCGGTTGGCATCGACGCGGTCGTACTATCGTCGCAGCATCACGCCGATGTGAAATTGTCCGACCTCCGGGATGGCGTGATGGAAGAGATCATCAAACCAGCGCTGCCGGCCGAGTGGATTAACCGCCGAACGCAATATCACATCAATCCCACCGGTCGATTTGAAATAGGCGGCCCAATGGGCGACTGCGGACTGACCGGACGCAAGATTATTGTGGATACCTATGGTGGCTCTGCGCGACACGGCGGCGGCGCATTCTCCGGCAAAGACCCGTCCAAGGTCGACCGCTCGGCAGCCTATGCCTGCCGCTACGTTGCAAAGAATATCGTCGCAGCAGGACTTGCGGACCGCTGCGAAATACAGGTGTCCTATGCCATTGGGGTAGCCGAGCCGACGTCCATCAGCGTGCATACGTTTGGAACCGGAAAGATCAGCGAGGAACGCCTTACGGTCTTGATTCGCGACAACTTTGACCTGCGCCCTTACGGCATCCTCAAGATGCTTGACTTGCTGCGGCCGATATACAAAGCAACCGCTGCGTACGGGCATTTTGGTCGCGAAGACATCGATCTTAGCTGGGAACGCACGGATAAAGCTGAGACACTTCGCGGGGCTGCGGCGGCCTAGTGGGTCACCGCGCGTTCAGCGAAAACCGAACACAATCAACCAAAGAAAACCAGTCAAGGAGAAGTTCATGAGCAGCGAAGCCGTTGCCATTGCAGAACAGGATTACAAAGTCGCCGACATTTCACTCGCAGAGTGGGGTCGCAAGGAAATCGCCATTGCCGAGACCGAAATGCCGGGCCTGATGTCGCTGCGTAAAGAATTCGCCGGTATTCAGCCTTTGGCGGGGACTCGCCTGGTCGGCTGCCTGCACATGACAATTCAGACTGCAGTTCTGATCGAGACTCTGGCGGATCTGGGGGCCGACATTCGCTGGTCGTCATGCAACATTTTCTCAACGCAGGATCACGCCGCCGCAGCTATTGCCGCGTCCGGTGTGCCCGTATTCGCCTGGAAAGGCGAGACGGAAGAGGAATATTCGTGGTGCATCGAGCAAACGATCAACGGACCCGGTGGCTGGAGGCCCAACATGATCCTCGACGACGGCGGCGATCTGACTGCTGTCATGCACGAAAAATACCCGGATCTGATGAAAGACATTCGCGGATTGTCGGAGGAAACCACTACCGGCGTTAAGCGGCTGTATGACATGCAAAACGATAAAAGTTTGATGTGTCCTGCATTCAATGTGAATGATTCGGTCACGAAGTCGAAATTCGACAATCTGTACGGTTGCCGCGAATCACTGGTTGACGGGATAAAGCGCGCAACTGACGTAATGATCGCCGGCAAGATCGCGGTTGTATGCGGCTACGGTGACGTCGGCAAAGGCTGTGCGCAATCGCTGAAGGGATTAGGGGCAACCGTTTGGGTTACCGAAATTGATCCGATTTGCGCATTGCAGGCCGCGATGGAAGGTTATCGCGTTGTCCGGCTGGACGACGTAGTCGATCAGGCAGACATTTTTGTGACGGCAACCGGCAACTACCACGTCATAAACGGCTCACATTTGGAGCGCATGAGGAATCAGGCGATTGTTTGCAATATCGGTCATTTCGACAACGAAATCGACGTTGCATTCCTGCAGGAATTCGAATGGGAAAACATCAAACCACAGGTCGATCATATTATTTTCCCTGACGGCAAACGCATTATTCTGCTCGCCGAGGGTCGGCTGGTTAATCTCGGTTGCGCAACCGGACACCCGAGCTTTGTCATGTCGAGTTCATTCACCAACCAGGTTTTGGCTCAGATCGAGCTTTGGAAAAACGCCGAAAAGTACGAGAACGAAGTCTACGTATTGCCGAAACACCTTGACGAAAAAGTTGCGACGCTGCATCTCGATCGCATTGGCGCAAACATTACCGTCTTGTCGGACGAGCAAGCCCGCTACATTGGTGTTCCCAAGGAAGGCCCTTACAAGCCCGAACATTACCGCTACTAGCGGTTGCCTTGATCAGGCCGCGGAATCTGTGGCCTGATATCAGGCAACAGGCTATTATCAGCGGGCCATGGTGCGTCGTGCCATGGCCCGATTGATTTCCGGCGAGGCGGACCTATCGCGCAATCAACTGATCCAGTTCGGGTATTGCACATTACGGACCCGCACCTGTTCGCTGACTCAGACTCGAGCCTGCGCGGCACCAACACGCTTCAGTCCTTGCAGCAGGTCCTCCGGCATGTCTGCTCATCGGACTGGCCCGCCGATATCGTGGCAGCGACCGGCGACCTCATACAGGATGACTCTTTTGAAGCCTATGAACGGTTTTGCGATCAGTTCGGCAAGTTGAAACTGCCGGTCCATTGCGTTCCGGGCAATCACGATATCCGATCCAGAATGCACAAGGTATTGCAACGTCCGGGCTTTCATTATTGTGAAAACGCGCGTCTGCAAAATTGGCTGATCGTTGGCCTCGATAGCTGTATGACAGGCAGCGCGGCCGGCCAAATCAGCAATCAGGAAATGGCACGGCTTCGCAGAACGCTCGACGAAGCGACTGAGGACCATATCCTAATCTGCCTGCACCATCCTCCCCTACCGGTCGGCAGCAAGTGGCTTGATGGGGTAGGTCTTGGCAATGCTCAGGAATTCATCGACCTGATAGCAAGCTTTGGAGCAGTACGCGGAGCTATTTTCGGACATGTGCACCAGTCGTTTGACTCTTCGTACAATGGCGTCAAAATAATTGGCACGCCCTCGACGTGCCGACAATTCAAGGTAGCTAGCGATGAATTTGCGGTAGACGACTCGCCTCCTGCGTACCGCCGCATCAGTCTGCTCGACGAAGGAACGATTGAAACGGAATTGATCTGGGTGTCTGACTGATCGTTCAGACGGGCCCGGAGCGCAAGGCTTTGACGACTTGAAAGTGAAGGATAACGACTGATGCGAACGACTCTCCTGACAGTTCTGTGCTGTGTGTGTACTTCGCTTTCGCTGGGCCCGAACCCGGTGTTCGCAGATGATCATCCGGTAACGATGTGGAAGCTTCAGGGGCAGAATAACCGCATTTTCCTGCTGGGTTCCGTGCACCTGCTTCGGCAGTCGGATTATCCGCTACCGTCTGTCATTAATGACGCCTATGACCAGGCGGAAACGCTGATCATGGAAGTGGACATGGACGACGACGCGGATCCGCTGCAGATGCAGGAATTGATTCTTGAATACGCGATGATCACGGATGGTGAAACGCTCACCGACAAAATCGGCGCACAGGCCTACGCGAAGGCAGCTGCCCTGGCAGACCAACTGGAATTGCCGCTGGCGATGCTTGAAAGTTCACAGCCCTGGTTTGCGGCGATGACAGTGGAGATTTTGCTGTTAACGCGCATTGGCTTCGATCCGTCAAATGGTGTTGAAAGTCACTTCATGAGCAAAGCGCAAACTGACGGCAAGGAAATTCTCGGTTTGGAAACAGCGCGCCAGCAAATTGAATTGATGGCAGGACTGTCGCCCGCTGCGCAACGCGACATGCTTTTGCAGGTTCTTGCTGAAGGAGTTGAAATGCAGCAGTCCATGGACGATGTTATGACCGCCTGGCGCCACGGTGATACACGCTATATGCGCGATTCCATGTTATCCGGCATGCAGGAGTCCCGCGAGCTATACCAAACGCTGGTCGCTGATCGAAACAACGACTGGGTGAAGCAAATAAACGCCCTGCTGGTCGACGACGTCGATTATCTGATTATTGTCGGCGCCCTGCACCTGATCGGTCCGGACGGTGTACCCGAAAAACTGAAAAATCACGGGGTTCCGGTTGAGCAGATGCATCAGCGAGGCAATTAAACTTCAACCATTTGAAAATCTTCTTTGCCTGCACCGCAGTCCGGGCAGCGCCACGAAAGCGCCACATCATCCCAACGCGTTCCTGGTTCAATGCCAGATTCCAACTCGCCCTCTTCTTCGTCGTAGATAAAACCGCAGATCAGGCACATGTACGTTTTCATGCCAAGACAGTGTCTCGAATCGCTCATTAAGTCAACTCTGCGTCGCAGGGTTCCCGACTGAGTTCCTGACCTGTAGCATGCAGCTAATTTCCGGGAGATTGGATCAATGAATCTGTTCGCAGAGGCAAAAAAATACATTGCCGGCGGCGTCAATTCGCCAGTCCGCGCATTCGCGGGCGTCGGTGGCGAGCCTGTGTTTATCAAGTCTGCGTCCGGTGCGTGGCTGGAAACTGAAGATGGCCGCAAACTGATTGACTACGTTGGGTCCTGGGGTCCGATGATTCTGGGTCATGCCGATGCCCGCGTCATTGATGCGGTGAAGCGGGCTGCGGATAACGGATTGAGCTTTGGCGCGCCGTCGGTTATCGAAACCGAACTTGCGGCCAGGATTGTCGGGCTCATGCCGTCCATTGAACGACTGCGAATGGTCAGTTCAGGTACCGAGGCTACCATGAGTGCCATTCGGCTGGCACGCGGACATACCGGCCGTGAAAAAATCATCAAATTCGAAGGCTGCTACCACGGCCACTCGGACTCGTTGCTTATCAAGGCTGGCTCCGGGGCGCTGACACTCGGTGTGCCGAGCTCTCCGGGTGTGCCGGCCGGCCTCGCCGAACATACGATTACTCTCCAGTTCAACGACATCGACGGAGTCAGGCTGGCGTTTGCGGAACTCGGCGAACAAATTGCCTGCGTCATTGTTGAGCCCGTGGCGGGCAACATGAATATGGTCCCACCGGTTGACGGATTTCTTCAAATGCTCAGATCAGAATGCACCAGTGCCGGTGCTTTGCTGGTTTTCGATGAAGTGATGACCGGGTTTCGCGTCGCCAAGGGCGGGGCCCAGGCATTGTTTGAAATTTCGCCGGATCTGACGACACTCGGCAAGATTGTAGGCGGTGGGATGCCTGCGGCGGCGTTCGGTGGCAATGCGCAGATCATGAAGAGCATCGCGCCGGATGGACCCGTGTATCAAGCGGGCACGTTGTCCGGAAATCCGCTTGCGATGGCCGCAGGACTAGCGACGCTTGACGCTCTGGATCAGCCCGGATTTTATGAATCACTCGGCGAGAAAACCCGAATTCTGTGCGATGGCCTGCAGTCGATCGCCGACAACGCGAATATACCGTTCGCCGTCGAATCAATGGGCGGCATGTTTGGTTTCGTATTTAATGGCGACGGCCCAATCCGGAATTTTTCGCAGGTATCGGCCGCCAATGTCGATAGATTTCGCACATTTTTTCACGGCATGCTGTCACAAGGCATCTATTTCGCTCCGTCAGCATACGAAGCGGGCTTTGTTTCGATCGCACATGGCGACGAGGAAATCAGCCGCACGCTGGACGCGGCGACAAAAACCATGGCGACGCTCTGATTTGTCATGCATTCTCAGGCCCGCGAACCGACTTGAGCACTTCGCGCATCATGCGCAAACGAAGAATGGGATCGGTGGTCTCCAGGCATTCCTGCTTTTGCTCAGGAGTTATTGGCAGTATTTCGGCGTAACGATACGCAACCCACCCGGCGTCGTCGTAGTTTTTATCCAGCAAATCGTAGAGCTTGCCAAGATCGTCAAGGACGCCTGCGAGAATGTTTGCCAGCGGCCTGAACTCCTCGGGTAATTGATGCTCGGGCTCCGGCCCCAGTAGTTCAATGCGGCCAATGTTCAGTCCGTCGGTCTGGCGAGTGCTGTCCAGCAATCGAAAACGTTGCTCGCCGACGGCAGTCACGCCCAATAGTCCGTCACTCCCCTGATACCAGTCAATTATGCGTGCAAGTGTACCCACTTTGTACGTCGTCGCAGGTCCTGTTTCCTGGCCCAGCTCAATCAGCAGCACGCCGAAAAGCGAGTTGTCTTTCATGCAATGGCTGATCATGTCCAAGTAGCGCGGCTCGAAAACTCTCAGCGGAAGTGGCCCACCCGGATACAACACAGTACGCAGCGGAAACAGTGGAACTTTCATTGGGCTCCTGACAATACTCTGAAATGGCAATGGCCTGCGCCAGACCTGAAAATCAACTCACAATAAGTATAGTGCGTCGTCGCCGGAGTGCGACTTTCCAGGATCAGGTCTGCCTTTGCTTCTGTAGCGTCATCGTCAGCTTCTGTCTGGACGCGCCGAACCCGCCATTGCTCATGAAGATCATCTGGTCGCCGGCCAACAATTTGTCGGACAGGCTGCCGACCAGCGCGTCGTAATCAGAATACAGCTTCAGTTTGCCGCCCAGCACCGACAGCGAGGTGTCGAAGTCTGCCGGAAAGTCCTCGGGCCGATACACTGCAATCAGGTCAGCGCCGCTGAGTGCTTCTGCAAGAGTTGAGTTGTGAATACCCAGTTTCATCGTATTCGAACGAGGTTCAATCGCAACCACAATCCTCTGTCCGGGGTAACGTTTCCTCAAACCGGAGATTGTCCGACGAATGGCCGTAGGGTGATGCGCGAAGTCGTCGTATATCGCTATGTCCGAAACGGTTGCGGTGCGCTCGAGTCGGCGCTTGACGCCTTCGAATCTCGACATAGCGTCGACTGCCTGCTCAAGCAGCACACCGGCGGAACGCGCGGCGGCAATCGCGGCGATTGCGTTTTCAAGATTGTAACTGCCACCGAGCTTCCAGTTTGTTTGTGCCAGCGTGCCATCCGGATCACGCGCGCTAAAACGTCTTTCCGCCGAGTCCAGAAATTGCGCATGCCACTGCTGCTCAGTGCCGCAACCGAAGGTCTCAATCGGACTCCAGCAGCCTGTCTCAAGGACTGCGCGAAGGTTTTGGTCATCGCCTTTGCAGATTATTCGACCGTTTCCGGGAATTGTCCGAATCAGTTGGTGAAACTGCCATTTGATTGCGTCGAGGTCGCGAAATATGTCCGCGTGATCGAATTCGAGATTGTTTAGAACCAGCGTTCTCGGCCGGTAATGTACAAATTTGGAGCGTTTGTCGAAAAAAGCCGTATCGTATTCATCGGCTTCGACGACGAAATACCTGGAATCACCGAAGCGAGCCGACACATCGAAATTCGCGGGCATGCCACCGATCAAAAATCCTGGGTTCAGACCCACATCTTCGAGAATCCACGCCAGCATACTGGCGGTCGTCGTCTTGCCGTGCGTGCCGGCAACCGCAATGACATGTCGCTGTGCCAGCACATTCTCGGCGAGCCATTGTGGCCCGGAGCTGTACGGCATTCCACGATCAAGTACTGCCTCAACAGCCGGGTTGCCGCGGCTAAGAGCATTGCCGATGACCACGCAATCGATATCCGGGGATAACTGGTTCGCATCGAAGCCTTCTTCGATATCGATGCCAAGACGACTGAGCTGGGTACTCATAGGGGGATAAACGTTCGCGTCACTGCCA
>Ga0255056_10000240_pt1 | contig 15413 bp, 17 predicted proteins | sample Cases_109_1_MG_FD_183639 | JGI IMG/M metagenome (GOLD analysis project Ga0255056, IMG submission 183639) | Seawater microbial communities from Amundsen Gulf, Northwest Territories, Canada - Cases_109_1 | ecosystem: Environmental > Aquatic > Marine > Gulf | place: Canada: Northwest Territories... | reverse complement strand
AAGCTGCTGAAATGATTGGGTGCGGAAGAGAGGACTCGAACCTCCACGAGTGTTACCTCACTAGATCCTTAGTCTAGCGCGTCTGCCAGTTCCGCCACTTCCGCAAGGAACTCAGGAGCCCGAAAGTAGTCGGGACGCGGCGCGTGTCAAGTTGGCCTGTCACGCGGGTTAGCATCTAGTGGACGAATTCCGTGGGGACTCGGCTTGCGCTCATCACGAGCTGCCGAGACGACTCTACGAAGCGGATTATCGTGGGCAGGTGGCCCTTGGTGAGCTTGAGCTTGCCCTCCATCATGCCCCTGATCGGGTCGAGCCTGCCCTCGATGACGTCTTTCCATCTCTGGTAGGACGCGACGATCACGAACGCGGCATCTTCGGGATCGCCAATGCGCTCGACGAACCGCGCGCCGCGACATTCTCCTCGGTGAACGTCGAGGATCATCCCGATGTCATGCTCGATGCCCAGTGAAAGATCGCAACGAACGACTATCGCGACCGCTCCAAAGGTCCACGGTTTACCGGCTTCTCGGTACGTGCGGTTGTTGTTGAGGGCGTCCTTGTACGCCTCTGTCCATTCCTCCGAAGGGAATCTGTGCATAAGCTATCTCCAAGCCAGGTCGTGAGGACGGCGCTCTTAGCCTAGAGTCGGAGCTGGCGCAACGTCGCCGTGGTATAGAACACATTGTGCGGGCATGGCATTCGACCCTTCTGGATCGGTACGAGTTCCGTCACGGTTTTGCAGTGCGCACCGGCGGCGTGAGCAGTCCACCGTACGACACTCTCAACCTCGGTTTCCATCTAGGCGACGATGAAAAAGCGGTCGCCGAGAACCGCGCACGCTTTGCGCAAGCACTTGAGCTCTCGGGCGATCGCCTCTTCGAACAGCGACAGGTACACGGGACGATCGTACGGGAGATCTCCTCGGGTGATCACGTGAGCACGATCTCCGATATCGAAGGCGACGGACTCATTGCGCGGGTAGCAGGGTATGGTGTCGCTGCACGCACGGCCGATTGCGTGCCGGTGTTGATCGCCGACCCGCCGAGCGGGCAGGTGGCGGCGGTGCACGCCGGCTGGCGTGGTTCAGTCGCTGGGGTCGTATCCGTCGCGATCGAGGCGCTAGCTCACGACCCATCGGGGCTCATCGTTGCGATCGGACCACACATTCGCGTCGGTGCGTTCGAGATCGGCGAAGAAGTCGCAGTAGAGATGGAACGCGCTGCAGGAAGCAGTGCTGTCGTCGATCGCACGCACGCCAAACCTCACGGCAACCTCGCAGCGCTCATCCATCACCAGCTTCGGCTAGCGGGTGTTGCTGATGACGCCATCGACGACGTTGGAGGTTGTACGAGCAGCGACGCCGCGCACTTCTTTTCGCACCGCCGCGACGGAGGCCAAACAGGCCGCCATCTTTCGGCAATCGTTGCGCGCGAGGCCGGATGAGGACCTCGAGCGGGTCGCTCGGCCCTCGGGTTCATGCTAGCCAACCGCGAGTGACGGACTTCGTCAAAACGAAAGCCGGAGTCGATGCGTCCGAGAAGAAGACGCTTGGCGAAGGGCTCTTCCGCAAGTGCGAAGCGTGCGGCGACGCAGTGAAGAAAGAGGACTTCGAGCGCAATCTCGAAGTCTGCCCCTCTTGTGGCTTTCACTTCCACCTCGCCGCTGAGCAATGGATCGAGCTTCTGGCGGACGAGGGGTCTTGGACCGCGCACGACGCAGAGCTCAGGGCGGGCGACCCCTTGGGTTTCGTCGACTCCAAAGCATATCCGGCGCGCTTGGAGATCGCGCAACGCACGACCGGCGTGAATGACGCCATCCTCGCAGGTGAGGCCGAGATCGAAGGTCGGCCGGTGCAACTGGGGGTGTTCGTGTTCCGCTTCATGGGGGGATCGATGGGCTCGGTGGTGGGTGAGGTCATCGCGCGAATGATGGAGCGCGGTGCGCGAAAGAAGCAGGCGGTTGTCCTCTTGTCGTGTTCGGGAGGCGCGCGCATGCAGGAGGGTTCGCTCTCGTTGATGCAGATGGCCAAGACGCTCGCAGCGCGAACGAAAGTCCGTGCGGCCGGGGCGCCGTTCATCAGCGTGTTGCTCAACCCCACGACAGGCGGCGTGGCGGCAAGCTTTGCGCTTCAAGGCGATGTCAACATTGCAGAGCCCGGCGCGCTCATCGGCTTCGCGGGTCCGCGCGTCATCGAAGACACCATCCGTCAGAAGCTTCCGGAGGGCTTCCAACGTGCCGAATTTCTGTTTGAGCACGGCATGATCGACATGATCTCCAAGCGCCAGGACATGCGAGGCAACATCGCCCGCATCGTCGAGTATCTGTCAGGGTGACTCGATACGAGGAAGCGTTGCAGTGGCTTTATGGCTTGGAGTCACGCGGCATCAAGCTCGGGCTCGAGCGCATCGTGCAGGCCGCGAAGGTCCGTGGAAATCCGGAGCGCGACCTTTGCTACGTGCACGTGGCCGGCTCGAACGGGAAGGGGAGCGTCGCGACCATGGTTGCAGCCGTGCTTCGAGCCGCTGGCTACCGCACGGGGCAGTTCGCATCCCCGCATCTGCAGCGCTTCGTAGAGCGAGTTCAAATCGGCGGTCGACCGATCAGCGAGCAAGAGACGGCCCGACGGATCGAGGAGCTTCGGATGGATACCAGACTTCCCCGCCTCACCTTCTTCGAATACACGACCTTGCTTGCCTTCGAAGCGTTTCGAGATGCCGAGTGCGAGGTAGTCGTCCTCGAAGTGGGTCTAGGCGGCCGGCTCGACGCGACCAACATCGTGACGCCCGAGGTTTCGGTCATCACGAACATCAGCCTCGAGCACCAGCGCATTCTCGGCGACACTCTGTCGAAGATCGCCGGCGAGAAGGCTGGCGTGCTCAAGCCGGGTGTGCCCTGTATCGTTGGCGCCCGAGCCAAGAGCGCGCAGCGTGCGCTTCGGCGTCGCGCAAAGATGGTCGGAGCGCCTCTCCGATGGATTGATGAGGACTTCGAGTCGCGTTGGGATAACGGCACGCTGTCGGTGCGGGTGAACGATGAGGAATGGAGCGGTTTACGACTCGGGCTCCGTGGCCGCTATCAGGGAGACAACGCCGCGTGCGCACTAGCCGCGATCCAAACGCTAGGCGAAAGCGCTTTTGATATTTCGGAGACGCATATCCGCCAAGGTCTACGCCGCGCGAAATGGCCCGGGCGACTCGAATGGCGCTCGGGTCAACCGGCGTTTCTCTTCGACGCCGCGCACAACGCGGATGGCTGCAGGACGCTGGGCGCCTACCTGGATGACTTGGCGTTTCCCGGGCGTGTCGTCCTGTTGTTTGGGACGATGAAAGACAAGGACCATCGCCGGATGCTTGAAGCATTCGACAACAGAGTGGCCCGGCGCGTCTACGCGACACCAAACATGCGACGAGCCGAGAGCGCCCATCGCTTCTCCAGGATCCGAAAAGGCACGGTGGCGCGAAGTGTTCGCGACGGCCTGGCTCGAGCGAAACGAGCCGCCGGACCGAACGGCCTCGTCGTCGTCGCCGGCTCGATTTTCTTGGTGTCGGAGACTCGAGCCCTCGTCACGGGCGCCCGCTCCGATCCTCCCATCGCGATGTAATGGGTTTTGCGCTACACCTGCGCGGATGAGTGTGTTCTTGCAGGCTTGTCGGCGGGAGCCGACTCCGTACACGCCGATTTGGATTATGCGGCAGGCCGGTCGTTATCAGCCCGAGTATCGGGCGCTCCGCGAGAAGGTGAGCTTCATCGAGCTCTGCAAGACGCCGGAGCTCGCGTGTGAGGTGACCGTTCGCGCCGTCGATCAGCTTGGCGTCGATGCGGGGATCATCTTTGCGGACATCCTTCTCGTGCTCGAGCCGCTCCACATCGGTTTCGAGTTCACCGACGATGCCGGGCCCAAAATCTTGAATCCCGTTCGCACCGCCGCTCAGGTCGATGGAGTGGCGGAGAGCATCGATGCCGCTGGGTCGCTCTCGTACGTGATGGATGCGATCCGAATCACTCGGAAGGAGCTGAAAGTTCCTCTCATCGGCTTTGCGGGCGCTCCCTTTACGTTGGCGTCTTATGCGATCGAGGGTGGCGGCTCGAAGAACTACTACGAGACGAAAAAGATGATGTACGGAGACGAGGGTTTGTGGAATGCCTTCATGAAAAAGCTCTCCGACGCCATCGCGGGCTATCTCGTTGCTCAAATCGACGCAGGGGCCCAAGCAGTGCAGCTCTTCGACAGCTGGGTAGGGTGCCTTTCTCCATCGGACTACCGCCGCTACGTGCTGCCGCACACGAAGGCGATCTTCGATGCGCTCCCGAAGAGCGTCCCGGCGATCCACTTTGGGACCGGCAATCCGGCGCTCTATCCGGCGATGAAAGAGGCAGGCGGCGACGTGATCGGCATCGATTGGCGCATCTCGATCGACGACGCATGGTCGGCTCTCGGAGAAGACGTGGGTCTGCAGGGGAACATGGATCCGGCCGCGCTCCTGGCGTCCACCGAGGTGCTGCGTGCGCAGGCGTCCGAGGTGCTCGACAGCGCAGCGGGCCGCCCGGGCCACATCTTCAATCTAGGTCACGGCATCATGCCCCAAGCGTCGGTCGCTCAAGCGCGCGCCCTCGTCGAGCACGTGCACGAAGCCAGCCAGCGCCCGACATGAGGCGCGTCCGGGCACCTATCAGTTTTTCCGGACTCCGATGAAGTGGAACGTGAGCGCAAAAGTGGCGCCTAGCTGCTGACCAAACACGCCGGACTTCACGCTCTGGCCGCTCGTATCATCTCCTCGGACAGCCAAGCCGATCAGCGACCAATCAAAGGTTGCGGCAAAGGACATCCAGCGAATGATCGGAATGCGGAGGCCCGCGCCGACCGTGAGGCCACCTCCGTCGACGTTGGTATTGGTCAAGCCAGAAAAAGGGTCGCCGTCGAATGTCTTGGTGTAGAACAAATCAATGCGAACCATCGGATGCACATACGGGATGAAACGGAAGATCCCCTGAATATCCAGGCCGATCTTCGCTAGCTTGTACACGCTGTAGTTTGCTTGCCGGTAGAAGGCACCGAGCCAGAACCCCCCAAGACCGAGACCAACCGCGAAGCCGTACTCGGGGCCGTTTAGTTTCGGCGCATTCGGGGTGACACCTGTGAGGTCGAGAGTAGTGAACTGGTCGGGGTCGTATGCGCTCGGGCCGACGAAGCCCTCCATCCACAACCAGCCTTGCGTCTTCTTGTAGTACACACTTCGCTTCTCTTCTTCCGGGGGAGCGGTTTCTTCGGCCGCGGGCGCCGGCTCGGCCGGAGCCGCCGTCTCGGTCGCCGCCGAAGCCTCCTCTACGCTGCCGACGGCCCCCTCCTCCTGCGCCGATGCGGACGAAGAGAGCACCAACGCGGTGCCAACGAACAAGACAACGTATTTCATCGGTTCTCTCTCCATGGTGATTCGGTGCGTTCGGTTTCGATGGGATAGGCACCGTCAAGCCAGTCCTTGCAAATCGGACAGCGTGCGGCTTTCATCGGGGCCGACGATAACACAGGGATGAGGTGGTGTGAGAATAGCTCCGACCGGTGACGCATACGGTCAGCTGCGCAATATTTTCGGCTCGACCGCAGGCTTCGAAACGCTCGTTTCGGGCAATCGTGTGACGTTGCTTCACGATGGCGCGCAGGCCTTCCCGGCGATGCTGGAGGCCATAGAGTCCGCCGAGCGTGAGATCTTGCTGGAGATGTACTGGTTTGGCTCGGACCAGGTCGGCCGCCAGTTTGCGGAGGCACTTTCTTCCCGGGCGGAGGCAGGCCTTCGTGTCCGCGTAATCTACGACGCCGTCGGGAGCATCCAGAGCGATGGCCGCATGTTCGCGCGCATGCGTGACGCAGGTTGCGAGGTGGAGCAGTACAACCCGATTGCCCCGTGGCGGGCTCGCTTTCGGATCGGCGTCGTCAATAACCGCGACCACCGCAAGCTCCTCATCGTCGATCGGCGAGTTGGATTCACCGGGGGTGTCAATCTCGGGGACGAGTGGGCCCCGGAAAGTGCGGGCGGCGAAGGTTGGCGGGACGACACCATCCGCATCGAAGGCCCCGCCGTGGAACAGATGCGGAACATCTTCATTCATGGTTGGCGACGCATCGTCGAACCCGCTTTAGGCGCCAAGCCCTCCACGCCGCCCGTCGTCGAGATCCCGGAAGAGAAGGGCAGTCGCGTGCGGGTTCTCGCCAACCACTATTTCGGGGAGCGGCGCGCGATTCGACGCGCGTACCTGAGTCGCATCGCCAACGCGAAACGATCGGTTTGCATCACGAACAGCTACTTTATTCCTGACGCGCGCACCCGTCGAGTCCTCGGTCAAGCGGCGAAACGTGGGGTCGACGTTCGCGTGATGATCCCCGGCAAAAGCGACTCCGTTCCGGCACGCTGCGCCGGGCGAAGGCTCTACGGCCGTCTCTTGCAGGCCGGAATCAAGCTCTTCGAGTGGCAACGCTCGATTCTCCACTCGAAGACCGCGATCATCGACGGCGAGTGGTGCACCGTGGGCACCTACAACCTCGACTATCGTTCCTGGCGCTTCAATCTAGAAGTCGTTGCAGCCATTGAGGATGCTGCGGTCGCCGGAGCGATGGAGCAGCGCTTCAACGAGGACCTCGAGCAGGCCGAGCGGATCTCCTACGAGCAGTGGAGGCGTCGCCCGCTCTTCGTCCGAGTGCTAGACCGCTTCTTCTACCTGTTTCGAAAAATGCTGTGACGTGGAACGCAAGCCTGAGCACATCTACCTAGACCCGCTCGACGCGATTTGGTTGACGGTTGCCGAACGTGTCGGGTTCCGTGTCGAGCGATCGAGCGAGGTCTATGCCTCGACCGACGGACGAGGCACGATGGTCATCGGTGCGTCAGACACCCTCGACCCGGACGACTGCCTGGCGCAAATGATCCTTCACGAGCTTTGCCACTCGTTGATCGAAGGGGCGGACAACCTCGATCTTCCAGACTTTGGGCTCGACAATGAAACGAGCTCCGACGAAGTGCGGGAACATGCCTGTTTGAGGCTACAGGCATGGCTTACCGGCCAGCACGGCCTGCGAAGAGTATTGGCCCCCACGACGGACTTCCGAGGCTACTACGACGAGCTGCCGGAGGACCTACTAGAGGGAGACGATCCGGCTGTCGCCGCCGCTCGAGAAGGAGCTCAGCGGGCGGCGGAGGGACCGTGGGCGCCGCATTTGGAGGAGGGGTTGCGGGCCACGGCGAAGGTGGTCGAGGTGGCCCGAGAGCTCGGAGCCCACGACCCCTCAGCCAAGAAACCCCCAATCTGGCGGTAGGATCCACCGTCGCCGTCGCTGTCGCTGTTGTCGCTGTCGTTGTCGCTGTCGCTGTCACTGGCGCTGGCACGGACACTGGCGCTGACACGCGCCGCCTGGCGCCTCGGGACCCCCGTGATATACCGCCCCCGCTTCCCCGGAAGCCGGGAGGGGCTTTTCCCCCCGAAATCACACACATCTCCTAGCTCGATCAGTCGTTCCGGTGCCCAGGCTACTCGCGTGGGTTGTTCGACTGGGGAGATGGCAGCGCAACCGAAAGGAGAAACGAGCAATGGCAGAACCAACTCACGAGATCCAGGAAGCACCAGAGCTGGCGGCCCTGGGAAGTCCTGATGTCGCATCGGGCGATCTGCCGATCGGCCTTCGCCCTCTCATCGACGCCGGAGTCCACTTCGGCCACCAGACCAAGCGCTGGAACCCACGGATGCGCCCGTACATCTACGGCGTCCGCAATGGGATTCACATCATCGATCTCGACCAGACGGCGGAGCTCTTCAAGCGCGCCTTCGGGTTCGTGGCCGATGCGGTCTCGCGTGGCGGTCACATCCTGTTCGTCGGTACGAAGCGGCAAGCGGCTGAGATCATCTACGAAGAGGCGACCCGCGCCGGGCAGTTCTACTCGACCGGTCGATGGCTGGGCGGGACGCTCACCAACTATCGCACCATGAAGGGCTGCATCGACCGCTTGCGCGACATCGAGCAACAGGTCGAAGACGGCAGCATCAACTCTCTCCGCAAAAAGGAAGCACTGTCACTCCGTCGTGAAGCCGAGAAGCTCGAGAAGTACCTCGGCGGCATTAAGTTGATGAACGGCTTGCCGGCCGCTCTGTTCGTGGTCGACCCGAACAACGAGCACATCGCCGTGAGCGAGGCCCGAAAGCTTCACATTCCCATCGTCGCGCTTACAGATACCAACTGCGATCCGGACCTGATCGACTTCGTCATCCCCGGCAATGACGATGCGATTCGCTCGATCAAGCTGATCACTTCTCGCATTGCGGATGCCTGCATCGAAGGCCAGCAGCGCCACCGCGAGTTCAGTCAGCACGACGGTGCACAAGCCCCCGACGGCTCTGGCGAAGGAGTGCAGGTCGAGTTTGCTCGTAAGCGCGGTCCCTCCCCTTCGGGGACCCAGGCCTAAGGCCCCACGACAGATAGGAATATGTCTGAAATCACAGCATCCATGGTGAAGTCACTTCGAGATCGCACGGGCGCCGGCATGATGTCCTGTCGCGACGCGCTTCGGGAAACCGAAGGTAACGAAGACAAGGCGATCGAGATCATTCAGAAAAAGGGCCTCAGCAAGGTCGCCAAGAAGGCGGGTGCCATCGCGGGAGACGGCCTCGTGCACGCTTACATCCATGGCGTGGGCCGGGTCGGTGTGTTGATCGAGGTCAACTGTCAGACCGATTTCGTAGCTCGTAACGAGGACTTCCAGCAGTTCGTCGAGGAGACCGCCATGCAAGTGGCCGCCGAGGCACCGCTTTTCGTCAGCGAAGAAGACATTCCGGAGAACGAAATTCTGGCGCACAAGGCGATCTACCGAGGTCAGCTCGAAGAGGAAGCCAAGGCCACCGGCAAGGAAAAGCCGGCCGCCGCGATCGAAAAGATCGTCGAGGGCAAGCTCGCGAAGTGGCAGAAACAGGCCTGCCTGCTCGACCAGTTGTCGATCATGGGCGACGAAAAAACCATTCGGCAGCGCTCCGATGAGCTCTCCGTCACGATGGGAGAAAAGATCAGCATTCGCCGGTTCTCCCGGTACGAGCTCGGCGAAGGAATCGAAAAAAAGAAATCGGACCTGGCGGCAGAGGTGACAGAGGCGCTAAAAGGCTCTTGAGTCATGTCTGAAGGGGCCAAGCTGACACGGGTGCTACTGAAGCTGTCTGGCGAGGCGCTATCCGGTGGGCCCGACGGCAGGAGCGTCGAGCCCGAAACACTCGCCGCGATCAGTGACGAGTTGGCCGAGGTTCGGGCGCTCGGTTGCGAGATCGGGATCGTCATCGGCGGCGGCAACATCTTTCGAGGCCTCAAGGGGAGCGCCAACGGGATGGATCGCACCGCCGCTGATCACATGGGCATGCTCGCGACCGTGATCAATGGTATCGCGCTTCAAGATGCCCTCGAGAAGGCCGGCGTCGATACGCGCGTCATGAGCGCCCTCGACATCGAGGCGGTATGCGAACCCTACATCCGGCGGCGCGCCGTCCGGCACCTCGAAAAAGGCCGGGTGGTGATTTTCGTCGCCGGCACCGGAAACCCCTACTTCTCCACCGACACGGCGGCTGCTCTCCGAGCGATGGAGATCCATGCCGACGCGCTCTGCAAGGCGACCAAGGTCGATGGGATCTACGATAAGGACCCCACCAAGCATGACGACGCGACGATGGTGCCGCGGCTCAGCTACGACCGATTCCTGATGGATCGGGTCGGGGTCATGGACGCGACCGCCGTGGCGCTCTGCCGCGACAACAATCTGCCGATCCGGGTGTTCCAGTTGGCGCAGCGAGGCAACATTAAACGGGTTGTCATGGGCGCTGACGTCGGTAGCCTAGTGACAGCAGAGAGTTGAGCCCTGCGATTCGAGGGACGGATGCTTGCTGAAACTTTGGAAGAGCTGAAAGACGGCATCGCGAAAGCGCACGAGGCGCTGAAGCGTGATCTCGCGAAAATCCGTGCCGGGCGCGCCAACCCCGACATCCTCGATTCCCTCCGGATCGACTACTACGGCACGCCGACACCCCTCAATCAGCTCGCATCAATTTCGGTGCCCGAAGCTCGCCTCATCGTGCTCAAGCCGTTCGACCGTTCGCAGATGCAGCCCATCGAGAAGGCGATCATGGAGACCCAGCTCGGCCTCAATCCGTCGAACGATGGGGAAATCATCCGCATCCCCATGCCTCCACTCACGGAAGAGCGTCGCAAAGACTTGGTCAAGCTCGCACGCAAGTCCGGCGAAGACAGCAAGGTCGCGATCCGCAAGGCGCGGCACGACGCCAAAGACATGATCGACAGCCTCCGAAAAGAAGGCGAGGTCGGCGAGGACGACGCCGATCGCGCCCGCAAAGAGCTCGAAGAGACCGTCAAGACCGGTACAGCGCGCGTCGACGAGATCGTCGGAAAAAAAGAAGCCGACATCCTCGAGGTGTAGAGCCCATCTCAAGAATGCTCCGGTCGCCCATCAGAACGGTCGCCCGAAGTTGACGTAGAACTGCGCCCCGCCGCCTCGGTCGAGGCCGTACGCGAACCCGAGCCGCAATGAATAGGACCGCACGTAGCCGAGCGTGAAGTCCATCAGAAGCTCAAGACCCGTGCCCTTGCGGAAATCATTGAAATTCAACGGTCCGAAGTACGCGTTTCCGTAGTCAAAGAAGACCAACGCGTACATGCGATCGAAGAACACCGGCACGGTTTCCGGACCACGCAGCACCCGCGTCAGGGGGAATCGGTATTCGGTCTGCACCAGTTGGAAACGGTTGCCGACGATCGAGAACGCAGGGTAACCCCGTAAGGCGACCCCCCCGAGCTGTTCGAACTTAAGGATCTGTTCGACGAGCGAGATGTCAGGAAACCCTCCGAGCGCAAAAATACCTCTCTCACCACGACTGTCCTTGCCAGCCCCACCGCCGTAGCGGACTGCGAGCACTTGGTGCTGGGCCCACGGTAGCTCGATGAACCGCCGGATGGACCAAGAAGCGATGATGCTTTGAAACCGGCTTCCGATACCGGGATGCGCGAAGGAAAGGCTTGCTCTCAGCGTGCGACCCTCCGACGGTGTGTAGTCGAATGCCTGTCGGCGGACGTCGTTGTAGCTCCACGAGAGCCGGATGTCCGCGTTGGGGCCAGTTGGAGGAAAGCTCGGTGGCGGAAAGTTGGGGTCGAGTCTCCCGTTGAAGTCGGTGAGCGAGCGTGCCCAGGTGAGTCCATAGCTCGCCCGGACGCGGTTGCTGTAGAACGAGCGCGGGATGACGTAGCTCGCCGACAGACGGCCACCGTACAAGTCTTCGACGTACGGCAGCGCCTCGCCGTTGACGACGAACCCTCTTCGCGGCACGACACGCCGGAACAGCGACAACGAGAGATCCGGCGGCAGGCGCCTGACCGTGTAGCTGAAGTCCGCGTTGACGTAGCCCTCGGTAAGGCTGAAGCCAAGTCGCGCGAAGAACGAATGAAACCCCGCGGCGTCGGTGCCCTCGGTGAAAATACCCAACTGGCGCCCGAAGGCATCATTCTCCAGATCGATCCCCCAGAAACGCGGATAGAGGCTTCTCGCGGCCACGTACCGCGTTCCGATATTGGGGACGATTCCCTCGACAACATCCGCGGGAGGGCGGTCATCGATGTAGGGGGGAGCAGGTCGATCCAAGTGTGGGTCGAGGTCCATCATGAAGATGTCGTAGCCGATGCTCGTGTAACCGATGTACGCGAGCCTTGTCCCATTCGGGGAGGGCGCGGGCGTATACGCGCCTGAAACCAAGTTGGTGACTTGAAGAAGCCGTCCGGTGCCCGGCTCCCAGGCGTAGACGTTGGCGATGCCGGTGCGGTCGCTCGAGAAATACAGGCGACTACCGTCGGGCGCCCAAGCAGGACCCGTGTCCATCGCGCGGTCGTCGGTGACTCGCGTGACCTCGCGGGTCTTTAGATCCATCACATGAATGTCGCGGTATCCGCCTTCGAGCCACACGCTGTACGCGATCTTCGTCCCATCCGGGGAGAACCGCGGGGTGTACACTTGCTCGAAGCGCCCGCTTGGCACCAGGACCTCCTGGGTCCCTTCGATATCCTCGAGGCCTGCAATCCACAAGCTCTGCGTTCCCGCCGAGTTTCGAACGTAGGTGATTCGTTCCCCGTCCGGTGAGATGTCCGGGTAGCGTGCGCGAAGACCGTGCGTGAGTCGCACCCGTTTCGAGGGTTTGCGAGGCTCGTACCGAAACAAGTCAAAGAAGAAGTAGATGTTGGTCTTGTACGCGTCGGCCGACTCGAAGTAGTAGCTCCCGTCCGGATGCACCGTAGGATAACTCTGCCCCGCGCTCCGTACGAGCCTCTCGAGCCGATTGCCATCGGCTAGATCCATTCGGCGGATTTGAGGGTCGCTGCGACCATCGGCGACGTAGTAGATCAACCGGTGGTCGTCGGCGAAGCGGAGCCCTCGCACGACTTGCCCCTCAAAGGTCAAACGCGTCCCCTGGACGATCCCTCCCTTCATGACCTTTCGAGCGACTTCCCCGTAGTGGACCTTCATGTCGTCAATCCACATGGCGTAGAGCTCCGTGAAGGTCCCGCCCGTGAGCCGTTTGGCCATGCGGTTGACGCTGAAGGGAATCGCGCGGCTTCCGTACCATTCGGCCATGTCCTCGATGAAGCCCTCTCCATACTTCTGTACGAGCCAGCTCACGAAGCGCGATCCATACAAGTACCAGATGTTGCTCTGCGGCCAGTAGTCCGTACGATTGTTGAGCGTGTCAAAGTGCAAGATGTTGTCTTCGAGCACCGCCATGCGCATGTACATCTCGAACTGGGTCGAACGCAGTCGTCCACCGGAGGTCAGGGCCGACTCGTAGTACGTCGCAATGCCTTCGGTCAGCCAGCGAGGCTGAAGCTGGTTCGGCGCCCACACCTTTCCGAAGATCTCGTTGATGATGCGAGGGATCCCCCCGATGCTGTCCAGGTGGACGATGTGGGTGTGCTCATGGGTCACGAGCTCCGTCATCCAGTCATCGAAGTCGCCGAGGACTGAGAGGTCGTCCGGCGCGCTCGCAAAGAGTCGTATCTGGTTGTAGTGGAGCGGGGTCGCCGAGGCGTTGGCGGAGCCGGACTGGTCGGTAAGGGTGATTTGGACGCGCTTTTTCGGCTGATGGCCGAAGAGGGGCACCAGCCGCTGATTCGCCCGCTCGGCTACCTCGAGGACCCGCCGCGCCAATAGCCCTAGCGGTTCGGGATAGTGAACCTCGAAGTGCTCGGTTTGGACGGTCCGCCAACGTTTGGTGAGGTCTTTGGTCTGGGCCCCCACCGGATTCGCCCCTAAAAGCAGCAGCAGACAAGCCACCACAGGCGCCGCTCGGGCCATCTCCTTGCTTCTAGCACGGCCCTCCTGGCTCCCCATAGGCGCGAATGATCCGTCCTTCCTCAGCCAAAGGCTTGACCGCTAGCATGGCCAGCTCCTAGCCTTAATGGTGATTGGGGCCGAAGTTTCGTTAAAATGGGGTCGGAGCTAGGGGAATTGGATATCGAAGGTTTGACGTTGCCGTTGGCGCTGCGTTTCATCTCTGGAAAGTACCAGGGCGGGGAATTTCCACTTCCGGACGACGGGGAGATTGTCATCGGGCGTTCCAGCGAGCTCGACATGGTCCTCGTCGAGGACATGGTGTCGCGCCGCCATGCGAAGATCTCCATCGAGGCGGGAGACATATTCCTAGAAGACCTCGGGTCCACGAACGGGAGCTTCGTCAACGGCGAGAAGGTGACTCGCACGAAGCTCGCCGAAGGTGATCGAATCCTGATTGGGACCAGCATCATCAAAGTCGTCGCTTCGGACGGCTCGAGTTCCGTTCAAGACGCGAAGGCGCACATGGAAGATGTTGCGAGTGTGAGGCCCGCGTCCTCGGCCAGCACGATGACTGGTTCGATCGCCGAAGTCGCGCTCCCCGACCTGCTACAGCTCTTCAGCGCCTCGAAGAAGACTGGCGTTCTTCAGATCACCACCGAGAGCGACGTCGGTTCGATCTACCTCGACGATGGCATGGTCCAGTTTGCAGCGGTGAACGGGGACGAATCCGTCCCTCCAGACAAAGCGTTCTTTCGCATCCTTGTTTGGGACAAGGGCACTTTCGATCTACTCCCGAAAGTGGACCGCGAGTTTCCCACCACGCTTCAAATGAGCATCGAGGGTCTCCTGATGGAGGGCATGCGTCAGCTTGACGAGATGCGTCGATTCGGCGACGCGCTCCCACCCCTTCAAACGCGCATTTTGATCCCCTCACCGTTAGAGAAACCGCTGCGCGATGCGTCTCCGGAGGAGCTGGACGCCATCCAACTTGCACTCAACCAGGGGACGTTGGTCAATATGATGAACCACAGCGGCAAACCCGACTCGGAAGTCGCCGAGCTCGTGGTCGCCCTTCTCGAAAAAGGCTACCTCGCAGCGGGCTGACACTCCCCTACCTAGTCAGGAGCCTTACTAGCAAGCCCTCTGAGTACTCGGTGAGCTCGGTGAAAACGACGCCCATACCGGACGGGTCATCCTGGACGCGGACCACCTCGCCCGAGCCTTCTATCGTCTCCACGTCATCCATGATGACCGTGAATGTGAGGTTGACTTTGGTTCCAATGGGCAGTGGGTCTTTCGAGCGAATGAAGAGGCCCGAGCGGGACACATTCGTGACGTATTCGTGAACGAACGCATCGAACGACTCGAACTCCTTGTTGATCGTGAGCCGTCGGTCGGTGCGTTGGTCGTCGCTCTCGGAGGCCATCGGGTTCCGTCAGGCTCCGGTTAGATCGAACTGCTCTAGATGGTAGTCGTTTCGGGGGTTCATTTCGACACGCCGTTGAAAACGCCGAGCGGCCTCCTCGACGGACGCTCTTTCCTCCCGTTCGAGCATGTCGCACACCGCTGGATGCGCGCTGACGATGATCTTGTAGCCCGGAAGGGAGTCCCGCTCTCTTCGCATCTGCCGGAAGATCTCGTGGCAGACAGTTTCTTTCGACTGCAGTAGTCCGGTTCCATCGCAGAAGAAGCAGGGCTCGTAGAGTGTCCTCCCGAGGGATTGTCGGGTTCGCTTTCTCGTCATTTCGACAAGTCCGAGGTCGCTGATGCGAATCGCGGTCGTTCTCGACTTGTCGTTCTTGAGGGCCGCGAGCAGCGCCTTGAAGACTTTTTCTCGGTGCGCGTGCCGCTCCATGTCGATGAAGTCGAGCACGATCAGGCCCCCAATGTTTCGAAAGCGGAGCTGGTAGGCTATTTCACGCACCGCCTCGAGGTTGGTCTGAAGAATCGTCTGCTCGACGTCGGCTCCCTTTCCGGTGAACCGGCCGGTGTTGACGTCGATCGCCGTCAGCGCCTCGGCATGATCGATCACCAGGTGGCCTCCTGAAGGCAGATGAACCTTGT